>Ga0272446_1006359_pt1 | contig 12356 bp, 8 predicted proteins | sample YNPCB0061_FD_194587 | JGI IMG/M metagenome (GOLD analysis project Ga0272446, IMG submission 194587) | Hot spring microbial mat communities from Yellowstone National Park, WY, United States - YNP-CB-006-1 | ecosystem: Environmental > Aquatic > Thermal springs > Hot (42-90C) > Sediment | place... | reverse complement strand
GGATTTGCACGCCCTTCGCCCACCAAGCGGCCCGCTGTTCAGGGTCGGGGTCGAGGCGGGTGAAGCCAAAATAACAAAGGGCTTCGGCCATCCATTGGCGGCCCTTCACGATTTCGAGGGCCTGCTCGTAATGCGCCCACGCTTCCATAGGCGAATTGGCGCATTCTGCGACAGCATAATGGGCAAGGGCGATGTGCGCTTGGGCTTTCTTCGCGCACGCTGTCCGGAGCGCCTCATCGGCATAGGCGCGGGCCTCTGAGGGGCGACCTGTGACCCGACACACGCGGCTGAGCATGGCTGCTGTCCACACTCTCCAGTTTGTATTGGGGTCTTGATGGTGATACTCATGCATGAGGTCTTGCTCGGCTCCTGCAACGTCGCCTAGATCGAAGCGGTATGACCCCCGGTTCCCGATTATACGTGTGACGTCTCCATGCTTGAGATTCTGCGCCATCTCAAGGGCTTGGTTATTTTCCGCCATCGCCTCTTCAAGGCGGCCTTGTGCCCACCGCAACCGAGCGATGTAATTCTTGGCCTTAAAGATGGACACTTGGTTGGTACGTTCAGCGGCGAAGCGATAGGCCTTTTGGAAAAAGTCTTCGCTGTCACTGAGCCTCCCTCGGCTTAGGGCGAGGTTTCCCAGTTCAGCCAGCGCCCCCACCTGATTAGCTTGGTCAATTTGGGAAAGGCGTTCATAATAGGTCAAAAAGTGCCTCTCTGCCGCGTCAAAGTTGCCCACCCGCCACTCTAACAAGCCAACTTCGTGGTGGAGAATGACACGCCAATACCGGTCAGTGCATTCGGCCTCGATTTGGAGCAGTTTGTTGGCGTAGTGACGAGCCTGCTCAAATTCCGCGAGGTGGCGGTAGGCCCGCAAGTAGGCGTAATTCAAGAAAAACCGAACGCTCGGCTCGGACTCTGGGCCGATGACCCCACGCTCCTCAATCGATTTGACCAGTGCAAGGGCCTCCCGAGCTAGGCCGCGTGCCGCATAAAGAGCCACGCCATAGTTGATGGCCACGCCGAGTGTGGCGAAATCCCCATACTGTTCCGCCAGACGAATCGCCTGCTCAGCGAATGTGAACGCCCCGTCAAAATCGTGGCTATCATAGGCCCGATCCGCCATCAGCAAGGTGGTTTTGGGCAAGAATTCGGTAAGGTGGTTTGCCTGCGCCGTTTCGTAGGCCGCGTAGATGAAACTCGCCCATGAATGGGCATAGCCCAATCGGGTCGGCCAATGCCCCAACGCGCAGACCGCCTCGACAAAAGGCCGCCGATCCGTCATGGACTTGTAGGCGACACTCAGTTGCCCGAACCAAACCGTTTCAAGGGGGAGTTCCAACCGCTCCATGCTGGACTCCCGTCGCCGGATCGAGGCGATCATGTCCGGAATCAGACGACCACTTTGGGCGTAGCGGTCTTTGATCCGTTTTTGCATATCGCGCCGGGCGCGGTCTGCCTCTGAGATGACGTTTAACATTTTGCCAAATCCCTCGCTTGCTTGTTGATATAGGCTTTAGTTAGGGAATGCATGTTATAGGTGGGAGATTGACTGTAGTGGATGTCTGACTTCTGGAGCAGGTAGTAATCTTGGGCTTGGCGAACCGCTTTCTCCAGTTGGGCGGGGTCAAAATTCAACCCCAGTTCATTGAGGTCTGCGTAGGCGATGCTTGGCGTTTGCGAGTACAGCGCTAGGGCAATGAGTAAATCGCGGGTATCGTCCGAGAGCAGATTCCAGATTCCGGCGTACAAGTATTCAAACATTTTCTCGATCACGTCGTCGCCCCCTGCCGCGCTGTTCCGTGCCTGCGCAAGGGCATCCACAATGTCCTTGAGACTCATGGTCGCCGTGTTGAGGGCCAATCGTGCCAAGAGGTGAATGGCGAGCGGGATGCCGCCTACGACATCGAGGATGTGCTCGACCTCTTGCGTATCGAGGCGGAGTCGCCCACGGCCGTCGAGCAACTGCCGCAACAATCTCTCCCCATCTTTCCGCTTGAGCGGGGGGACGCTGATCGCGTTCACGTTGGGAAATTTTTGATTCAACCGGTAACGGGAAGTCAGCAGGAAGCGACTTGGGGCCTGCGCAAGAGGCTGAATGACGCTCATCACGGATTCGGCTTGGTCTTCCGTCTCAATATTGTCGATCACGACCAGATAGGGCTTCGTCCGTAACGGGACTTCAAAATCGTCGACGCCGAACATGCTCCGGAGTTGGGTCACCAAGTCTTGCTCTGTATCGGAACGGATGCTGGTGCCTTTCGCCAGTGAGAAGTACCCCCCGAGTTCCAGCCACAGCACCATCTCAAATTTGGCATCGGTGCGGTTGCAAATGTGCCGAACAGCCGCATGGCAGATCGACGTTTTCCCGATGCCGCCCTGCCCCTCAAGGCTGGTAAATGGGGTATAGATGCCGAAGATGCTGCCAGTGACTCCCTTTTCAAGCTTTTTCACCCCGACCAACTCAGTATGCGCGAGTTCGTTGACGCGCCCTGTGTTAGAGGCACGCAGGGTGCGGATCGGGATGGGGGAGGCCCGTTGCGCCGACTGGCTCGGCGAACCAGCATCGCGGTTGGCTTTGGCCAATCGGCATAGCTCATGCAGCCGCCGGGCAACTTCTTGTGAGGGCTTATAAACATTAATGAAATTTTGGAGGCTTTTTTCGCCCGGGATATTTTGCTTGCTGGGTGGTTTTTGCCAATTTTTAATACAACGTTGCAATTGCTTGTCGGGAGACGCTTGCGGGTGGTCACTGACAACTTGGGTAATAAGGGACGCAAACTCCTCACGGGGTGATCGACTCATAATGCTCCACCTGTTGCTTTTTTCGATGAATGTGCATTACGTAATCGCCGATTATATATCGCCTGAAAAAAGGCTGCAAAAAATTAGCCTGTTTTTTTGTCAATTTTGGTATTCATTTTGACTCATGACAAGTTCAATAATAAAGAAACAATGTATATACGCAGCGAATAAATACCGCAAAAGCTATAACTTTTGCAATGTTTTGTTTTATCGCTTTTTTGTCAGATTTAGTTTCAAGAAACAAATTTAAATAACAGATGTCTCTTTAAACTTGTGAAAAAAAAGTACCAACATTTTTCTCTAATATCGTTTATCGTCATTACAAATCGTATCTCTCAGCTTTTCTCAGCATTTCCCAGAAATGAGTAACCGCTGGAGGCAACATAATGAAACGCACACATTCGCTACTGGTTTTATTGGCGATCATCGCCGTTCTAGTGAGCCAGAGCCTCTCCCCCACCCCGTCCGTTGCACAGGGGCGCATTGTCCTCATGACGGTTACTTCCCCCGACGGGACAAAGCAAGCCGAATCTAGTACTGCTAACTGGGGCATGGCAGGCTCAGAAATTGCCATAATTGCAGGGAGTACCCGTCAAGTAGTTGCTTCTGGTGGGTCGGGGTTCTGGGTTAGCAACCCTGTTTGGTCACCTAATAGCAACGAAATTGCCTACTTGAAGATCGTTGACGTTGTTTTCTCCAGTCCCAGCGGCATTCCGGGTAATGTGGGTCAGCGCATTGAATTGTGGAAAGTTACCCTTGCTACCCAGCAATCCGTAAAGCTGACCGACCTAGAAACACCGTTGGGGGCACGTGGGAGGGCCAATATTACGTGGCCTTCTCTCGTGGAAATCCGTTTTGCCCCGACGACAGGAGCAGGATACATCTCCCTTGACCTGCGTTCAATGGTACAACGCCGCATAGGCGGAGATGCAGTTCCTCCTCCCCCTCCCGGAGATGTTACTAGCCCGCGTATCAACGTCCCCTATTTCAACCAATTAGACGGCGCGTGGTCAAATATTCGCCTTGGGACTTGCAACGGGATAACCATCGGTAGTCATGGTTGCGTTATAACTTCAGTGGCTATGATTTTCAAGTACTATGGAGTCAATCTTGACCCTAAGTCTTTTGATGAGTGGCTAACTTATAACGGCGGGTACATCGACGGCTGTAGCCTTTACTACGCGCAAGCCGTCAACTATCCTGGTGCAGGCGCAGCAGGGATTTCACTCAACGCGGCACTCATCCCACTCGACTGGAACCGCATACGCCATGAAATCCGGAGCGGTCGCCCTGTTGCAGTTTGGGTGCGTAACTTCGCCCATATGGTCGTTATCAAGGGGTTCGACAATTCACGCTTTTATGTGAATGATCCAGCCTGTGGTTGCGAGCGCAACACTGTTGACCATACGGGTCAGTTGTGGGGTTGGGGAACGATGGTCATCTACCACGGCCCAGTTGCTGGGCCCGGTACGCCCAATATCGTGGCTCCAGCAGACAATAGCGTGGTAAATAACCGTACCTTCAACGTCACTATTCAACCCGGCGCACTCAACCACACCCAATTCGCTGATTATGAGACGCAGATCGACAACGACCCGAATTTCGGAAGTCCTGAATTTACACGGCCGTGGTCTTTGGAAACCAGTTTTGAAGTGACCGTGCCGAGTGAAGGGATCTGGTACATTCGCACGCGGCAAGGTGACGGGTACAGCATGGCGGCTACTTCACCAACTGTCAAGGTGACGGTAAGAGCGTCTAATCCCGAAACCATCGGTGTGTTCCGGAATGGCAACCACATCTTCTACCTACGTGCGTCGAATTCGGCGGGGAACCCCACCTTTGCTGCTAACTTCGGCCTGACCAACGACCTCCCCATCGTCGGGGACTGGAATGGCGACGGGATTGCGTCGCCGGGAGTCTTCCGGAATGGGCGCTTCTACCTGACCAACAAAGTCTCTGGCGTGATGACGATAGATTACAACTTCGCCTTCGGCATCGTGGGCGATATTCCGGTAGCAGGCGACTGGAACGGGGATGGCCGCGATGAAGTCGGGGTGTACCGGCCCTCGCTGCGCCGCTTCTACTTCCGCAACAGCCTGACGTCGGGCGCTCCCGACAACGTGATTAACTTCGGCCTCGCGGGGGACATTCCGATTGTGGGCGATTGGAACGGTGATCGTAAAGACACGATCGGCGTGTGGCGGCCTAGCAGCCAGACCTTCTACCTCTCAAACGCGGGCTGCTTCAACTGCTCCGCTGGCGTGAATGTGAGTTTCCGCTATGGTTTGTTGGGTGATTTGCCGTTCGTGGGCGACTGGGACGGCAACGGCACGAGCGGTGTGGGCGTCTTCAGACCATCTGTCGGCATGATGTACCTACGGAACCCACTCGGCGCAGGCGCGCCCAACCTATCGTTCCGGTACGGCCTGAACGGTGATAAGCCCGTTGCTGGATACTGGGGTGCGGATCCGTGCGCGGCGGTTGAGACGATGCCCGACCTTAGCGTAGGCGCTACTGCCAACTGGGGAGCAAGTTGCCGCACGCGCCGGACACAGATAACTATCCCGAACAACTGGACTGGTCACGCCTTTGTAGATGTCACGGGTATAAGCAATGCTAACTATGTGATGCGCCTACGCGACCTGAATGGAAATCTGGTCAAGGAAATCCGGCCTGCATCAACAGGGCGTGGCGTGTTCTTCAAGGATAACATGCCCAAAGGCGGCAAGTACATCTTTGAAGTCGTGCCGCTTAATGGGGCAACGTTACCCGCGATGTCTGTTACACAGTGGCAGAATTGGCCTATCATCGTGCAGAACAACCCTGTAGAAACCTCGTCCGATGTCACGGAATGGGCTACATGGTGGTATAGTGAGCCAACCGTCCCTGACCACGTAGAAATCGTGTACACACGCATTGCAGGGAATGTGCAGTACAAGATCACGGTACGTGATAGCGGCGGCAATTACTTGGGCGAAGCAACCAGTGATGCTAATGGGCGGGCTGCATTTAGCCTGTTGCTACCGCAAACAACGCCGACGCGGGTTACTGTAACAATCCTGAGTGGTTTTGGTACTTACCGCGCTCAGATTGTAGATACGCCCGGTGACGAGGCCCCGATCTTCGTGCCGAAGCAGTAACCAGATAGCATCGAATAACACCGACAGAAGGGGGTGGGGCAACCCGCCCCCTTTTTGATTCCTTCCCCCTTGTCGATGTATATTCTCGCTAAGCGCCTATTTTCCGGAGGGTGTGCCATGACTGATCAAGAGACTGTGCTGCTGGTGGAGTTGGCTGAGAAGAAGTCCGATGGGATCGCCTATCGGGGCGTGGAGGATCGCGGACCGCAAGTGCTGGATCAGGCCCACTCCCGCTGGGCCATTGACAACGCCCTGAACGCAATCCGATTGGTAGCCCAGAAAGCCAAAGCCGCCCTTGATGGCATTGACGCCTCCCAACGCCCCGACGAAGCCGAGCTAGAATTCGGCATCAAGATCGGCACGGAAGGCGGCCTGATCGTGGCGAAGGGAACCGCTGAATTCCACATCACGGCCAAGCTGATCTGGCGCAAGAAGGCCGAAACGTAGGCGCATTCCCTCCTAGTGCTCGGTTGGGTTATAATGCCCCCACAACCGAACGAGGTGTCAATACATGCAAGAACTCAAAGAACGGATTGCCGCCGAAGGGCAAAATCTCGGCGATGGCATCCTCAAAATCGACTCCATTTTGAACCACCAAATCGATCCCGGCCTCGTCATGCGGTGCGGGGCCGCCATTGCAGACCGCTTCCGCAATGAGGGGGTTACCCGCATTGTAACCGCCGAAGTTTCCGGCATTGCGCCCGCCTTCGCCACCGGCTACGCCCTGAACGTGCCCGTCGTGTACGCCCGCAAAGTGAAGCCCGTCACCATGTATGGCCCGGTCTACCTCGAAACGGCCCCCTCCCACACGAAGGGCATGGAGGTCAACCTGCTGATTGCGGCGGAATTCATGCCTGCTGGCGAACGAGTCCTCGTCATCGACGACTTCCTCGCTTCAGGCCGCACCCTCCGCAGCCTGATCCGTATGGTGCAGAGCGCCAAATGTACGGTGGTGGGGGTGGCCGCCGTCGTCGAAAAGACCTTTGAGGGCGGGCGGGAAGCACTCAGCCGCTACGGGGTGCGCATCGAAGCGCTGGTGACCATTACCAACATGGACAATGGCCGCATTATTTTTGCCGAATAGGGGCGCGGCCATGCACACAGGCGGAATCGCCATTCTGGATTACGGCTCACAGTACACTCAACTCATTGCCCGCCGCCTGCGCGAAAACGGCGTGTACGCCGAAATCTTCGCATGGGACGCCCCGCCCGAACGGGTGCTCGCCGCCGCCCCACGCGGCCTGATCCTCTCCGGCGGGCCAGCCAGCGTGTACGATGCCGATGCCCCGACTCTGCCCACCTACGTTTGGAATGGCAACTTGCCCGTGCTCGGTATTTGTTACGGGATGCAGGTCATGGCGCACGCACTCGGCGGTACGGTTGCAGGGGCCGCCCATCGGGAGTACGGCCCGGCGGAGGTCGACCTGCGCGGCGAGAGTCCGCTGTTTGTGGGCCTAAGCAGGCGAATCGCGGTGTACATGAGTCATGGAGATCGGGTCGATGTGCTGCCGACGGGTTGGCAACCCCTCGCCACGACGCCGAACGCTCCCTACGCGGCGATGGGCAACCCTGATCGGGGCTGGTATGGCGTTCAATTTCATCCCGAAGTGACCCACACCCCACACGGCGGCCACATTTTGCGGAACTTTGCCGTCGGCATATGCGGCTGTTCCCCGAACTGGACGCCGAACACGATCATTGACGAGGCGGTGGCGGCGATCCGAGCGCAAGTTGGGGCCGGTAAAGTGATTTTAGGCTTGTCCGGCGGGGTGGATTCGTCTGTTGCAGCGGCCCTGATTCACCGCGCCGTCGGCGACCAGCTAACGTGTATCTTCATCGATACTGGCTTGCTCCGCAAGGGGGAGCCAGAGCAAGTGGTAGCGACCTTCGGGCGGCATATGGGCATCCCGTTGGTGGCGGTCAATGCGGCAGAGGCGTTTTTCAGCGCCCTAGAGGGCATCACCGACCCCGAACAGAAGCGCAAGATCATCGGGGAGCGCTTCATTCGGGCCTTTGAGTCGGAGGCGCGGCGGTTGGGGGATGCGGCATTTCTGGCGCAGGGCACGATCTACCCCGACGTGATCGAAAGCGGCGGCACGCGCAAGACTGCCCGCAGCATCAAGAGCCATCACAACGTCGGCGGCCTGCCCGCCGACATGAACTTCACCCTCGTGGAGCCGCTGCGGAATCTGTTCAAAGATGAGGTGCGCCGTATTGGGTCAGTGCTCGGCCTGCCCGATGAGATCATTTGGCGGCAGCCCTTCCCCGGCCCCGGACTTGCGGTGCGCTGTCTCGGCCCGCTGACGTGGGAGCGCGTAGAGCGTCTGCGCCAAGCCGATGCCATCGTAACGGGTGAACTAAGTGCGGCAGGCTTGCTGCGCGGCGATACCGCTCAGGCCTTCGCCGTGTTGCTGCCGGTGCGCTCCGTCGGTGTGATGGGCGATAACCGCACTTATCAAGAGGCCGTAGCGATCCGGGCCGTCGTGACCGACGACTTCATGACCGCATCTTGGGCGCGGTTGCCTTACGAGGTGTTGGCCCGCATCAGCGAGCGCATCGTGAACGAAGTGCCGGGCATTAACCGCGTCGTGTACGATGTGACCACTAAACCGCCCGCCACCATCGAATGGGAGTAGACATGCCCGCTAGACGTTTCCCACGCAAGGGCCTGATTGCGCTGTTGGGTATGCTGGGGTTGTTGGTACTTTTCGTTGCCCCGCCCCTGAGCGCCGCCCAAAACCCGACCCGTACCCCCCTCCCTAGCCTGACTCCCTCCGACACGCCGAGTCTGGGCTTGCCGACGGGGGCCGCCGTGACCGTCGCCCCGCCCGTTAGCACACCGGGTCCGGCGGCTAGCCCGACTTCGCCGCTGTTGGCGATCACCGCGACGGCCACCCCGCCGATCAGCCCCGTCCCGCGCACCGCGCCCGGTAACGCCCCCCCAATTCAATTCGATTTACCCGCTGGCTGGCAGTTCGCCTACCGGGTGGTTCCGGTGCGGGTGGCGCTGGAGAGCTATGCAATGAACGTCGCTGTCTATCGTGGGCCGCTGCCGAACAGCATTGGGACGGTGATCGTTTTGTGGGGCTTTCCGAGCCTCGCCCCGCCGCCGACCTTTCCGCCTGCGCCCGGCACGCCGACAGCCATCCCCCGCCCCGGCGGCGATTTCGTCTCGCGCATGTTGTGGGCAGATGGCTTGCGCCTGCTACAGGGCACGGTGCTGGATATTACCTGCAACGTCGGTACGGCGGGCGAACAGGCCTTCACCATCGGTGGGATTCCGGCAGTGGGGACGTACTTCAATGTGACGGGCTGCCAAGGCGAACCCGATACGGCGGGCTGGTTTGCGGGCGTCAACCAGTATGGGCGGAACTTCCTGTTCTACGCCTACATCGAACCCATTGAGGCGTACAACAGCGCCCGCCCCGACCTGCAACGTCTACTTGATACGGTGCGCTTCATTGCGCCGACCACGCCGACGCCGTGACCGACCCGGCCTCCCCTCGCACAAGGGGAGGCGGGAAGGCGCCGACTTCAAGATATAATTTCAGGTTATATTTGAACAGACCACCTATAAAATCAGATAAACTTGCCAATTGTTGCGACATTTGTAAAATGATTGCAGGGGTAGTTTTGGACTTTCAAAAGAGATTTCTTGGCAACTTCAACTCCAAGACTCCTCTGAATAGCGTTTCCACCTTTTTCATATAGTGTTTACCCAACTGAATAGGGAGTCTTGGCTCATGCGTGCTTTCCGTTTATTTCTCGTGCTCGCCGTGCTTTTTGCCGTCCCCGGCCTGACGATTGTCGGCGCCCAGACCGCCCCCCAACCGATTAAGATCGGCTTCGTCTCAGACCAAAGCGGCATCGGATTCATCTTCTACCAATCGCAGTTGGCGGGTTTGCAAATCGCCCTCGCCGAAATTAACGCCGCCGGTGGCATCCTTGGCCGTCCTGTCGAATTCCTCTCCCGCGATGCCCAACTCAAGCCCGATCTGGGCACGACGATTGCCCGTCAATTCGTGCTAGAAGACAAGGTGGACTTCCTGCTCGGCCCGACGAGCAGCTCAGTGGCGTTGGCGGTCACTGAAGTTGCCAAAGAGAACAAGGTGATCATCGCCTACCACACCTCTAACTCTGTCGCCCTGACCACGACGAAGGGCCACCCGTACATGATGCAACTCGTCCCGCACACCAGCATTGAGGCCCGTGCGGCGGCGGCGTTGGCGGCCTCCCTGCCCTACACCAAGTGGGCGACGATGGGGCCGGATTACTCGTTTGGGCGGGATTCGTTCAACGCCTTTGCCCCCCGTCTGAAGGAACTCAAGCCCGATGCAACCATCGTCAACGAGCAGTGGCCTAAGCTGGGTGACCGCGACCTGAACCCCTTCATTTCGGCGGTGCAAGGCGCAGCCCCCGAAGCCATTTACAGCAACTTCTGGGGCGACCAAAAAGTGACTTTCGTCCAACAAGCCAAAGCGCTCGGCCTGTTTGAAGACTATGCTTTCATCGGTCTGTTTGATACCGACGCCCTCAAGCAGATCACCGAAGTGCCCGGCGAAAACGTGTACGGTTACGCCCGTGCGCCGTTCTACGCCGTCGATAGCGAAGCAATGAAGAAGTTCGTTGACAGCCATCGCCGCTTGGCGGGCGGGGCGTACCCCTCCGACTGGGCGATCATGACCTATGACGCCATCTATGCGCTGAAGGCCGCCGCTGAGAAGGCCGGCACGACCAATGGCGAAGCCATCGCCAAAGTGCTGGACGAAGGCCTCAGCTTCGCCTCGCTGCGCGGCGAACTCACCATCCGCCCCTGCGACCGCATGGCGAACGTCGGCGAATACACGGGCAAGTTGGCGAAGACCGACGCCTACCCCTTCCCAGTTCTGACCAACATCAAGTACATCCCAGCGGAAGAAGTCTGGGACTCTTGCGAAGCCATTGCGGAGATGCGTAAGGCGGCGAAGTAGCCCGCACGCATCGACTTCCCCCGAATCCTGACTCACGACGCGGGGCGCTCTCATCGGGCGCTCCGCGTTCTTAAAGACTGGCAGGGCGCTTTGGGTATGCCTTCGGAGAGTGTTCTTTCATGCTTACCGTTGAAAATCTTCTTTTTCAGGTACTGATCGGGCTGACCAGCGGCATGTTGCTGTTTGTGGTAGCCTCCGGTCTGACGTTGGTGTTCGGAGTCATGCGCGTGATCAACTTCGCGCATGGCAGCATTTATATGGTTGGGGCGTTCATGGCGGGGGCCTTTGGCGCCCAGCTTTTGAACACGGAAGGCGGCTTCTGGATCGCGCTGATCGTCGTCCCCGTCGCTATCGCGTTGATCGGCGTCGTGATCGAAGTGGTGCTCTTTCGCCGCATTTATTCCAAAGAAATCTTGTTGCAACTGCTGCTGACCTACGGCCTGACGTTGATCTTCCTCGACGTGGTGCGGGCCTTTTACGGCTCCTCCGCGCCTGCCCTCGCGCAGCCCACCCTCACCAGTGGGACGCCTCCTCGCATTCTGGGCCGCCGCTTCCCGACCTATAACTTCCTCATTATCGGGGCTAGCCTCGCCATCGGCGCAGGGTTATGGTTCCTCATCAACCGGACGCGCTGGGGCCGCTTCGTTCGGGCTGCCGTCGCCAACCCAGAGATTTTGGGGGCGCTCGGCGTGAACGTCCGATGGGTATTCACGGGCGTGTTTGGGTTGGGATGCTGGTTGGCGGGCTTGGGCGGCGTGTTGCAAAGCGCTCGGTCTGCGCCGTCGCTCGGCATGGATGCAGACATCATCATTCAGGCCTTCGCCGTCGTGGTGATCGGCGGGTTGGGGAGCGTGCCCGGTGCCCTGATCGGGGCGCTGATCATCGGCATCACCGTCTCGGTGGGGACGCTGTTCGTCTCGCAGCAATCGATTTTGCTGCCTTTCATCGTGATGGCCCTTGTGCTGATCATCCGGCCATGGGGCCTGCTCGGCAAACCGGAACGGTAGGGGGAGCACGCCATGCGGTCTATTCTTCGCCAGTTTTTTCAAGCCTTCCGGGGCGCGTTTGGCCGTGTTCCAGACTGGGTGCGCGGCCCGCTGATGACGGCGATCCTGATCCTCTTCGGCCTCGCTTTGGAGCCTTTCCCGCGTCTGCTACTCGAACAAATGCTGATCGTCGGTTTGTTTGCCATGAGCCTGAACCTGATCATGGGGTACGGCGGCATGGTACACTTCGGCCATGCGGCCTTTTACGGGCTGGGGGCATACACGTATGCCATCCTCACCGCCCGGCAGGATTGGTCGCCGCTGGTGGCGATGGCCCTTGCCCCACTGGTGGCGATGGCCGTGGCCGTGCCGATTGGCTGGTTTAGCGTGCGGCGCGTCCGGCTGTACTTTTCGATCCTGACGCTGGCTTTCGGGCAGCTAATTTACTTGATCGT
>Ga0272446_1006357_pt1 | contig 12360 bp, 9 predicted proteins | sample YNPCB0061_FD_194587 | JGI IMG/M metagenome (GOLD analysis project Ga0272446, IMG submission 194587) | Hot spring microbial mat communities from Yellowstone National Park, WY, United States - YNP-CB-006-1 | ecosystem: Environmental > Aquatic > Thermal springs > Hot (42-90C) > Sediment | place... | reverse complement strand
AGGTCGGCCATCGGCACCGTGCGCGGTAACCGATCGCTGAGGTGCAGCAAGGGAAAACCGTTGACCGCTTCTTCCAGCGAGGAGCGAAAGCGGCCGGCGACCACCCCCGCCGAGCCACGCACAAACATGCCCAGATGGTCCAGCAAGGCGACATCGGCATCGCCCCCCAGACGCACTCCGCCGCCATCAAACTTCACACGCCGACGCACGACATCGACGGCCACGTCGCCGCCCTCGTGAGTGGCGGTGAGTTTCTGGTCGAGTTGAGCCCAGCGCGGGCCGAAAAAGATTCGTGTCTGAATGCCTTCGCCCAGTCCGTAGCGTCGGGCCAATTCCAGATCCAGCACGTTCAGGTTGAGGTTGCTCGCCGCCCGCACCGAATCCGCCTCGATGATCAACGCCGGATGTGTCAACGTCGGAAACAGCCGCTCCTCCCCGTTGGCCCGCTCGGCCGCATGGGCACCGTGGTTCCAGCGGGTGAAACCCAGACGCAGTTCCCGATCGGCCTCAAAGGAGTAGCCCACGGCGATTCGGAAGCCGGGGTCATAGCCGCCTTCCAGCGAACGCACCTGCCCCACCACGCCCGCGGGAGTGCTGGCGGCCTTGAAGGCAAAATCGCGTTGGCTGCTCCGCAACGCCCAGGCGAAGAGGCTGGCATCCAGCAGCAGCCCCGTTTCCTCCTCGCTACGCGCGGCGGGAGGCGGCAACACCGAACCGCTCAGAAACGGTAGCGGGCTTGGCCCCTGAGCGAAGATGAGCGACAGGCACCATCCCCAGACCAATAGCACAAGAGGAAGTCGGTCCATGACCGGGCCCTCCGAGAATGAGCGAAGCATTGGAAGCGCAGTCTCTTAGCCAACCCGAAGCAAAATGGCAAGAGCAAATTAGCCCCGATAGGCCGGGGCCGGCCCTGCGACCTTTCAATGCGGAATTGGCTATCGGGCTTGTCAACACGGCGTGTGCTACCCCTGTTGGGCGGCTAGGGCGATGGCCCCGTGGACGACCACCTCTTGACCCAGTGCCGCCGGCACGATCTCCGTTAGCCCGCGAAACGGCGCAAAGCAGCGCTCGGCTACCTTGTGCCGCAGCGGTTCAAAGAGCAGCCGTTCGCCGACCTGGGCGACGCCACCACCGATGACAATGCGTTTTGGACACAAAAGCGTGATCACCTGACACAATGCGGTCGAGAGGTGATGGGTGGCCTCCTCGAAGAACAGGTGGTAATCCGGCCAACCGGCCAGGGCACGTTCGGCTACCTGCTGGGCGGTGAGCGGCTGGCGAAATGCCTTGCTCGCCTCGCGGGCGATGGCTGGTCCGCTGGCCAGCGCTTCCAGGGTCAGCGAGGCATCGACAGCATAACTAACCACGAGATGGCCCACCTCGGCTGCTCCGCGACCGACGCCGCGATAAATTTGGCCATCGAGAATGAAGGCCCCACCGATTCCAGTGCCTATGTTCATATAAAAAAGCGGCGAGTATCCTTTGCCGGCCCCGTGGCGTGCTTCAGCCAGGCCAGCCACATCGGAATCGTTGCCCAGCACGGCTGGCTTGCCTACCAAGTCGCTGATCCAATCGGCCAGGGGAAAGTCATCCCAACCGGCGATGTGATGCGACTTGATGACGGTGCGGGTGCGATCGTCCACGGGGCCGCCAAAGCCGATGCCCACGCGGCGCACGTCGGCCAGCGGTAACGTCGGCAAGGCGGCGACGATCTGCTCGCGAATGCCCTGTGCTCCGCGTTCGGGCTGCACCTCGCCACGCCACAACGCGATCAGCGTGCCGGAGTCGTCGCCGATGCCCAACTGTAGCTTAGTGCCGCCGATTTCGATGCCCAGATACATACTCGCCACCCCGAAGAGTGTGAACCACGGATCACACAGTTAGGCACGAAAGAAAAAAACCCGTTCTTCAGCCCTCTCTCTTCTTCGATCCGGCTTGGAGCCGTGTTTTTCGTGTCAGCCGGGGTTCCACGGTTTTCTAGCTCGTGAGTTGTTCCTTGCCCCGCACTTGGCCCAGGCCGATGCGGGCGTGCAGGTCGTCGACCACCCAGTGAAACGCCGCCAAGTGGATCGTCTCGACGATGCCCATGTCGTCCAGTGGTACATGCATCCCCTGCTGGGCCAACTCACGCAATTGTCCTCCGGAAAAACCCGTGCAGCCGAACGTCTTCAGGCCGTGCGTGTTGGCCCACTCGACGGCCCGGAGGATGTTGGGGCTATTGCCCGAGCCGCTGATGGCCACCAGCAGGTCGCCGGGGCTGGCGAGGTTTTTCAGCTGCTCGACAAAGACCCGCTCGAAGCCCTCGTCGTTGCCCCAGGCCAGGATGTACGGCGTATTGTCGGTCAGGCTCAGGATGCGTACTCGTTTTTTGTCGGTGGCATAATCAGCCCGCGTGACGCACTGCTTGCCCACGTCCTCACAAAAGTGCGACGCATTGGACCCCGATCCGCCGTTGCCGATGACAAAGACAAAACGATCGTGCAAATAACACTGATAAATGGCCTCAGAGAGGGCGGCAATCTCCTGCGGATTGACGCGAAGCAACTCTTGGCCGATGCGTTCCATGAAGGACCGCGGATCAAGCGAGACACCCAGCATGAGCAGCACCTCCTGTCGATGCGTGCTAGTGTAACACCCAAAGGCCAAAGCCGCCAAGAGGAAGTGGCGCTGTTCGAGGCCTATAGAAATGAAATTTAGAGCAGAGATGGCAGCAGAGCGTTGAGAGGCAGCTTTGTAGTCGAAAGGGAGCAAGGTCGTACAATACCCGAATGGAGAACGCGTCCCCTGCAAATGCCAAGCGTATTGTCGTCCTGGGTTCGACCGGGTCGATCGGTACCAACACGTTGGACGTGGCCCGGCATCTGCCCGGAGAGGTGCAGGTGGTGGGGCTGTCGGCCCATTCCTCTTTGCAGTTGCTGCTGCGACAAGCACAAGAATTTCGGCCGCTTTTCGTGTGCATCACGGGCGAGGGGCCCGTTCCCCCGGCCCAAGACTGGCCCGCGGGCACGAGGGTGTTACGCGGGAGCGACGGCCTGGTGCAGATGGTGCAAGACGTTCAAGTGGATTTCGTGGTGACGGCGATCGTTGGGGCAGCGGGGCTACGCGGCACCTGGGCGGCCCTGGAGGCTGGCAAAACCGTAGCCGTGGCCAACAAAGAAACGCTGGTGATGGCTGGTCCGTTGGTGATGGGGTTGGCCGCGCGGTGCGGCGCGCGGGTGCTACCCGTGGACAGCGAACACAGCGCTATTTTCCAGTGTTTGCAGGGCAGCCAACCGTCGGAAATCGAACGCTTGGTCCTCACCGGTAGCGGCGGCCCGTTTCGCGGCCGGACCAAAACCCAATTGCAGCAGGTCACCGTCGAAGAAGCCTTGCAACATCCCACCTGGCAAATGGGCCGCAAGATCACCATCGATTCAGCGACTTTGATGAACAAGGCGTTGGAGTTGATCGAGGCGCGCTGGTTGTTTGGGTTGCAAGCGGACCAATTAAGCCTGGTTATTCATCCCGAAAGTGTGATTCATTCGTTTGTGGAATTTCGCGATGGAGCAGTGCTGGCCCAGGCCTCGCCCCCTGACATGCGCCTGCCGATTCAGTATGCTTTGACCTATCCGCGGCGCTTGGCGGGGCCGGCTCGCAAACTCGATTGGTCAAGCCTGCGCGCCTGGCACTTCGAGATGCCTGACCCCGACACCTTCGCCTCGCTACAATTAGGCTATGAAGTCGCTCGCCGGGGCGGCACTTGTGGCGCGGTCCTCAATGCCGCCAACGAAGTCGCCGTCGAACGCTTCTTGAACGGCGAGTTGCCGTTTTTGGATATAGCCCGGACCTGCCGGGACGTGCTGGACCATCATGCCTACGAAGCCAGCCCGACCTTGGAGAAGTTGCTCGCCGTCGATCGGTGGGCCAGACAGGAGGCAAGCCGTTGGACCAACCGACTCCCCCCCCGGATCGCCTAAAACCACCCAGTGATAGCCCCGAGGCGCTGACCGTCGCTAAGCCTGCCCCTGAGCAAGCCCCCCTGACGCTCAGTAGTTGGTTGGCGCAAAACGGCGTGCTGATGCTAATTGTCCTCGCGGCGCTGGGCTTCCTCTTCAGTCAAGTGGGCGTCGAGGGACTCTTTCCGTCGGCCCTGGCCGCCTTGGGTCTGGGCTTCCTTATCTTCATCCACGAGTTGGGCCATTTCCTGGCCGCCAAGTGGTGCGATGTGCAAGTCAAGACGTTCTCGATTGGCTTTGGCCCCGCGGTGCCCGGGTGCCAGTTCACCCTCGGCGAAACCACCTACATGATCGGCATTTTGCCGTTGGGCGGTTATGTGAACATGGTGGGCGAAGGGACCGAGGGCGACGAGGAAGAACCCAACCCGCGTTCCTTTAAGGCCAAGAGCGTCTTGCAACGCATGTTCATCATTTCTGCTGGCGTGATTATGAACATGCTTTTTGGCCTGATCTGCTTCGTCCTCATCTTCCGCCTCGATGGCGTCGAGGAAACCGTCGCTGCCGTCTGGCGGACCGAGCCAGGTTCGCCGGCCTGGAAGAATGGGGTGCGGGCCGGCTGGACCATCGAAAAAATCGATCACCGCAAAGAGCCTTCCTTTGAAGAATTACGCTTGGCAGTAGCGAACTCCGGCCATGACGCCATTTTGCATTTTCAGTTTCGCGACCGCGACAACAAACTGGTCGATCTGCCTCTGAGTCCCGTTCGGGAGACGGTGACCAATCTCGTGCCGACAATCGGCGTCGTCTTTCCCAAACGGCTCGAGTTGGTTTCGCCACGAGTCAAACGCCATCGGGAGTTGCCGGTGCTGTATCATTCTGCCGCGGCGGCCGCTCGCGTCATCCCCCTGGAAGCGGGCGATCAGTTGTTGAGCATCGCCGACGAGCCGGCCGGCAACGATCCGTTTGGCAAGCTCAGCTGGACCTTGTTGCATAGCGACCCCAAGAAGGAAATACGGCTGAAGGTGCGGCGAGCCAACGGCCAGGAAGAGATGCTGACGCTCGGTGCTGGGGGGTTCGCGTTCAACGACCGCTTCGTGGCGATGAGTGCCAGTCCGGAGGAGCTGTTGCGGGTCACGCCGCTGCGTCCGGCAGCGTCCCAAAAGGATCGCGGCCCGATGGGCGATAGTTTTGAGTTTCGCCAAAGGCTGCTAGGTTTTCTGGGCCGACCCGTGGTGATTGAGGTGCAACGCGGCAAGGAGAACCAAGCTGTTCGTCTGTTTGTGCCAGCGGCTTTCACGCGCGACTTGGGCCTGCGAATGAAGATGGGCAAGGTGGCGGCCGTCCGGCTGCATTCGCCCGCGGAACAGGCTGGTCTAACCGCGGGTGCCGTGATCAGCCAGGTGGGCGTGAAATATGGCGAGGAAGCAACGGATTGGCAGACCTTGAAAGATTTTGACCCCGTGCGTTTGCCCGAAGCGTTGTATCAGTTAGTGCATGCCGACCCGCAACGCGACCCCAACAAGTTTCAGGTCGTCTTCAAAGTCTGGGCCACCATCAACCACGACGCCAGCAAAGAACGCGAGCTGCCCCCCATCCCCTGGGACGATAGCTGGCCGCTGGACGAGGACGCCCCGCAAAGCCCCACCTCACCGATGGCCATTCCGCAGCTGGGGGTAGCCTATCGGGTGGAGAGTACCATCGTGGAGGTGCGCAAAAATTCTCCCGCCGAGAAGGCGGGTCTGCGCAAAGGGGACGAGATTGTCGAATGGCGGATGCGGGAGGCGGATAAAACCCTCGACGCCGTCAAGTGGGGCAGTTGGAGCAAACTCGCCTCCAAGCGCGGCAAGGAAGGGGAGTTGTACGACCAATGGGCCCATTACCATTACGCCCTGCAACTCAATGACTTCCCTCAGGTGGAGTTGAAAATCAAACGCGACGGGGCCTTGCTCCCTGATGTCTTCTCGTTGGAGCCGGCCGTCCTCGATCCCACTTGGCCGCACGTCGAGCGTGGGTTTTTGTTTTTGCCTTTGACCCGCAAAGAAGAAGTCACCTCTCTAGTGTCGGCAATGGGCTACGGCATGAATCGCTCGGTGGAGTTTATCCAGAACATTCTGTTGAGCCTCAAAAATATCCTCACCAATCGCATTTCTTACGAGAGCATCGGCGGGCCCAAAATGATCGCCGAGCAGGCTTTCACCGTGGCTAATGAAGATTGGTTTATGTTTCTCCAGTTCCTGGCCGTCATCAGTATCAATTTGGCGGTGGTCAACTTCTTGCCGATTCCGGTGCTCGATGGCGGGCACATGGTTTTTCTGATTTATGAGTGGATACGCGGCAAACCGCCCTCCGACGCCGTCAAGAACATCGCCACTTATATCGGGGTAGCATTCTTGCTGAGTTTGATGGTATTCGTGTTCTATCTCGACTTCACCCGTAAGAGTTAAACGGAGAGGGAACCGTGGCCCGAGCGAAACCATCGGAAAATCTGACTACGCGTGCCGAAGCCCCAAAACCCTCTGCGGCCGACCCCACCGCGTCGCAGCCTGCCACTCCCTCCGCCGTGTTGGGCACGGGCTGGTTGTTCACGGCTACGCTGTGGGTGTTTTTCTTCCTCATCCTGATTGCTTATGAAGGCTATGGTTTCTTAAAGGGGCTGTTGCGCTTCTAATGCCCCCGGAAAGCTCAGGCTACTGACAGGGCGGCCAGTGCCCGCCCTTTGTCACAGTCCTTGCCATGCAAACGCTGGGACGAGGCTCTGTTCTCCCTACAAGCCTTACAATCGTTATAACCGTCACACCAGTTGCAATCCCAATGATTGATTGACTAGGCAATCTACGCACAACAGATAGAATAGATACAGAACACAAGCACGGGAAAACCGTCCCAGCCGGCCCGTGCGCCTCCCTTCTGTCGGAGATGCCGTGATGTACCTACGTCTGTTGATCTTAGCTGCCCTGATCGTTCCTTTGGCTAGCAACGCTCAGACGCCGCAACCTTATGCGCCCCCGCTGCCTTATACGAGAGTTGGGGCCTCCGCCTACCCCTATTCGTATGCTTATCCTTACCCGTATCTCTACGCTTATCCCGCTCACAAGATTGGTACCGTGCCCGGCCTACGCCCCGAACATCGTGCCGCTGGCTACGATACCCCGGGTCTTGCTCTCCAACAGGCGAAGCTCGGCCGCATGCGCCTCATCGAGTTACTCGGCGAAGCCAAGCCCGCTTTGCCGGCTCCCGGCTCGGAGATGGGGCCGGTGGTAATCGGTGGCGAACCAACGGTGAAACTGGTTGCTCCGCCTGTCAAAGCCAACCCCCCCATCGCCGAAACGCTTATCGTGCGTAACTGGTGGAATGGACGCTTTATCGATGACTCCAAAGGTCGCCGCTGGGTCTTGATCTACGGTGCGGCCGACTGGAGCAAGGTCGATCAGGTGGCCGGTTGGATTCTCGATTCCAAAGCCGACGTGCTGCACTTCTTGAGCGACAACGGCCGGTTGTACCGCTTGCAATATCGCAGCGAAGAGAAGAAAGCAGAACCCGCCGAACCCAAGAAGTGAGCCTCCAAGCCCCTTTCCAGTTTCAGCACCGTTGCCACGGAGAAAGCGAGGACGTGGGTTGAACCTTTGTCCTCGTTTTCGTTTCCCGCTCTGCCCCACCTACCGGCCAAGCCTCGTCGCCATTTTCCTGGTCGCTAGCCGCTCCTACAATAAAAATATCGCTGCCCCTCAGTCAGCTACGACGCCCACGCTTTCTCTCTCCTACAGGGGGTTTCTTATGGCACTGAGTGCCTCCCAGATTGAACAACAACGCAAGGAAGCCGAGGAGTTGCTCTTCTCCGGCCCGCAGAAACTCGGGTTTGCCAAAGGGCTATTTTTGGGACTGTTTAATGCGCCACTGCTATTTCCTTATCCACGGCTCAAGCCGGAGGAAGTAGCCACCACCCAAGCCGCGTTGGAGCAGGTGCGGCAATTTTGTGAAACCTCGATAGATGCGGCGGGCATCGACCGCGACGCGCGGATTCCCGATTCGGTCATCCAGGGGTTGGGCCGCTTAGGGGTGCTGGGCATGACGGCCCCCACCGAGTTTGGCGGACGCAACTTTAGCCAACTGGCCTACACCAAGGTGATGGAGATCATCGGCGGGCATTGCGCGAGCACTGCAGTGTTTGTCAATGCCCATCATTCCATCGGCATCCGCGCGCTGCTGCTGTTTGGCACCAAAGAACAACAAGCCAAGTGGTTGCCCCCGCTGGTCGATGGGAGTAAGCTGGCCGCCTTTGCCCTGACCGAGGAGCAGGCCGGCAGCGACGCCGGCAACGTGCAGACCACTGCCACCCCCACCGAAGATGGCAAAGGCTTTCTCCTTAATGGCAGCAAGCGCTGGATCACCAACGGGGGGATTGCCGACGTGCTGACAGTGATGGCCCGCACCCCCGGTTTAGCCGGCGGGGCCAACAAGAAGAAAGAGATCACCGCTTTTCTGGTTACGCCGGACATGCCCGGGTTCAAGGTGGTTAACGCCCGCATGCCGAAAAACTCCATCCGCGGCACCGCCACGGGCCAACTAGCGTTTGAAAACATGTTTGTGCCCAAGGAGAACGTGCTGTGGCAAGTCGGCAAGGGCCTACGCATCGCCCTGACCGTGCTGGACTTCGGACGCACCACCTTCGGGGCCAGTTGCACCGGCGTGGCCAAGGCGTGTGTGGCGGCGGCCAGCAAACACGTCAAGCAACGTGTACAGTTCGAGCAGCCCTTGGCCGAATTTGAGTTGGTCAAACAAAAAATCGCCTGGATGGCTGCCCACACCTTCGCTATGGAAGCCACCACTGCTCAATGTGCCAGCTTTATTGATCGCGGCTTCGAGGATTTCATGCTCGAAACGGCGATGTTGAAGGTGTGGTCCACCGATGCCCTGTGGCGGATTGTCAACGACACCATGCAGTTGCTTGGTGGCAAGAGCTTTTTCCTCGACCAACCTTACGAACGCTGGATGCGTGACGCCCGATTGAACCTCGTCGGCGAAGGAGCCAACGATGTCTTACGCGCCTTCATCGCCATGTATGGCATCAAGCCGGTAGCCGATCAACTTCTGAAGGTCTACAACGCGGCGTTTAACCCGCTGAAGGAATTTGGCACGCTGTTGAATTTCGGGGGCTCGCAGATCGCCGCCCGCCTCCGCGTCCCCGATGTACCCGTCCGCAGCAACCGGCTCCGGCCGATGGCCCGCGAGTTGGCCACGCGGGTGCGGGATTTCAGCCTCGCTGTTCAAGCCCAGGTCATCAAACACAAAGAAGGCATCCTGTTCCGGCAATATGTGCAGGAACGCATTGCCGATGCCGCCTGCGAACTCTACGCTGCCAGCTGCACGCTGTCCCGGTTGGATTCGCTGCTCAGCGGCACGGCCAACGGCAACGCCGCCGAGATCGAGCGTGACGCGCAAATCGGGCTGTATTTTCTTAAGTTGGCTAATCGCCGGGTCAAACAGTGCCTTGTCGCCCTGCAAGACAACGACGATGCCGACACCACCCAGACAGCCGACGCGGTCTTAAGCCGCTACTAAGGCATCGCCGTTAGGAGAGGGCCATGAGCATCCCGGCACGGGTGCGAGAACTGTTCTTAGCGGAGCTACAGCGGCAACAACTTTGTGCCGAGGAGCAGCCAGATGGCAGTTTCGTCATTCAGCTGGGAGAGTGTACACTGACGGCCCATTTGGAGAACCTGACCCGTGAGTTTGCGCAAAGCGGCGAAGAATCGCTGATCACCCAGTTTGTGCGGAGCATTTGTGAAACCTTGCAGATGGTGCCACCTCACTGGGGACAAGTTCGTCCACGCCTCTATCTGGCAGTCGAACCAAACGATCACGATTTCGGGGAGGTTTGTCATCAGCATATCAGCGATCAAGTCGCTCTCGTGCTGGTTTACATGAGTGAATCCGGCCATAACATCGTTTGGGTCACGCCCGACATGCTGCAGAGTTGGGGCGTCAGCCGTGAACGCGCCGAAGCCTACGCCAGCGACAACCTGGCCCGTTTGCTCGATACTACCCCCCTGGAAACCACTCAAGCCGATGGCCACTTGTTGGGCATGTTGGCGACGCACTCGCCGCTCAAGGCCTCGCTCCTTTTTGCCCCAAACCTGCGGGCCAAGGTCGAGGCCAAGCTGGGCTGGCCCGTCCTAGCCGTCATCCCCACGCGCGACTTTTGCTACCTTCTGCCCACCTCCGCCGAACCGTTGCTAGGCGCAATCGGCCAGGTGGTCCTCAACGAATACAGCCAACGCGGCTACCCGGTATCAACAGAAGTGTTTCACATCGACGAGTCCGGCCCCAAGGCAGTGGGAGTGTTTCAGAGTCCGTTTCACCCACCACCGGGAACTCAGGCCATCCACCACGATGAGATGCTCACGTTTTTCCTCCCCTGTGAGTGGCAAGAAGACCAAGACGCCAACGACGAGCCGATCTACTTCGACCCCAGCGAAGAAGGCAACTATCTGAGCGTGGTCACACAACAATTCAGCAGCTCCCAGGACATTCCGCCCGATCAGCCCCGCCGTTGTCTCCAGACCATCGCCCAGCGTGAGGGGGTCGAGGTCCAGGATTGGCCCGGAGGCCGCGCCGCCGTTCATTTCCAATCTACCGAGGAAGAAATGCTCATCTGCACCTGGGCTGTCTGTGGCCCGCTCTCGCCCCGACGCCTGGGATTGGCTGTCTTCAGCCACCACGAACCGCTGTTGCGGGCCGACAGTCCGCAAGCCCAAGCTCGTCTGGCCCAACTGAATCGCCTCTTGCCTCGCTGCCTCTTCCGCGACTGCCCTGTTCCGGAGCACGACGAATGAGGCGCTCGAGCCGCCTGTCCTGATTCCCCGAGCTGCTTGACAAAGGATGACACCCATGGCCGAGCCGTTTCTGCTCGCCGAATTAACCTATGCCGAGGTCCGATCCACCGATTGGCAGGCGGTGCTGCTGCCCTTCGGGGCCACCGAGCCGCACAACCTGCATCTACCTTATGGCACGGATACCTTGCAGGTCCAAGAGTTGGCCCGCCGGGCTGGGGCGTGGGCCTGGCAGCGCGGCGCTCGCGTCGCTGTCCTGCCCACCGTGCCGTTCGGTGTGAATACCAACTATCTGCAGCTGCCCAACGCCCTGACTTGTAGCGTCACACCGACGACTCTGCTGGCGATCCTGAGCGACCTCATCGATTCCCTTCACGCCCAGGGCCTGCGCAAAATGGTCCTGCTCAATGGGCACGGCGGCAACGAACTCAAACCGTTGGTTCGGCAACTGTATCACAAGACCGAAATGTTTGTATGTGTCTGTGACTGGTATCGCATGGCGGCCGATCTGTATCCGACCATCTTCGAGCAGCCCGGCGAACATGCCGACGAAGTCGAAACCAGCCTGGGGCTGGCCTTTTTCCCGCATCTGGTTCACCCCGAACGCGCCGATGCCGGCTCTGCTCGCCCCACCCGCTTCGAGGCCATCAATCGCGGCTGGGTCAGCATCACCCGGCCTTGGCACTTGGCGACCACCAACACCGGCCTAGGCGATCCCCGCGCCGCCCGTGCCGACAAGGGTCATCGTCTCATGGATGCCCTAACGCAACGCCTGGGCGATTTTCTCGTCGAGTTGGCCCTCACGCCCCTGGATGCCACCTTTCCCTACGCGCCTTGGCCCGATACCCCCAAGGCCGATACAACGAAGGCATAACACTGCTCGCACTGCTGCCGAGGATCACACATGTCGGGTCATCTCCGGGCCGCCCTTCGCGCTGGCCGACTCACCAAGGTCTTTGCCCTGGGACAATTTTGCCACCCCAAGCTGGTCGAACTCGTCGCCTATCTAGGCGGCTACGATGGCATCTGGCTGGACCAGGAACACGCCGGCTTGAGCATTGCACAGATAGAAGACGCTTGCCGTGCCGCCCGCGCTGTGGGTCTCGATACCTTCGTCCGCCTGCCTGCCACCGATTATGCCACCGTCATGCGGGTGCTGGAGGCCGGCGCGGGCGGGGTGATGGCCTCGATGGTCCGTAGCGTCCGTGAAGCCCGCGACCTCATCCGCTGGGCCAAATTCCATCCCCGCGGCGAACGCGGCGTCAACGGCACCGGCGTCGATGGCCGCTTTGGACTGATGAAGTCCCTGGACTATTTCGCTCATGCGAACAAGAACACGCTTTTGAGCGTACAGATTGAGCATATCGATGCTTTGAACGTCGTCGAGGAAATAGCAGCCCTCGAGGATCTGGATTTCTTGTTCGTCGGCCCGGCCGATCTGAGCCAATCGCTTGGTATTCCTTGCCAGTGGGAGCATCCCGAATTATGGCGAGCGATCGAACGTGTGGCGACGGCCTGTCGCCACGCCAACCGCCCCTGGGCCATCTTACCCATCGGAGCGGAGTTTGCCCGCCGGGCTGTCGCTTTGGGCTGCT
>Ga0272446_1006355_pt1 | contig 12361 bp, 13 predicted proteins | sample YNPCB0061_FD_194587 | JGI IMG/M metagenome (GOLD analysis project Ga0272446, IMG submission 194587) | Hot spring microbial mat communities from Yellowstone National Park, WY, United States - YNP-CB-006-1 | ecosystem: Environmental > Aquatic > Thermal springs > Hot (42-90C) > Sediment | place... | reverse complement strand
GCAAAAACAGTGGGCACAGTCGCCATACCCGCCACCAGTAAGCATACGGAAGCCGAGAGGATTCTATTCATAACGATCTCCAAATTCTATGAGTAGTAAACCCCTCTCCCAAAGTGGGCGAGGGGAGACACAAACCATAACTTGTCCTAATCAAGTAGGCAACTGCTATAAATCTCAGGGCAGGTCAGAGCCAAAAGCCTGCCGTAAGTCCCAGTCCAAAAACAAACTGCCACCCCAAGGCGATGAATTTACTGTCTTTAATTACTTCGGGTCGATCGTGATGTTGATTTAGCCACACCGATAGATAAATTGCCCAAGGGAGAGAAGTAAGCACCAGCCAAGTATGACGGGGCGCAAAACCTAGAGCGCTACTGCCTAAAATAATGGCATAAGCCGTCAGACAAATAATGGGCACTAACTGGGCTGAGCGTTTTGTGCCAAGACGCACCACTGGCGACAATTTGCCCGCGTTTAAATCATCCTCCACCTGATGAAAATGGGAGCAAAATAGCACCAAACTAATAGTGATGCCCACCCCCACCGCTGAGGGAATCATGCGCCAAGAAAATTGCGGAAATTGACTGTAACTAGAAGCCACCACCCCCAAACTAAAGCTGATGAGACACAGTAACTCTCCCCAGCCCTGATAACCCAACCGCCAAGGTGGACCTTGATAGACATAACCTAAAACACAACAAATAAGGATGATCATTGCCACGATCGGGCTGTGTTCTTGCCAACAAATCCAGCCAATACAAGCCCATCCCCCCAACAAACATAGATTGGCGATCGACCAAATTAGGGATTTATTGCCCGTTAAGTTGACGATCGAGTGATATTTGTGTATATCCACCCCTGTATCCGCATCAAAAAGATCATTACACAGGTTTTCCCACGCCAAGAGCAAAATTGCCCCTGCCACAAACACTACCAAGACCGCAGGATCAAAAACCTGAAATTCATACTTGGCCATGGCTGTACCCACAAAAATTGGCAGAATCGCCACGCTGTACATGGGCGGTTTTAGTGCTGATAACCACAATCTGGCTCGATCGGTAAAATTATGGTCTAGTGGCATGGACGGGCATGAGATGCTCTTGGATTACTCGATCGTAAAAACCCTGTAACTGGCGGGTAGCCGCCTGCCAACTCCATTTTTCTGCCTCTTGGCGGGCATAACTACTCAATGACGCTTGGGGTTTGCTCAATAGCTCCTGCACTGCCAGTACCAGACCATCCCCTCGATCGGGGTCAAAGAGGTAGCCATTTTGCCCGTGGGTAACAATATCGGGGATGCCCCCTGAATTAGCGGCAACCACAGGACAGCCCGCCCCCATCGCCTCCAGCAATACTAAACCCAAAGTCTCAGTGCGGGAAGGGAACAGAAACGCATCACTAGAAGCAAAGGCACTAGCCAAGTCATCCCCCCGCAAATACCCCACAAAATGGGTATGAGTCCCAGCAAAAATTTTTTCCAACTCACTGCGGTAGGGACCATCCCCCACCAAGGCTAAACGACTGTTGGGAATCGCTTTTAATACGGGTAAAATCTGCTGAATTTCTTTTTCGGGGGAGAGCCTGCCCACATAGAGAAACAAGGGCTGGTCTGGGTGTCCTTGGCTGAGGAACGATCGCATTTGCGCACTGCGGAATCTGGGATGAAATTGCTCCGTATCTACGCCCTTTTGCCACAAATCCACCACATTTACCCCATGTTGTCGCAGTTGATGCACCATCGCATTAGAAGTACATAAATTTAACTGGGCTTGGTTGTGTGCCACTTTAATCAATTCCCACATGGCATTTTCTAAAAAACCTAACCCATAATGTTGTAAATACTGGGGCAGGTGGGTATGGTAGGAGGCTATTAGGGGTATATTCATGGCTTTGGCATAAAACAGCCCCGCTAACCCCAAAACGGCAGGATTGACCACATGGATAATCTCAGGCTGAAATTGCTCTAGGGCATAGCCGATCGAGGGACGGGGCAAAGCCAACTTTAATTCAGGGTAGAGGGGCAGGGGAAACCCAGATACACCATAGATTTGGGCACCCTTATATTCCGTCAAACCACCATCAGGGGCAAACACCATCACTCGATCGCCCAACCGCACCAGATGTTCTACGGTGTACTTGAGGCGGGTGACGATGCCATCGATTTTGGGTAAAAAAGTTTCGGTAAAAATAGCTACTCGGCGCATGGTCAAAGTTTACCATAAGGGGGAATTTCTGCACTAATAGCCCAATAGCCTAAAATTGGCATATACCGTTTGAGGAGGGCATATGACTATAGCATCCCCACCGATCGTTTATCCAGACAGTGATGGTCAGCCAATGGCAGAAAATACCCAACAATTTCGCTGGATTGTACTCATCAAAGAGAACTTGGAATATCTATTTTTGCAGGATCAGAATGTATTTGTGGCAGGGGACCTGTTTTGGTATCCCGTAGAAGGTCGCCCCGACATCAGAACCGCTCCCGATACCCTAGTGGTGTTTGGCAGACCCAAAGGCGATCGGGGTTCCTATCGCCAGTGGCAAGAGGACAATATCCCGCCCCAGGTGGTATTTGAGGTGTTATCCCCCAGTAATACTATGAATGAAATGCATCGTCAATTATTGTTCTACGATCGTTATGGGGTAGAGGAATACTATATCTATGACCCCGATCAGAACGAATTAACGGGATGTCAGCGCCAACCAGAAGGATTAAATCCCATTGAGTCCATGAATGGCTGGGTCAGCCCCCGTTTGGGGATTCGCTTTGAACTCACGCCCACTACTTTGAACATCTATGACCCGCAGGGTAATTTGTTTCTATCTCCAGTAGAAATGCAAATTAGAGCCGAACGAGAATCTCAGAGGGCAGAACAGGAAAAGGCGAGAGCCGATCGTTTAGCCCATAAATTACGGGAATTGGGCATAGACCCTCAAGGAGTCTAAACTATGGTGCACCAGCGAATCCCTAGCTTAGAGTTTCTGCAAGAGAAACGCTCCCAAATCCTTGCCATCTGCGCTAAACATGGCGCTCACAATGTGCGTATTTTCGGTTCGGTTGCCAGAGGGGAAGCGGATGCCCAAAGCGATATTGATTTCTTGGTTGACTATGATCTGCAACACATCACCCCTTGGTTTCCCGCAGGATTGATCAATGAACTAGAAGAGTTATTAGGTAATAGAGTTGATGTAGTAACCGAAACAGGACTGAAGGAACGCATCAAAAAACAAGTTTTGCGGGAGGTAATTGCCTTGTGAGAGCGCCCCAAGAGAGGCTGAGGGATATTAGCGATCGAGGGGATAGAAAAGTATCGTCATATCGATTATGCAGATTTGATAAATAATGAACTCTTGTTAGCTTGGTTTGAGCGTAATCTCCAAGTGATTGGCGAAGCGGCGAGAAGCCTGTCCCAACCAATCAGAGATATGGCATTAGATATTCAGTGGTCAGACATCATTGGTTTAAGAACTATTTTGGTGCATCAGTATTTCAGGATAGATACAGCTATCATTTGGAAAATTATCCAAGAAGATATTCCTGTGCTTAAACCCAAAATCCAACGCCTCCTCATTGAATTAGCGGGCATAGACCATGAGGGCACTGAGCTAGATTAACATTCCTATTCATGATAGGGAAATTTCCCCTAGAATTATTCTTTGACTGTCCTGTATCGTCATAATTTATGGGAATAATCCATCCAGAACTTAGAGGGAATTACTCCTTTCCCACTCTCAAATTGGCAGTTTTTCCCTCACCCCCAGACCCTCTCCCAAAGGGCGAGGGGAGTCCATCTGTGCTTCCATCCTTAATCCTAGTGTTCGCCCATACTTCTATCTGAGCCTGTGCTTTAATTATGATGCCCCCTCCCGAATTTTATGGTGCAGAGGAATTACATTTCCCTGAGCACCCCGATCGACCCCACATCATTTTTAATATGGTCAGCAGTGTGGATGGCAAAACTACTACCTATCAAGGTTCATTGACAGGTTTGGGTTCTGCCCACGATCGACGGGTGATGCGCCGTATCCGTAGTCAAGTAGATGGAATTTTGGTGGGGGGGAATACCATTCGCCATGACCGCTTTGTGCCTACCGTAACTGAGGGTAAACAGCCCCTAGCGGTGGTGGTCACTCGATCGGGGAATTTTACAGGAGAACATCCCTTTTGGCGGGGTGATTATCCCAGAGTAATTTTTGTGCCTACGGGTATATCTGTACCAGAGTGGCTAAAACTGCAGTCGATCGTGCGGGAATTTACCGGGGATTTGGGTGAGGTTATACAGATTTTATTTATAGAGTTTGCTGTGAAGGTACTCTTGGTGGAGGGGGGAGCCAACTTGAACTATGAATTGATTAGTCAGGGATACGGGGATGAGTTCTTTTTGACCGTTTCACCCCTGTTGGTGGGGGGCAAGGATAATTATCCCATCTTGGGGGGAGAGGGCTGGGGCATGGGCGATCGGGGACGGCAGTTACAGTTAGTTTCCGTATATCCCGTGGAGAATGAGTTATATTTGCGCTACCGTTTTTGTTCCTAGTTAGGTTTACCCAATAACTTCTGTCGCAATTGCTTGATTTGATCCCTGAATTGGGCCGCCCGCTCAAATTCTTGATTCTTGGCGCAGGTTTGCATCTGTTGTTCTAATTCCTGAATCAGGTTGGGAATTTCATCGAGGCTCACGGCGGTGGGACTACTGATTTTATAGTCTGAGTTTTGCTCTTGCACCCGTCGGGATAGGGACAGAAAGTTCAAGATGGCATTACTGGACTTCTTCACGATCGGGGTGGGGGTGATACCGTGGGTTTGATTGTAGGCGATTTGCAGTTGACGGCGACGGGCAGTTTCACGGATGGCTTTGTCCATACTGTCAGTCAGGTTATCGGCGTACATAATCACCTGTCCATGCACATGGCGCGCCGCTCTACCGATGGTCTGAATCAGCGCCCTTTCCGCCCGCAAAAAGCCTTCCTTATCCGCATCCAGAATGGCAACCAAAGATACTTCGGGCAGGTCTAACCCTTCTCTCAATAAGTTCACGCCAATCAATACATCAAATTCCCCTTCCCGCAAAGCTTGGAGAATTTCAATGCGCTCGATCGATTTAATATCCGAATGTAAATATCGCACTGCAATTTTGCGCTCTTGAAAATAATTGGTCAAATCCTCTGCCATGCGCTTGGTGAGAGTGGTAATCAAGACCCGTTCCGATCGAGCGATGCGTTTTCTGATTTCGCCATAGAGGTCATCCACCTGTCCCTCGGTGGGTCTGACAAATATCTCTGGGTCAAGCACTCCCGTCGGACGAATGATTTGTTCCACCACTTGTTCCGATACTTCTAATTCCCAATCCCCAGGGGTGGCGGACACAAAAATACATTGATTCACTTTTTGCCAGAATTCCTCTGCCTTGAGGGGACGATTATCAGCGGCTGAGGGCAATCTAAAGCCATGTTCAATCAAGGTCATCTTGCGGGCCCGATCGCCATTGTACATACCGCGAATTTGGGGGACGGTCACATGGGATTCATCTACCACCAAGAGCCAATCATGGGCAGGGAAATAGTCCACTAAACAAGCAGGGGGTTCTCCCGCCTGTCTGCCTGCCAAGTGGCGTGAATAGTTCTCGATGCCATTGCAAAAACCCACCTCCCTGAGCAATTCTAAATCATAGCGGGTGCGCTGTTCTAAGCGCTGTGCCTCCAACAGTTTGCCCGCTTGGGTCAACTCTTCCAGTCGGGCATTTAGTTCTGCTTCAATCTGCTTACAGGCGCTTTCTAACCGCTCTTTGGGAGTGACAAAGTGGCGCGCGGGATAGATATTCACCCCTTCTAAACTCTGGAGAATTTCCCCTGTAATCGGGTCAATGTAGCGAATGGCATCAATTTCATCGCCAAAAAATTCCACTCGCACAATGCGATCGTCATAGGCGGGACCAATCTCTAAAATGTCGCCTTTGACACGGAATCTACCCCTGCCCATTTCTATATCATTGCGTTCGTATTGAATGTTTGCCAGTGCCAAAAGCGTCGCCCTTTGATCGCACTCAGCCCCCACCCGCAAAGGAATGGAAGCCTTCAAGTATTCTTCAGGGATACCCAGACCATAAATGCAACTGATGGAAGCCACCACAATCACATCCCGACGCTCAAATAACGATCGAGTGGCGGAGTGCCTGAGCATATCAATTTCATCGTTGATGGAAGCGGTCTTCTCGATATAAGTATCAGTAACAGGAATGTATGCTTCGGGTTGATAGTAATCGTAATAGGAAATGAAGTATTCCACGGCGTTGTGGGGAAAAAATTCCCGTAATTCATTACAAAGTTGCGCCGCCAAAGTTTTATTGTGGGCAAGGACAAGGGTAGGTTTGCCATAGCGGGCGATGGTCTGGGCGATGGTCATGGTTTTGCCAGTACCCGTAGCGCCCAAGAGGGTCTGGCGTTTGTATCCCGCCTCCAGTCCCGCCAGCAGTTGGGCAATGGCTTTGGGTTGATCGGCGGCAGGTGCCCAAGGGGTGAGAATCTGAAATTGGGGCATACTAGAAAATCTATTAACTCCCTCACCAGTGTAATAAATTGTAACAATATCTGATCGATGCCCAGACCCTAAAAGTCCACACCCCGCTTTAAGTCCACTCCTTTTTCCGCATAGTGTTTGTGGCAGACCATCTCTGAGTGCACACTGGCGAGGTCAAAATAGGCGGGGGGATTGAGGCAACGCCCCGTAATAATCACTTCTAAATCTTTGGGTTTGCGGAGCAGGGTATGACAAATCGGCTCCACAGGTAATAAATCCAGATCAACAGTGGGATTTAATTCATCGAGGATGATGGTCTTGTAAATCCCTGACAAGATGGCGGCTTGGGCGATTTCCCAACCCCTTTGGGCTTCGATGTAGTCGATTTCTTTTTGTTGTCCCCGCCACACAATGGCATCCCGTCCACAACGCTGATGATCCACCAGGTGGGGGAACCCTTCCATCAGGGCGGAAATTGCCGCGTCTTCTGTGTAGCCTGTGCCCCCTTTGAGCCATTGCATAATTAGTACACGGTGGGAGAGGTCACGACTGATGCCTGTGCCGATCGCCTTGAGGGAACGCCCCAAAGCCGAGGTACTCTTGCCCTTCCCTGCCCCCGTATAAATTTCTATGCCCGTGATGCCATATTCAGCGGCGGTGGGATGTTCGTGGGGGCGCATTTCTGAATGTAAATCGGCGATGTCGAGGAGGGCTGGGGGCGCGCCTCTGCCCGTGCAAATTACTTCCAAGTGGGGCGGTTTGCGCTTGATGTCCCTGACCACTCGATCGACTTCCAACAGTCCCAAATCAAGGACAGGGTTGATTTCATCTAAAACAATTACCGAATAGAGTCCCGATGCCATTGCCCCCTTGACCACATCCCATCCCCTTTGCGCTTCTTGTCGATCGAAGGGAATGATATGTTCTGCATCAAAGTATTCCGCCCGTCCCGTGCGCACTTGGTCGATGAGATGGGGAAAACCCTTTCTCAGGGCAGAAATTGCCGCGTCTTCGTCATAGGTACGCCCAGGTCCTTTGAGAAATTGCACCAGGAGAATCCGTGTTTCACTGTCTCGCGATTCCACCCCCAACCCCAAAGACCGTAATACTACTCCCAAGGCGGCTTGGGATTTGCCTTTACCGAGTCCGTCATATACATGAATTTGCCCGATCACCCGTTCGGGACGCACTTGCGCGGTCATGATGCCTATGTCTGCCATGGGTTTCTGTGTAAATTGCCTGTTGATTTTAGCACTTGTCGTTTTATTTCTGGCACAGGCTGTAAAGGGAGCTATTTCTTTTTCGCCTTGGTAAGACTCTTAGTGGCATCCACTAACTCTAGTTCACTGGGACGAAAGGAGACAATTTTTTCCCAATTACCGCCACTAAAAACCACTGCCACCCTGCCATCGGTGACCCTCTGTACCTGTCCCTCAAAGCCATAGTACAGGTCGGCGGGATTATTGATGCGCACTAGGGAGCCGGGGAAAATGAGATTGTCCATGAGTCTTGGTTCAGATACTTTGACATACTGTAACACACTCTAGAGGTGGTCCGCGTTTTGTCTGTACCAGTCGATCGTTTCCTGTAGTCCTTGTTTGAGGCTAACTTTGGGAATAAAACCCAATAGGCGTTTGGCGCGACGGGTATCCAGACAGCGGCGGGGTTGTCCATTGGGTTGATCGGTCTGCCAGTGGATTTCCCCCGCAAAGTTCATCAAATGACAGATTAAATCTGTTAAATCCCGAATGGAAATTTCATAGCCTGTGCCAATGTTGATTGGCTCGGGGCGATTGTAGTGGGCGGTAGCCATGGCGATGGCGCGGGCGGCATCTTCACTGTAAATAAATTCACGGGTGGGCGTGCCATCTCCCCACACCTCAATAAAGTTTTGCCCCGATCGTTGCGCTTCGTGTACCTTGCGAATCAGGGCAGGGATGACATGGGAACTCTCAGGATGGAAATTATCGCAGGGACCATATAAGTTCACAGGCAATAAATAGATGCCATTGAAGTTGTATTGCTGACGATAGGCGTGAAGCTGGGTGAGGAGAGCTTTTTTGGCAATACCATAGGGGGCGTTGGTTTCTTCGGGGTAGCCGTTCCATAGTTCGTCTTCCTTGAATGGCACAGGGGTAAATTTGGGGTAAGCGCAGATTGTACCAATACAGACAAATTTTTGCACCCCCGCCAAATAGGCGGCATGTATAAGCTGGGTGCCCATAATCAAGTTATCGTAAAACAATTCGGCGGGTTTGACCCGATTTAGTCCGATCCCGCCCACATGGGCCGCTAGATGCACGACTATATCTTTACCCGCAGTGACCGCTTGGCATTGCTCCCACTGGCGTAGATCATGGTCTGCCGATCGAGGCACAAAGATATTTTCGGGTTCTGCGCCCATCAACATCAGTTGTCTAAGCACTGCTTTACCTAAAAAGCCTGCCCCGCCCGTGACTAGAATCTGCTTGCCTTGCAACATTGATGGATAATTCCAAAGTGGTAAAATTTTACTTCAATCGCAGTAGTTTAGTTTATGGCAGATACTTTTTCTTTTGATATTGTCAGCGATTTCGATCGACAGGAGTTGGTGAATGCGTTGGATCAGGCACGGCGGGAGATCAGCAGTCGCTATGACCTGAAGGATTCCCAAACTGAGATCGAGTTGGAAGCGGAGCAAATAGTCATACACACAGCCAGTGAATTTACTTTGCAGGCGGTGGTGGACATTGTGCAAACCAAGGCGGTGAAACGCAATTTATCCCTGAAAATTTTTGACTATCAAGCAGTGGAGCCTGCCAGTGGCAATCGGGTGCGTCAAGTGATTAAACTAAAGCGGGGCATTCCCCAAGATTTGGCGAAACAAATTGCTAAACTGATTAAGGACAATCTGAAAAAAGTACAGGCAAGTATTCAAGGGGATGCTTTGCGGGTGAGTGCCAAGTCCAAGGACGATTTACAGTCTGCCATTCAGCTAGTGAAGGCGCAGGACTACCCTTCGGCTCTGCAATTTACTAATTACCGTTGATGCCAACTAGGGCGGTCATTTGTGGCTACTATGGTCAGGGTAATGGGGGCGATGAGGCGCTCTTGGCTGTCCTCTTGGATATGTTGCCCCCCAGTTGGTGTCCTGTGGTGATCAGTGGCGATCGGTCCCAAACGGAAAAGTTGCATCAAGTGGCAACCATCGATCGGGCTAATTGGGGGCAGATGGCGCAAGGGTTGGGCGGGGCGGATTATTTTATCTGGGGCGGCGGCAGTTTAATGCAGGATGTGACCAGTTGGCGCAGTCCACTTTATTATGGCGGTTTGATGCGGTGGGCGCAGGTGCAGGGGCTGACCACGATCGCTTGGGCGCAGGGCATTGGGCCATTTCGGGCGCGGTGGATGGGGGCATGGACCCGCCATTGTTTACATAAGTGTCAGTTGATCAGTGTCAGGGACGATCGATCGGCACAGTTATTACAAAATTGGGGATTTGCCCCTGTGGTGGCTCCTGATCCTGTGTGGGCGCTCACCAGTGCTGTACCTGCGGGGTTGTGGGATTTGCCTGCCCCTAGGGTGGCGGTGTGTTTGCGTGCCCATCCCCTGCTTACGCCCCGCCGTTTAGAGGTACTGAGCCTTGCCCTGCAAAGTTTTCAACAGGCAACCCAGACTTATATTTTGCTCGTACCGTTCCAACCCAAGCAAGATTTGCCAATAGCGGAAATTTTAGCCAGTAGGTTACCGCCCCCAGTGAGGTGTATTTGGCGGGAAACCAATCCCCGTCTCTTAAAAGGGCTGTTTCGGGGGGTGGAGATGACGATCGCCATGCGCCTGCATGGGGTGATTATGGCTGTTAGTGAAGGTTGTCGTTGTTTTGCCCTGAGTTACGATCCCAAGGTGCGCGCCGTGATGCACGCCCTAGATTTAGAAGGCTGTGATCTGGCCAATTTGCCTGACCAACCCGCCCAAATCACTAAGGACTGGCTAGATACCTATGCCAACGGTAACGCCTTAGATGAAATTCAGATTTCCGCCCTGATCGATCGAGCCAAAATTCATCAGGAACTACTCTTTAGTTTGGATGCGGGACAATAGGAAAATAAAGTAACTCAAAAATACTCATCCCAAAGTGGGAAAAGGATTTAGGGTGGGGAAGAAACATTTATTCTAATCAAGTTAAGTACTTCTATTCATTTCAACCCTGCCATTACACCTTTGTACTTCTTACTCCCCTGGCCCTTTGGGAAAAGGGGAAAACGCCAATTTGAGACGGGGAAGGGAGTATGATGGAAAGTACCCTTCAGAATCTTATCAATAGTTTTGGGTAACTCTATTCAGCAATCTCGACTAGGAGTTGCGCAATATTCCCTATGGCAATCATTTCTTCTCGATCGCAGTCCTCCCCCTCCCTTTTACAAGCGCCTGCTACGCCCCCAGAGCAAGCCGAGGAACAGGGACAATTAAATATCCGCCCCCACACCCTGAAGGAATACATCGGACAAAAAGAACTCAAAGAACTACTGGAGATTGCTATCGCCGCCGCCCGCACCCGCCAAACCGCCCTCGACCATTTATTACTGTATGGACCACCTGGTTTAGGGAAAACTTCGCTGGCATTGATTATTGCCCAAGAGATGGGAGTAAATTGCAAAATTACTACAGCCCCCGCTTTAGAACGCCCCAGAGATGTGGCGGGATTATTGGTGAGCCTGCAAAAAGGGGATGTGTTATTCATCGATGAAATCCATCGCCTGCCCCAAATAGCGGAAGAGATGCTCTACCCCGCCATGGAGGATTTTCGGCTGGATATTACTATTGGCAAGGGGCAATCCGCCCGCATTCGCAGTGTGCCTCTACCGCCTTTTACCCTCATCGGTGCCACCACTCGCATCGGCGCTCTGTCTTCCCCCCTGCGCGATCGGTTTGGGTTTATCCAACATTTACATTTTTACGAAGTGGCAGAGCTGACCCAGATCGTGTTGCGCAGTGGACAGATTTTGGGTTTGACTATTGATGTGCCAGGGGCGGAAGCGATCGCCAGTCGGGCTAGGGGTACACCCCGCATTGCCAATCGGTTACTGAAACGGGTACGGGATTATGCCCAAGTCAAGGGGACGGGGGAGATCAACGGGGAAATTGCCCGCACGGCTCTCGATCTGTTTAAGGTTGATCCCCAAGGGCTGGACTGGATCGATCGACAACTCTTGACGGTGATGATTGAAAAATTTCAGGGTGGTCCTGTGGGTTTAGAAACTTTATCGGCGGCTACGGGGGAAGATACCCAAACGATCGAGACGGTGTATGAACCTTATTTATTACAAATTGGCTACTTGCAACGCACTCCGAGGGGTAGGGTGGCTACGGCTTTGGCATGGCAACATTTGGGCTATCCTATCCAAGGGAGTCTATTACCTGCTGGGCTGACCGCTGTCCCGACAGATACGCCCCATGCACCGAAGCCCGATAGGTAGGGTGGGTGTGCTCCCCCGCAAAAAATAGTCGATCGTTGACCACTGCGCCCAAATTCTGAAAATCCTGATTGGTTACGCCCACTTTGGCATAGCTGTAAGCGCCCCGACTAAAGGGATCACTACCCCATTTGGTGACAAGCATTTGGCTGGGTTGGGGGATACGACTGCCAAACATTAGCTGGAGGTGGCTCATGACTTCCCCTTGAATTTGACGGAGGGATTGGCTTTCTATCTGCGCCCCATAATTGCCCAAGGCAAAGGTAATCAAGGCATTAGCGGAACTAAAGGTGCGGGTATTCAGAAAATAATTGTATTTGCCCATGACGGGGCTGTAAAAACCGAAATACTGGACTGTAGTATCCCAAAAAGCGGTGGGGAATAACAGCGCCAC
>Ga0272446_1006354_pt1 | contig 12363 bp, 6 predicted proteins | sample YNPCB0061_FD_194587 | JGI IMG/M metagenome (GOLD analysis project Ga0272446, IMG submission 194587) | Hot spring microbial mat communities from Yellowstone National Park, WY, United States - YNP-CB-006-1 | ecosystem: Environmental > Aquatic > Thermal springs > Hot (42-90C) > Sediment | place... | reverse complement strand
GGCGATAATCGCTACGTTGGTGCCAGCGTTTGAGCACACTAGTATGCAGCGCTTCAAACCCATCGTTGACCTGACGTTGAATCGTTTTGGCCAGGCTAAAGGGAAAGCGTGGTTTATTATTAAAGTCTGCAGTGGGGTCAAGCACCAGGTCAATTCGTGCTGGATCAAACTCCAGCCCTAAACCCAATTCGCAGACACTATCTATCATCCATTGCAGAGTAGCATCCGACAGCCCACGATAGGCCTCGGTGCCGCCGCCAACACAGCCATGGTCACCGGGGAACCATACCTGGCGCAGCACTTGATCGACTGCCTTTGGGTTTTTGCTGTGTTGCATTGGGGTGACATTAAAGGGTTCACGAATTTCATCAATCGCGACAGCATGGAAGGCGTTTTGGATGATGGCGCTCAGTTCCGTATCGTGAAACTGATACTTTTTGTTAAATAGCTGATTCATCGGAATCAGGGGAATCACATCGGGTACGCCCAGGGCACCCACTGTATCCCAGCAGCCAAGCACCGTGATCGGAATGCGATCGCCATTTTCCTGGCGAAATTTTTCGGCAATGATGTTGCTGGGCTTGATGGCGCGATCGCGATAGAGCTGGTAGGCTTTAGGGATTTTGTCAATTTTGTCGGCGGCCAGCAATCCAGAACAATAAATTAAACCTGCCAGGCTCCGCACGGTATAGGCACCCCGGCTAAAGCCAAACAAATAAACTTCATCCCCTGGCTCATAGTTCGCGCAGAGAAACAAATAAGCCGCTTGAATATTCTCATCAATCCCCCAACCAAAGGCACCGCCGGTCCACTTATTCAGCCACTTTGTACCCACGCCCTCACCATAGTAGACCAGTTGGGCAATGCCATCGCTGGCCTCAGGTTTAACGGCTTTGAGGAATTTGACAACGTTGGTCGGGCAGGGCATTTCTGGTGTATTCCAGGTGCCATCACAGCAAACAATCAGGCGTTTCATAGGCAATCTCGTTTGACTTTTTATTATGCAAGACTAAAAATTAGGGTTGATGCCCTCCGAAAGCGAGTCAAGCTCAGTGTTTTCAGAGGTGCCAACCCTAAAACTACGCTGTGACCCTGCCCTAGGAAGCTATTTTGCTCAGTGCAGGGGGGGCTGTCCTTCAACAAATACATGAGGCGAGGCCGCGATCGCGGATTCGCTTAAGGATTTGATCGATTTTTTGACCTTTGGTTACTGTTTGGTCAGTTCCCACATCGACTTTGGTCTGCTTCCCCCGAAAGTTCCCGACCAGGGGCTTACTTATGAGCGCAGTTAAATAGTTCCCCCTTGCACTTCATCCTGTTTCTCTGGGCAAATCTAGTGCAAAAAGTGGCGCTTGCCCGTAAAGAGCATAACGATACCTAATTCATTTGCGGCGGTGATCGAGTCGGCATCTCGTAGGCTGCCCCCCGGTTGCACGATCGCCCTAATGCCCGCTGCGGCGGCTGTGCGCACCGAGTCATCAAAAGGGAAAAAACCATCGCTGGCTAATACGGCCCCCGTGGCCCGTTCCCCCGCCTGCTCCAGCGCAATCTTAACGGCCCCAACCCGGTTCATCTGGCCAGCACCAACCCCCAAGGTGGCGCGATCGCGGGTAACGACAATGGCGTTTGATTTCACATGCTTACACAGCTTCCAGGCAAAGACCAGTTCAGCTAGTTGTTCGGGGGTGGGTAGAGTGGTGGTAACCACCTGCCACTGTTCCGGAGTGATAGGTTGATCATCTGCCGCTTGAACTAAAAAGCCACCAGCGATCACTTTCACAGTTTGTTTAGGGGCCTGGTTCAGATTTGCCAGGGTTAATACCCGCACCTTTGATTTTGCTGTCAGGATTTCCTTCGCTTCCGTGTCACAGCCAGGGGCAACAATACATTCCAGGAAGAGTTTCGTCAGTTCGGTTGCGGTCGCTGCATCGATCGACCGGTTGAAAGCGACAATTCCCCCAAACGCTGAAACCGGGTCTGCATTCAAGGCTTTCGTGTAAGCTTCGACCAGTGTTTTCCCCTGGGCGGCTCCACAAGGGTTAGTATGTTTCAGAATGGCGACAGTGGGCGCTTCCTTTTCTCCACAAAAGTCAGCCATAATGGCACGAGCCGCTTCTAAATCCACCAGGTTGTTGTAGCTCAGTTCCTTCCCTTGCAGTTTGACGGCTGCTGCCCAGCCTGTGGGCATTTCTCCGGTCTGGTACCAGGCCGCCGATTGGTGGGGATTTTCGCCATAGCGGAGTGCCTGCACAACTTCCCCCGTTAGGCTAAAGGTGGGGGGCAGTTCAGCGGGTGTCGAGACTTCAGCCGCCGCCGCGGATAACCCCTCCAGGTAGGTTGCAATGGAGCGATCGTAGCTACCGGTATGACGAAAGGCTGCCAGGGCACATTTCTGTCGAAACTCCAACGATACCTGTCCCCTACTACGGCGCAACTCACCCAGGTAGGCCGTGTATTGGGAAGGATTACACAGCACCGTAAGATGAGCAAAGTTTTTAGCTGCGGCTCGCAGCATCGCTGGCCCGCCAATATCAATTTGCTCGATCGCCTCTGCCAGAGAAACGTTGGCCTGGGTAACGGTTTGCTCAAAGGGGTAGAGGTTGACCACCACCAGATCAATCGGGCGAATCTCCTGGGCATCTAAATCCGCTAGATCCTGGGCGACATCGCGCCGGGCCAGGATTCCTCCATGAATTCGGGGATGCAGGGTTTTGACTCGCCCGCCTAAGATTTCTGGTGACCCAGTGTAATCGGAGACTTTGGTCACGGTTAAACCTGCATCCGCCAGAACCCGAGCCGTACCCCCACTGCTAATTAGCTCAAAGCCAAACTCTTCTACCAGACTTTTGGCAAAATCCACCAGTCCTGTTTTATCGGAAACGCTCAGTAGTGCCAGCCGCACCATACCAGACTCCCCTATGCTCATCGCTGCAAAAAGATTAGTGTAACCGGAGTCTGGTGCATATGGGATGTCTGACCAGCGATCGCGATGGCATCATGGGTGGGTGGAGTGTTGCTGTCATCCCCTGTGCCGCTGCAACTTGCAACATTACAGCAGTCAGGCCAGATCATCCAATCCTGGGAAAGGAGCGAACCCAGGCTGATGGCCCATCGCCTTCCCCCTGAAGAGGGTAAACGGCTGATTCAGCCGATGCATCTGAGCGATCAGGGGGGATCGGGTATGATGCAGATGTTGTTTGTGGTCGGTGAGCTGTCGCATTGGTGGCGGTCACGGAATCAGTATGCGAACCATCGCAGAAATCAACGAAAAAATTCAGCGACGAAAGGCCGTTGTCTGGACGGTGGAAGAACTCAAAGCCCAGGTGATGGAGCGGGGAGTGACTGCGGTAGCTAAGGCTGTGGATGTCATTACAACGGGCACCTTTGAGCCGATGGAAGCCTCTGGGGCAGTAATCAATCTGGGGCACACTGATCCACCGATTAAAATTCGCCGATGTTGGCTGGATGGGGTGCCCGCCTATGCCGGCTTTGGCGCAGTGGATTTATTTTTGGGGGCGGCTCATCCCGTCGAGGTGGGCGAAGGCGAAGAACAGCGGGAGCAGGGCGGTGGCCATGTGATTGAGAATCTGATCGCGGGTAAACCAGTGCACCTGCGTGCGTTGGGGCAGGTTACCGATTGCTACCCACGGGCCTCTTTTGAAACCACGATCACCCGCGATACGATTAACCAGTTTTATTTATTTAATCCTCGTAACCTCTATCAGAATTTTATTGTGGGGGTGAATGGGGGCGATCGCCCCCTCTACACCTACCTGGGCCCCCTTCAACCCCAGTTGGGAAACGCCGTTTATTCTAACCCTGGTGCAATCGCTCCTCTATTTAATGACCCTCATTTGCAACTGGTTGGGATTGGTACCCGCATCTTCCTGGGCGGTGGGGTTGGTTATGTCACATGGGAGGGCACACAGCATTTTCCACTGCAAAAACGCTTGCCCAACCAGACCCCGATTGGCCCAGCCGCTACTCTAGCCCTGATTGGCGATGCTAAGCAAATGGCTACTCGGTGGGTGCGGGGTTGTTATTTCAAAAGCTATGGGCCTTCTCTAATGTTGGGGGTGGGTGTGCCCCTACCGGTGCTAACCGAGGCAGTCGTCGCCCACTGTGCCGTGCAGGATCACGATCTGGTAGCCCCTGTGGTGGACTTCTCGATTCCGCGCCGGGTGCGGCCGACCTTTGGCCTGGTGAGTTATGCCCAACTCAAATCAGGACGGATTTCTGTCGATGGTAAAAGTGTGCGGGTTGCTCCCCTGGCCAGTCAATATCTCGCCCGCCAAGTAGCCATTACCCTAAAAGAATGGATCGAAGCAGGCACATTTACCCTGACGGAAGCGGTGGCTGCAATTCCTGGTGATCGCGCCTTTTTGCCCCAGGATACCTGGGGCGCTCAAATCGAACTGGACTAAAGCCTGGGTTGAAATATGCAATACTCAGAATTCGTTTTTTTGAACTGGGGCGCTCAAATCGAACTGGACTAAAGCCTGGGGGCCTGCTTGCTATAACCTTCCTTGGAGCAGGTAGGTCAGCATTTCGCCCTTTCCCTTAACGCTAATGCTTCCCCGTGGCTCAATTTGGTACTTATCTTTGAGGTGATGCTGGGTAAATTCGGTGAGTTGAATACAACCAGGGATCCCCTGCGCTTCCATGCGACTGGCGATGTTAACTGTATCGCCCCAGAGGTCGTAGATAAACTTTTTGGTACCAATCACGCCAGCGACCACAGGCCCACTACTGATGCCGATTCGCAGTTGCAGCGATTCCCCTTTGCGCTGGTTCAATTGGGCGATCGCTGCTTGCATCCCTAGGGCCATTTCCGCGATCGCCTCGGCATGATCCGCACGGGGTGCAGGAATGCCCCCTACTACCATATAGGCATCCCCAATCGTCTTAATCTTCTCTAAGCCATGGCGCTCCGCTAGGTCGTCAAAGGAGGAGAAAACCTCATTCAGCAGGCTCACCACCTCAATCGCCGAGCGTGTCGTGAAGATTTGCGTAAACCCGACGATGTCGGCAAACAGCACACTCGCCTCGGCAAAACTTTCCGCAATGGTGCTCTGCTCATGTTTGAGTTGCTCTGCAACGGCCTGGGGCAAAATGCTGAGTAAGAGGCGCTCTGACTTTTCTTTCTCAGCTTGGAGTTGGTGCCAGTAGGCTTGTTCCTGATCTCGGAGTCGCTTTTTCTCCAGGCAGGCATTCACTCTGGCCTTGAGGAGGGTCGGGTTAAAGGGCTTAAATAGGTAATCCTCCGCTCCCAGCTCAATGCAGCGAGCCACACTTTCAATATCATCCAGAGCGGATATCATCACCACAGGAATATGGCGGAGCTGACTATCTTGCTTAAGGTACTCCAGCACCTCATAGCCGCTGATTCCCGGCATCATAATATCGCAGAGGACTAAATCAAAGGCTTGCTGTTGCACTAGGGCGATCGCGGCGGTGCCCGTTTCGGCCAGGGTTACGCTCAGACCCTGCCGCTGTAACCGACGGGCCAGTAAGTCCCGATTGGCTTCAACATCATCCACAACCAAGATGGATGCCGAACCTATGGATGTAGAACCTGGATTCATCGGCTCCATCCTCTGGTAAATAGGGGGCTGGGTAAACTGGTAAATAGGGGGCTGGGTAAATCTGACATGCGAACTTCCACCATTGAGGCAACAGTCGTTCTGGAAAAAAGAGCCTTACAGGTTTAAAAGCTTCTGTGTCCAGATTACCCACTCAAATTAGGGAATCCTCGATTTTGTTGTGCAATTTGACACTAAACGGAGAATTTCGCTGAGTAATTCTTCTCGCTGCAAGGCTCCCTTTTGTACAATTTTTTCCACATAGCAGTTGAGCCGAAGCTGATCAGAGGCCGTGATTTCCTTGGCTGTTAAAACCACCACCGGAATCGATCGCCACTCTGGATGGTTTTGCATTTTAGCAACTACTTCAAACCCATCCATTTCTGGCATCATCAAATCCAGCAGAATCAGTTCGGGTGTATGCTGTTTCAAGATTTCCAGAGCAATTCTGCCATTTTCGGCCTCTAAAACCTGCCAGCCTGCCTGGGTTAATTGCCGCCGTAGCAATTCGCGATTATCAGGGTCATCATCCACAACCAGCAAAGAACAGGGGGGATGGGTGCAGCGATAGCGGCTCAGCACCCGACTTAGCCGTTGGCGGTCAATCGGTTTGGTGAGATAATCCGAGGCCCCCAGGGCATAGCCAATATTGCGCTCATCTACCATCGTTAGCATCACAACTGGAATTTCCGCCAGTGCTGGATCGGCTTTTAGTGCCGCCAGTACCGACCAGCCATCCCGATGGGGCATCATAACATCCAGAGTAATGACATCTGGCTTCAGGCTGCGGGCCTTTTGCAAGCCCTCCTCCCCAGAACTGGCCACCTCAACCCGAAAGCCTTCTTTGGTGAGCAAGCGATACATCAAATCATGCATGGTGGGGTCGTCATCAATCACCAGGACTCGTGCTCCATCCACTACCGTCGGGAAGGCTTCGGTGGACAAGTCTAAAACGACTACTGGAGCAGGCATTTTAGTATCCACCACCTGCTCAGGCAAGAGCATCTTAAAGGTAGATCCCTGACCCGGTGCACTATCAACGCTAATGTCGCCCCCCATCATTTGGCAAAAGCGTTGCACAATCGCCAACCCTAACCCAGTGCCACCAAATTTGCGGGTAGTTGAGGGGTCGGCCTGGGTAAAGGCTTGAAATAAGCGCGATCGCTGCTCAGCCGTCATGCCAATGCCTGTATCAGAGACTGTAAAAAGCACACTATTAACCGGGAGGATACCTTCTGCTGGCACGACATTGTTGGCAGCCGCCTGCCGTTGCACTGTGACAGTAATGGTACCCTGCTGGGTAAATTTCGCGGCATTACTCAACAGATTAAACAGATTTTGTCGGACTTTGGTCAGATCAGCATACATGCTGCCCAAGTCAGGGGGGCAGTCTACGACCAGATGATTGTTGTTTTGCTGAATGAGGGGCTGAATCGTACTGATCACTTCTTGAAGCATGGCAGGCACGTCAAAGTTTTCCAGATAGAGATCCATCTTGCCTGCTTCAATTTTGGAGAGATCTAGAACGTCGTTAATCAGCCCCAGCAGGTGCTTTCCTGCCCCATTGATTTTCTTCAAATCGGGAATAAAATCTTCCTGCCCCAGATCTGCCGCTTCTTCCTCTAACATTTCACTGTAGCCAATGATAGCGTTCAGAGGAGTGCGTAGTTCATGGCTCATGTTGGCTAGAAACTGGCTTTTGGTGCGGTTCGCGGTTTCAGCCCTGGCTTTGGCATCTTGAAGTTCCTGTTCATGTTGCTTCCGGTCTGTGATGTCCCGCAGAGTAGCGGTGTAGAAGGCATTGTCGCCTATCTGGGAGGTTGTGATAATTACCTCCAGGGGAAAGGTTGAGGCATCGGCACGACGTCCCCTGGTTTCCCAGTAGGCATCCAGAGGGACTTGGCTAAAAAAATCGGCTGCGTCCAATGGGGCGCTTTCTGGCTGGGTCAGAAGGGTGGTAATCGGTTGCCCCAGCAGCGTTGCCTCTGAATGGCCAAAAATTGCCTCGGCACTGGGGTTTAAGCTGGCGATCGCCAGCTTCTCCTTGGAAAACGTAATAATGCCATCCCTGGCTGTACGGACAATCGCCTGGGTTTTGGTAACAGCCTGCTCCAGAGACTCCATCGCCTGGTTATAGTGAGCCGCAATTTGTCCCACTTCTGTAAAGGGTTCGACAGGCACCCGCAGTCGCAAATCTCCTGTTTTGGCCTGTTGATCCATCACTTGAAACAAATCCACCAAATCAGTTGTTGCCCCATGTTCAGAGATATTGAGACCCGTCACTTCATGGTCGCGACTCACTCGCAAAGGGAAAAAGCAACTCAATCCCCGCAGCAATAGATAAGCGGCACCAAAGGCCCAAACCCCACAAGCGATAATTCCCTGTAGTTGCACCTGCACCTGGCCTAGCCAGCTCAGGCCAGTTCCCAGCAACTCTGCTTGACCCAATAAACCAACGGCCAGAGTTCCCCAAATACCTGCTGCCAAGTGGACTGGAATCGCTCCAACGGCATCGTCAATCTGCCACCATTCCAGCAATAGGTCTGTTACCAGTGCAATCAGGGCACCCACCGCCCCAATCAAGACCGCCGCACCAGAACCGACCGCATGACAGTTTGCAGTAATAGAGACTAACCCCGCCAGAGAGCCATACATCACCCAATTTACATCCGCCCGTTTGTAATAAAGCCAACTGGCAATGACCGCCGTCAACATACCAGCGGCTCCTGCCAGCGTTGTGTTGACTAATACCATCGGCACCTGATTGTTGAACGCTAAAGTGCTGCCGCCAGTAAACCCAAACCAGCCAAACCAAAGTAGCATTGTTCCCAGCATTGCCAGGGGGTAGTTAGAGCCAGAAATGCGCCGGGCTGCTTGATGTTTATGAAAACGTCCGGTGCGGGCACCAATCACCACCACAGCGGCCAGAGACACCCAGCCACCCACGCTATGCACCACTGAGGAACCAGCAAAATCAATAAATCCTCGCTGCGCCAGCCAGCCAGTACTATTGCCAGTCGCTGCTCCAGCCCAGACCCAATGCCCAAAGATAGGATAAATTAGCCCGGAGACGATCGCCGCTACCAAGATGTAACTACCAAACCGCATTCGTTCGGCTACTGCCCCAGAGAGAATGGTTACGGCTGTGCTACAAAACATCATTTGAAAGAGAAAGAAAGCCAGAAGCCACATGCCAGTCTGGCTGGGAGTAAACTCTGGCATAAAGCCACTGAAGCCAAACCAGCCGCCTTGGGAAGCACCAAACATCAGTGCATAGCCAAAGGCCCAAAACAATAGCGTAGAAACGCCAAAATCGGTTAAGTTTTTAATCGCAACATTGATATTGTTTTTGCTGCGGGTTAGCCCCGACTCCAGGCATAAAAAACCTGCTTGCATCAAAAATATAAGACTGGTGCTAATGAGTACCCAGAAAATATCAATAGCTGGTTTGTTCATAAGGATGTCCCGTTGCAGAATTTAAGCATCAAAGTCAGCCGTCCCCTGGCCGAGAAAGAACCCAGCCTTTGAGTCGATAACAGATTGCGAAGGGAGGCGGGATCGAGTTGGGCCAGCGGGTTTGTTTCTATCCCCTTTACCACTCCTGGTGTAGGCTTCAAGTTTGCGCCAGTACTCTCAGTTGACTCAGAAGCTCCTCCAGGCTGTGCATACCCTTTTGCACCACTTTGCTAACGCACCCATTCAGGCGCCTTTGCTCTTCTGGGGTCATCTCCATTGCAGTCAAAACCACAATGGGAATGGATGACCAGCCAGGATGTTGTTGAAGATGGATGATCAGGTCAAAGCCATCCATTTCTGGCATCATCAGATCGAGCAAAATCAGAGCAGGGGTATGCTGCCGTAACAGTTCCAGGGCAACTTTCCCATTTGCCGCTTCTAGAATTTGCCACTGCTCTGTTTGCAGCATGTGCACTAGTATCTCGCGGGTGTGGGCATCATCTTCAACTAGCAAAATTGGGGTAGGGGCGAGATCTCCCTGGAACCGCCGTAAGACTTGCCGTAATTGCTGCCGGTCAATGGGCTTGGTTAAATAATCAGCTGCACCAAGGGCATAGCCCAGTTCCTGATCGGGCAGCATTGTTAACATCACAACGGGAATCTCTGCCAGGGCTGGATCCTGTTTTAAGCGGGAGAGCAACGACCAGCCATCCTGTTGGGGCATGATCACATCCAGGGTAATGAGGTTAGGATGCAGTGCCCGTGCTTTGCGGATGCCCTCCTCCGCACTCAAGGCGCTTTCAATCCAGATTTCATCCTGCGCCAGATAGTGACTGATCAGCCGATGGATAGCAGGGTCATCATCAATCACAAGGATGGTGGACTTGACTTTGTCCTTCGGAGGAGACTTTAGTTCCGGTAACGGTTTTGGGGCTTTTGCGGAAGAGGGTTGCTCCGCTGTCTGGATTGGCAAGACCATGGTAAAAGTTGTGCCTTCTCCGGGAGCACTGGTGACAGTGATGTCTCCGCCCAGGAGTTGACAAAATTTTTGGGTGATGGCTAATCCCAGACCTGTGCCACCAAATTTGCGGGTAGTTGAGGGGTCGGCCTGGGTAAAGGCTTGAAATAAGCGCGATCGCTGCTCCGCCGTTATGCCAATCCCAGTATCGGCAACCGTGAAAAGCACCTGTTCGGTGGCAGAATCGAGGGCGGATTTTGCTTCTGGCAGAGTCCGTTCGACGGATAAGGTAATGGTTCCCTGGTGCGTGAATTTAGCCGCGTTACTCAGTAAGTTCAACAAGTTCTGCCGTACCTTTGTCAGATCGGCATGCATTGTCCCAACATCATGGGCACAGTTGACAATTAATGTGTTGTCATTTTTGCGAATCAGTGGCTGGATCGTGTTGACAACTCCATTGACCATTTCCTGGATATCAAAGGTCTCAAGGAAAAGCTCCATCTTACCGGCTTCCACCTTAGACAAATCCAGAATGCTATTGATCAGACCCAGCAGGTGTTTTCCAGCATCCCGAATTTTGTCGAGGTCAGGAATCAAGTTGGTTTGCTCCAGGTCTTCACATTCTTCTTTGAGAATTTCGCTATAGCCAATGATGGCGTTGAGGGGGGTGCGCAACTCATGGCTCATATTGGCCAAAAACTGGCTTTTTGACTGGTTCGCGGCCTCAGCCCGCTCTTTTGCTACTTGTAAATCTGCCGTCACCTGTTGATTTTCCCGCTGGTATTCGCCCAGGGCCTGGAGCATTTGGTTAATCCGCGTCCCTAATTGGGATAGCTCATCACTGCCAAGCACAGAAACCCGTTGTGTCAGATCGCCGCTACTTCCAATTAGGCCCACTTCCCGGCTGAGTCGCGCTAGTCTGGATAGGACTAATTTTTCTAGCAGTAACAGGGTAACCCCACCAAAGCCCAGACCCGTTAGCCAAACGGCCCAAGTCAAATAGCGGAGCGTGGCCTGGCTTTGGGCATAAATGGGGCGGGGTAGGTCTGTCTCCAGGAATAAAGCGGGTTTGTTATCCAGGTCTCGAATCAGGGCATAACCAGCGATCGCGGTTTCACTCACAGGTTGCACCCAAACTTCTGCATCTGAAAGGTTTGCCTGTGGGGTTTGTAGTTGCCGCAAGAGTCCTTCAGAGGTCGATTCAATGCGAAGGGGTAGGTTCAGGATACGCCGCAACCGCTCTAGTTCCTCGGCGTTAAGGTAGCGTCCCACCAGGAATGTGCCGCGAATCGGGCCGCTTAGATCACTTTTGACAATTGGGCGCGATGCAATCAGCATCGGGGCCTCTGGCAGCCAAATGACCCCAGCCTGGCTGCTGCTGGGGGTGTCATGCTGGAGCAGTGGACTGCCCTGCACCAAGCGGCGTTGAACCTCGGCGGGAATCGGAATCCGACGCCGGGCCTTAAGGTCATAGCCCGTACCATAGACGACTTCACCCTTCTGGTTGACCAAAACCATCAAATTAACCCGCAGATTATCCAGTTGGGTGTCAATCAGATTGGACTGTTCGTAGGCTTTGTTGCGATCGCGGATATATTCATAGGTATCATCCCAGGCAGACCAATCGGCAAAGCGCTGGTTGAACTGCTCCAGGTTTTGCGCAAAAACACTCAGCACTCCCTGCATGGTATGTTGGGTCGCCTGCTCCTCTGCCTTTTGAGAACTACCCAATAAGAAGGCAGAAGTAATGCTGTAGACAGCACCATTCAGTGCTAACAAAGTCGCACCGATAACCAGCAGTGTGCGGTTGCGTAGGGTCATTAAGGCAATGTCTCCAATACCAGGAATATTAGTTGAATCGTCACCCTAATTGCAAAACGCGGATCCTTCCATCAGGATAAAAACACCACAGGAAGCAAAAAACCTCTGCTTTTCATGCCTAGGTCAGAATTAGGCGAGCTACTTATGCACTCACTCCCTGCCCCAAAAGAGTTTGAATCTTGTTGATTAACCGGGGAAATTCCACCGGCTTGGTGTCATAGTCATTGCAACCTGCTTCGATACATTTCTCGCGATCGCCCGCCATAGCATGGGCTGTGAGAGCAATAATCGGAATTGCCTGAGTATCAGCCTGGGCCTTCAGTTGGCGAGTAGCCTCCCAACCGTCTAAAACTGGTAAGCTCATATCCATTAAGATTAAATCTGGGTGCTCTGCGGTTGCCATGGCAACCCCCTGCCCCCCATCAACAGCAATAAGAACCTCATACCCTTTCCGTTGTAGACGACGTGAGAGCATGTCTCGATTCATTTCGTTATCTTCAACCAGCAGAATTTTGACCATTCCCCCACTCCTGATGTGAAGACTCT
>Ga0272446_1006353_pt1 | contig 12363 bp, 10 predicted proteins | sample YNPCB0061_FD_194587 | JGI IMG/M metagenome (GOLD analysis project Ga0272446, IMG submission 194587) | Hot spring microbial mat communities from Yellowstone National Park, WY, United States - YNP-CB-006-1 | ecosystem: Environmental > Aquatic > Thermal springs > Hot (42-90C) > Sediment | place... | reverse complement strand
GGATTGTCAAAGAAGTTGTGCGGCTCAAAAAGGCGGCTACGCGGGACTTGGTCATGGAAATAGCCTGCGGACTAGCCAATCTTCGCCTCAGTTTTCCGTAATCAAATACTTATGATAGATAATGTCTGGTCTATGCGAGATACACATCGCCTACAATGAGCAAAAACGTGAGCAAAAATGCTCTCCATGCCTTCGCTCTGCGTCCTCTGCGCTTTACCGTTGAATTTCGCATTGATCACGATACAGCAACAATGATAGGACTTTCGCAAAATGGCATTTTTTCGACAATGGAGTATGTTCCTTTGTTATACAGGACTTGACACAACAAGGGGCTGCAACCCCTTGTCTTCTACTGTTGCGAAAGTCCTAAATGATAAAACTTATGCACACACTAACCAGAAACTTGCGTTTAGCGCAAAGAACGTGTATCTTTGGGCGAGTTGTACGCAGTTTACACAAAAGCACTGAGCGGACGTTGGGCAAACATATTTTGGGCAATACTTTCTCTAAAACACCTTCTTTTCAAACCATTTTTTGGGGCGATTTATGCAACGGTTACTCCCTCTTGTTATGCTCGCCATAGCAGTATCATTAACGGCACAGCCTCTTCGCGCACAGTTTGGTATTTGGACTCATCAGATAGGCTTCGATACAGGTCCGCAAATTCCCATGGCATTGCCTTCTTCGGAAATTCAACGCAGTCTTGGAGCGAGTTCTTGGAACGAAGCAACGGCAATTCAAGTGGGCTGGGGGCTTTCTTTTAACTACTACTACCGCGTTAGCCCGTACTTGTTTGTGTCGGCTTCGGCAAGTATCAACCGCTTTACCTTTGGCAAAGCCACGTGGCGCGATACTGGCGGTCGCTTGGTGGAAAAGGATTTGAGCCAACACTCTTGGATTAATATTCCCGTGTTGGCAGGGCTTCGCTATAATTTTGCCCTGACCGGCATTCAACCCTACATTGGCATAGAAGTCGGCGCACACTTTAACAACAATTATTCGGATGGTTTTTCTGCTTCTGTGGCAACGCTGCTGCCTGTGAACTTAGGTGTTACGCCCAAGGCAGGAATTCGCTATAAAATTCAGTCGGGCTTGGATGCAGATTTTTCTGCGAAGTTTAACTACCTGGTGAGCAGCGATATTCCATTTTCCTATTTCAGCATCAATGTCGGACTTTCCTACGCTTTGAGCTACTCGGAATAGCCTCGCGCTTGCAAGTCAAGACAACAAACGCCACAACGGTCATGGTCAGCACACTCATGGTCGCGTGGCGTTTGTTGTATGCTACTCGTACACCGCTCGCAGCCGTTCTGCTAATGCCTCTAACGCTCGTGTGCGATGGCTGATACGGTGCTTTTCTTCGGGACTCAGTTCAGCAAACGTTTGCGTGTATCCTTGTGGCTGAAACACCGCATCATACCCAAAGCCGTGAATACCGCGCTCAGTATCGGTGATTCTTCCCTCACATTCTCCTTCAGCGAAGAGTACGCGCATATCGTCATGGTAACAGACGACAGTCCGAAATCGTGCTGTTCGCCCTTCAGCTCGCTCAGCCTTTACGGCAGCAAGTGCTTCCAAGAGTTTGCGTCGGTTGTCGGCATAGCTTGAACCCTCGCCAGCATACCGTGCAGAATACACACCCGGCTCGCCGCCTAAAGCATCCACTTCCAGACCCGTATCATCGCTCACAGAGGGCAAACCAGTGGCTTGATAGACAGCAAGAGCTTTCAGATACGCATTTTCTTCTAATGTTGAGCCCGTTTCGGCTACGTCGCGTGGAAAAGCGGGCACGTCGTGCGGCATCACAACCACAACACTATTCCCCAAGGCGTGTTGTATAGCCGTGCGCAGTTCCTGCGCTTTGTCTGGGTTGTGAGTGCCGAGCAGAATGGTGAGGTGTGGTGTCATAGTTTTGTGGTTTTTATGTCTTTGCGTGGTGCTGATTCAGGCTTCGACATTGTCAACTCTGCGGGCAACTCCAGAACAAACGTTGCGCCAGCTTGTGGTGCGCTCACGCACGAAACTGTACCGTGCATCAATTCAGCCAGCCCTTTGGCAATAGACAGCCCTAAGCCTGTTGAATGTTCGCCTGCTGTTGGCTGTGGCGAAAGCCGAGAGAACTTTTGAAACAGTTTTGCTTGGTCTTGTTCGCTCAATCCTGGACCTTCGTCTTTCACAACAATACGAACAGTAGGCGAAGAACGTTCGCCGTGAGATTCTCGGTGATGGTGTTCGCTCACGTTCAGCCACACGCTGCGGTTGAATGGTGAGTACTTAATGGCATTGGAAAGGAGGTTTTCAATGATTTGTCGTGTTGCCAATTCATCAGCTTCTGCCCAGATGGGAAATTTCGGCGGAATAAAATGCAAACGAATATTTTTTGACTGGGCTTGCTGTTGGTGTGCTTGTACAACGTCGTGCAGAATACTACTCACATTGATTGGCTCAATCGCCAGAAGCCGCGCACCGTTTTCGATGGCGTTCAAACTCAGCAAGGTCTGCACTAATTTTAACGCCCTGCCTGCCGTTTGCTCAACAGCTTCTGCATAACTGACAACGTCGTCGTTAGCAGAATCCTTAGCCATGCGCAGCACTTCCATCATTCCCAAAATGGCAGACAAGGGGCTTTTAAGGTCGTGAGCAACGATTTCCAACAAAGCGTTTTTTTCATGGTCTAAGGCTTTCAAACGTTGATTGCTTGCAAACAGTTCTTGTTCAAACTGTTTGCGTTGAGTAACGTCACGTGCTACACACAGCACGGTGTTGGAACTCACAGGAACGATTTTTGCATCGAACCACGTTTGCCGCCCCGCAATATCCAAGCTATACTCTATCTGAATAACCTTCTCTTCCAGCAATGCTTGTTCGATAGCAGCCATAACATACTGCGCTTCAGCAACGGGAAGAATATCCTGAACCGTGCGCCCCAATAATTCATCTGCGGGGTGATACAAGCCCAGTGCTTGCCTGTTTCCAACGCTCAGATACCGCCCTTCGTGGTCTAAGAGCAAAACGACATCGGGCATTGCCAAGAAGATGGAACGCAGAAGTCGTTCGGATTCCAGCAAGGCATCTTCAGTCTGTTTGCGGTCGGTGATGTCCTCCACGTGGGAAAGCACGTAAGAAAGATGGTGAGACTCGTCATACATCAAGCAGCACGACAGATTTGCCCATGTCGTCCCACGGTCTTTCGTAATGTAGCGTTTACGATAAGCAATCCTCGATGAAGCAATGTCAGGATTCGTGCGAAGCATTTCATTGAGCAACGCAACCTCCAGTTCAACGTCGTCAGGATGAGTAAATTCAGTGCAGCGTCTGCCCACCAGTTCTTCTTCCACGTATCCTAACATACGGCAAAAGGCTTGATTCACACTCAACACATACCCATCGGTTGAACAAATGCCAATGCCCACAGGCGATTGCTCAAACATGAGTTTGTATCGCTCTTCGCTGAGCGCAAGAGCTTGTTTGGCGCGGGTGTGTTCGCTGACGTTTTCCAGCGTGGTAAAAGCATACTGTGGCAGTCCGTCAGCGTCGTAAATCACGCAACTTGTCAAGTTCACCCACACCGTCTTTCCATGCAGGTCTTGGAGGCGTTTGGTAATGCTAAATTTTTTGCTTTGATGCCCTTTGAAGTCCTCATCAGAGACACTGGGAAGCATAGCAGCACGAAAGAGTTCTTCAACGAACAATCTATCGTCGGGATGCACCAGTTCGCTGATGTGCGTTGCCAGAAAATCTTCCAATGCGCCATCCATCATCTGGCAAAAGGCATGGTTACAGCTAATGAGAATACCGTCCACATTTATAACCGCAATCCCAAATGGCGCACGGTCGAACATGGTTTGATACCATTCCACGCTACGCTGCAAAGCCTCTTCAACCTGACGGCGTTGGGTGATGTCTTGTGCTATGCTTACGGTATGGGTTACGCTGCCGGAGCGGTCAACAATGGGCGATTTGATTGTGTGAAACCACCGCACTGCGCCATCATAGCGCGTGCAGCGTTCGGCAGGAATTTCCAACAACTGACGACTGGTTATCACAAACCGGTCATCCCGAAGATGCTGCGCGGCACGGTCAGCATTGGTCAAGCCTGCATCCGCCATGCCTTTGAGCGCGTCAAGATTGGTGTTGTAGAACGCGCAATATGCCTTGTTTGCCCAGACAATTGTTGAATCAGCAGCTTTGAGCAGCACGTGGTCTTCGAGTGCATCCAGCACTTGTCTGTAAGCATCTTCGAGTGAGGATGGCTCTGCGTGTTGTGGGTGTTGTGGGCGTTGTGGGCGTTGTGGGCGTTGTGGAGCATTGGGAACGGCGGAATGTACTGCCTTGAACTGTTCGGCGTATTCTTGCATAATACGCAAGGCTTCTTGGTATGCGGCATCGTCTCGTACGGTAGCTCTGAGCCGCTCGCGGAGATAGTCAAGCGATGCGTGGTCGTGATGTTCGCGCACGGCACGTTCAGCAGGCTGCTCCTTCGATTCTGCGCGAAGGGTTTCTGCTGTTGTGTCATTGGTCAGAGAATGTTGGGAATCCTTCATAATCATTGCCCTCCAAGGGTCTGAAGCGACCGTAATGGAAATCAGGAATAGTTGAAAGCGTGTGTGTCGGTATCCCCTTTGTGGCTTGTTGCAAGCGCAGGTATTCCTGCTGCAAACATACAACTCTTTTTGCGAATTTCACGCGCTCAAGGCACAGTATTTTTTCGTGGTATTTTCTCTGGGACAGTCTTTAGGATAGTGCGTCTGGAGGAGTGCGCGACGTATTCAGGCTCGCAGGAGAGCCAACACCCGCTCCATATCATCGGGCAGGGGCGAACAAAATTCCATCCACGCGCTGCTTTTGGGGTGGCGAAAACCCAGCATTCGTGCGTGTAGTGCTTGGCGTTGAAGAATGTGCAGGCAGGTTTCGGCTCTGCGGCGAAACGCGGGGTTGTGTCCGCCATAGACGACCGCATTGCCGCCATACTGCGGGTCGCCCACTAATGGGTGGTAGCGGTGAGCGCAATGCACTCGGATTTGGTGGGTGCGCCCCGTTCTGAGCCTGAGCGCAAGCAACGTGCAATAGTCAAACCGCTCCACGACTTCGTAATCGGTTACAGCGTGTTTGCCGCCCTTGTTCACCACAGCAAAGAGTTTTCGGTCGCGTGGCGAACGCCCAATGTCGCCTTCAATCGTGCCAGCATCGTCCTGCACAACGCCCCACACCAACGCCCAATACTCACGTTTGGCAGTACGCTTGGCAAATTGTTCTGCCAATCGCGGGTGAGCGTTCGCGTCTTTGGACACAACCAATATCCCCGATGTATCCTTGTCCAAGCGGTGGACAATGCCCGGACGCACCGCATCGCTGGCATACAACGCCCCTTCGTTGTGCTGTTCATACAACGTTGTCAAACCATCCTCTGGTTCGTCTTCATTATCAGCCTCTTCGTTATCAACTTCGTCATCAACCTCGTTATCAACATCGTGCGACGAGTGTAGAGCGTTCAACGGCAGTGCCTCGCGTGCGCCCAAATGCCACAACACCGCGTTAACCAACGTTCCATAACGATTGCCAAAACCCGGGTGCGTTACCATACCAGCGGGTTTATTGACCACCAGCACGGTGTCATCTTCGTAGAGAATGTCCAGCGGAATGTTTTCGGGTATGAGTTCAAGCGGCGGCAGTTTCATCACGCGCACCACAATCACATCGTGCGGCTGCACTTTGCGACTGCCTTTTGTTGGCTGACCATTTACCAACACTGCCCCGCTTTCGATAGCGTGTTGGACTTTGGTGCGTGTCGCGTTTGGTATCACCTCTGTCAAATACGCATCCACACGCTGCGGCGTTTGTCCGTGAGCAATAGTAAAGGTGTACGTATGCTCAATGCGGTCAGGATAGTTTCTGTCAAGGGATTGTGCTGTCGGTGGTGAGTTCATAGCTCCTTACGCTGCATGAACCGATTGCTGTTGCTCGTTTTCAGTCGTTGGCTCGGTGGGTTTAGCAAAGGGCAAGTGGTGGTTGAACAAGAGCAGCAGACACATCCCCGTCGTTACACAGGAGTCGGCAACGTTGAACACCCAAAACCGCGTATAAAGTTGTCCGAACAGCGTAACATCAGGCATATCAACATCAATAAAGTCCACCACGTAGCCGTAAAATAGCGGTTGTTCGCCATAGAATACCCCGTAGAACACGCGGTCTATCAAGTTGCCCGTTGCTCCAGCAAGCACCAACGCCAGCCCCAAACGCAACCACACGTGCTTCGCATCCAACCGCGAGAGATACCACGCAAGCCCTATGCTTGCTGCCACCGAAAACAGGCTCAGAAAAATTTTGCCTACGCCAAAACTAATGCCGAACGCCATGCCCGGATTTTCCACAAAGGTTATGCGTACCATATCACCCAGAACTTCTATGCTTTCGCCCAGCATCATCCCGTTGTGCTGCCAGCCAAAGATATGAAAGCCCTTGACGGCAATTTTCGTGCATTGGTCGAGCACCACTAACAGCAGTGATGTAAGCAAAAATCCTTGATTACGAATGGTCATAAGCAGTCAAAAAGTAAGAGTACAACAGTAAAAGTGCAACGTTCAGCAGCCATGCGATTAGTCATGCGATTATTCTATCACCGCACGCCACAATACTGCCTTGTAGCCGTCTTATTGGCTTATTGCGGGCTTTCCAGTAAAATAAGTCCTTTGGTTTGCTCAAGGTGGTAGTTCATTTCCCAATCGCTGCGGAAGAGTATCACCTTGCGTCCTTGCTCGTCGAAGGCATATGTGAGCGTGGAGGAGTTCGGTTGCACATCGCTGCCAAGCCAGCGTGTGCGCGTAAACGGCAAGCGTTCGAGCAGGATAACCTCGTTATATTCGGATTCCATACGGCTTTGGAACACTTGCAATTGCAGTTCGCCGACCGCAGCAACCAGGGGAACAGGGCTTTGTTGGGCATCCGAAAAAATCTGCACCACACCTTCCTCGCCAAGCTGTTCAATGCCTTTGCGAAAACTTTTAGAAAACGAGCCTGTTTTTGGCACTGCTTTGGCAAAGAGTTCTGGCGCAAAGCGCGGAAACTGGGGGATGGTAAAATCCGCTCCCGTTGATAGCACGTCGCCCACCCGAAACATGCCCGGATTGGACAGCCCAATCACATCGCCCGGGTATGCCTCTTCAATCAAGTCTCGGTTTTGTCCAAAAATTTGAAAGGAAAAATTGAGTTTTGCCTCTTTGCCCGAACGAAAATGTTTTGCCGTCATACCGCGCTCGAATTTGCCCGAAATAATGCGGAAAAATGCAATGCGGTCGCGATGTGCCTTGTTCATGTTCGCCTGCATTTTGTAGATGAAGCCCGAAAAATAGTTCGACTCGGGCGCAATCACGCCTGCTGACGAACTTATACCTTGTGGTTCGGGACACAGCTCAATCAAGTGCTGCAAAAAATTCTCCACGCCAAAGTTGTTGCCCGCCGAACCAAAAAACACTGGTGTTATCTCTTCCTTCAAAAACGCCTCGCGCTCGAACTGCGGCAGCACGGTCTCGACCAGTGCCACATCATCCACCAATTTAGCGTGCTTTTCCGCGCCCAGCGAGGCTTTGATGCTCTCGTCGTGGACATCGGCAAGCGTTACGGGCGCACGAAAAGCATTGCCCACTGTGCGCTCGAAGAAGTGAAATTTGCGGTCGGCGCGTTCATACACACCGCGAAATTCTGCGCCATCGCCAACAGGCCACGTCATTGGCACGGCAGTAATGCCCAGGACCTTTTCCACGTTGTCCAAGAGTTCAAATGGGTCAAGCGCGGGTCTGTCCATTTTGTTGATAAAGGTGATAATCGGGATGCCCCGCGAACGGCAGACCTTGAACAGTTTCACCGTCTGCTCCTCCACGCCTTTGCCAGCATCCAGGAGCATGATTGCCGCATCCACCGCCATCAGCGTCCGATACGTGTCTTCGCTAAAATCTTGGTGGCCGGGCGTGTCGAGAATGTTCAGCAAATAGCCGTCGTATTCCACACGCACGGCGGTTGAAGACACCGAAATACCGCGCTGCTGCTCAATATCCATCCAGTCAGAAACCGTAGCTTTGTGCTTGCCGAGCGTTACATTGCCCGCAGCGCGGATAGCACCTGAGTACAGCAGCAACTTTTCCGTCAGCGTGGTTTTGCCAGCGTCAGGATGCGAGATAATAGCAATCGTACGGCGGCGGCGGATTTCGTCTGTCAAATTCATGGTTCTATGGTTGCTGAGTTGGTACGTTCATCGTTGTACAGTGAAGATGCACAAGAAAGAACTGCTTTTGTTTAAAGCCTGCAAAAATAGCAAACATTTTCCAAACCACCGCATCCCGACGTTCTGCCAGCAAAAGAAAGCGTCCGCACGCCCTTCAGGTTGTGCCGCAGAGTTTGTTGAGAAATGATGAACAAAAGCAGTTTACCGAGTTTCACACCAGACCACAAAAAAACCGCTTGCAACCAAGATTTCACCTTGTTGCAAGCGATTTGTGTGGTGATGGGCGGCTTTGTATTAGAGTTTTATCGTGTGGAGGTACAAAGCCTGTTTTTCACCCTTGTTCTCTTCACCCTTAACAATTCTCCCCTAAGAATGATATGTTCGGATATGCTCTCATGGTCTTTCGTCGTTCGAGTTGCGCGGCATTGGTTAGTGTGCCGCAAAAATTAGTGCGCGACAAGAATTTGCGCCGAAGCGTTGATATGTTCTCCTACAAGCCGCACCGTGTATGCTCCCGGAGGCAGTGTTCCAGTGTTCAGCTCATACGCTCCTCGCAGCGATTCAACGGTGGTGTCGAGTATCATCTGACCGTGAATGTTCATCACCACAAGTCGCGCTGTGCCTTTGAAGGACGGCAGGCTGATGGTGGTAAAGGATTCTGCTGGATTGGGCGCAATGGTCAAGCGTTCAGCACGAACCGTGTTTTGTTCAGCATCATTTTGCGCTGTTTCAGTGTGTTCAGTGCGCGGCGCGGCGGTGTTGGCATTGGCAGCAACCACAGCACGCTCAGGCAGCGCGAAATTGATGTCATTACGGTCAGCAACCAGCGTGATGCGGGCTGCGCTGTCGCGGTTTGATGTACCGTTCGGCGTGCCATTGAAGAAAATGCCATTGACCGGACCCGAACGCGCAAGCGGGTTTGCAAAAGCAATGTACGGATAGCGGTCGTCCAGCACAACGCGGTAGTTGCCACTGCTATCGGTGCGAACAATCGTCGGGCGCGGCGGCAGCACACTGCTTTGATTTTGCGGTACAACAGGCGTAAAATCTACGGTGGCTGGTACTGGCTCGCCATTAGAACGGCGTGTTACTCTGCCAGTAACGATAAAGAAGCGCAGTGGCGGACGGCGTTCAACCACAAAATTACGCGACACCGTGTCGCCACAGCGAATGGTCTGTAACACCGTGGTCAAAGCAGGCGGTATGAAGTCCTCGCCCACAAGGCTTACGCTGTACTCCCCGGCAGGCACATTGAGCATGTAGCTGCCCTCGCGGATAGGCGCGTTAAACTCTTGTGAACGAGTATTGGTGGCACTTGTGGCAGACACAAGCCGCACAAAGCCGCTCAAAACAATGCTGCCGTCGTTAAAGCGCACCTGACCACGCACAACCGCACAAGGACCCTGCGCCACGCGGATAGTAAACTCTTGTTGTGCCGTTGTTGCCGTCGTGAGCAGTGTTGCTGACTGACCAACAAGCCTTGCCAGAATGACCACACGAACATTACCACCAACTTGCGGTGTCCAGCGCACGATGCCTCTGAGCGAGTCAATCGTCATGCCCGGCGGCGCGGTCAGAAGCGAAAACCGCACTATTTCCTGCACCGAAGGCAACATCTGCGGTGGAAACGTTGGGCGTGTTTGTACAAGCGCGACTTCCGCATCGTAGAAAAACTCGCGCCCTGTTATGCCCGTTTGCGGCGGATTCGACACAAAGCGCAAGACCGGCGGCGGTGGCGGTGGCGGTGCAGTTACACGGAGCGTAAACGTTTGGGTGGAACTGAGCGTGTTGTTCGTTGTTACCACTGCACGGATACTCACGTTCACCGTTGCAACGGTCGTGCTGCCTGTGGTCGTTGGTGTCCAGCGTACTGTTCCCGTCGAAGCAACAATCGTCATGCCTTGCGGCGCATCCACGAGCGAGTAGGTAAGCACATTCTGCTGTAACAGTGCGTTTGACAGCCCTATCCCAAACAAACTCAAATCGTAGATAGCACGCGCATCGTAGCGGTATTCACGCCCAACGGTTGCCTCACGCCCTGGAGTGCTGGTAAAGCGCACAGCAACTTGCTCGCGTGGCGTAACGGCAATACTAAACGTCTGCGTGGTCGCCACAGCATTGTTGGCAGCAAGCGCGGCACGCACTGTTACGCTCACTGTCGAAGCAGCAGTGCCCGCCTCCGGCCGCCAGCGCACAAGACCTGTGGTCGCGTTGATTTCCATGCCTTGCGGTGCGCTCACCAGTGAAAACACCACGTCTCGATTGCCACCGAGCGCAACCAAAGACGATATGGCAGTTCCGCGGCCGTCCAAAGGCGGAACAAGCGGCGGATTAACAACAGCAGTGGGCATCGTGCGGGCAATAGCGGTGATTGCCTGATACACGTATTCCCTGCCCGTGATAGCAGTAACGGGGGGTCGAGTAACAATAAACACACGGGCTGTTTCCAACGGATTGACGCGCAGTCGGAACGTCTGGTCAGCATTCACGGTACTCGTTGAAGAGCCTTCTTGCACTGTTGCAATGGCACGAATACTGACTTCTACGGTTGCAGCAGTAGAACCCGTAAGCGTTGGCAGCCAACGAACCGCGCCAGAACTTGGGTCAATCGTCATGCCCTGTGGCGCACGAACCAGTGTGTAGCTTACCGCCACACGACGCGCTTGCGAAGAATCCCGAATGGGAAGAATTGGCAACGGACGCGGGTCAACGTACACTGCCTGAGCAGTGTAGTGCAGTTCAATGCCGGCAAACACCTCGCTCGGCGGATTAGACACAAACCGTACGCTTGGCTGCGGCTGCGGCGACACACGAAGTTCGTAGTCTTGCACCGCATCGGGGCGAGCGTTCGGCGAAGGATTTCTGCCCAGCCACGCACCAATGCTTACCCGAAACGTTCCCGGGCGTGTGGGCTGCCACGTTACCGTGCCACGAGTGGCATCAATGCTCATGCCTTCGGGTGCTCCTACTAAAGAAAAGATGGGTGGCGCGAGCGTGGGAATGCTCTGCTCTACACGCGCTTCATACCGATACGCCTGACCAACTTGTGCTTCTGTTATTGGGCGCGACACAAAACGAAGAGTGCCGGTCGTGGCGGACTGTTGGGCTTGAGCATGATACGCAGAAGTGGTAACAAGCGTTGCAGCAAGCACTATCAACAGCAAAAATTTCCCTGCGCGGGACGTGATGTGGTGATACATACAAACAATGCTCCTCATAAAAAACATCATCAAAAAAACTGTTGGTTCTCGTGGGTTATGCAGCGACACTGCAACAGCACGAGTGCTGATTCGAGAACTCACTCAATGGCAAAAAACAAGCCAAATCTGAAAACGTTACACATTCACCAGTGTCATTGTGCGGGACAAGAGCAGTAATATTCCTGCAATGCAAGGATTTATCAGCAGTGCAGCACTATCCAGCACACAAAAAAAAATTTTGATACTACACAGTATCACGATAACACGCCCGCCAGCCGCAGTAATAACAACATGCTGCCGCCTTCAACACTGCCTTCAACATCATTATAACCGTTTAACCGCAAAAAACGACCGCTTAGCACGAAAGTGCCCGCTCCCGCGTGCGTATTTCTTGGCATAATTTCCTATGTTGCCGTCGAACAATTCTCTCGCTCTTGTTTTATCTGTTATTGCTTAGTTGTTATGCTGCGTTGTTTCTTGCTGCTGCTTGCCGCGCTGTGCTGCGGTGTTACATCCATGAATATCCCTATGAATGCGCAAATGCGCTCCAACGCCGTTCGTGGCTTAGACCCCACAAAACCTATCAGTGAGTACCGCCACAGCATCTGGACGGTAAACAACGGGCTGCCCCAAAACTCCGCTCTTACGCTCTGCCAAACCCGCGACGGCTATCTCTGGATAGGCACACAGGAAGGAATTGCGCGTTTCGACGGGTTGAAGTTCAGAGTGTTTGGCAAACACAGATGCTGGAGTTGCGCGGTAGATCTGCGGGTGGATGGTGCGCTTACTCCCTCGCCCACATTCCCTCACCCAACCCTCTCCCAGTGGGCTATCCATTACCCATAAGTCCAAAAGCTAGTAATGGTGGTCTTTACGAGGGAGAAAAGTGGCGTTGAGCGATGCTCCAAGTACGAACAATATCGGTCAAACGGCTCCATCCTCGCC
>Ga0272446_1006351_pt1 | contig 12364 bp, 13 predicted proteins | sample YNPCB0061_FD_194587 | JGI IMG/M metagenome (GOLD analysis project Ga0272446, IMG submission 194587) | Hot spring microbial mat communities from Yellowstone National Park, WY, United States - YNP-CB-006-1 | ecosystem: Environmental > Aquatic > Thermal springs > Hot (42-90C) > Sediment | place... | reverse complement strand
CCCCGCGGCCAAGGGCAAGGTGTCGGTGTACGACTTGACCAACCGCGACCGCATCATCCGCGGGCAGATGCCGACGCTCGACGCCATCAACGAGCAAATCGCTTCGATGCTGGGCACGGGCCTGGCGGGGCGTACGCGGCTCAACCTGAAAGTCACCTCGACACCGGCGACGCTCATCAAGCTGGTCGACTTCAACGCGCTGCTGGCGCCTCCCGCCATCGTCGGAGTCATCGCCCTGGGGCCGGGCCAGGGGTTGGCGCTGGTGGCCCTCGAGCCGGGCCTGGGCGACGCGCTCTTGGCCGGCGCGCTGGGAGACCGAAAGGCGCGGGTCGACGACCTGGCAGACGCCCGCCACGAGCTGACCGGCGTCGAACGCCTGGTGCTGAAGCGGCTGCTCACCTTGCTCACCGACGCGATGAAGCGGGCCTGGGCGCCGGTGCTGCCGCTGCAGCCCGAGCTGCTGCGCTTCGAGTCGGACCCGCGCCTGGCCATCATCGGGCCGCCCAACGAGGCGGCGATTCTCACCACCTTCGAAGTGTCGGGCGCGATGAGCGGCCGAGTCCAGCTGGTCATCCCCTTCGCCGCCGTCGAGCCCGTGAAGAAGTCGCTGGCCAGCCCGCCGCGGGTGGCCGCGGGCAGCGACTCCCGCTTCGCCGCCCGCCTCGCCGAAGAGCTGTTGGTCATCCCCGTCGAGGTGTCGGCGGTGCTGGGGCGAACCAGCCTGCCGGTGCGGCGGGTGCTCGAGCTGAAGGTGGGCGACGTCATCACCCTCGACACCGACGAAGGTTCGCCGGTGCCGGTGCTGGTGGAAGGCCGCCCCAAGCTGGAGGGCCAGCCGCGCATCGTCGGCGGGAGCCACGCCATCGTCCTCGAGCGCGGCCTCGACCGCCGCGACGGCGCGCCCGTCCACGCCGACCAAGCCGCCTGACGCCTCCCCCGAAGACGAGGATTTGCCGATGACCATGGACTCCACGCTCGCCGATGCCTCCTCCAACCAGCGCTTCGAGCTCCTGCTCGACGTGCCCCTCGACGTGACGGTGCAGCTCGGCCGCACCCGCATGACGATTCAAGAGCTCTTGTCGCTGGGGCCAGGCAGCGTCGTCGAGCTGGACAAGGTGGCCGGCGAGCCCCTCGACATCATCATCAACGACCGGCTGGTGGCGCGCGGCGAGGCCGTCGTGGTGAATGACAAGTTCGGCGTGCGCATCACCGACATCGTCAGCCGCTCCGAGCGCATCGCGCGGCTGCGCTGACGGCGCCTCAGCACGCGGCCCGCGCAGCGAACCGCCGGTGGCGCGCGACGTGCCACCGGCGGTCGCGTCTGTGGGAGACGGCTTGTGGCTGGCGCGACGGCTGCACGACGACTCGCCGGAGCCAACCGCATGACACCCAACGCCACGCCCCTGACTCCCACCACCGCCCACACCGCGCAGGCCTCCGCGCCCGCCAGCGCCTCGCCCTTCGCACCGGGCCCGCTGTGGGGAGGCCTGGCGCTGGCCGCGCTGGCGGCCTTCGTCTTCGTCGTGTCGAAAAAACGGGGCCGTCCGGCCCGCCGCCTCGAGCTGCTGGAGTCGATGGGCCTCGGCCCGCGGCGCTCGCTGTGCCTGGTGCGCGTCGACGGCCGCGCCCTGGTGTTGGGCGTGAGCGAAGCGGGCGTGCAGCTGTTGACGCAGCACGAGGCCTCGGCCTTTGCGCCCGAGGAGGCGGCCTCCGCCGCCCTGACCGCGCCCAGCGACGTGTCGGTGGCGCAGGAGGCGCTGGCCTTCGAGCGCCTTTTGGTCGAATCCACCGCGGAGCAGGAGCTCAAGGCGCGGCTGTCCGCCGCGCGCCAGGGCGGAGTGGTGCAGCCATGACGCCCTTCCTCGCTGTCGCCGAGCCCTCCTTGGCGCTGCAGGTGACAGGCGGCGGCAGCACGGCGGTGAAGCTGTTTCTGCTGATGACGCTGCTGTCCTTCGCGGCGGCCTTGCTTTTGTCCATCACCAGCTTCACCCGCATCATCATCGTGCTGTCCTTCGTGCGGCAGGGCCTGGGGACGCCGCAGCTTCCTCCCAACCCGGTGCTGCTGGGGTTGGCCCTGGCGCTGTCCGCCTTCGTCATGGCGCCCACCGCGAAGGCCGTGTGGACCGAGGCGCTCGACCCCTACATGGAAGACCGTATCGCCGCGGACGAAGCGCTGGCCCGCGCGTCGCACCCGGTGCGGCGCTTCCTGTTGAAGCACGTGCGGCAGGACGACCTGCAACTCTTCTACGGCATCAGCGGCGCGCCGCGGCCCGAGTCCGAGGCGGACGTTCCGCTGACGGTGGCGGTGCCCGCTTTCATGGTGTCGGAGCTGACGACTGCCTTCCGCATGGGCCTTACGGTGCTGGTGCCGATGCTGCTCATCGACGTGCTGGTGGGGGCCATTCTCGTCTCGCTGGGCATGATGATGGTGCCGCCCACGCTGGTGTCGCTGCCCCTGAAGGTGGGCGTCTTCCTGCTGGCCGGCGGCTGGCACCTCATCGTCGAGTCGGTGCTGCGGAGCTTCTCGCCATGACGGACGCCGGCGCGGTGCTCTTCCGTGAGGGCCTGATGACGGTCGCCCTCGTCGGCGGGCCCGTCTTCGCGGTCCTCTTCTTCCTCGGCCTGGGCCTGGGCGTGTTCCAGGCGGCGACGCAGGTGAACGACCCGGCGGTGGGCTTCTTGCCGCGGGTGGTGGCGACGGCGGCGGCGTGCGCCCTTTTGGGCGGGTGGATGGTTGAGCGCCTGGCGGGCTTGCTGCGGGTGGCCCTCGAAAAAATGGCGCAGGGCGGGTGACGGCATGCTCTTCGCGCCTGGCCTCGCATACGGCTTCGCCCTGGTGCTCGTTCGCACTGCGGGCCTGGTCACCGCCGCGCCGCTCTTCGGGCTGAAGAATGCCCCGGTGCAGGCGCGCATCGGCCTGTCCTTCGGGCTGGCGCTGGTGACGTACCTGGGGGCGGGCGCAGGCCCGGTGCCGCTGCCACCACACCTGGGGGCCCTGGCGGTGGACGTGCTGCTCGAGACGCTGCTGGGCGTCTTCGCCGGCCTGGCGGTGCACTTCGTCTTGGAAGCCGCCGCCATCGCGGGGCAACTGGCGGCGCAGACGATGGGCCTGGGCTTCGGCGCCACCCTCGACGCGTCCAGCGGCGCCGAGTCCACCGCCCTGGGGCAACTCTTCCGCCTGCTGGCCCTGGGCGCGGCGCTGGGGCTGGGCCTGCACCGGGAGCTGGTCACCTGGCTTGCGGCGTCGGTGCAGCAGGTGCCGCCCGGCAGCGTCGACGGGCTGGAAGGGCTGGCGCGCGGGGCCGTCGTCGAAGCCGCCCACGCAATGGCCCTGGGCGTGCGCCTCGGCTTTCCGTTTCTCGTCGCCATCACCCTGGGGCACCTGGCGCTCGGCCTGCTCGGCCGCGCCGCGCAGCAGCTGCACTTCTCCAACGTCGGCTTCTCCATTTCCATTCTCTTCGGGGGCGGCGCGCTGTGGCTGGCCGCCCCCTTGGCGGTGCGCCTCTGCGCCGAGGCGTCCCTTCGGGCCGTGTCCCACCCGTGAGCCCCTGCCATGGCCGAAGAAGCGGACAGCGACTCGAAGACGGACTTCGTCAGCCCGCGACGACTCAAGGAGGCGTGGGACACGGGGAAAATTCCCCTCGGCAAGGAGACGCCCGGCGTGGCGGCGATGATGGGCGCCTTGGCAGCGCTCTCGGTGCTGGCCCCGCAGCTCGAGGCGTCGCTGGTGGCGCTCACCCACCAGGCGCTGGTGCTGGCCCCCACCGCGCCCAGTTCCGAGTTGGCCCGTTTCGCGGTGCGGCCGCTGCTGCTGCTGCTGGGCACCCTGGCCGCCGCCGCGCTGGCCGCCACCGCCGTCACCGTCGCGCAGACGCGGGGGGGCGCGTGGAGCAACCTGGTGCTGCCCGACGTCAACCGGCTGTGGAGGAATCCCCTCCAGCGCGCCTTCTCGAAGGAGTTTCTCGTCGACATGGCGCTGATGTCGGTGAAGGTCTGCGCGGTAGGCGCGGTAGCGGCCAGCGCGGTGTGGGACGACCTTGCAGGCCTGCCGCGGCTGTTGACGGCTTCGCCCGCGGCGCAGCTGGCGGGCGTCTTCGCGCCCCTGAGTCGGCTGGCCGTCAGGGCGGTGGCGGTGCTGGCGGTTTTCGCCGGACTGGACCTTGCAATCACCCATTGGCGCTTCCGCGAGAAGCTGAAGATGACGAAGGAAGAGGCGAAGCGCGAACTGAAGGAGGACGAAGGCGACCCGATGCTCAAGGGGCGCCGGAAGAAGAGGGCCCGCGAGCTGGCGAAGGGGCGCCCGGCCGTCGAGGTGCCCAGGGCCGACGCGGTCATCGTCAACCCCACCCACATCGCCGTCGCCATCCGCTACCGGAAGGACGAGGGGCACGCCCCGCGCGTCATCGCCCGGGGCAAGGGCGAGCTGGCCGAGCGAATCCGCGAGCTCGCGCGCGCCCATGGCGTCCCCATTGTCGAAGACATCGCCCTGGCGCGGTTGCTGTACAAGCGAGTGAAGGTGGGCCGGGCCATTCCCGCCGAGACGTACCGCGCCGTCGCCGCCGTCCTCGCCTTCGTCTACCGTGTCACCGGCCGCAAGCCCGGCGCCGCGCCTGCCGCGAGGACTGCGGCCGAGGTGGCCCGATGAGCTCCAACGCCCCCCAGGCCGCCCGCCTGCCCGCCGAGGGGCTGCTCGCGCTGGGCGTCCTCGCGGTGCTGGCCATCATGCTGTTGCCTTTGCCGGCGCCGCTCCTCGACGCGCTGTTGGCCGTCAACGTGGCGCTGGCGGTGTTGATGCTGCTCGTCAGTCTGGGGCTGTCGAAGGCGCTCGAGTTCTCCGTCTTCCCGTCGGTGCTGCTCATCACCACCCTCTTCCGCCTGGCCCTCAACGTGGCCACCACGCGCCTCATTCTGCTCAAGGGTGGGGAAGGCCCCGGCGCGGCGGGGCACGTCATCGAGGCCTTCGGCCGCTTCGCCGTCGGCGGCAGCCTCATCGTCGGCAGCGTCGTCTTCCTCATCCTCCTGGTGGTGAACTTCGCCGTCATCACCAAGGGCTCGGGGCGCGTCTCCGAGGTGGCGGCCCGCTTCGCGCTGGACGCGCTGCCGGGCAAGCAGATGGCCATCGACGCCGACCTGGCCGCCGGCATCATCAACGACAAGGAGGCGCGCGCCCGCCGGGCGGCGCTGGACGCCGAAGTGGAATTCTTCGGCGCCATGGACGGCGCGTCGAAATTCGTACGCGGCGACGCCATCGCCGGCCTCTTCATCACCGCCATCAACATCATCGGCGGCCTCATCGCCGGCCTGGTGCGGGACGGCCTGTCGCTGCGGCAGGCGGCAGAGACGTACAGCCTCCTCACCGTGGGCGACGGCCTGGTGTCGCAGATGCCTGCGCTGCTGGTGTCCACCGCCGCCGGCATCCTCGTCACCCGCGCCGCGGGCTCGGACTTGGGCACCCAGGTGGGCGGCCAGTTGTTCGGCCGCAGCCGGGTGCTGCGCTACACCGCGGCCGTGCTGGCGCTGCTGGGCCTCTTGCCGGGCCTGCCCGCGCTCGTTTTCCTGCCGATGGCCGGCGCCCTGACGCTGCTGGCGCGGCGAGCGCAAGCGAAGGAGACGGAGGCCAAGGGCCTGCCCGCCCGGAGGTCCGACGAGGGGGCGCCCAAGCAGGAGCGCATTCAAGACGTGCTGGCGCTGGACACCTTGGAGCTCGAGGTGGGCTACCAGCTGCTGCCCCTCATCGACGTGGAGAAGGGCGGCGAGGTGCCCGGCCGCGTCACGGCGCTGCGGCGGCAGGTAGCCCAGGAGCTGGGCATCGTGCTGCCGGCGGTGCACCTGCGCGACAACCTGCGCCTGGAGGCGCAGGAGTACCGCGTCAACCTTCGAGGCGTCGAGGTGGCCCGCGGCACCGTGTACCTCGACCGGGTGATGGCCCTCGACCCGACGGGCCGCGCCCCCGCCATCGAAGGCATCGCGGCGAAGGAGCCGGCCTTCGGGTTGCCCGCGAAGTGGATTCTCTTGAAAGACCGCGCCGCCGCCGAAGCGCAGGGCCTCACCCTGGTCGACCCCGCCAGCGTCCTCGTCACCCACCTGTCCGAGGTGGTGCGGCGCAACGCGTGGGAGTTGGTCGGCCGCCAGGAGGTGCAGGAGCTGCTCGCGGCCACCGCCAAGGATGCGCCCAAGCTGGTGGAAGACGTGGTGCCGGGCACCGTCACCCTGGGGGAGTTGGTGCGGGTGGTGCGGGGGCTGTTGCGCGAGTCCGTCAGCGTCCGCGACATGAAGACGGTGCTCGAGGCGGTGGCCGACGCCGCCCCCCGCAGCAAGGACACGGGTTACCTCATCGAGCAGGTGCGCCGACGGCTGTCGCGCCAGCTGACGAGCCGCCTCGTCGATGCCCGCGGCGTCCTCCACGCGCTCATTCTCGACCGGCCCACCGAGGAGGCGCTGCGTCAAACGCTTGGCGCCTCCGACGGAGAGCCGACGCTGGCCCCCGACGTGGACACGGCGCGGCGCCTCATCCAGGTGGTGGAACAGAATGCGGCGAAGCTGTCGGCGGCCAACCTCCCCGTCGTCGTCATGGCGCCGCCGGACCTGCGCCGGCCGCTGTCCGACTTCTTGTGTCGTTTCGTCGGCGACGTGTCCGTCGTGTCCGCCCGAGAATTGACGCCAGGGACGGCGGTGGAGCCGGCCGCAACCTTGCAAGTGGCTCCCTCGACTCCGCTGGTAGCACGAGGTGACAGGCGATGAGCGTGATGGTGAAGACGTTTCGGGCGCGTGACGCGCGGGGGGCGTTGGCGGCGGTGAAGGCGGCGCTGGGTCCCGACGCCGTCATTCTGTCGACGCAGGAAGTCAGCGGCGGCCTGTTCCGAAAAGGAGAAATCGAGGTGACGGCGGCCATCGCCCCCGGCCTGGCCCAGCCCCGTCAGCCGCCGCCCGTCCCCGAGCAGCCCGCAACCGCGCCGGCCCCGGTTCGCCACGGCGTCGCCCGCTACGCGCCGCCCGCGGCGACGCCCGACGCCCAGCCGGTCCCCTCGGTCATCGCCGAGGAGCTCATCGCTCTGCGCAGCGCCGTGGAAAGCATGCGCGGCCAGATCAAGCAGCAGGCGCTGGCCAGTCCGGGCGAGGGCCCGCGCTTCCCCGAGCCGGTGATGCAGCTCTACCAGCACCTGGTGGGCCGCGGCCTGGACGAGGGCCTCGCCGAAGACCTGTTGCGCCTGGCCGCGGGGGCACACGGCACCGAGCCCGGCGCGCTGTGGCGCGCGGTGCGCGAGCTGCTCGCCGAGCGCCTCATTCCCAGCCGGGCGCCGTGGATGCCGGGTCCCCGCCGCACCATCGCCCTCATCGGCCCCACCGGCGTCGGCAAGACGACGACCCTCGCCAAAATCGCCGCCCGGGCGCTCATCGACGCGCGCCTCAAGGTGGCGCTGGTGACGGTGGACACCTACCGCATCGGCGCCGCCGAGCAGGTCGCCCGCTACGGCAGCATGATGAACGTTCCCACCCGCGTCGCGCACACCGAGAAGGAGCTGGCGCGCGCCCTCGAGTTCAGCCGGTCAGCCGACCTGGTGCTCATCGACACCGCCGGCCGCACCAGGCCCGACGACATCGCCCGCCAGGCGGCGATGCTCAAGGGCGTCCCCGACGTGGACCTCTACCTCTGCCTGTCCGCGGCCACCGGCGCGCGCGAGCTGGCTGCCAGCGCCGCCCGCTACGCGCCCCTCAAACCCACCCGCCTCATCTTCACCAAGCTGGACGAGGCCGCCGGCCCGGCCGCGCTGCTGTCCGCCCTCGGCCCCGTGGGTCGCCCCATCGCCTGTGTCACCGACGGGCAGCGGGTGCCCGAAGACATCCGCGCCCTCTCGGCCCCGGAGCTCGTCGACCTGGTGATTGGCACCTTCGAGCCTCCGCGCGGGGCACGCTGACGTTCGAGCCCGGGAGAAGCACGCACCATGGACCAAGCAGAGTCGCTTCGTCAGATGATGGGCCAGCAGGGGGGCGGCGAGGTGCGCGTCATCGCCGTCACCAGCGGCAAGGGTGGGGTGGGGAAGACCAACGTCACGTCGAACCTCGCGACGCTGGCCGCGCAGGCGGGCAAGCGCGTGCTCGTCCTCGACGGAGATTTGGGGCTCGCCAACGTCGAGATCATTCTGGGCCTCACCCCCCGCTACCACCTGGGTCACCTCCTCGACGGCACCGCCGAGCTACCACAGGTGATGGCCACCGGCCCCGAAGGCGTGCGGGTGCTGCCGGGCGGCAGCGGCGTGCGCAGCCTCACCACGCTCGACGACGCCCAGAAGCTGCGCCTGATGACTGCGCTCGACACCATCGAAGACGAGTTCGACCTGGTGCTCATCGACACCGGCGCGGGCATCGGCGACAACGTGCTCTTCTTCGTGGGCGGGGCTCAGGAAGCGCTGCTGGTGCTGACCTCGGAGCCCACCTCGCTGACCGACGCCTATGCCGCGGTGAAGGTGCTGTCGCTCGAAGGAGGCGTCGAGCACTTCAACGTGCTGGTCAACCAGGTGGCCAACGAGCACCAGGCCCGGGACATCTACGAGAAGCTGTGCACCGTCACCCGCCGCTTCCTGAGGGCCCGGCTCAAGCTGCTGGGCCACCTCCCGCGCGACGAGAACATTCACCGCGCGGTGCTGCTGCAGCGGCCGGTGGTGCAGGCCTTCCCCAACACGCCCGCGGCCCGCGCCCTCAAGGCCGTCGCCGACAAGCTGTTTGACGAGCCACCGCCGCCGAGCAACGTGGGCGGCCTCAAGTTTTTCTGGCAGCGGCTCTTGCGGGGCAGCCCCGCCGCCGCCGCGCCCGCCCCGTAATCCAAACGCCGCGCCCACGCCATGCACCGCGCCCAAGCCCGCTACAGCCTGCCCGACAGCGATTCGGAGTTGATTCGCCGCTACGGAGGGCTGATTGACCGCGTGGCCCGGCGAGTGGCGGCGCGGGTGGGGCTCGCGCACCTCGCGGACGAGCTGTGGAGCATCGGCGCGCTGGGCCTGCTGGAAGCCGCGCGCCGCTACGACGCCGTCCGCAACGTGCGCTTCGAAACCTTCGCCGAGCACCGCATTCGGGGCGCGATGCTGGACGAACTTCGGAAGATGGACCACCTGCCGCGGCGGCTGCGCGCCGACACCGAGCGAGTCGAGAAGGCCCGCGGTGCCCTGGGCCGGCAGCTGGGCCGGGAGCCGACGAGCGAGGAGCTGGCCGCGCACCTCGGTCTGCCCATCGACGAGCTGGCCGAGCTCGAGTTGTTGCGCCAGCCGCTATTGCCTTTGGTGGGCGCGCTGTCGGTGGCCGCGCAGGACGACGGCGCCGACGTGCGAGTCGACCGCGCGCTGGTGGCGCAGCGGCTGGCGCGCGCCGTCTCGAAACTCACCGAGCGGCTGCAGGTGCTGCTCACCCTGTACTACGTCGAGGAGCTCACCTTTCGGGAGGTTGCCCGACTCCTCGAGGTGAGCGAGGCGCGCGTCTGCCAGCTTCACGGCGAGGCGCTCAAGCGCCTGCGAAGCCTGTTCGAGGAAGAGAGCGACCCAGGCGGGGGGCCCGAACGGGCGCTGGTGGCGCCGACGTCTCCGACGCCGGTGTGATTGGCCCCGTGCGCGCTCCCGGCGGCCTCCCGCACCGGGGACTTCAGCGCGCCGCGACCGCCTCCTCCGGCACCCGCTCGAAGCGCAGCTCCCACTCCAGCGGCCCGCGGAGGAAGGAAAAGGTGAGCGTCTGCCCGGCGTCGAACGTCCGCGCGGCGCCCCAGTGGCCCACCGCACCTTCGAGCCACAGCGCGTCGTCCTCGATGCGCCAGGTGCCCCGCACTTGCCCCGCGGCGTAGGTGCCGTCGACGTTCAACACCAGCACCCCGAAGCGCGCCTCGCTGGCCTGGCCGTTCACCGTCACCGAGGTGTTTCGGAAGCGCGCGGGGGGCTTCAGTCCGATGGTGTTCCGCTGGTTGAGCAGCTCGACCCGCACGAAGCCGGGGCTGAGGACGTTGACCCGCACCCGGTGTTCCCTCCCGCGCAGGTCTCGCACCACGTAGACGTCGCCCAAGGACAAGCCGACGGACGACGAGAATTGCTCGCGGCCCGCCTCCCGGCGGACACCGTACCGCGCTCTCAGCACGCGCGCCGTCACGTGCAGGTCCGCGTCTTCCTCTCGCGTCAACGACGCGCGGTCGAGCGCCAACAGCGCCGGTTCTCGGGCGTGCAGCACGCTGTCGGCGAGGCAAGGCAGGGCGGTGAGGGCGGCGACGACAGGGACGAGAAACCTCATGCCCCGCACTCCATGCAACCTGGCGGCCGGCCGGGCGGTCCTCATGGAGCCAAGGAATGCCGGCCTGCTGCATTCGCACCGGCCGGGTGCACAGCGCGCCCTGAGATGCGGGGCACCCTGTCACCCGCACCCCACGTCGCCTCGGGGCGCAAGCCGAAGGCCGCAGGGATGAGGCTGCGCCTCTCCTTCGCCGAACGTGTCGAGCTGCCGTTGGTGGCGCCCACCTGCCGGCCCTTCGGAGGAAGCGTGCCTTCAGGGGAGCTGCGCGATGACGGCCCGCACCTCGTCCACGTATTCGCCCTGGGGGTCGAGCTCGAGGTAGCGGGCGTACAGCTTCTTGGACGCCTCGTTGTCTTTCTTCTGTTGGGCGAGGAAGCCCAACAGCAGCGTGGCGCCGGCGTGCCGTGGGTCGAGCGCGAGCGCATGCTCGGCGGCAGCGCGCGCCAGCGCACTCTGTTTCATGTCGGTGCGCGCCAGGGCCAGCCCAAACTCCTTTCGGAGGGCGCCTCGACCATGGGTTGAGCAACCGTTGTGACGTGCGGCGACGCCTGGGATGGCTGGCGGCGCTGCGGGGTGCGGGTGACTCACGCGGTCACGTCGACCCCGGTAGGTGCATCACCAGGCGCCGCAGACCCACGGGGTTGCTGGTAGGTCAGCCGGGCACACGGGCTGCAAGCCACCCGCGCGTCAAGAAACCGCCATGACTGACATCGAGTTGGAGCGACAGGAGAGTGAGCTGGCCGTCGAAGAGACGGCGCTGTTGAGTGAATTGGGCACGCTGAAGGCCGCGGCCGAAGCCCTGGAGTCGCGGGCCCGCGCGGTGCAGGCGCTGGCAGCCGAGGTGGCAGCGCGGGGAGGAGACACCAACGTCGCCAGTCGCCTCAAGCACCTGACGGTCCCTCGCACCTTCGGCGAGACGGACTTCGAGAGGGCCCGGCGCGCTCGGGAAGAAGCGGTGCGCGTGCGTCGGGAAGCGACGGCTCAGGTGCGGAAGATGTTCGCGGCTTCGCGCCGCTCGTTGTCCGAGTTGACGCAGCAGCTTCAGGCCGACGAAATCCTCGCCCGCCAACAGCTCGAAGAGCTTCGACGCCGCGCGGAAGCCCGGGCCGAAGCTGCTCGCGCCGAGGCCGCGCGCGCCGAAGCGCCTGCTCCGCCCCCGCCGCCCACTGCGCCCGCCGGTGCGACCGCCTTGGGCGCCATGTCCATCGACGAGGCTCTCGCTGCCACCGTCGTCGGGACGCGGCCGTCGCAGCGCCGCGCGCAGCCGCGCGTGAAGATGCAGGCCCAGGTGGACTTCGGCTCGGACGCGAACTTCTACATGGGCTTCTCAGCCAACGTTTCGGAAGGAGGCATCTTCATCGCCACGGTAGCCATCGTGCCCATCGGCACCGAGGTCGACTTGTCCTTCTCGCTGCCGTCCGGCGAGCAAATTGCCTGCCGGGGTGTCGTGCGCTGGGTGCGCGAAGTCAACGACAAGCTGCCGGACAGCTTCCCGGGCGTGGGCGTGCAGTTCCTCGACCTCGACTCCACTGCGCTGAGCGCCATTCGCCGCTTCGTGGCCGAGCGAGACCCGATGTTCTACGTGGACTGACCATTTCCCGGTCTCCTGCCGGGAAAGACGTCACCTGTGAGGGGCTGCGCCTGGACGCGTCGGCCATCCACTTCGCCAGGGCCGTGGCCCTGACTCCCAACTTTCTGACGGAGCTCGAGGTGCGCGCCGGCGGCGACAGCGTGCGCTTGTGGGCCAGGGTGGTACGCCGCGAGCCGTGCAGCGCCGGGTACCACGTCGAGGCGACCCCCTTTGCGCTTTCAGGAAAGGTACTCCAGCGTTGGCACCGGTTCACCAGCGTCCCCCACCGGTCGGCGCGCGCTTCAGCGCATGCGGCCTGACGGGCAGTCCAGCGGCAGGCGGAGGACACCGCCGGCGCACGTCCGCGCGGGCCGCGCCGGGGTTTGGCGCGCGTGAAGCGGCGACGGCTCAGCGCTCGCCGACGGCACAGTCCCAGGGCACGGTCGCTTCGGCTGACGTGTCGGCGGAAGCGGCGCGCTCGTGGTGCTTTTCGAAGACGGGTCGCGGGTCGAACGCGAGAATGCTGTCCGA
>Ga0272446_1006350_pt1 | contig 12365 bp, 6 predicted proteins | sample YNPCB0061_FD_194587 | JGI IMG/M metagenome (GOLD analysis project Ga0272446, IMG submission 194587) | Hot spring microbial mat communities from Yellowstone National Park, WY, United States - YNP-CB-006-1 | ecosystem: Environmental > Aquatic > Thermal springs > Hot (42-90C) > Sediment | place... | reverse complement strand
ACCTGGAGGGGCGCTCCTACGAGGAGATCGGCGGCATCCTGGGGTGCAACGCGAAGGCCGTGGACAATGCCCTGCAGCGGGTCAAGCGCAAGGTGGGCTCGCATCTCAAATCCCGGGAGGTGCTGGACCTGCGTTGAGGGCCGGGCCCCACCGGGATGCCGGCCGCAGGCTCCCCGGCGCCGCGGAGCGCCGCCGCCTCCGGGCGCCCGCCCGCTACCCTGACACGGATGCGCCGGAGTAGCTCAGCTGGCAGAGCAGCCGCCTTGTAAGCGGCAGGTCAGGGGTTCGATCCCCCTCTCCGGCTTCGTGACAGTGCCCTGTCGGAAAAGGGCACTCCTCCGTTGCGTCGCGACCAGCGCTCGGAGGTGGAGGCGGTCCGCTCTCCTGAGTTGCGCGACGTTGCGGAGGCGACGCGGAAGTCGCCGGAGACGGGGCGAACGCGCGCCCGCCGCGGTTCACGCGGCGCGGCGCTGCGTGCCAGCTCGGCGTCGGCGGGCACTCAGGTCGCCCCCGCCGGGGGCGTGGGTGACTCCTGCGGCCGGAAGGCCCGCTCCTCGCCGGCCCTCGCGAAAACGAACACGACCTCCGTGACGCGCATCCCGGTGGCCTGCTCCAGAGCGCGCACGTAGGCCTCGGCCTGAGGCCGGTGGGCGGCCGCGGCGGCGTCGGCCTGACCGGGGCCGATCGTGTCGGACTTCCAGTCGACGACCACCAGCCGGTCGCCCTCGCGGAAGACGAGGTCGATGCGGCCGGTCGCGTAGCCGTCGTCCACGCGCAGCGTGTAGGGGACCTCGCGCCAGAGGCCGGCCGCGGCGCGGGCGCGGGAGGCGACCGGGGAGGCCAGGCAGGCCTCGACCATCTGAGTGACGTCGGCGACGGCCTCCTCGACGCCGGCGAGGATGCAGGCCGCGCGCACGGTCTCCTCGATCGTGGCCGGCGCCACGAGGTCGATGAGCTCGAGGGCTCGGTGGAGGGCCTCGCCCGTGAGCCGGGCCGGGCTGGGGCTCCCGCCGACGCTGAGGGGCCGCTCGTCGGCGCCGAGAAGCGGCGCGGGGAGCGGGTCGTCGCCCTCGTCCTTCGTGGCGGGGTGGACCTCCAGGGCGTCGCTCGCCCTGCGGAGGAGCTCCGCGCGGGCGGTGCCCCAGGTCCGGCGGTCGGCGAGGGCCGCCTCCACGGCGCCCGGCGAGGCGTCGGCGCGGAGGGGCGGCTGCTCCTCCGGGAGCGGGGGCAGGGCGCTGCCGTCGAGTACGAAGCAGCCGTCGACGGCGGTGCCGGCGCGGGCGGGATCCCAGGCGGGAAGCGACGGGAGGAGGGCGGTCAGCATCGGCCCGGCCGTCTCCGTGGGCCGTACGACGGGGACGATCAGGTGGTCCCGCGCGCGCGTGACGGCGACGTAGAGGAGCCGCCGCTCCTCGGCCTCCTGCTGCTCCTTCTCCCCCTCCCAGGCGGCCGTGAACCCCGGCGTCGTGAACGTGTGCTCACCGGCCCGGATGCGGACGTGGAGGCGCCGCGCCCGGCGGTCGGGGACGGGCTCGACCTCGGCGCGCGGGCGCGCGTGGAGGTTGGCGAGCGCCACGATCGGGAACTCGAGCCCCTTGGCGGCGTGGATGGTCATGATCCGCACGACGTCGTCGGTCTCCTCGGCGATGCCGGCCTCGGCCTCGTCGGACGCGGCGCGCTGCTCCGCGAGCCACCGCGCGAACGCCCGCAGGCCGCCGGCTCCCGAGGCGCTGAAGGCCCGCGCGCGATCGGCGAGCTTGAGGAGGTTCGCCGCGAGCGCGATCTCGACGAGGCGGGTCTCCTGCAGTACGGCCCGCACGAACGCGCCCAGGGAGACACGCGAGCGCAGGTCGTGGAGGTGGCGCAGCACCGCCATCGCCTCGGCGACGCTCGCCGGGCCGCCGCTGTGCTCCAGCCGGTAGTCGAGGCGGTTCCCGGCCGCGTGGTGGAGGAAGATGTCCTGGTCGCTGCACCCGAACGCGCTTGAGCGCAGGCAGGCGACGAGCGCCACCTGGTCGAGGGGGTCGTCGACCGCCCGGAGCACGTTCGCGAGGTCGCGGACCTCCTGCCGCTGGAAGAAGGAGCGGCCGCCCTCGGCCTGCACCGGGACGCCGGCCCGGCGGAAGGCGTCGAGATAGAGGTCGAGCGCCGTGCGGCGGGGGAGGAGCACGGCGACGTCGCCGTAGGTGGCCGGACGCTCGTGGCCGTGCAGGCGGTCGCGGACCGGCCAGCCCGACTCGACCGCCTGCCGGATCTGCAGGGCGAGGAGGCGCGCCTCCTCGGCGCGGGTGTGGTCGACCCGCAGCTTCTGACCCTCCTCGAGGATGACCTCGCCGTGCACGACGCAGACGGAGAGCGACTCGTCGCCGAGGCGCGCGTCGCCCGGCTGGAGCGCCGTGTGCGCGGGCTGGACTCCCCTCTTTTCGACGAGCAGCCGGTCGAAGACCTCGTTGGCCCACGAGAGGATCCCGCCGACGGAGCGGAAGTTCTGGACCAGCGGTGCGTCCCCGGCGGCGAGCGGCCCGTGGCGGACCGCGTCGTAGACGGCGATGTCGGCCCTGCGGAAGCGGTAGATCGACTGCTTGGGGTCGCCCACCACCGTGAGCCCGCCGGGGCGCGGGGCCAGCGCCAGCCAGTCGTCGGCCGGGTCGGCGTCGCTTGCCAGGAGCAGGACGATCTCGGCCTGCACGGGGTCGGTGTCCTGGAACTCATCGACCAGGATCACGGGAAAGCGGCGCCGGAAGTGGGCGCGCGCCTCCGGGCTCGCGACGAGCAGGTCGCGGGCCCACTCGAGGAGGTCGTCGAAGTCGGCCACGCCCTCCGCCCTGCGGGCGTCCTCGTACCCGGCGACGAAGCCCTCGGCGAGCGGGAGCAGGCCCACGATCGCCTCCGTGCGCAGCGCGTCGCGCGCCTCGGCGATGGCCTCGGCGACCTCCTTGCGGAGAGCCTTCGACTCGCGGCAGCAGTCGGGATCGCTCCAGCTGGTCTGCTTCCCCGAGGTGGGCCGGAGCAGGGGCGCCCGGTACAGGATCTCGCGATCGAGCTCCTCCGGGGTATGGCGCACCGCGTCCAGGGCGCGGGCGAAGGCGACGATCGCTTCCATGTCCGCTGCGCCGATCTCGTCGGTCCCGGCGTGCGCGAGGAGCCGGCGGCACCGCTCGGCCGCCTCGTGCATGCGCTCGACGAACCCGGACGTCACCCCGGGCGCGTGCTCGCGCGCCAGGGGAAGCAGCGACCGGTGGGCGTGCACCGTGGCCACGAGCCGGCGGAGCTGCTCGAGGCCGAACCCGCGCCGGATCGCCGTCACGATCTCAGGCCGCTCCTCCGAGAGGACGCCGAGGAGCCAGCGCTCGTAGGCGGCCGTGAAGTGCAGCTGCGCGGCCAGATCGTCGAGCACCTCGAACTGCGGGTCGAGCCCGGCCTCCACGGGGCGCTCGCGCAGCATGCTCGCCGCGAAGGCGTGGATCGTCTCGATGTGCGCGCGGTGAAGATCGCGGAGCGCAGCGCGGATGCGGGCCCGCTCGCCCTCGTCGGAGGCGTTCGCGTGCGCGGCCTCGAGCCCCTGCCGCACCCGGCCGGCAAGCTCCGCGGCCGCCGCCTCGGTGAAGGTGATGACCGCGACGCCGTCCACGGTCGCCCGGCCGGTTCGAAGCACCTCGACGACCCGCTCGACGAGGACGGTGGTCTTGCCGGTCCCTGCGCCGGCCTCCACGCAGAGGTTGGCATCGAGGTCGGTCCGGATCCGCTCGCGGACCTCCTGGTCGATGGGGACGAAGGAGCTCATTCGACCTCCCTCATGGCCGCGAAGGAGACGCGGCTCGGGTCCTCGGCCTTGCGGGCGGCGATCCGCTCGCGCCCGACGTCGCAGAGGTCGTCGTAGTTGCAGTAGCGGCAGGTGCTCCGGTCGGGCTCAGGATGGAAGTCGCCGCCGGCGATGCCGCCTGCGATCCGCGCGAGCACGCCGTCGAGGTCGTCGCGCCGGGCGGCGAGGTCCTCGCCCGAGAAGGAGATCCGCCTGAAGTTCCCCCGGCGGGACACGAGGTGGTAGGCGGCGACGCCGGACGCGGGGCCCACGCCGAGGATCATCGCGCCGGCCAGCAGGTAGAGGGGGAGCTGCAGCGCCCGCCCGCCCCTCAGCCTCCCGTCCCGCGGGAGCTCGCGCCCGGATCCGGTCTTGTAGTCGATCACCCGGAAGGCCTCGCCGCTCCCGTGGTCGAGCCGGTCGATCCTGCCGCCGAGGCGGAGGGAGCGCCCGCCGGCGGAGAGCACGAGCGGCGAGGACGTGGTGAGCGCGCTCGTCGCGCTTCTCGCATCGGTCCGCCCGAACGAGACCTCGACGTCGCACGAGGGGAAGTCCGAGGTGTCGGCGATCTCCCGCTCGAGCCAGGTGACCAGGTCGTCGAGGATCTCGCGGCGATCGGCGTCCCACAGGAGCGGCGTTCCCGTGAGGCCCCGCGCCTCGGCGCCGGCGAGCTCCTCCTCCGCGATCTGCAGGAGCGCGGCGCGATGCTCGTCCGCCCGGGCGCGTTCGAGCGGGCGCGGCGCCTCCTCCATGAAGCGCTGGAGCACGCGGTGGACGAGACCCCCTCTCGTGAGGGGATCGATGCGCAGCACCTGCTCGGGCTCCTCCAGGGGGCGCACGCGCACCACGTGCTCGAGGAAGTAGCGGAACGGGCAGATGGCGTAGGTCTCGAGCCCCGTCGGCGAGAGCACGTCCGTGTCGAGCCGGGCGGCGAGAGCCGCGATGGCGTCGGCATCCGAGAACGTCCCGTCGAACGCGGTGAGCGTCCGGTCGGACCAGCGCGCCCGGCGCAGCGCGCCGGCGCGCGCCGCGCGCGGCTCCAGCCGCTCGAGCAGCGCCCGCCCCAGCGCCACGTCCGTCTCGAGGAGGCTTCGGTCGCGCTCGGCAAGCGTGAGGCTCCGGTCCGGGTCGTCGCTCCCCACGCGGCCCGCGCGAAGACGCCGGACGAACGGGAGCTCGGCGGTCTCGTCGACGGCGATGCGGCGGCCGGCGAGGGCCGCTGCCGCGAGGCGGAAGAACGACGAGGGAAACTGGGGGCGTCCGCCCGGCTCCTCGGCGCGGGGGGTCGACAGGAAGAGCGCCTCCCGCGCCGCGTGCACCGCGAGGGCGAACTGGAGCGGCTCGGGATCGGCCCCCTGGGCTCGCAGCGGCAGGCACCAGCCGCCCGCCGCGTTCAGCCGGCGTCGCTCCTCGTCCAGGAGCAGGGGGTCCTGGCGCGGGGGCGGCGGGAAGGAGCGCTCCGCGAGCCCCAGGACGGCGACGGCGCGGAAGCGGAGGTTTCGCAGCTGGTTGACGTCGAGCACGCTCACCCCGCGCCGGCCGAACGCGCCCTGCTGGCCCTCCTCGAGGTCGCCCGCCCGCAGCGCACGCACTTCCGCCCGCACGACCTCGAGGACGTGCCGAAAGTCGACCTGCGGGACGATCCGGTCGAGCTCGCGCAGCCGGTCCAGGAGATCGAGCACGCCCTCGGCGCCCTCGACGTAGTCGGTGAGGAGAGGGCGCAGCGCGTCGAGCGCCTCGCCCCAGGTCGACCGCTCGGGATGCCGAGCGAGGCGCCCGCCCAGCTCGTCCACGAAGGCGATGAGGGACTCCGTGTCGGCGACGCGCTGGGCGCGCCACTCGGGCGCATCGTCGGCCGCGGCCGCGGCCCGCTCGGCCTCCAGGAGCAGGGCGAGCCGCTCGCGCCACTGGTCGAGGCCCTCGACGATACCGGCGCGGCGCGAGATCGAGTCCCAGCGCGCCGCGGGCGCGCCCCCGAAGCGGTCGCGCGCGGCGCGCGGCAGGGGGCCGTCGGAGAGGACGGCCATCACGTCGCGGCGGCGGAGCGGCGAGCCGATGAGATCGAGCAGCGCGAGGAGGCGCCGGCCGAGCGGCCTCTCGGCGAGCGCGGGGCCGTCGTGGAGGTAGATGGGGATGCCGGCCTCGGCGAAGACCGCCTCGATTAGGGGGCGGTACACCTCGGCCTGGCGGAAGCTCACCGCCATCTCGCGGAACGCGATGCCGGACGCGGCCCAGCCGAGGCAGGCGCGGGCGGCCTCGCGGGTCTCTGCGACCGGATCGGGGGCGGAGACGAGGTCGACCGAGCCGTCGCCCGCGATGGGGGCGCCCGGCGCGAAGAGGCGTTCCTTCAGACGGCCGAGGGCCGTCGCCGCCGCCGCCGGCTCGAGGCGGGTCGTCTCGGCGCCGCGAGCCAGGAGCCAGGCGCGCAGCTCGGCGTGCGCCTGGTCCGCGTCGGGGTCGAGCGCCGGGAGGAAGACGACCACCGGCACGCGCTCGGCCAGGCGCGCGAGGAGTCCGCGCGCGCCGGCGGCCAGACGCCAGACGCCAACGAGCAGGAGCTCCACGCCGTCGAAGTGCGCGGCGTCTGCGTGCTGCAGGGCGTCCACCGCGTCGTACCAGCCGGCGCGAGCGTCGTGATACCGCTGGTAGAGATCCGCGAAGTCGGCGGCCTTCTCGGGGGACTCGAGGGCGTTTGGTGCGTGGCGAGCCAGCGCGTCGGGGGACACCCCCTCCTGCCGCAGCTCGCTCGCCGTCCGGCGGAGGGCGTCGGCGAACCCCGGAGTCGAGGCGACGGGCGCGAAGTATCCCGTGCAGGCCCGGGCGACCTCGCGGGCGAGGGCGCGGTCGGCCACGACCGAGAGCGGCCGCCTGCCCGCCGAGGCCAGCGCGGGCTCTCCGAGGCGCAGTCCGAACTCGCCCAGCGTCGAGATGCGGACGTTCACGAGTCCCGGCGTCGTGTCTGCGAGGAGGCGCTGGAGATAGGGCTTCATGAGCACACCGCCGACGAGGACGTCGACGGGGGCGAGTGGGTCGCGCGCGCGAACCTCCGCGACGCGCTCGAGGAACGCCGACTCGAGCTCGGCGGGCGCGCCGGTCACGATCCGGACGCCGTTCGGGGCGCTCCCGGTCGTCAGCTGCTTCTCCGTCCCCTGCGGACCATCTGCCCCCACCGAGCTTACGGCGCGCGGCGGCTCATGCCGAACCCCTCGTCTCGGGCGAGGAGCGCCGCGGCGGAGAGGTCGCGGCCGCACCTCCGGCACGCGGTCTCGCCCCAGCCGGCGCCTGTGCCGCAGGCGGGACGGAGATGCGTCCTCGGCCGCGTCGTGAACCAGGTCAGCGCGAGCGCGACGAAGCCGATGCACCACAGGACGAGGACCAGGCCCACGCCGATCCCGGTGTCGCCGTCCGAGGCGTCCTGGCACCGCCGGTCGCCGGGCGGGCAGTCCCGCGAGGGGCGCGTCGCGATCCCGGCGACGACCCAGATGAGGACGACGGCGTTCCAGGCACTGAGAACCCAGCTCGTGAACCGTCGCGGCAGCGCTCCTCCCTCGGTCGGACGGCGTCCGGTGGGAGATCATGGGCGGGGCCCCCGCCTCTTACGCGCCCCGGTCCGGAAGCGGCGGCCGCGCGCCGCGAGAACCGCGTCGCCTGCCGGGCATGGGACGGCGCGCCGGTCCCCCGCGACCGCCGTGGGCACACGCCCGACGGGTACGCCGGCGGGGACATGCTGCGCGGCCGCCACGAGAAGCCGCTCCCGGGGCATGGCGCTCTCAGCGCCGACCACGCGCCGGCGGCGCGCGCGAGCCGGCCGCCTCGCCGCCGGCTGAGCCGCAGCGGACCGCAGGTGGCCCGGCCGCCGCTCGCCGTGCGCGGGCCGCGACGACCTCGACGCCCAGGCCGCGATCGCGACGCTGGGCGTGCTCGTCTGCGACGCGGAAAAGGCGAGCCGGCGGAGACCTCCGCCACGAGCGGCTCGCCTCGCACGACCCCTACTCGTCGGTCGGGCGCGTCGACCGCGCCGCCGACCTGCCGCTCGTGGCTCCGCGCGCGTCGGGCGCGGCAGCGGGATGCTCGAGATCGACCTCCGCCGGTACGTCTCACCGGGACGGGACGGGGCCCGGGCGATCGCGGTACCCTCGTGCGCTCGGATGGAGCGAGAGCGGCACACGGTCACCGCCGCGCCGCCCGACGAGAGCCCGGAGTCGCCGCCGCGCCGCGAGGACGAGGAGCCATCGGAGCTCGCGCCGCGCAACCTGCTCCCGGCCGCCGTCGGGTCGGCTGCGGCGACCGCGATCCTCTCCCAGGTGGGGCTCCTCGGCACCGTGCTCGGCGCGGCGCTGGTGCCCGTGATCATCGCGCTCGTGCGCGAGCTCGGACGGCGGCCGGTCATTCGCCTGTCGGAGGCCCGGCGGGGGCGGTCGGCGGTACGGCCGGACGGAGCTCCGCGGCCGGCCCGGCCGGCGCCTCCGGGGCCCCGCCGGCTCGCGTCCGGCCTGCGGCACGTGCGCTGGCGGGTGGTGCTCGCCACCGCCGCCGCGGCGTTCGCCCTGACCGTCGCGGCCTTCACGGTCGCCGACCTCCTGGCCGGCGACTCGGTGGTGAGCGGTCGCGACCGGACCTTCTTCGGCGGCGGGGGAGGCTCGAGCCCGGCGGTGGAGCCTCCCGCGGGCGCGACCGCCCCCACGACGACCGCTCCCACCCGGACGGCGCCGGCGGAGGCCGGTCCCACGACCGCCCCGCCGATCGAGACGACCCCGACGACGCCGACTGAGCCCGCGCCGACCGAGCCGGCACCCACGACGACGGTCCCCACGACGACCGCGCCGACCGCGACCGACCCCGCTCCGGCGGCGCCCGCCCCGACGGCGCCGGCGCCGTCGGTCGGGACCGCACCTGCGACCACCGCGCCGGCCCCGCCGGCTTCCGCCGCGCCGTAGGGGGGCACGACAGGGGTCGCCCGCACGCCCTCTCGGCGCCGGGAGCCTCTATCCTTGCGCGCAACGGCCGTCCGCGGGCGTCGCGGAGGACAGGGGGAGACCGGCGGCTGCTCCTGACCTTTCTGCTGCAGGGCTGCACAGCTCGCCTCGCCGGGCGCCACCCCGGCCCCGACCACACCTGCCCGCGCCGGGGACGGGGGCGGTGAGCCCGCCCGGCGCGAGCCGGGACGCCGTTACCTGGCTCGGTTGGTCGACGGTCCTGCTCGAGATCGGGGGCGCCCGGATCCTGACCGACCCGCTGCTGCGCCGGCGGGTGGCGCACCTGCGCCGGGCGCCCGGGCCCGTGCCGGAGCCCCCGGGGGATCTGGACGCCGTGCTCGTCTCCCACGTCCACCCGGATCATCTCGACGTGCCGTCGCTGCGGCGGCTGGCCACCGGCGCACCGGTGGTCGTACCGCGGGGCGCCGGGTGCTACCTGCGTTCCCGGGGCATCGCGGGCGCCGTCGAGGTCGAGGCGGGAGGCGCGATCGAGGTGGCCGGGGTCACCGTGCGCGCGACGCGCGCAGAGCACGGGCGGAGGAGGCGCCTCAGCCTGCTCGCTGCCCCGGCGCTCGGCTTCGTGGTGTCGGGGGGCCGGAGCGCCTACTTCGCGGGCGACACGGACCTCTTCCCCGGCATGAGCGATCTGGCACCGGACCTCGACCTGGCCCTTCTCCCGGTGGCCGGGTGGGGCCGGCGCCTGGGGCCCGGCCACCTCAACGCGTCGCGGGCGGCGCTCGCGCTGCGCCTGCTGCGTCCGCGCGTGGCCGTTCCTATCCACTGGGGGACGTACGCGCCGGTCTGGACCCGCCCGGGCGCTGCGGCTCCGTGGAGGATCCAGCCACCCTGGGACTTCGCGCGCGAGGCCGCCCGCGCGGCCCCGGAGGTGGTCGTGGCGGTGCTCGCTCCCGGCGAGCGTCTCGAGCTCGCCGCGGCCGGGGAGCGCGGCCGGACGCGGGCGGCGGAGGCGCGCGAGTGACCGAGCGCCTGATGACGTCGGAGTCGGTGACCGATGGGCATCCGGACAAGGTCGCCGACCAGATCTCCGACGCTGTGCTCGACGCGGTGCTCAGGGGGGACCCCGCGGGCCGCGTGGCCTGCGACTGCCTGGTCGCGCAGGGCCTCGTCGTGGTCGCCGGCCAGATCAGCACCGTCGCCGCGATCGACCCCGCGGAGACGGCGCGGGCCGTCGTCCGGGAGGTCGGGTACAGCGCGGAGGCGCACGGACTCGACCCCGAGGCGTGCGAGGTGCGCGTCGCGTTGACGCAGCAGAGCCTCGAGATCGCCGCGGGGGTTGCGCGCTCGCTCGAGGAGCGCGCGGGCGTCGGCGCGGGCCGCTTCGCCGCGCAGGGGGCCGGGGACCAGGGGCTCATGATCGGCTACGCGACCGAGGAGACGCCCGAGCTCATGCCGCTCCCCCATGTGCTCGCGAGCGGCCTCTGCCGGCGCCTGGCCGAGGCCCGGCGCGGCGACCTCCCGTTCCTGGGCCCCGACGGCAAGGCCCAGGTCACGGTCCGCTACGACGGCGCGCGGTCGGTGGCCGTACAGGCTGTGGTCGTCTCGACCCAGCACGCGCGCGGCGTTGCGGCCGCCGACCTGCACGAGGCGGTCGTAGACGGGGTCGTGCGCCCCGTGCTGGAGGAGCGGGGGCTCTGGCGCCGGGACCTCCTCGTCCACGTCAACCCGGCGGGCAGCTTCGAGATCGGCGGCCCCACGGCCGACTGCGGGCTGACCGGCCGGAAGATCGTCGTGGATACCTACGGCGGCGCCGCGCGCCACGGCGGCGGGGCGTTCAGCGGCAAGGACCCCTCGAAGGTCGACCGCTCGGGCGCCTACGCGGCGCGGTGGGCGGCCAAGAGCGTCGTGGCGGCGGGGCTGGCCGCGCGCTGCGAGGTCGGCGTGGCCTACTCCATCGGGGTCGCGCGCCCCATCGCGGTGACCGTCGACTGCCTGGGGAGCGAGCGCCGCGACCCGGCTGCGGTGGAGCGCTGGGTACGGGAGCGCTTCGACCTGCGGCCGGCCGCCATCGTGGAGGCCCTCGACCTGCTCCGCCCGATCTACCGCAAGACCGCCGTCTTCGGTCACTTCGGGCGCGACGATCCCGACTTCACCTGGGAGCGCCCCCAGCCTGCCTCGTAGCGGGCGGCGGCTTTCCCGCACAGCGCATCGGGAGCGCACCCGGATGCGCCCCGGCCAGCTCCGTCCCACCATGGTCCCGTGCCAGGCGCGGAGCGCGGGTCGATCTACATCGCCGGGCGCTGGCTCCCGGCCGGGGAGAGGGAGATCCTCGACGTGGTCAACCCGGCCACCGAGGAGGTCATCGGCGGCGTCTGCGCGGGGACCGCCCGCGACGCCGGCGCCGCCGTCGCGGCCGCGCGGGGCGCCGTCGCGGACTGGTCACAGACCCCCCGGGCGGAGCGGGCCGACCGTCTCGACGCCATCGCCGATCACCTCGCGGCGCGAGCCGGCGAACTGGCTGCGCTCGTCACGAGTGAGCTCGGCATGCCGGTCGCCCACGCCGAGCGCAGCCAGGTCCTACCCGTCCTCGAGGCGTTCCGGGCGGCCGCGGAACTCGCGCGGACGGCACCGCTCGAGGAGCGCGTGGGCAGGGCCCTCGTCGTGCGCGAGCCGGTCGGCGTCGTCGCGTGCATCACCCCCTGGAACTTCCCGCTCGGCCAGGCCGCCACGAAGGCGGCCTACGCCCTCGCGGCCGGCTGCACCGTGGTCCTCAAGCCGAGCACCGTCGCGCCCCTCGCCGCGCTGGCGCTGGCGGAGGCGGCCGACGCGGCCGGGCTGCCGCCCGGGACCTTCAACCTCGTGACCGGGCGCGGGCCGATCGTCGGACGGGCGCTGGCCGCCCACCCGGACGTCGACATGGTCTCGTTCACCGGGTCCACGGAGGTCGGCCGCACGGTCGCGGGGCTGGCCGCCGAGACCGTGAAGCGGCTCGTGCTGGAGCTGGGTGGGAAGAGCGCCTGCGTTGTGCTGGAGGACGCCGACCTAGAGCGGGCCGCCACCCGCTGCGTCCAGAGCTGCTGTTTCAACTCCGGCCAGGTCTGCTCCGCGCTCACCCGGCTGCTCGTGCCCCGGGACCGTCTCGCCGAGGCGGAGCGGATCGCCGCCGAGGCCGCGGCGGACCTGGTCGTGGGGGACCCCCGGGATCCCCGCTCCGACCTGGGTCCGCTGGTCTCGGAGGAGCAGCGCTCCCGCGTGCGCGCGTACCTGCGGCGCGGGAGGGAGGAGGGCGCCCGGATCCTCGTCGGCGGCGAGGAGCCTCCGCCCGGTCTCGCGCGCGGCTACTACGTCCGGCCCACGGTGCTCTCCGACGTGCGCCCCGAGGCGACGGTCGCCCAGGAGGAAATCTTCGGGCCGGTCCTGGTGATCATCGGGTACGAGGATGAGGACGACGCCGTGGCGATCGCCAACGGGACCATCTACGGCCTCGCGGGGGCGGTGTGGTCGGGCGACCCGCGGAGGGCGCGCCGGGTGGCGGCGCGGCTGCGCTGCGGGGAGGTGGAGGTCAACGGCGCCCGGCACGACCGGCGCGCCCCCTTCGGGGGCTACAAGCAGTCGGGCCTGGGGCGCGA
>Ga0272446_1006349_pt1 | contig 12365 bp, 10 predicted proteins | sample YNPCB0061_FD_194587 | JGI IMG/M metagenome (GOLD analysis project Ga0272446, IMG submission 194587) | Hot spring microbial mat communities from Yellowstone National Park, WY, United States - YNP-CB-006-1 | ecosystem: Environmental > Aquatic > Thermal springs > Hot (42-90C) > Sediment | place... | reverse complement strand
CGCCCCAGAACTCTTGAGGCCAACTGGCGCGGGATCGGCGGACTGCTCTCCCGCTTCACGCCGCGCGAGTGCGCAAACTACTTTCGAAAAGCTGGATACGCTTCCGCATAAATTGAACAGGCTCTAACGCCACCGCCCGCGCAACGCCAATTGCGGAGCCGGCGAAGTGCGTGACGCTTGAGGTCAATAGTCCTGGGCGACGTCGCCGAAGTCCGACATCGACAGCTTGCTGAGATCGAGCGGGCTCGTCGCACTGGCGACGCGGCCGGCACCATTCTGCCGCGTCCGCTCTTGACCGCCCGCATTAGCTGTCGGTTCGGTCTTTGAATTGCCCAAACGGGGTGCCGGCACTACCGGTCCCCGCACTGCCTGCTCCGGCTCCGCTGGGATGGCCGACGACGCCGCCGTGCCAATCACCGCGACAATGTAGAGTGCCGGGAGTGAGAGCGGTGTGCGAACCCACACGATGCGCGACCTTCTGAAGGGCGACCAAGTGCAACCCGCAACAAAGGTAGGTGTAAAGGTTTAACGTCCGGTGAAAACGTGTTCGGATGTGGAGCAGATCGGGACGCACCTGCCCGCCGGAGAGGAGCCAACCTCTCTCCTCGCGCCTTTACTCCTCGCGATAGACGCGTTCGCGTCGCTCGTGCCGTTCTTGTGCTTCGACCGACAGCGTTGCGATGGGGCGGGCATCGAGACGCTTCAGGCCGATCGGCTCGCCCGTGTCTTCGCAGTAGCCGTACGTGCCATCCTCGATCCGGCCCAGCGCCGCGTCGATCTTGGCGATGAGCTTGCGCTGGCGATCACGCGTTCTGAGCTCCGTTGCGCGATCCGTTTCCGATGTCGCCCGATCGGCAAGATCGGCGTGCTGCGTCGAATCTTCGTGCAGGATCGCCAGCGTCTCCCGAGTCTGGCGGAGGATCTCTTCCTTCCAGTCGAGGAGGCGCTTGCGGAAATAGGCCCTGTGCATGTCGTTCATGAATGGCTCGTTCTCCGACGGCTTGTAGCCGGGAGGAAGAACGATATCGGCAATCTTTACGCGCGCGGCCATCTTCTTGCTTGTACCCTCTGACTTCTTCGACGCTGTCGGCTTGGCAGCCGCTAGCGTCCGCGCCGGAGCCACCGGCGAAACAGGCTGCGAAGGCTTGCTCTTCGCGGCGGGCGCCGGCTCCTTTGCCGTCTGCACCTTGCCCGCAGCTGCCTTGACGGCTTTACCCGGCTTGAGCTTTTTCGCGGCGCCTTTCTCGCCCGCGAGAACTTTGCCGCCCTTCGCCGAGGCCACGGCCTTGGCGACGGTCTTCTTGGCGGCGGCCTTGCCTTTCGCCGCTCTCGCCCCGGTTGTCTTGCTCATCGTCCGCCTCCCCGGAGGCCACGTGCGCTCAAGCCGATCTCCGCCGGACGCGATCGCAACATCCCACGAATCGGGCCCCCGCGTTCGGCCGACCCTTATCTATGCGCCGGGGCCTTCGAGTCAAGCGCAGGTGACGATTCCGCAATATTCAAAGAAGTGTGATTTCCCCATACAATAACAGCTACTTAGGTAGGCCTGCCCGCTGGCCGCGCAGCGCCGGCTCTGAATTCTTTCGAGCCCCGCCAGCGCCCTTCAGTCGCCTTGCTCGCTCGCGACCCTGCCCCTAGTGTGCGACACCCCAGCCGAGGGCACGATCAGCGAATGAAATTCGAAGGCACCTCCTCCTACGTCGCAACCAACGACCTGAAGATTGCGGTCAACGCTGCGATCCGGCTCGAGCGCCCACTTTTGATCAAGGGCGAGCCGGGAACTGGCAAATCGGTGCTCGCCGCCGAAGTTGCAAGGGCGCTTAATGCGCCGCTGCTTGAATGGCACATCAAATCGACGACCAAGGCGCAGCAGGGCCTTTATGAATACGACGCCGTCTCGCGTCTGCGGGACGGCCAGCTCGGCGACGAGCGCGTCAAAGATATTTCGAACTACATCAAGCGGGGCAAGCTCTGGGAGGCGTTCGCCGCGCCCGAGCGCTGCGTCTTGCTGATAGACGAGATCGACAAGGCCGACATCGAGTTCCCGAACGATCTCTTACAGGAACTCGATCGCATGGAATTCTTCGTTTACGAGACGGGTGAGACGATCCGGGCCAAGACGCGTCCGATCGTGCTCATCACCTCGAACAACGAGAAAGAATTGCCGGATGCGTTTCTAAGGCGTTGCTTCTTTCATTTCATCAAGTTCCCCGACGCCGAGACGATGCGCCAGATCGTCGAGGTGCACTTCCCCGGTCTCAAGAATCGCCTCGTCAGCGAGGCGCTGCGCATTTTTTACGAACTGCGTGAGGTCCCGGGTCTGAAGAAAAAGCCATCGACGTCGGAACTGCTCGATTGGCTGAAGCTGCTCCTCAACGAGGACATTGATCCGACACTGCTGCGCGAAACGGATCCGAGAAAGCTCGTGCCCCCGCTCGCCGGCGCGCTCATCAAGAACGAGCAGGACGCACACCTTCTCGAACGCCTCGCATTCATGACACGCAGGCGCGGCGAATAGCACGGCGACCATCGTCGACCGATGGCGCCCGGCTGCCCCCTCTGCTACCTTCCGAACCTTCGTTGTTCAAAATAATACTTTCAAAAATTGGGAGGAGCGTCATGCGCGTGATTTTGGCTACTGGGCTCGTGTTGGCGTTTGCGGTCCCGGCGGGCGCCGGCTGCAGAACGGAGGGCTCGTGGGAACGAACAATCGCCGGAAAGAAGACGCAATTTCGTTCCCTCAACCTTACCCGCGGCGACGTTCGGATCGAAACGGTTTCGCACGTAGCAGGCGACATCCTTTCCTTCAGGGTTTTCAGGCCAAACGGAAGCCGGGTTTGCAACTCTGTTCAATCCGACAACCCCAAGTGCAATGTCCACATCTCCGGTAAGCAGGAAGGCGAGTACAGGATCTTGGTGAAAAACCACGAGCCGTTCGCTGTGACCTATGACCTTCAGTGCAGCAACAGATAGTCGAGAGCAAACACCGCTTGGCACGGCCCCGGAAACTGACGTCACGTTCACCATCTCATCGGCGACGGGGCCGCTGCATCAATCGCGGACCAATTTCGGGGACATGTCATGACGTTGAGATTGCCGGGCCCATACGAGCGCGACGGCTCAGAACCGGCGCAGGTCGTAGAACGCGGCAGCCACGGGGGCGTCTTTGCGACGTTGCTTTCGGGCGTCGCCTTGGTTTTCTCGGGCTTTTCCTATTACGACAGCAGCATGAAGACGGCCGAGTTGACCGTGTTCGTTCCGCCGATGATCCACTATGCCCGCGACCGCGAAGCCGAAGTTTTCAACATTCCGATCACCATCTCAAATGACGGAGCACGCACCGGCACCGTTCTGATGATGGAACTGGACGTGCAAAATCTCAATTCAGGCACCGAAAAGAAATTCGCGAAATTCCATAGCGCCTATCTCGGGGACTATCCCCGCGATGACACTGCCGTCAGCCGTTCCTTTGCACCGCTCTCCATACCTGGTCACGGCACCTTCACAGAAACGGTCCGCTTCTACCCGATGGACATCAGCCAGCCCTATCTTGTCGATGATAAGGGCGACTACCGTTTCACACTCAAGCTCGTGACTGCGAAACCGCAGGCGCCAGACCTTATCCAAAGACACTGGCTCGCCGACCCGGAGCCGCTGACATTCGATCTGACATTGCCCGGGTTGGCAGAGCAATATCTTTCACAGCAGCACGCGACCCAGGCGATGTTCAGCAAGACGTGGCAACCGGCCGTCTCCTCACCTTCCGATCGTGCCGATCACCTCGATCAAGACAGCGTGCCCTCAGGGAGTTCTTCACCGGCCGGCCACCAGGCGCCCACATCTCCAAATTCGCCCTGATCTGTGTCTCGTCTGTATCCAGCTACTCTCGCTATCATGCTGCGGCGCAGCGCGAGCCAGATTTCCCATGGGAATCAAACAAATACGTCACTTCTGCCTGGATGAGCCATCAATGTGAGCATTGTGGGCCATCATGTTGTAACGCGCCTTGATCGTCTTGATTTCCATCATTGATTGCGCCTCTATGGACCTCGCGCTTCTGGGCATCGTCGATGCTCGTCTTTAGGCGGAGAATGATAATGAAAAAGGTCTTGGTGGCACTAGCTGTAATTGGCGCTCTTGGCTGCGCCGCCTGCGATAGCGGAAAAGAAAAATCAGAGGCCGACAAAGCAACTACGGAAAAGGCTGCGCCTGAGTCTGCGGACAAGGCAACAACCACCACCCCGCCTGCCGAAGAAAAGCCGGCGACCGAGCAGCCCGCAACGACGCCACCTGCCGGGGAAGGGACGATGGCGCCCGAGCCTGCGCCAGCACCGGCCCCTGCTCCCAACCCATAACGCGAAACTTCGGCGCCGGCGGCAATGGCCACGGTCATTGCCGTCGCGTTCACAAGTCTCGGGTCTTTTTTGTTCGTGTTACGGTTCTGTAATTTCGTGGCGGCAGCAGCCCCGCGAAGAAAGTCGTTATTTTCAGGAATACGTGGTTCTTCGTCCCCAGCGCCGCCAATTCGGCCAAGTTGTGCGTATTTGTCGCGAGAAGTAACCACACCCGCGCGCTCCGCTCGCCATATAGGAAAGATGGCAGCAACTTGAGGTCCACCTCGAAGCCTCGTGCACCTGCGCCATATGAATAGTCTCTAGCCTAGCTTCCCCACGTGGCCGAAGCGTTTGGAAAGACCATGTGCGGAATCTTCGGAATTATTGATCTCAAAAGCCGGCGTACCGTCCCATCTGCAATCTTGAAACGCGCTGCCGACGCCATGCTGCATCGCGGTCCGGATGAAGAAGGCTACCTGCAGCGGCCAGGCTTCGGCTTCGCCTCGCGGCGCTTGAGCATCGTCGGCCTCAAAGATGGCCAGCAGCCCGTCTTCAGCGAAGACAAGAAAGTGTCGGCCGTCTTCAACGGCGAGATCTACGACCATGCCGACTGGCGCCGCGATCTCAAAACCCGCGGCCATCTCCTGTCGACCCACTGTGACACCGAAATCCTTCCTCACATGTGGGAGGAATACGAAGAGGAGATGTTTGCGAAGCTCAATGGCCAGTTTGCCTTCGCGCTATTCGATGAATCGAAAGAGACGTTCATTCTGGCGCGCGACCGCTTCGGCATCTGTCCGCTCTATTGGACACGGACCACACGGTTCGGAACCGACTGGCTCATCTTCGGCTCGGAGATCAAGACGATCTTTGCCACCGGCCTCGTTGAACCGAAGCCCGACCGCCGTGGCGTCGATGCGGTCTTCAATTTCCTTGCCGTGCCCGGCCCATTCAGCTGCTTCGAAGGAATCAACATCCTGCCGCCCGGAACGTTCCTGGCCATCACCCGTCGGCGCCCCGGCGAATACGCCAAGATTGCCGAGCGCGCCTACTGGACGATGGATTTCCCCGATCAGGGTAGAGAAACGCGCAGCCAGAATGAAAAAAGGCTGGTCGACGAATTTGAGCGCATTCTCTACACCGCCGTCGAGCGCCGTCTGCACGCTGATGTCCCTGTCGCTTCTTACCTTTCGGGTGGAGTCGACTCGAGCACCTTGGTTGCGATGGCGCGCGACATCTTGGGCCAAGCCCCTGCGACCTTCACCGTCAAGATCCGCGACCCAAAGCTCGACGAGACGGAACAGGCAGCCGTCATCTCGAAGCACCTTGAGGCCAACCCCTTTATTGTCGCCTGCGGCTCGGACGAGATCGTTTCGAATTACCAGAGGCTTCTCGTTGCAACCGAAGCCCCCGTAACCGACACCTCTTGCACGGCGCTGATGTTGCTCGCCGGAAAAGTTCGTGAAGAAGGCTTCAAGGTCGCCTTGACCGGCGAAGGCTCCGACGAATGGCTTGCCGGCTATCCCTGGTACAAGTTCGACCGCATCATCGACTGGCTGGGGCGAGCCTCATGCGGGACGCTTCCGGTCGTCTTGCAGAGGATTTTTCATCGCGGCCTCGGCGGCGGCGACGAGATGACCGCCTATCTCGATCGCGCCACGACGTCGTCTGGCGGCGGTCACGCCTTCCAGAGGTTTTATGAGCTGCTCGCGCCCTCCCGCTTTCGTTTCTACAGCACCGGAATGCACGCAAGCCTCGCCGGGCATGATCCCTATGCGGCCATCGAACCCGACATCGGCCGCGCCCAGAAGTGGCACCCGGTCAACAGAGCAATCTTCTGGGCCGGCAGGATTCACTTGCCTGGTCAACTCCTCAGTCTCAAGGGCGACCGCATCGCGATGAGTCAGTCGGTCGAGATGCGTTATCCGTTCCTCGACAATGACGTCTTCGATTTCCTTGCCGCAATCGATCCCGACTGGAAACTGAAGGGCCTCAAGGAGAAATATCTGCTGCGCCGCGTCGCAGAAAGATGGCTTCCGAAGTCTATTGCCTGGCGGCCGAAGGGGATGTTCCGTGCTCCCCTCGACGGCTTCTTTCTCGAAAACCGGTTGCCCTACGTCGACGAGCTTCTGAGCGAGGCATCGCTAAAAAAGTCGGGTTACTTCGATCCGAAATCCGTCCGCCTCTGGCGCAGCAAATATCGCGAGCTTCCATCGTTGTTTTATCAAAGAAGTTCCGTCGAGCTCGGACTTGTCGCCGTGGTTGCAACTCAGCTCTGGCATCACACCTTCATCGACCCGACGCTTGCCAATCTTCCGGATTGGCGCTCACTGTCGGGGCTCGCCTCGGACGAGGGCGATCTAAGCTTTGCGGCGGAGGCAGCAAGCGCCACTGGCTGAATCGAGTTGTCGCCGCTCGGCCGGGCTTCTTCGTCTCGCGCGAAACCACAACGGCGAGAGCAAAGGCAGAGGGGAGTATCCGGGTGGAATCGGCAATCCTGCTCATACTTGGCCTGCTCATCGGCTGGGTATTTGCGCGCTGGCAGCTCAGCAAGGAGATTGGCACCGGCGCATCCCCGCAATCTCACTCTGCCGCGGCCCCGAACGAACCGCCGCTTGCCAGCCGCCTCCACCAGATCAACGAGACGCTTGAGCCCTTCGCGCGTGACGCCGCCCACACCAATGAGCTTGCCGAGAACGCTGATTTTCGCAAAGCCGCTGCGCTTCTCGCCGATCCCAAAATACCGCTCGAGTCGGTGCTCGATTATGCCTTCGGTCAAAACTGGGCGCTCTCATGCGCCGCCTTCGTCGCGCTAAAGGAACGCCCTGACGGTCGAACCGCGGCGTCGCGCGTACCGCCGCGGTTCAACAGCCTCTCCGTCTGGCAGATGACGTTCGCACTTAAATTTCTTGCCTCGGTCGAGCCGAAACTTCCGGCCGGCGCTCCCCTCATCGGTTATCGCGACTGGTGGAGCGAGAATACGCTGCTGCGCCATGTTCTCGCCGATCACTTTGCAGCACTTGGTGACGACGACCCGGCAGATCCTGGCGCGGATGTGATGGCGCTTCCCGACGCAACACGATCTCAGATCAAAGACCTTCTTCGCGACGTCCATCATCCGCTGGCGGCCCGCCTGGCGGAAAAGCTCGTTCCAGACGCGCCTTCCTTCGAGCAAGGCGCCGGCTCCTCCCATCGATCCTCATCGGCGTTCCTGGAGTCCCTCGGCCGCTTCTGGGACAAGGACGAAGACAAGAACGCTGGCATTCATCTCGAAGCCCCATCCTGGAAGGACGCTCTTGATGCCGCCGAGCGGCTGGTGAATGGCGGATCGGCCCGCGTCCTCCTCGTCAGCGGCGAGCCCTACGTCGGCAAGACGACGTTCCTGAGGCTACTCGCCAGTCGGCTGAAGTCCAAGGACTGGCGCGTATTCGAGGCGAGCGGCGCCGACCTGCAGGCCGGTCAGATGTACATCGGCCAGCTCGAAGGCCGAATCCGCGAGGCCCTCACCGCGCTCGACGTCCGCAACGACATCATCTGGTACGTCCCCGACCTCCTTGCGCTGGCAATGAGCGGCACGCATCAGAGTCAAAGCGCGAGCATCCTCGACCAGATTCTTCCGGCACTGGCCGCAGGATGCGTGCTGATGTGGACGGAAGCTACCCCGGCTGCAACCGCAAGGCTGCAGCAAGTGCGCCCGTCCTTGAGACGCTACCTTGAAATTGTCCGCATGGAGGAGATGCCGGAGGAGGAAGCCCTCGCGTTGGCAAAGGACTTCGCCGATCGGCTTGGAACGACCTTGGGCAAAACCGCCGATCCGAGCTTCGCCGCAACCGCGATCGATGTCGCCGAGAGCTATCTGAGCGCCATGCACCTGCCGGGCTCGGCCCTCTCACTGATGAAGTTGTCGGCACTTCGCACCGAGAAGGCCGCCGCCAAACGCCTCAACGGCGACCACATCCTCGAAACGCTGTCGCAATTGACCGGGCTTCCGCTGTCGATCCTGGATGGCGCCGAACGGTTGAGCCTCGAGAACGTGCGTGACTTCTTCTCGAGCCGCGTTATCGGCCAGCCCGAGGCCGTCGCCAGCGTCGTTGAGCGCATCGCGATGCTGAAATCCGGCCTCAATGATCCGGGAAAGCCCATCGCCGTCTTTACTCTTTGCTGGCCCGACCGGCACCGGCAAAACGGAGCTTGCCAAAGCCGTCGCCGAATATCTCTTCGGCTCGGTCGACCGCATGATCAGGCTCGACATGAGCGAATATCAAACACATGAGTCATGCGCAAAGATTTTGGGCGGCGTCGGCCTGCCCACCGACGCCGAGACACTCATCTCCCGCATCAGAAAGCAGCCTTTCTCGGTCGTCCTGCTCGATGAGTTTGAGAAAGCCCACCCTCAGATCTGGGACCTTTTCTTGCAGGTCTTCGACGAAGGGCGTCTCTCGGACGCCTCCGGTCAAATGGCGGATTTCCGCCATTGCCTAATCATTCTGACATCGAACCTTGGAGCCACATCCCATCGCGACAGCGGCCTGGGCTTCACTCCCGTACCCGCGAGTTTCACGGATGAGCAGATCGAACGGGCCATCGCGCAAACATTCCGTCCCGAGTTCCAGAACCGCCTCGACAAGATCATCGTCTTCAAGCCCTTAACGCGCGAGCTGATGCGCGCCATCCTGAGTAAGGAACTCGCCCGCATCTTCGAGCGGCGCGGCCTTAAAGACCGGGCTTGGGCCGTCGAGTGGGATGCCACCGCGCTTGAATTTCTCCTTGAAAAAGGCTTCTCGCCGGAAATGGGGGCTCGGCCCCTGAAGCGCGCCATCGACCATTTTGTTGTTGCGCCTCTCGCCGAGACGATCGTCGAACGCCGCTTCCCGGAAGGGGACCAATTCGTCTTCATCCGCCGTGATGGCAACGCGCTCCGCGCCGACTTCATCGATCCCGAGGGCGAGGGTGAGACAAACCTCGTTACGCCGGCCGTGCCAGGGGCGCGGATCGGCGCTCCCCCGAACCTTTTCGAGATGATGCGCGTCCCTTCGGGACGAAGCGAGGAGATCACCGCGCTCGCAAGCGCTCACGAGCCGATTGTCGAGCGACTGGCGTCACCCGAATGGGCGGAATTCAAAACTGAGCTTACCAGGGAGATCAATGCGCCGGGCTTCTGGTCACGGCCGGATCGCTCCGAAACACTCATGCGCCTTGAGCTGATGGACCGCATCGAGGTCGCAGCCGAAACCGCAACATCACTGCAGGGTCGTTTGGCGCGCCAGAGCGGCACCCGCGGCAAGAACATACGGGACCTCATCGCCCGGCTGGCGATGCAGATTCATCTCGTGAGCGAGGGAATGAAGGATTTGGACGAGAAGGCGCCCGCAGAAGCCGCCCTCATCGTTGAGCCCGCCTTCGTCACGGATCCCGAAGACAACGACGCGGCGCGGGCTTGGCGTGAGGAGATCGCGCAGATGTATCGCGCCTGGGCGCAAAACCGGAACATGAACACGACGGAGATCGACGGCATTGCCGGCGTTACCGGACCGGCACTTCTGGTTGCAGGCTTTGGCGCCCATCGCACGCTCGCCCGCGAGACCGGGTTGCACATTCTGGAACGAAGCGACTCGGCGGGATCCGCAGCTCGCACCACGGCACAGGTCCTCCTTGCCCCACTTCCCCTGGGCACCGCCTCGAAAGCCGAACTCCGCCAGGCACTCGCCGCCGCGTTCGCCCAAGCAAGGCGGGGAACAAACATTGTCCGGCGATACCGGCGCGCGCCGACCCCACTCGTGCGCAATGGCGACGGCACGCTCAGAAGCGGCAAAGTTGAGGACGTGCTGCGCGGGAATTTTGACCTTTTTGGCCACGAGCCGGCGAGAACGTGAAGATCAAGGCCGAAAGTACCGCGCTGAGACCAAATCGCACCGGACAGGACCCCTTGGCGCGATTTTCCGCCCTCGCCGCCCTTCTCATCAATCAGCTGGCCGCCGCCAATCGAGCCCGGCCCCCGGCCCGAGCGAAGCCACAGAAAAACCCCTGGCTTGCGCGCCCGCTTTGGAGCATTGTCCCGGAAACAAAGGGGATTTTTTCCCGGCAAGAAGGCCGGAACGGTCCGGCCCGGAGGAGGACATCGCTTTGAAAGTCGGCTGGGCAGCAAGACTCGCATGCCTGATCGGACTCGTCTTTTTGGCTGCCTGCGACGCTCCGCACTCCCAGGAGACCAGCCAGCACGATAACGCGCCCGATGCCCCTCCCCCTGTCCAAACGGTCGAGCTCAGAGCATCGACAGAGGCGTTGAAGCTTGAAGGCATCGCCACCGTTCTGAGTCCCGACCCTCTGCTGCAGCTCGACGCCGACATCCGCTCGGCCACCGTGGCTGCCAATTTCAGCCGCGGCCAACTTGAACGCTTCCGGCAGTCGACACTGCTCTCCAAGCAAATGGTCGAGAATGCTGTGCGCCAGGAAGGGATCGATGCCTCGCAATTGAAGTTGCTTCAGACCCGGTTGCGGCAAACCTGGGGCGAGGACGCGCCATTCCTGAGCGACGATGCGCGGGAAGCCTTGATATCGGAACTTGCCAGCGGCACGCGCGCACTTGTCCGTTTCGACTTCCCTGATCTTGCGGACGGCCAACCGCGCAATGTTCGCGTCATGCCGCTGCGTGGAGGCCCGGAAACCAGGGTCGAAACCATCTGGCCAGCCCCGACGGGAAACCTCGCGATGCCGGGTGTCTCGTTTTTCGGTCTCATTCCTGCAGGACCAGGCTTGAGGCCCGGAGATCGCGCCCGCCTCATTGCCGACAATCCCGAGACGCGGCCTGGAGTTATCATTCCGAGTGCCGCAATCGTCGTCTTTGCCGGCCAGTCCTGGTGCTATGTCGAAACCGAGCCTAACAAGTACGAGCGTAAGCTGGTGTCCCTCGAATCCCCCGTTGACGAGGGCTATCTCGTGCGCAGCGGATTTGCTCCAGGAACGCGTGTTGTCGTGCGCGGCGCATCCGTACTCTTGGCACGCGAAGCGCAACCCGGCGATCTCGATGACGACGATGATGGTCCTCCACCACAGGCTGCATCCGAGGAACCGAAACCAGCCAAATCGGCGGCCGTGCAACCGGATCGTTCGGCCGCCCGCAGCGATCCGGACTAGAGCTCGGGCATGAACGCGCTGATCCGTTGGTCGATACGCTATCGCGGTTTCGTCGCGCTTCTCTCGGTCGTCTGGCTGCTGGTCGGCACCCTGCTCGCCACCCGCGCCCCGCTCGATGTCTTTCCGGAATTCGTGCCTCCGCAGGTCACGATACAGACCGAGGCGCCTGGCCTCGCCCCGCAGCAGGTCGAGCAGATCATCACGCGCCCGATCGAGGCCGCAATTATCGGCGGGCCCGGCATTGCCAGTATCCGCTCGGAATCGGTCTATGCTCTCTCCGTCGTCCTCGTCACCTTCGATGAGAGCACCGACCCCAATATCGCCCGCCAGGGCATCGCCGAACGCCTCTCAACGCTCAATGGCAAATTTCCGGCAGGCTTTGGACCGCCGAAGCTGACGCCCCTGACATCGAGTACGATGGACGTGCTGAAACTCGGGATCGTTTCGGACGTCGTCGATCCCTACACGCTTCGCGACATCGCTGACTGGACGATCAAGCCCCGCCTTCTCTCCGTGCCCGATATCGCCCGCGTCACCGTCTATGGCGGCGCCATCCGGCAAATCCAGATTCAGCCTAAGCCCGACCGCCTGACGGCCCTCGGCCTGACGATAAAAGATGTCATGAACGCCGCGAGCGGCGCCGTGGCATTGAGGGGCGGTGGTGTTGTTGAGACCACCGCCCAGCGCATAACGATCGAAACGCCGCCCCCCTCGGCGGATCCCCGAGCGATCTCCGAAACTGTCGTGACGATGCAGAATGATCGGCCGATCCGCATCGCCGACGTCGCAACCGTCACGATCGCCCCCGCGCCAAAGATCGGCGATGCCACGATCATGGGACAGCCGGGCGTCTTGATAACGGTCTCGGGCCAGTTCGGCGCCAACACCCTTGATGCG
>Ga0272446_1006348_pt1 | contig 12368 bp, 6 predicted proteins | sample YNPCB0061_FD_194587 | JGI IMG/M metagenome (GOLD analysis project Ga0272446, IMG submission 194587) | Hot spring microbial mat communities from Yellowstone National Park, WY, United States - YNP-CB-006-1 | ecosystem: Environmental > Aquatic > Thermal springs > Hot (42-90C) > Sediment | place... | reverse complement strand
AGCGACGGTTGGGCGAGCAGTTCAACCTAGGAAAATTCCACGAATCGGTACTTAGTCATGGCACCTTGCCAGTCAAATATTTACCGGAGCTGCTCAAGTAAACGACCGAATCCATTAATTTATTTGAGGTTCCCATAGATTCTGCTGATTCAATAATCAGTTTTCCGGAACTCATACGCCGCAAAACCGAGGATGATCCCCGCAAAGGTCATGGACGTGAGGAGAGAAAGCTCGGGATACCATTGTCCTTTCTCCTTAATGGCAACCAGTTCTGGTATTGGGGTCGAGTAATCAGCAGCCTGCATCATCTCGAAGAAGAGACCACTTAAATCGAGTGGCTTGGGGAGAATCCAATACCCGGATTCCACTAAAAAAGCCGCTGCGGGGGTGATGCCTTGAACATCGAAGCCGACCAGATGATGTCGAGTGAGGTTCATCGCCCAGCACAAGAGCCAGAAGAGGAGAGTGCCAAAAATACAAACCACGGTGCTGCGCGTCCAAACCGCTAAGAACGAACTAAAGGCGTAGAAAATCGCAAAATTTAAGATCAGCAAGGGGACCGCTAACCAGTAGCGAGGATCCCAGACGTTGGTGCTGAAACCCATCCCTAACCAGGTTCCTGCCACAAAAAAAACCGCATGCAGCCCAACGAAAAGGACGACACCGAGATACTTACCAACTAATAGTGACCATCGGGGTGCGGGCTTGGCCAATAATACAGCAACTGAATGAGGTTCGAGAAATCCAGGTAAAAAACCAGCCGTCCACAACACCGCAAGGAGTACTCCAGCCGTGTCGGCGAGTATCCCGGCTAGCCAAAGTTGGATCAATCGAACGGAATCATCGCGCTTCTTGCTGATGTCGAATTGAAACAAACCAAAGCCGAGAGTTACTCGGCCACTGACCACACGCACTCCCTCCGCGCGTACCTCGGGTGTGTCATGGGAGCGCGGCATATAGGTAGGCAACTGATCCGGATGGCGGGGTGGTTCGTCATCGCCGTTCACGGAGATTCCAAAACAGAACACCGTGCAAAGGATGGTGAGCCCGAGCATGACCCATAAAAGTTTCGAGGCAATCGACTGGCGGAATGTGTCATGCACCATCCACTGAATCGTTCGAAGAGCATTGGGTGTGGGGGTCATGCTGGCACCTCTTTCTCATAGAGCATGCGAAGGGCCGTTTCCAGCGAACGCCGCCCACCAGTTGTTGGGTCTTGAACTAATGAAGCAAGTGCTCCCATGTAAACCAATCTGCCATGAACCAGGACGGCAATCGTGTCACACAGCTCTTCGACTTCTGTGAGCACATGGGTCACCAGAAGAACCGTTTTGTTTGCTGCTCGGTAGTTCTGGATTACCTGCCGCAAAAGCTGCCGCCCAAAAAGGTCTAATCCTTCCGTCGGCTCATCGAGAATCAGTAAATCCGGGTCGGTCAATAACGCCTGGGCCAATCCAAGTCGCTGAACCATACCTTTGCTGAAACCCGCAATTGGTTCACGAGAGCGGTCACTTAAGCCGACGAAGGATAGGAGTTGGTGAACTCGTGTCGGGATAATCTCAGAAGATAGGCCAGAAAGTCCGCCATAAAAGGCCAACAGTTCCGCTGCAGGGAGATACTTGGGAAAGGCGTGGTTCTCGTGCATGTAGCCGATGCGAGCTAACGTCCGACGATTCGAAAGCGGTTCACCCAAGCGGATGATGTTGCCGGAGCTAGGTGTGGCTAAAGAAAGCAATAGCTTGATAAGGGTTGTTTTCCCAGCGCGGTTAGGACCCAGCAATCCGAAGACACCGCCTGCAGGTATGGTGAATGACACACCCTGGAGAGCAGTATTCCAGGTTTGTCTGAAGTGACCAAGTCGGTATTTTTTTTCGACTTGATCAAACACTGCAACCGTGCTCACTTTATTAACCCTCGATTCCGCTTCTGTAAGCTTGTCTAAACATAGCTCACACTCAGTTTCGGTAACTAGGTAATAAAAAAGCCCACCCAAAAAGGGTGGGGAACCAGCAGGGGATCGTGCTTACTCGATCAATGTTACGGCCAACCCGCTCTGGAAGATTCGCTCCATGCATTCTCTGAGAGTGTCGATACGTTTTTGATACGGCCCTGAAATAATCTGGTGTGACGGAAGCGTTGTCGCGCCGGATGGGCCTGTACCCCCAGCGGCGGCAACATTGGCAAGGAATTGTAATGCGGTGTCCCGGAATGTTGCGTTTGGTGAGAGATCGACATCGAATATATCCCCGAAGGCGATCGGATAAACTCGTGCGGGAGCGTTGGGTAAGCTCAATCCACTATCCACGCCAAAATTGTTATTTGTGGCCATTTGTTTGCAGATTTGCTGGGTAACTTGTACGGCAAGGCTCATCGAAGGCTCGACACCATTACCAGGGCTACCACCATTAGTGATATTAGAGTAGTAAGTATCATAACCCTTTAAGTTAAGAGTAAAGTTGGTGTAGGAATTGGGTACACCATCTGTTTCAAAAATCACCAGTTTACTGGCACCGCGACGACCTTTGATCGTGCCATATTGTGAAGGAAGATTCGCAGAGGGGCTGAGCAAGTTAAAGGCTAACATGAGTCCTGTATTCGGATCTGTTGAGCCATTGGCATTGGGTATCTCAGAGCCTGAAACGGAACTTAGCGTTGTTCCGCTTGCAGTATAAGGGCGAATTTCTGAGGTAATATCACCTCCATTTATCGCTCCTAACAAACTCTTTGGATAGAACAGTGCGTTTTTCAATGCATTAAAGTTCTGACCCATCGGTACACGGATGTCTTTATATGCTGAATAAGCAAACATCGCTAAGCCGACGTGGTCATTTGGATGGTTGTTGCGCACATCGTCAATAACCGAACTCATGCCTGCTTTGAGTTGCCAACATTGAGCCTCATAGCATGTCCCTGGGAGCCAATTGACACTTCCACCATCCACAATAAACGAGATCATCGACAGGGGGCCAAACCAGAAATGGAGACGTGGGCGGTTCGGACTATCATTGTATGGCATATACGGCTTCAGGTTTGGCCAGTTGTTGCTTGGTCCAGTCCAATTAACCATATCATTTGTGAAAATTGTGCGACTCGCTACCGACCAGCTATCTCCAGTTCCATATAAATAGCTCGAAGATGTATAACTAAATCCAATGACATAATCGATATAGTTTTTCCAAAATGCCTTATCGAGTTTCTGCTGAGCTGTCCCTATAGTCGTATCAACATCATCCGGTATCGATGAATAATACAAAATGCGACCTGCTCGAAGATTCGGGGGAAGTGTCTGAGGGCCACACTTGATCCACTTCAACACAGCTGGATAATTGATTCGCCACATGGTTGTTGTATTTCGCACTGTCAGTCCGCTGGAGCTGTTTAGCAACACCTCATTGATGCCTTCAATATTCCCGCTGCCGGTGGTTGGGGCATAATTGTCTGCTTGAGGGTCAAACAAGCCTCCTGTTGAGTTAAGGAAGAAATGGCGTCGCCAATCGCACATCGGCTTACCGTTGGTATCGAACCCAGGGCGGTTTGGATCCGGACTGGTGAGGTTAGCGGTCGGATCAAATCGTGGATCGGGTGGCCAGATGTAAAACGTTTTGCCCCAGTAACCTGGGCCCATTGAATAACCAATGAAGCGATCTGCGACCGGTACTAAGGTATTGAAACTGTCAGGGTTCCCTGGATTCTCTGAGTTTGAGGCGGTTTTCCAAGCCCGGTAAGCCACGATATCCAGATCGTAGCCGTACTGCTCCCACACGGGATCGCGGAACCCGTCAACAGTCGTAATCGTGGTCGTTCCTGAGACTCCTTTGCGAACATTGCTACCGCTCATGTTGTAGCCAAGTAACTCGATTGCCGTGGTTGCAGCTTTGGTCGCTGTGCTACTGGTAGCCCAACTGGTATTGGTCTTGTTGATGGATCCATTCGCACGTCGGTAGCGATCACCAACGTAGGGAATGGTTGCTGTGTCGGTCATGGTGCCGAAGGAATCGGGAGCCGGTGTCGGTCCCTTCGGACTTGTCTCGGTGCCGTTGTGGAATGCATTGTACCCGGTAAAGTCGTAGGTCACTGGAATGTAATTATCGGCATCGCCACCACTTTCCGGAGGACTCCAGCGGTGGAAAGCATTTAGGAGATTCGACGTGGTGCCAGTCGTTGAAACGGGATGTGCGACTATGGAGGGGTTCGCAACATTTATGGGATCAAAGTAGAAATTCCGTAAGATCGGTGGTCCACCCGGGGTCGTGATTGAGTAGTTATTCCGCGAAATCGCCTCACCACTACTATTTGCTTGGTTCACCGTCGCAATCAGGTTGCTTTGCGTGCTGACATAGTGACCGAACGAGGGAACGAGATTATCCGGGTTCATCGACTTGCTGCCAAAGTTGAATGTGCTGGCGAAACCCATCGATCCCGTCATGTCAAGTACAAACGCTGTGTCACGTGGTCGAAAAACTGCTGTGGCGACCGCCCCGGTGGGCATGGTATTTACGCCGAATACACGCATGAAGTAGGTTGGCTGGCTAACATTCAGAGTTACGCGAAGTGCAGTCCAAGAGCCACTGGGAGGCGTAATGGCCTGATTGTCAGTCACGTTGTACCATGTCGAGACTTGAAATTGACCGTTTGTTGGGTTGTACAAAAATTGACCTGTCTGAATTTGTTGAATCTGACTCGTTGTGAAATGTGTGTGGAGGTGAACGTTACCTGTTACGGCATTTTTGGCCACAGAAACTGCTTGAGCGAGATCATTATTCACAGCAGAAGGCTTGTTATTTAGCGTCCGGCAGCCCATGAGAGCGGCTATGTCGGCCGCGTTCTGGCACTCTGTCCGCGAGACGGCCAACATCCCCAAATCCACGGCCAATGCTGTGAAGGTGAATAAGCCAATCAAACACAACGCAAGCATAGGCAGCACTGTGCCGACACGACTGTGTTGATCGATTCGCATGACCTGACGCTCCTTTGATGCCGCCGACGGAGGAGCGGCTGACGATCCACCCATAGCGGTGGTCGCCAGAAGCGTAGATCACACTTGGCGGATTTGCCCGAACATCCGGAAAACTATGTAGAAATTGTTTGTGGCTGGAGCAACCATGTTCACTTTTCTTACGCTTGTTAACATCAAATTATTTCGTCAGACCATCGCGTTCCGCAAGAACGGCAATTTCCGTTAGCTTGGCCGCGGTAACACCGATTCGTTCGAAACACTCGGCGACGATGCTATTTGGAGTTGTGAACAAGGTAATGAGCAAGTCCATGGGAGTAATCTGGTCTCTCCCATATTGAATGGCGCGAGTGTGGGCATCTCGGAGCAATCGGATTACGTTATCCGACAAAAATTCCCGGTTGAGCAACAAAGGCGGGACCGAGTCGGCATTTTGTTGGAAGAAAAGCTCTCGGAATTGTTCCAACAATCCGGGTACATCGGCACCTAAGCGGGACGCCCACTTGAACACACCCGAATCCGGCGCGGCTAACAAGCCCATGAACAAGTGAGGTGTACGAACGCTATCCCAGTTTGTTACGCGTGTGTGGGCGAGAGCTTCACGTAAAACCCGAGTGCTTGCCTCATCGAGTAACTCGGGGCGAAGCCGGCCACTGGGTAAAAAAATGTCGTCCACGTTGCAGACCCGGTCACGTCTGGGTTCAAAAAACCAAGACTCTTTTGGTAATGTTACTGCTTTGGAATTGCGGTGATTATGTCGCGCCGCTTGGACTCCTGCAAGTCAGGCTCTCCCGAGTCTGATGAGTTTTTCCTTGCCGGTAGTCCCATTATGCCTGACCATGAATTCCAGCGGCGATCAGGTTTGATGATCAGTGAGTGACGTTGGTTCGAGGAAAGTGCGTCATGCGTGCATTGCTCATGCTGTCCATTCTCACTGTTGGGCTCTTGATGCCTTGCCTAGGTCATCAACCGCTCCCGGCTCCGGGTGAGGCAGTGGTTGTGGATGTCAGCGGGCAGGAATTCAAACTCACAAACACCAAACTCACCCAGGGGACCAGACGATTGGCATGGCTTGCACGAGCCGATGGGATCACGGATGATGAAAAGCAAGGTACTCTGGTGTTGGAGATCCGCGAACCGAACTCAACTACCTTACTTAAAGGTATCCTTACCCTCATCCCAGCGGCCAGTCTGGAATCCGTTAAGTACGACTACGAGAAACAACAAGTAAGCTATGTACTTAAGGGTCGCAAGGAGCCTGTCATTGGTACTTTGGAGTATCGGGGCATCAATGTATTGGGCGTAAGTGGTAGCTCGGATGGACAATCACTTGCTTTCAAAGGCGGAATGCTTTCTAAAACGGCTCTGAAAACAATCACGTTCACCGCTGCCCAAGAGTTGCCCCCTCCGCGGAATTGGGGGACGTTCTGGACAGTGCAAATCCATCAACCCACAGCGAGCGATCCCCTCCTACCGGTACGAAATCTCAAGGTTTTGTACCAGTACCCGGGTGGGGTCGAGCGTGTGGTGGATCAACTTCCGATACGCAAAGCGAACCCCATATCCTTCAATCAGATCAAACGATTTGAATTGTTAGCCAACGACCTCAATACCAACATGGCAGCAGCCGAGATTGAAATGCAAAACAACCAGGCCCGGGTGATTGCGATCCCACTGAATGTCGAGATGGAAAATCAAAAAGGAACGCTCGTTGGTTTTGTCGGTGAAGTCGATGTGGGATGGAAACTCTTTCCATTACACACGATCAAGGTTGTGACCTTAACTGAAGTCAAGAAAAAGATCGATTAGCCGAGCTTGACGAGCATCTCAGTAATTGCGAAGTGAAGGATGTTGCCAACGGACTGCCTTTCCGTAGCACAATATTGTTGAGGGAGTTGGTTCGAATTGTCTTCCACTGCCGTGAACCAGTGCCGATGTCGCATCCGGTCGGGATCTCTTCGTCCAGCTTTCACCCAATTGGCCTCTGGGTTCCGTCTGGCACCGCGGTTTACTCCCCAGCACCCTCAGACTTCCGCGAAGCGCTTGCCGCACTGCATTCACCTGTGATTGTCATTCGTTCTGAAGCAGGTCTTGCAGTTGCTCAGGGAGGCACTGTCCAGCTTGGCGACCACTTGAGTAAGTCCCAAAACCAATCAAGCACCGTATTGCCTGTTGTTGCTTATCTGCCCCCGCTGAGTCCCGAGCAGTTGGGCGATCCCTCGTTTCTTTCCGATCACGGTCTGAAATATCCCTACATGACCGGGGCTATGGCGAATGGGATCGGCTCGGTCGAGATCGTTGAAGCGATGAGCCAAGCAGGCATGTTGGGCAGCTTCGGAGCTGCGGGGCTGTCTCTGAGCCGAATTGCTGAAGCCATCGACCGACTTCGCACGAATCTTCCGCATCGGCCGTTCTGTGTGAATTTGATACATAGTCCGAACGAACCCGCTCATGAGATGGCCACGGCGGAGTTGCTGATTAACAAGGGTGTGGGACTCGTCGAAGCAAGTGCTTATTTGGATCTCACTCCGGCAATTGTTCGCTACCGCGCTGCGACGAATGGGCGTGTGATTGCCAAGGTTTCGCGTGTTGAGGTCGCTACGAAGTTTCTGAGCCCGCCGCCTGAACGGTTACTCGGCGAGTTAATCGCTAATGGTCACATTTCCCCGGCCCAAGCGACCGCAGCAGCGACTCGTCCCATGGCAGATGATATTACGGTTGAAGCGGACAGTGGTGGCCACACGGATAACCGACCGGCGATTACACTGCTTCCGACGATCATCGCCCTGAGAGATCGTCTCCAGCAGCAGTACAAGTATCCTCGGGCCCCGCGAATCGGCTTGGCAGGAGGTATTGCAACCCCGGCCTCTGTAGCGGCCGCGTTTGCCATGGGTGCAGCCTACGTTGTCACCGGTAGTATCAATCAAGCTTGTGTCGAGTCGGGTAGCTCCGATGCGGTTCGCAAAATGCTCGCCGAAGCCGGTCAGGCGGATGTCACCATGGCTCCGGCTGCCGATATGTTTGAAATGGGAGTCAAGGTCCAAGTGCTTAAGCGGGGCACGATGTTTCCCATGCGTGCAGCCAAGCTGTATGAGCTATATCGAACTTACCCCAGTTGGGAGGCCATACCCGCGTCGGAGCGGCAGATGGTCGAAAAAACTCTGCTTCGGTCCTCGTTTGCCGATATCTGGGCTCAAACACGAGAATTCTTCCTGCGCCGCGACCCGACTCAGTTGGAACGGGCCGAGTCGGATCCAAAACACCGGATGGCGCTGGTCTTTCGTTGGTACTTGGGTTTGTCCAGCCGTTGGGCCAACAGAGGCGAGCCAGGACGCGAACTGGATTATCAAATCTGGTGTGGTCCGGCGATGGGCGCATTCAACGAGTGGGTGAAAGGATCATTCCTGGAGAAGCCCCAAAACCGAACCGTAGTAACCGTCGCGCGGAATTTACTCTTTGGGGCTTGCGTGGTCCTCCGTCGCCAATATCTGCGGCAATGTGGCGTCCACTTACAGGAGGATTGCTTTCCCCAAATGCCCCTGCCCATCGCTGAGATCGAGAGGCTAGTGAGTTGAACAGCGAACCGCATCCTGCTGCGTTGGCAATCGTGGGCATTGGGTGCCTGTTCCCCAAGGCCGCCGGCCCAGGTTTCTATTGGGCGAATATCAAACAGGGTGTCGATTGCATCACCGATGTTCCCCCTACTCACTGGGATCCGGCTGACTATTACGATCCGGATCCCAAAAAACCGGATATGACCTATGCCCGGCGTGGGGGGTTCTTGGAAGCAGTTGAGTTCAATCCGCTTGAATTCGGGATCGCCCCACGCGACCTCGAAGCCACCGACACCACGCAACTTCTGGGTTTGGTTGCAGCTAAGCAAGCGCTGTTCGATGCCGGAATTGTCCTAACGAGTGAACACCATCAACGAGTGACTGAGTCGATGAATGGGAATCAACTGATTCCCTATACTCACTCGCCCAAGTCCGTGGATCGATCACGTGTGTCGGTCATTCTCGGTGTCACAGGGACTTTAGAACTTGTTATCCCGCTTGGTGCCCGACTGGGGCATCCACGTTGGAAGCGAGCGATGAAAGCGGCGGGAGTCCCCGAAGATCAGATCGAAGACGCGGCGGCACGGATTGCTGAAAGCTATGTACCCTGGCAAGAGAACAGTTTTCCCGGGCTGCTCGGGAATGTCGTCGCCGGCCGCATTGCCAACCGTTTGGATTTGGGCGGTACTAATTGTGTCGTCGATGCGGCGTGTGCCAGTTCCTTGTCCGCGGTCCATCTCGCTGCCCTGGAATTGCAAGCCAATCGTGCGGATGTCGTTGTCAGCGGTGGTTGTGACACGTTCAACGACATCTTTATGTACATGTGCTTTAGCAAAACACCGGCCCTCTCCCCCTCCGGAAATGCAAGGCCATTCGATAGCAACGGCGATGGGACGATACTAGGTGAAGGCCTGGGCATCGTTGTGTTGAAGCGACTAGCTGATGCCGAGAAGGCGGGTGACACCATTTATGCTATTCTTCGGGGAATCGGTTCCAGTAGCGACGGGAAAGGGAACGCGATTTACGCGCCCAGTGCCGAGGGTCAGCGACGGTGCCTAGTGAGCGCCTATCGCCTGGCTGGCGTGACTCCCGATACGATCGAACTTGTCGAGGCTCATGGCACCGGAACCAAGGTCGGCGATTCCACGGAAGCCACAGCCCTGACCGAAGTCTATCGCTCAGCGAGGCGTCGGTCTGGCCCTTGGTGTGCAATTGGCTCGGTCAAGTCCCAAATTGGCCACACCAAGGCAGCCGCTGGAGCCGCGAGTCTTATCAAGGCCGTGCTGGCTCTTCACTACAAGGTGTTACCGCCCACGATCAAGGTCACTAAACCGGTTGAACCACTCGATGCTCCCGATTCCCCGTTTTATGTGAATACCACGATGCGGCCATGGTTGCCCCGCCAGGATCACCCTCGGCGAGCGGCCCTATCGGCTTTCGGGTTCGGTGGGAGTAATTTTCATGCTGTTCTGGAAGAGTACCGACCTGAAAAAAAGCATGTTGATTGGGATGGTTCCATTGAAATACTTGCGTTAGCTGCGGCAACTCCAGAAGATTTGGCAGCAAAAATCGATCAGTTACCCACCGAGTGGAACTCGTTCGCTCGATTCGCTGAACAATCGCGACTCAGTTTCGATCCCTCTGCACCTTATCGCCTTTGCTTCGCCGCGGATCGGGCCCTTGTTGATTTGCCAAGCTTGTATCGCGCAGCCAAGAGTAAACTCGTCGCCCAATCGACCTCGAGTTGGACGATTCCCGAGGGCGTATTCTTTGGGTCGGGGCCCGCGGGAAAGTTGGCTGTTTTGTTTCCCGGGCAAGGTTCGCAATCGATCGGTATGCTTCGGGAGTTAGCCTGTCTTTTCCCCGAAATGCTCGAATCACTTGCGGCGGCGAATGAAGCTGTTTCGGGCGATCCGCTCCTGTCCGACTTGATTTATCCGCCCACTCGATTTGATGCCGAGATTCAGAAAAAAGACGAAGACGTGCTCCGACAAACTCAAAATGCCCAACCGGCACTGGGGGCAGTCAATTTCGGGGCCTGGCGTATTCTGCATGAACGCTTCAACCTTGAAGCGGATGCCTTTGCCGGCCATAGCTACGGCGAACTGGTGGCTTTGGCTGCAGCGGGTTGTTTCACACAACAGCACCTTTTCAAACTGTCTCGGATTCGCGGCCAATTGATGGCCGCCCAACAGTCTGGCGACCCGGGAGGAATGCTGGCCGTTCTTGCACCACTGCCACAGATCGAGGGTGTGCTTGATGAGCTAAAAAGCCGTCTAGTTGTTGCCAATAAAAACGCACCCAATCAAACCGTGCTCTCTGGCCCGCTTCTGGAACTGCAACGAGCGGAACAAGCCTTTCGCATTGCCGGGTTGCCAGTGGCTCGTCTACCAGTGGCTGCGGGCTTCCACAGTGCATTGGTTGCGGATGCCGCCAAACCATTCCAATCCGCTCTTGAACAAATTCCAATTTCCGTCCAGCGGGTGCCGGTTTACTCCAATACCACTGCCAAGCAATATCCGTTGGATGTCAACGCAGCACGAAGTTTGCTGGCTCAGCAGTTGGCTCAACCCGTCGTGTTCACCGACCAGATTGTGCAGATGGCCCGCGATGGTATTCAAGTATTTTTGGAAGTGGGTCCGGGAGCGGTGCTGACAAAGTTGATCCAGGCAACTCTCTCCTTTACGAAACTGAATCACGCCCGAGCTATCGCGATCAATGCCAATGGCCAGAAACGTTCTGCGGTCCGAGATCTTGCTGAAACACTCGCCCAACTGGCGGCCCTGGGCCTAGCAATCGATTTGACAGCTTGGGAACGCGAAAGTCGGTGCCGACCAGCACCACCACCGCAGTCCCGCCCGGGTTTGACAGTCCCTATCACCGGTGCGAACTACGTGGCTCCACGCCCGAACCGCCCACCAACTCCGGTTGCCTCGACTCAACACCCCCAACCCGTTAGTCCTGCGAAGAGTTCACCCATGCCTGAACCCGACGCTCATACTCTCGCTCAGGCTCTGCTCATCACCCAGCAAAATCTGGCGGCTATCCAGCGTATGCAAGAGCAGACGGCCGCATTGCATAAACAGTTCCTTGAAAGCCAAGAGACGGCTCAGCGCACTTTACAGACGTTAATTGAGCAGCAGCAGCAGTTGCTGGCCACAGGCGGGGCCCAGCTGACGACGATTCGCTTGCCCGAAGCCCCCAAGCCACCGCTGCGGGCTCTGACACAGCCGACGCCCCCGCCCGTCGCTCCTCCACCTCCGGTTGCAGCCTCGGTTGCACCCCCGGTTGCACCCCCAGTAACTCAACGACCAATTCCCGCCGTTCCGCCCCCCGTGGCCCCAACTCAATCGGCATCCGACGCCATCATCACCACGTTATTGGGGGTGGTGTCGGAGAAGACGGGTTATCCGGTGGAGAGTTTGGATTTATCGTTATCGTTGGATGCGGATTTGGGGGTAGATTCGATCAAGCGTGTCGAGATTTTATCGGCATTGCAGGAGCGTTTACCGAGTGCTCCGGTCGTCAAGCCGGAACATTTGGGTCGTTTGCAGACGCTACGCGATGTCGCCCAGTTCCTTAGTGGACCAACCGAGACGTCTCGTTCTTCCGAACCGGTGGTCAACCTCACTCCGTCAGTTCAAAGCACGCCCACACCAGCTGTTCCAACCAGAACGGGTGATGACATTGCCACGACGTTGTTGGCGGTGGTGTCGGAGAAGACGGGTTATCCGGTGGAGAGTTTGGATTTATCGTTGTCGTTGGATGCGGATTTGGGGGTAGATTCGATCAAGCGTGTCGAGATTTTATCGGCATTGCAGGAGCGGTTGCCGAGTGCTCCGGTCGTCAAGCCGGAACAT
>Ga0272446_1006347_pt1 | contig 12371 bp, 6 predicted proteins | sample YNPCB0061_FD_194587 | JGI IMG/M metagenome (GOLD analysis project Ga0272446, IMG submission 194587) | Hot spring microbial mat communities from Yellowstone National Park, WY, United States - YNP-CB-006-1 | ecosystem: Environmental > Aquatic > Thermal springs > Hot (42-90C) > Sediment | place... | reverse complement strand
TAGCCCTAGTTCCACCAGAGCTTTATGAACATCGCTCGGCTTGATGTTGTCGAAAGTCAGCACCGTCTCGTGCGCCTTCTTGCCACGCGGGAACGGCCAAGTGGCGATCACCTCGATCGGATAGATCTCCTTGAAGGCCGGATCGTCGATCTTTCTCGGGGCGATCTTCGCAGGCACGATCACCATTCGCTTTTCTCGATCGACGATCAGTTCAGCAGCGGGAAGGGCCGAGACAACCAGCAGTCCCACGATCACACTGCCCAGCAATCGCTTCATCGCTACCACTCTCCTTACTTGTTGCCAATGCACACGACGGCGGTCGGTTTGTTGACGTGATCGCCGGCGATGTTGCAAGTCGCCACAAAAAGCCGACCGTCTTTCAAAAGCGGCCCAGCATAGACCATACCGGGAGCGGCCACAGCACTGTCAGTGGCCAGATCGAGTTTCCACCGCGCCGTACCAGAGCGAAGCGTGATCGCATGCACCACGCCCTTGAGATCGGCGGCGTAGGCCGTCTCGCCGTCCAGAGCCACCGGAGCGAAGATCGGCCCAGCAGCCGTGTACGTCCAGCGGAGGCCTCCGGTAGTCAGGTTGTAGGCGCGCACCTTGCCGTCGGTGCAGGTGACGACGGCCACGTCCTTGCCCAGAGCGGGACAACCCAGCACCCCGCCGGGCAGTTCCTTGCGCCACAGCGGTTTGCCGGAGTCCAGATCAAAGGCGGCCACCAGCCCTTTGGCTCCGCGAAGAGCCGCCGGATCGTAGGCCACGGTGCTGCCGGTGACCACCACCACCTTACCCTGGACAGCCGGCCCACCCCAGGGGTTGACGGTCAACGGAGTTGACCAGAGTTCCTTGCCGGTCTGCGCATCCAGACACAACAGAGCGCGTTTGCCAACCATTTCCTTGTCGAGGAAGGCGGAAGCCACTAGCACCTTGCCCTGGGTGACGGCCAGAGGAGCATCGACGTGCCAAGTGCCCTTGCCCGCCTGCCAGACCAGGGCCGGAGTCGGCCGAGGGATGTCCTGATCGGTCGGCGGAACCGCGAAGGCATCGCCCTTTTTCTTGGCTTCCTCATACTTCTTTTGCAGAGCAGCCCGTCGTTCGTCGAGGAGTTTGGCGATGCTGGCAGCAGGTAGTTCCTTGCCGTCCAGACTCAATCGAGCCGGATCGACGCATAGCACGCCTGCGGCTCCGCCACCGATGTAGACTCTGCCTTGGCTGACAGTCGGCGAGCCTTCTAGATGCACCAACGCGCCCTCGACCGTCTGCTGCCAGCGTGGCATCCCTGTAGCGGCATCCAGACCGTAGAGCGAAGCTCCGCTGGTCTGGTGCATGCCATCGCCGAGAATGAGTTGGCCCTTGTAGACCGCCGGCGAACTGACCGTGGGCATGGCCAGTAACGGCGACGACTTGCTCCAGACCACCCGCTTCTCAGCCTTCGCAGACACATCCAGACTGAAGACGATGGCCGTGTTGAGAAAACTCAACCCGGACACGAACAGACGATCACCGCTGGCCACCGGAGCGGCGATGAAGTGTTCCTTGGTGCGGTACGTCCACAGAACGCGGGGCGCGGTCGGCCCCGGTTTGCCATCACCACCCGTTCGAGCCGCGTTGCCGCGATAGGTCAGCGACTCGTCGGCGTGAACTAGGCTACCGACCAGCAGCGTCGCCGCAGTCAGACCCACCAGACAAGCAACTCTCAGCGAGCCGAGAGCGTCAGTGACCGGAGTTATCATCTTGCCCTCACTCCTTGCTCTCGCCCAGCACGCCACGGAAATGAGTGCTGGCCACCTCGATTTGTTGGGTATGCTTGCGACCGCTAGACAGGTGCCATTCGACGGTGTAGGTGCCCGGCGCGAGAGCGAACCGCGCCAGCGGCGGAGCCTGTCCACCGCGACTGTCGCCACTGGTCAGAGTGTAGGTGCCGGCCAATTGCCCTGCCCTGTCCAGCACGCGAACCTGACTACCGGTCAGCCCTTGCTTCATGGCCAGTTGCAGCGTGACGGGAATGTTCTTGCCCATCGCCTCGGGATTGCCCAGTAGCACGACGGAATCTTGGCCCTCGTTGTTGAAGACCATGTCCAGCACGCCATCGCCGTTGAGATCCACCAGGCAGACTGCCTGAGTGTTGAAGACACGCTGCGTCAGACCGATGGCCGAACTGGCATCCTCAAACGTCTCACCCCGGTTGCGGAAGAAGCGATTGGGGCCGCGCAGACAGCCGATCACCAGATCGACGCGTCCATCGTTGTCCACATCGCCCCAGGCGGCAGAAGTGATCTGCCCAGTCAGCTTGTCCAGTCCCACGGTAGCGGTCACGTCCACAAATCGGCCGTTACCCTCGTTGCGGAACAGCTTGCAGCCGCCGGGTTGCGGGATGAACAGATCGACCCGACCATCGCCGTTGTAGTCGCCGGGCACCAGACCGACTCGCCCTGTCTGCCAACGCAGACCAGAGTTAGCGACGCGCTCGAACCGCTCGCCGGTGTTGCGAATGACCAAGCCGTCGCCGGCACTGTAGAGGAAGTCGGTCTTGCCGTCGCCGTCGAGATCGCAGACGGTCAGACTGTCCCCCTTCTCGTTGCCAGCGATTCCAGATGCTCCCAGGCCGACGGCCTCGGAGACATCCTCGAAGGCCCAAGAGACGGCGGGTGGCACTTTGCGTTGCGGCTGGAAGTAGAAGGCCCAATCGCCGCCGCCCTGGGTGATCTTCAGCAGCAGATCATTCTTGCCGGCCCGCAATTTGAGCGTGACCCGCTCCTGATCGGGGGCGCAGGCTCGCTGGGTGTTGTTGGCAAGGATGCGTTGGCCGTTGAGGAACACAGCCAGGCCGTCGTCGCTGCCCAGGGTGATCGGCAATTCCATCGCACGGCGACACAGAATCTGACGGTGAAGGTAGACGAGCGCATCGTGGTTGTTGTTGAAGAGCCCTAGGTTGTTGATGGCTCCATCGGTGAACTTAGCGGGCTTCCAGATCGCCTCCTGGCCACGACCGGGGTACTTTTTCTTGTAGTCGATCTCCTTTTCGGGAGGATAGACACGATCGAAACCTCCGTGGCCGCCGGCGTTATCGAAGGGGCCGATGTAGTGCCAGTCGGTCATGGCCAGGGTGGGCATGGCATCGGTCTTGCCGAGATTGCGATACAACCGCAGGCCGTGCCAGCCGTTACCGAGCAGGATGTCGGGTCGGCCGTCGCCGTTCTGATCGATCCAGGCAGCACAGGTGAGATTGTAGGCGGGTTCGTGCGGCAGCAGGTGGCTATCGTCGCGGAGTTCGCCCTTGCCGACGTTGGTGTACAGTCGAGGGCCGGTGGGCGTGGCCAACAGCAAGTCGGGCAGACCGTCACCGTTGTAGTCGGCCCACACCGAAGCACGACTGCCGGTCGCTCCTGGTAGACTGATTTCGCCGAGTGACTCTCCAGAATTGACCAGGACGGCGACTCGACTGGAACCAGACAGGCACACGTCGGGCTTGCCGTCGGCGTTGATGTCCAGTGCCGTGGCCGACAGGGCATCGGGATCGACGCGGCTGATGGTGGACAGGTGCGTGAAACCGGGCATGCCCTGAATGCGGCGGAAATCTTCGCCGCCCCAGCCGACGAAGTCGCGCTTCGGATCGTAGTTCATCAGCTTGAGGCTAGCGCGTAGTCGCTGAATCTTACCGCGAGCCGCCTTGAGATCCTCGGGGCTGCTGTTGACCATGCACGGCACGATGACTTCCTTGCCCGCCATGACATCGAGAACTGCCGGGATGAGTTTGTCGATGCGACCGGCGAAGCTGCGGAGCAGATACGGCTCGGCGTGGGTCATCGTCCACGAGCCATTGGGGTCGTTGGCGTTGCCGACGGTCTGATACCAGTACATGCCCAGGCACATTTCCGCCTGCCCGCCGTTGTGGAAGAAGACCGCTTCCTTGCCGACCTCGGCCCAGTTCATGACGGTCTGCCACTCGCGCGGCTCAAAGCCATATTTGCCGATATTGTGACGAATTTCCTCCTGCTTATGAACGCCCTTGAGGTCGCGCACTTTGGAGTAGATGATGATGTTGTTGGTGCGATCGACGGCTTTGACGCGAACCACGAGAATGTTTGTGGACAACGCGACGATCTGACCAAAGCTGTGCGGAGCCTCGACGTAGGCCAGGGCCGGCCGATCGACGCAGCTCAGCAGCGTCAGGCCCAGGCCGAGCAGCACAGCGGCGAACCAACGTTGGGTATGCTTCATGGAAGTATCCTCGATCCGGTGCATATCTGACAGCCACTACGCTCAACCATCTCCCAGATCGGCCAGTCGCTTGCGAGCGGCCTCAGCCTGGCTGGAACCAGCGTGATCCTTGATAACTCGCCGCAGCAGGCGAATCGCTTGGTCATTCTGCTTGTTCTGAGCGAAGGCCCGAGCGGCTTCCATCAGAGCCAGCGCGGACAATTCCGGGTAGTCGTAGGTGTAGGGCACCACCAGTAGAGCGGCACTGGCCTCGGGGAATCGCTTTTGCAGCAAGCGGCACACACCGATGTTGATCTGGGCACGGGCACCCAGTTCGCTGGCCGTTGCTGCCGACACTTGGTTATAGAAGTTGATGGCGGCATCGTAGTTGGCCTGGTTCTGGAAGGCCCAACCGATGCCGTAGCGTGCTTCGTTGGCCCAGGGACTATTGCCGAAACGGCCCAGCAGCGTCTCGTAGGCGTTGCGGCTAGCATCCCACTGCTTCTTTTCGCTCAGAGCTTGACCCAGACGCAGCAAGGCGCGGTCGCTCAGGCCGGCGATGTTCTGGAACGGGCCGAAGTCGCGGAACTTGCTGAGTAACTTGATGGCCTCATCGAGCCGACCCAGTTGCAGTAGACACTCGGCCTCACGATAGCTGGCCTGGGCTAGCATCGGACTCTTTTCGTTGCCGGTCACCGGCTGCAACTGTTCCAGAGCCGCCTCGACATCCTTCGTTCCCTCCTGCGAGAGCTTGTCGGCCTTTTCCTTGTCGGCCGGCTTGACCTCGTTGGCCGCGAGCAATCGACGCGCCTCGAGGATCTTGCGGCTACCGCGATCGAGCAGACAGGCACCGAGCCGAACCTTGATCTTGTCGGTCAATTCCGGGGACGGCTCCTTCTCGGCTTCCAAAGCGGCTTGGAGTTGCTGAATGGCCTCGTTGTGTTCGTCGCGAACCGAAAGCAACTCGGCCAACTCCAGACGAGCGTCGGCATTGACCGCCAACTCGGGGAAGGTCTTGATGAGTTCCTGATACGCCTGACGAGCTTTGTCCTCGGCAGGCTGACGCGGCACCTCGCGTAGAGCCACCTCGGGCAACGGCACGGCAGGCGGAGTCTGGCCGGGCGGAGTCTGCGCCGTCACTTCGTCGCGCCGTTTCTGCCAGCGTTCTTGCTGAATCTTGAGCCGGGCCGCCTGCACTTCCAGATCGGCCAACGTGCGCCAGCCCCAGGCCGATTCGTACAGCAGTCGGCCGCGAATCTGCGCCAGCGTTCGCCCCTGCTCCTCGCCCACAGGCTTACGGTTGCGGAGGTTCTGTTCCTGAGTCGTCAGGTAGTTGACGGCATTGCGGAGTTCGGTGATCGCTTCGTTGTACTGCTGCTCCGCTTTCGCTCGCTGCTCGCGATTGAGTCCCTGGGTGGCGAGTTGCTTGCGAGCGGCGGTCAACTTGTTCTCGGCACTTTCGCGGGCCGTCTGACCAGCTCGCAGTACAGCATCCCAACCTTCGGGACGGTCAGTGAAAGTACGGCCGATCTCGTCGAACAGTCCGCGAGCCTCGTCGAGTTTGCCAGCCTCCCGCAGGGCAGCGGCGTGTTCGTAACGCAGCAGCACCAGCCAACCGGCACGGCTCGGATCGCCTGATAGAGCGGCCTCCTGATCCTTGCGGCATTGCTCCATCACACGGGCCGCCTCGGCTGCCTGTTTCTGGCGGCGCAGCAACGTAGCCAGGTACACCTGAGTGAGCGGAGCCACCTTGCTGCTCTTGAGCGGATCGCCGGAGAAGCGGCGCAACTCGTTCATGGCACCGCCCAGATCGTTTTGCAAAGCCAGTACCTTGGCTCGCTCGAAGAGGGCCTGGGGAGCCGATTCGGATTTCGGGAACTTCTGCTGCAATCGCTCGAAAGTGCTGCGAGCGGCCGCGAGCAACTTCTGCTGTTCCGCAGGTTGGGCTAGCAGACGGGCCATGCGTGCCTGACAGTAGCCGAGCTTGAGCAAGGCATCCGCCGACTGGGGCCCTTCGGGCACGTTGCCCAGGAAGGCTTCGAGAGCCTCGGCCGCACTACGCAGCTTTTCCTCGACACGACCGGCGGACACCGCATCGTCCGCGCGAGCTGGGGCCTGACGGATGAGGATGTCAGCCAGATTGTAGTTGACCGTCGCCAGTTCGCCGGTGCGATCGGCAGGCGGGATGGCTTCGAGAGCTTTCTGCGCCTTTTCCAGATCCCCCTTGCGATAGTGGGCCATGCCCAATGCCTGGCGAGCAAACTGCACGTTGGCCGACTCGGGGTACTTCTGGATGAGCGAGGTGTAGCGTTGGATGGCCTGGTCGTTGAACTTGGTCGTCTCGCGACTGCGGTCGGCTGGATTGGGCAGTTTTTCGGCAGCGACGGCCTGCAACGCGCTATTCTCGGCCATGCGGAACAGGACAGCCGGCAGCAAGGGACTGTCCTTGTGGGCCGCCAGGAACCGCGCGCCGGTCTTGTCGGACTCAGCATAGTCACCGGCCAGTTGCTGAGCCGTGGTCAGGTGCAGCAGGATCTCATCCTCGCGGTCTGGAAGCAGCTTTTCGTTGAGGATGGTGTTGAAGGCATTGACCGCCTCGCGGTGCTGACCGATGGCGTGCAGGGTTTCGGCGAGATCGACAAGGATGTTGCCGCGCCGCGTTCGGGCGCGCAGATCCGGCGGATTGCCGCCTGCCAGTTGCCCAGCACGGTCGGCGGCCCGGCGAAGGGTGGCCAGCGGCGCATTGTAGGTTTCCGGCCTCTTCGGATCGACTTTGTTCAATTCGGCACGTCCAATCCAGTAGATGGCCTGATCGGACAGAGCCGGCACACGATCGATGAGCGGTTGGAGGGTCTTGATGGCCTCCTCGTTCTGCTTGAGTTGCGCTTGGCAGAACCCGACGCGCAACTGGGCTTCGAGGGTGAGCGGATCGTTGGGGTACTGGGTGACGAAGGACTTGAAGTGTTCTAGGGCTTCGGCGAAGCGGTTGTCCTCGTATTGGAGTTCGCCCAGGAAGAAGGTGGCGCGGGCCACATGCTCGGGAGCCGGCCCCTTGACCAGCCGTTCGAGCCGAGCGCGCAATTCCGGGTTGTCGCGGAACTGTTCGGGCTGACGCAGCCGTTCTTGAGCGGTCTTGCGAGCGGCTTCGTGATCCTGGAGAACCTTCTGGTAGTTGACGCGAGCTTCTTCGCGTTCGTCGGTTTTCGTGTTGAGGTGATGCACCCGAGCGAGCAGATAGCGAGCGTGTGTGCCGAATGCCTCGTCGCTAAGGACGCTTTCGTGACTGAGGAGTTTGCCAGCGGTGGCGTAGTCGCCCTGGAGGAAACTGGCAAAGCCCTGGTAATACTGGCCTAAAGACAGATAGCGGCTGGACTGCCACTCCTTGTCGGACAGGAAGGCGACGGCAGCGAGTGCCTCTTTAGCTTTCTTTTGCCGCAGGAGCATCTCAGCTTGGTCGCAGGCGGCGCGAGCGATCCACTCTTGGGGGATGGACAAGCCCTTTTCGGGAGCTTTGACCGTCTTGGCAGCCTCCTTGAAGGCGACCACAGCCTCGCCAAAGTGCCGGGCCGCTTCACTGAACCGCTGCTGGGCCGTGTTGCGAAGTTGCTGCGCCTCGCCGGGCTTGGTCAGTGCCTGTTCGAGCAACTGCAATCCCTGTGAGCGACGGGCGATGCCGCTGTAGTAGAGTGCCTGGGGATACTCGGGCAAGGACTTATTGCCGACGAGTTGATTGAGTTGTTCGAGTGCCTGTTCGTAGTTGCGTTCCGTACCTTCGAGCAAACAGAGAGCCAGGCCGAAACGCGCCTGGGGAGCGGCGGGATTGCTGCCGTAACGCTGTAGATACTCGCGGAAGCGAGTGGCAGCGAAGGGGTAATTCTTCTCGTTGTAAGCGCGGCGGGCACTATCCAGAAGCATGGTCGCCTGCTGCTCTGGGGTCATTTGAGCCAGCACGGGCAGGCACAGAACCATAGGCAATACAAGGCTACGCAGAGCAAGAGAGGACAATCGCATGGAGTAGCTTCCGAAGGAGTTTTGATCGACTCCCAGCACCACGTCCAGGAGACAGCAGGAAGATTCTCAGAGGACTTTGAAACCGCTAGGGCAGCGGAGAGTCGGCACAACTCATCAAGCATCTTGGTTGCAGCCGCTCTGAGAGCCATTGTGGAGTAAGGAGTAGGTGTCGTCAATAAAAAACCATAATCGGAGGACAGGACAATCGGGTTGGGAAAGCCATCGTGAGACTCCTGGATCGGTGCCAGTGTCAAATTCGCTGCTTTGCCAGGCTTCTTTGGCGTTGACCCGGTCGGCAAAGCAGGGTATCCGGGGGAGCGTTGATCTTTGTGGAGGCACTGTCCCATGCCGCGCTGCATACTGGTAGCGATGCTGTTGCCCCTGGCAGGCTGTTTCAACGGGGTACTGTTGACACCGGCCCGCGTAGGTGGGCCGGTGGAGGAACGCAAGGTCACCCCGCCGGATTCGTTCTTATGCTTCGATAAGATCGCTCTGATTGATGTCGAGGGCCTGTTGGTCAACGCCCACACGGGAGGTTTCCTGACCAGCGGCGACAATCCGGTTTCGACGTTTCGCGAACGCCTCGATGCCGCCGCTCTGGACAAACGCGTCAAGGCGGTCGTGCTGCGCATCAACAGTCCAGGTGGCACGGTGACCGCCAGCGACATCATGTATCGCGATTTGGTCAACTTCCGAGAGCAGACCGGCAAGCCGGTCGTGGCCTGCTGCATGGATGTGGCCGCCTCGGGCGGGTACTATCTGGCAATGGGCTGCGATCGCGTCTATGCCCATCCGACGACGGTGACCGGCAGTATCGGGGTCATCATGAGCCTGTACAATGCCTCGCGGTTGATGAATCTGATCGGAGTCAAGAACGAACCCATCAAGTCGGGAGCCATCAAAGACATCGGCAATCCGGCTCGTCCGATGACTGATGAAGAACGAGTCATCCTCCAGGGGCTCATCAACAACTTCCACGAACAGTTCCTCGAGGTGGTGGCCCGCGGCCGACACGAACGACTCAACGCCCAGCGCGTTCGCGAACTGGCCGATGGCCGGGTCTATTCCGGTGTGGAAGCCAAGAAACTTGGGCTGGTCGATGAGGTGGGCTATCTGGAAGATGCCCTGCGATGTGCCTTGCAGATGGCCTGCCTGAAGGATGCGGCTGTGGTTGCCTACGATACTGCTGCTTGCGATTATCGAGGTAGCATCTACGCCAGCGGTTCGAAACTGCCGGCCGAGATGAAGATCAAGGTGGAGGTGCCCGGCCTGTCCGGCATCACCGGCCTGGGGCCAGGGTTCTACTATCTCTGGGAGGCAGGTTTGCCTCGATGACTCGTCTCAAAGCCAATGGAGCCGCAAGTATGGTGATGGTGACGGTAGTTCACGACCGAGAAGGCATCCGCGTCCCCGGATGGGTCAACAGCATTGATACCTTTCGCCGCTGGCTCGACGAAGCCGACCTGCCGGCTCAGACTCGCGTTTGGTGGCTCTGCGGCGAGGTGTGGGCCGATATGAGCAAGGAACAGATCTTCTCCCATGTTCTAGTCAAAACGCGCATCACACGAAACCTGGATCTTCTCGCGGTCGAGGAGAAACTGGGGCTATATTTGACCGACGGAGTGCTGTTGAGCAACTTCGAGGCGGACATTTCGGGGAATCCCGATGGCATGTTTTTGAGTGTGGCCACGCTGGAATCCGATCGCGTGCGACTGCTGGAGGGCAAGGAAGGGGGATTCGTGGAAATCCAGGGATCGCCGGACATGGTGCTGGAGATCCTCAGCGACAGTTCGGAACACAAAGACGATGTCGATCTACGGCGAGCCTACTGGCGGGCCGGCGTTCGCGAATACTGGCTGGTCGATGCACGTCGCAGCCCGTTGCGATTCGACATTCTGCGACGCACCGCCAGGGGGTATGTACGGGCCAGCCGACAGGGCGATTGGGTACGCTCGGCCGTCTTCGGTCGCTCGTTTCGCTTGCTGGTTCGTCCGGGGCTGGCTGGTCATCCGGATTATCTTCTGGAAGCCCAGTGAGCCTTGTACGCCGAGGCAAGTCCCTTGCCTGCTCTCTGATCGCGAGATACGATTGGAAGCGTCCGGCACACCAATAACAATTCGCTCCGCCTCTCTGGACGAATCTGCTGGAGTTGGACACCCTTCGATTTGCCGATCAGTTATCTTTCGATGAGGAACAACGGATGCGTATTCTGCTGACGGGTTTGCTGGTGTGGAGCATCTGGTGCATCAGCACGGCGGATGCTGCGGAAGTCAAGGAATTGATTGAAAAGTTGCAAAGCAAGGACAGCGATGTGCGACGAGCCGCTGCCAAGGAACTGGCGGAGTTGGGCAGCGAAGCGAGTGGTGCCGTTCCAGAACTGACCCGCGCCCTGCGCGATCGGGATCTGTTCGTCCGTCGCTTTGCGGCCGAGGCTCTGGGCAAAATTGGACCGAATGCCAAGTCGAGCATTCCCGAACTCACCCTGGCACTCAACGACGAACGCAAGGAAGTGCAACTGGCGGCCATCGACGCTCTGGGGCAGATGGGATCGGCCAGCACTCAGGCTTTGATCGCCGCCCTGCGCGATCCCAACAAAGATCCGGCCGTGCGTCGCAAGGCAGCGGTTGGACTGGGTAACATTGGTGGCGAGGCACGCGGCGCAGTGCCGGTCATGTCCGACATCCTGCTGGGCAAGATCAAGATGACCAAGGAGACTCGCAGAAAGGGCAACGACGACGACATCCGCGTCGAGGTGGCCACTGCTCTGGGTCGAATTGCCAAGCCTGAAGACAAGGTCGCCATCAATGCCCTGAAGGCGGTCAGCGAAGGCAAGCAGCGTAATCGAATGCTGCAAAAAGCCGCTGCCGACTCGCTGCGACGTTTGACGGGCAGCGCACCGGAGCGCAAGAAAAAGTAATGGCGGCTCTCAGATAGAGGGGTTGTATGCCCTGCAGCCGCTGACGCAGGGTGGCTCGCTAGGGCCACCCCCTGTCAACCGCGGCAACCGGCTCTTCAACCGCCAGGACAGAGAGCCGGTGCCTCTTGGATTACTTGACCGGAGTGCCGACAATGCGCATCTGCGTGGACAGGAAGTAGTTCAGGCGATCCTGTTCATACTCGCACTCGACGTAGAACACCCGGCAACCTTTGTCGGGGCCGGAGATTTCCGCTGCCAAGGTCTTGCCGTTAGGTTCGATGGGCAGGCTCTTCCAGGTCGATTGCCGGAAGTCGCGTGTCTGGGCATCGGCGAACCAGAGTCGTACCGCCTTCGGTACGACGTCCGACTCTACTCGCAAACGGTACTTGCTGCCGTTGTCCTCGTGCTTCCAGTTCAAGCGGGGCAAGGAGCGGCCCTCGGCCTGCACGCGGGCAAAGGCCGATAGGGTGTTGATGGCGCGAATGCGATCCTTTTTGCCGTCTTCGTTCTGCTGAGCCAGATCGTGACCGGCATTGGGAACATAGCAGACCCATTTATCGCCCTTTAGGTCATCCCAGTAGAGGTTCAAAGCGTCCTGTGTCCAGTAGGGATCGTTGGTGCCGTTGATGATCAACTTGGGCAACTGGATGCGATCACGATAGACCCAGGGATCGACCATCTCCCAGAGTTTCTGCGCCTCGGGGCTGCGCGGCGGCGGCACTAGCTTGCGTCGCGTGTAGTCGCGGATCTGTTCGGAGTAGGCACCATACGATTCGAGCTGATAAGACATCTGCTTCTGCATGTTCAACGTGTCGATGACCATCGGAGCGATGGCCTTGACACGCGGATCGTTGGTCGCGGCAGTTAGCCAGCTTGTCCAGCCTCGCTTGGAAGCCCCAGTCACTACGAACTCCTTGAGTTCGTGCTTCCATTCCTGTCGGCTGAATGCTTGCAGCGTATCCATTGCCTTGATGAGACTCTTGACCATCGGGAAGAGCAGTGGCCAGTTGGCATCTCTGGTTTCCAGATAACGGACGAATGTTTCAGTGATTAGAGCGTCTTCTTTCTGATTGCCCAGCAACGGCTGGTTGGGGATGCCGTACAGAAAGGCCACCGGGGCACGCATCTTGCGAGCGAAGTCGGCCGCCATCAGGGCCGAAGCGGAACTGTGCTTGCCGCCCTGGTTCCACAGCAACATGGTGGACTTGGGACTAATGCCATCGGGCATGACGACAGC
>Ga0272446_1006346_pt1 | contig 12377 bp, 5 predicted proteins | sample YNPCB0061_FD_194587 | JGI IMG/M metagenome (GOLD analysis project Ga0272446, IMG submission 194587) | Hot spring microbial mat communities from Yellowstone National Park, WY, United States - YNP-CB-006-1 | ecosystem: Environmental > Aquatic > Thermal springs > Hot (42-90C) > Sediment | place... | reverse complement strand
GGCTGGTCCCACAGCGCATTGCTCCAGCAGATCGTGGCGTTGTGGTGTTCGCCCAGGTCGGCGTAGCACCGCGCCAGTTCGGGCCAGAGCGCTTGGTGCGCGGGGGAGTGGAACGGTTCGAGCTGCTCCAGAAACTGCACGGTCAGCGTGCGGAGCCGCTGCTCTGCCACAGTGAGATTGTCCAGGGAGCCAGCATTGGTCGTGGATGGCCGCGGGCGTGGCGGCGCTTGCCCCGGCTGGATCGGGGGCGGAGGCTTGCGCGTGGGCGTGACGGTCGCTTGCGACCTGGCGGGCCGGGGCGGGGCGGCGGTTGGGGTTGGCTGGTCTTGCTGCGCCTGAAACGGCTCCAGTTCCAGCCAATCTTGCCGGGGCACCCACACCGTCAACGCCCGGCTCGCCGGGCTGGCGTAGTCGATCCACTGGGCCAACGGGGTAAACGCTGCCCACTCGACGCAGTGGCTGCGCAGTTGGTCGGCCGGCTGACCGGGCAAAAGCCAGTACAGCCGCTTCGGCTCGGGGGCGAAGCGTTGGCGCAGCTCGTCGAGGCGCAGCGGCGGTTCCAGTTGGTAGCCACGCCTAAAATAGAGATTGACCAGCCCCGGATACGGCACCAGCGGCACCGCACCTTCCTGCGTTAGCACGAGTGAGACGCGCTGCCAACTCTCGGGCCGCACGCGCAGCAAGATCGTCGGGGGACGGTCAGCCGTATCGGTCAGGACGGCGATTTGCAGATGGTCGATCAGCCGGTGGTCCAATTCGCTGACCAACCGCAGCAGGTGCTGCATTGCATCGTCGGTCCAATACCACAGCCGAGGTTCAGCCACCCGCGCTGTGCCGCGCGCAGGCCGCAGCCGCAGCGGCAGCCGGACACTGCCCACCGGGCCAGCCGGGGCGTCGCTGGGACGAGTCAGCTTGGACGGCTGAGCGGGCAGCGCCCCCCCCGGCACCGGCGCGGGCCAGGCGATGAACCGGCCGGTGTAGCTGGTCAGCCGGGCGTGTTGGTCGATGAGGACTAGCCCGCGGGCGGGGGTGGGGAAGAGGTCCAGCAGCGGATGAGTCATGCCGTAAGGGAGCCAGACTCCCGGTTTGGCCAGGCCGTAGGCGACCGTCTGTTCGCTGGCGGTACGCAGGGCGGAGTAGACCGGGCAGCGCTCGACCCAGAGCAACGCCTCGTCGCCCGGTGCATCCCAGGCATAGCGAATGCCCGTCGCCCCCAGGCGCACCAACTCGCCCATTGTCGAGACAAACGCTCGCGTCGGCACCCGCAGCAGGACGGGCTGGGTTTGGGCGGCTGGCGGCTGGAGCAGCGGTTGGGGCGGGACGGCCAACAGCCAGTGGTCGCAGTCGCGCCGGGCAGCGTCGGCGGGCGGCGAGGAGCCGGGCGGCAGGATGCTCACGCCCCACTGGGCCAGCGCGGAAGTGTCGAGTTGGTCGCTGCCATCGAGCGGTTGCACCGTCAGCCCCGCGCCTGATCCCGGCCAGACGCTCAACGGGCGGGCGAGCAGCGCGGCGGGGATCACCCCCGCCCGCACGACCCGACAGTACACGGCTGGGTTGGGAAATCGCAGGAGCATCGTTCTGCTAGTGTACCTTAGCCTGATAATATACCGCAGCGATCACCTCCAGGCGCGGTCCATCCCGAGTCGCCGGCGCGTGATCGGGGTTGGTTGTTGACAGGGTAGCAGACGCTGACTAGGGTAGCAATGATTCTGCATCGCCGTTCGATCCAACACAGGAAGCCCGTGCATGGATAATCCTCCTGCCAGCAGTCCACCCAACCCCAACACTAGCACCCACTTGTTGGCCGGGGGTCTCGTGGTGGTGCTAGCCTTCCTGCAAGCGGCATTCGTGGCCCGCAACAGCGACATCTGGATGCACCTGGCGGTTGGCCGGTCGCTAGTCGCTGGGCAATTCCGCTTCGGGGTCGATCCGTTCAGCTACGCCACAGTCGGGACGTATTGGGTTCACCATGCCTGGCTCTTCGGGCTAGTGCAATACGGCCTGTACAGCCTGGCCGGGTGGCTGCCGGTGTTGGTCAAGGCCAGCCTGTTTGCCACGACGATCCTGCTGCTACAGCGGATTCGTCAGTCTCAGGTTATGTCCTGGCCCGTCGTCATCGTCAGCGGGCTGGCCGTGCTGGCCTGCTCGCCACGCTTGACGTTGCAACCGCTGGTCGGCTCGCTGCTGCTACTCACCCTGACACTGCAACTGCTGGAGTGGGTTCGCGCGGCCCGCACTCGGCGGCAGTTGGCGGTCTACTGCGGGCTGGTGGCGCTGGTTCAGGCGCTGTGGGTGAATTGGGACAGTTGGTTTTTCCTGGGGCCAATAGTGATCGGGCTAATGACGGTGGGCGAGGCGTTGACCGGGTCCAACCGCTCACCCACTGCCGCAGCGCAAACCCGGCGGCTGGCGGCGGCGCTGGGCGTGGCGGTGCTGGCGACGCTGGCCAACCCCCACGGCTGGCGGGCGTGGACGCTGCCGCCTGAGCTAGTCTCTCCCCAACTCATCGGCATACTGCGGCAAGATGTGCTGCTGCGTCTGGGAGCCTTGACTGCCCTGGATCATTGGGCCGAACCCGCCTTCGGACTGAATCTCTGCGGGCTGGCGTATGCCCTGTTGCTGCTGGGGGCGGTGGTGGTGCCGTGGCTGGACCGCGAGCGGCTGCGCTATGGCGATGCCCTGGTGCTGGCTTGCCTGGCCCTGCTGAGCCTCGCTCACGCCCGGCTGATCCCGGTTTTTGCCATCGTCGCGGTGCCGATCATCAGCGATCATCTCGCTCGGCTGACCCGCGGTTGGGGGGTCAGCCGCTTCAGCCAGCAGGCCGGCATCGCCGGGGTGCTGCTGGTACTCAGCGGCTGCGTGCTGGCCTACCCGGGCTGGTTGCACCCCGAGCCGCCCGTCCCCTGGCATGTCCGCTACCACGGCTACAGCATCGAGCCGGACCCGGAAATGGTCGAGTTGGCCCAGCACTTGCGGTCGCTGCGGGAGAGTGGCCGGGTGCCGGTCGGCTGGCGCGGCTATCACTACCACCCGGATCTCATCTACTATTGTGCCTGGTTCGCCCCCGGAGAGAAGGGGCTATTCGATTATCGCTACGCGCTGTTCGACGCGACCGTCAGCGATTACCTGCAAGTGCGCAACTGGCTGAACAGCCTACCGCTGGAGCCAGACCCGCGCCTGCCGCCGGGGATCAGCAAAATCCTGCGGGACCGGGGGATTCGTTACCTCGTGCTGACCGGGCTACAGCGCGACAACGCGCTACCCATCCTCCAGACTCTCTGGCGGGTCGATGAGCAATGGGCGATGTGGTATCTGGACGGGAACTCGGCGATCCTGGGCCGCCTCGACCCCGACAGCGACCCGTCCGAGCGGCAACGCATCGCCCGCCTGCACGTCGATTTCGCCAAGCTGGCCTTCGACCGCGACGACGTACCGTTGGCTTCCAGCGAACCGAAGCAGGAGTTGCGCAAGACGCCCCGCGCCTGGTGGGAACGATTCAACGGCCCGCCCAGCCCGCTCTCGACGGAAACCACCCGCGCCGAACTGCTGCTGAACTATGCCGACTTCCTCCGCGAACGGGCCGTCGCCCGCCTGCAAGCCTACTGGCTGCTCACCGGCAGCCGCTGGATGACCGGCCAGCCCAACGGGCTAGGTATGGCGTTGGACCTGTTCGCCGCCGAGACGGTCATCACCCCCCTGGACCGCACCAACCTGCAAGCCTTGCCGCTGCTGGCAGCGCAGGCGGCCCGCCGGGCCATCCGCGACAACCCCAACGACGCCGAGGCGTACTTTTACTTGGCCCGGGCTTACGAATTGCTGGCCCTAACGCCCAACGATCCGCTGCGCCGCGTGCAAGCGCTGTGGGCGCTACGCATGGGCAGCGACCGCATTCGCTTCAGCGAGCTGCCGTATCGCCGCCCGCAACTGGTCCTGCGCGGGATGGAGACGCTCATCAACCTCTACGTCCGCAACGGCGCGAAGGACCTGGCCAACGAGATCACCCGCAAGCAACTCGGTTACGCCGAGCAACTGCCCGGCTTCGACGAGAGCAACTTGCAGTTGCTGCAAGCCCGCTACCAGGAGCAGAGCCAAGAGCTGGAGAAGGCCCGCGCGCAACTGGAGCAGGAACGCGAGGGCCGGCCGTTTACCGACCAACTGGAACTGTGCCTGAAGCTGGGGCTGGTCCGCGAGGCGATGCTATCGGTGCGCAGTCTGGACTTCCGCGATCCCAACCCCGCCCTGATCGACCGGATCATCGAAGTGAACCTGGGGATCGCCGGCGAGGCATTGCGTGCCCGCGAGATGCTGCGTCAGACCATCGGCAGCGGCCGGACCTTGCGCTTTCGGCAGTGGCAGGTGGCGTTTCTGGTCCAGCGGGCGATGATCGACGCGGTTCTGGGCGATTTCGCCACCTCCGGCAACGCCCTGGAGGAGGCCATCGCCCTGCTGCTGTACAACCCGCCGGTGGTCCCATTCAACCCCGCCCTCGACCTCTTGCCGATCCATCAGCCCGGCCGCCTACTCGTGGCTATGATGAATCAGCCCCAGGTGCTAGCCAACCAATTGCAGTCGATGACCAACTTGCACTTGCTGCGTGCGCAGATGGCGTTGGAGGAAGGTGACGTGCCAGTGGCGCTGCATCATCTCCGGCAAGCCGCCGCCGCAACGCGCTGGGGGGTGCGTACCACCGAAACGGCCGTGGCCGAGTCGCTCTTGCAATTGATCCAGAACGCACGCGAGTGAGAGAATGCCTTCGACCGACCCGCTTGTTGATCTGACCAACCCCTCGGCTGTCATCGAGTTGCTTCGGGATAGCTGGCAATTGCGTGAACCGGCACGCGGGCTGCGCAACCTGCGGCACCTGAGCCAGTCCCTGGGCAGCGATCGACTGCGTGAATTGCTGGGGCCGTTGGGGCGAATCCTGCCGCGGCTGTCCGACCCCGACATGGCCCTGAACACGCTGGAGCGGTTCCTGGCCACGCCCAGCGGCAACCAGCGCCTGCCCGACTTGCTGGAGCGCAACGCCCGCGGGCTGGAGAGTACCCTGCAACTGTTCGCCGTCAGCGAGTTCCTGGGCGATGTGCTGGCGAGTAACCCGGACTTTCTGGATTTGGTCCGGGCCAACCCGCGGCGTCGGCCGACGCTCGACGAGCTGTGCCAGTCGTTGCAAGCCAGCCTCGATGCCGCCGACACCGACTCGGCGGTGCTGCGGGCGTTCCGCCGCTTCCGCCGCCGCGAGATGCTGCGCATCGGCATTGCCGACATCTTGCGGGACCGCTCGCTGGAGGAGATTACCCAGGATCTCTCCACGGTCGCCGATGCCGCCCTGACGGTGGCCCTGCGCACCGCCCTGCGCACGCTCAGCGCCCGCTTCGGTACCCCGATGACCACGGCTGGCCGCCCCGCCCAGTTCTGCGTGTTGGCCTTCGGCAAGCTCGGCGGAGTCGAGTTGAATTATTCATCGGACCTGGACTTGATGGCGATTTTCGATAGCGACGGCGGGACTCAGTCGCCGAGTGGCCGGGGCAGCATCAGCAACGAGGAGTTCTACAGCCGCGTCGTCACCGAGATCGTCCGGCTGCTCTCAGCGCACACCGACCAGGGCCAAGCCTACCGGGTCGATCTGCGCTTGCGGCCCGAGGGCCACCGCGGGCCGTTGGTCCGCTCGCTAGCCGCCACCCTGGCGTACTACGATACGTTCGGCCGCACCTGGGAGCGGCAAGCGCTGATTAAGGTGCGGCCTGTCGCCGGCGACATCGCCCTGGGGGAGACGTTCCTAACCACCATCGAGCCGTTCGTCTACCGCAAGTATCTGTCGTTCGCCGAGATCAACGAGATCAAGGCGATGAAGCGGCGGATCGAGCGGGCGGTGCAACAAGCCGGCGAGTGCGACACCGACGTGAAGATCGGCCGGGGCGGCATCCGCGACATCGAGTTCACCGTGCAATTTTTGCAGTTGGCCAACGCCGGGGACTTGCCGCAACTGCGTCAACGCAACACGCTCAACGCGCTGGCGGCGCTGGAGCAGGTCGGCGCGATCACCGCGCAGGAATACGCCAAGCTCGACGCCGGCTACCGCCTGCTGCGCAAGATCGAACACCGCCTGCAACTGCTCTTCGACCTGCAAACGCACCGCCTGCCCACCGCCCCCGAGGAATTGCGCAAGCTGGCGCTGCGCATGGGCTACGGCCAAAGCCAACCCGGTCGCGTGGTCCGACCGCAGCTACCGGGCAACGACCTTGGCCCGCAAAAGCGCTCGCCGCTGGACGAGCCGGACGAGCCACTCCTGGACACTCGGCAATTGCTCATCGAGCCGCTCGACCGCTTCATGTTCGACTACCAGGAACACACCCGGCTCAACCGCGAAATCCTCGACCACCTGCTGCATCAGACCTTCTCCGCCGACGACCGCGACGCCGAACCGGAGAGCGATCTGATCCTCGACCCGCAGCCCGACGAGGCGACCATCCGCGCGGTACTGGGACGCTATCCATTCCGCGACATCCCCACCGCCTACGCCTGCCTGACGCAACTGGCCCAAGAGTCGGTGCGCTTCCTGTCCACGCGGCGTTGCCGCCACTTCCTGGCTTCGATTGCCCCACGCCTGCTGCGGGCCTTGGCCGAGACGCCCGACCCCGACCTGGCGTTGGTCAACCTGGAAAAGGTCACCGCCTCGCTGGGCTGCAAGGCGGTACTCTGGGAGTTGTTCACCTTCAATCCGCCCAGCCTGAAGCTGTATGTCGATCTGTGCGCCAACAGTTCGTTTCTGTCGGAGATTCTGATTAACAACCCGGGCATGATCGACGAAGTCCTCGACAGCCTGGTGTTGAACCGACCGCGCACCGCCGCGCAGATGCGGGCGGAATTGGCCGAGCTGACCCGCGGCGCGGAAGACGTGGAGTTGATCCTGCACAGCTTCCAGGACAAGGAGTTGCTGCGGATCGGCATTCGCGATCTGCTGGGCAAGGACGACATTCAGGCCACCGAGTTGGCCTTGTCGGACCTAGCCGAAGTGATCCTGCAACAGACCGTCGCCTGGCTGATCCCCCCGCTGCAAGAGCGTTACGGGCAACCGATCATCGGCGAGGGGCCAAACGCCGGCCAACCCTGTCGGCATGTGATTGTCGGCCTGGGCAAGTTGGGCGGGCGCGAGATCAGCTACCACAGCGATCTGGACTTGATGCTCATCTACGAAGCGGACGGTCAGACTGCCCCCGGCCCGCATGGCGAGCAGACCGACAACCTGCACTACTTCACGCAACTGGCCCAACGCATCATCAAAGTCCTCTCCAGCCTGGGGCCACTGGGTCGGCTGTACGCGGTGGACATGCGGCTTCGGCCCACGGGCAAATCCGGGTCGTTGGCCATCCCCCTGGCCGAGTTCCGCCGCTACTTCCAGGATGGGCAAGGCGGCCGCATCTGGGAGCGGCAAGCGCTGACGCGGGCCCGCCCGGTCCAGGGGGACCCCGACTTCGCCGCCGAGGTGATGGCGGCTATCGAGCAAGTCGTCTATCACCGGGACTGGCAGCCCGCCGACACCGCCGCGATTCGCCAGATGCGCGAACGCATCGAGGCTGGCAGCAACGAACGCAACCTCAAACGCGGCCCCGGCGGCATTGTCGATGTCGAGTTCCTCGTGCAGATGCTCCAGTTGCGCCACGGCCAGGCCAAGCCCAGCTTGCGTACCCCCTCGACCTGGCAGGCGCTGGACGCGCTGCACGCCGAGGGGCTACTCAGCGACAGCGAGTACGGGCAACTGAAGGATGGCTACGGCTTCCTGCGGCTGGTCGAGAGCCGACTGCGCATCGTGACCAACCGAGCCTTGGAAGAACTGCCTGCCTCTTGCGACGATCTGGAGAAGCTGGCCCGGCGCTTGGGCTACGAACCACGCGACGGCAAGAGTGCGGCCATCCACTTCCTCATCGACCGCGAACGATACCGCCAGCAAATCCGCCAACTCTACCTGACCGTGCCCGACCGCTGACCAGCGCACGCGCTGCGGGAACCATCCCCCATCCGAGGCGGTCAGATGACGCGCAAGACCAGGACCGTCGCGTTGTCTGGCGAGCCGCCCAGGTTGGTCCGATTGATGAGGCGGCGGGCGGCGGATTCGGCCGAGTTCGATCGGGCCAATTCTTCGGCGATCATCTCCAGGCTCAGGACATTGGACAGGCCATCGGAGCAGACCACGACCCAGTCTTCGATCTGCAAGCGAACGTGGTAGAGGAACGGATCGACGAACTCTTGCCCGCCGATGGCTTGCAGCAGCACCGCCCGGCGGGGATGGATTTCGGCCTCCTCGGGGGTGATTAGCCCCAGTTCGACCAGTTGATTGACCAGGGTTTGGTCGCGGGTGATCTGGGTGCCTTGCCCGTTGCGGAAGTGATAGGTGCGGCTGTCGCCGACGTGCGCGACGAACATTTGCGTGCCTTCGACATAGACCAACTCGACGGTGCAGCCCATGCCGCGCGCCCCTTGCCCAGAAGCCGCCGCCCGGCGGACACGCTCGTTGGCCGCCGCCATCGCCCGGCGCAGGTGATCGGCTAGGGTCAGCGATTGCGGATCGGGGCGTACCGGCTGATCGGCCAGGCGGCAGAAGGGTGGGTGGGCCAGCAGGTATTCCGAGATGGCTTCCAGGGCCAAGGCGGCGGCGATCTCGCCGCTCTCCTCCCCGCCCATGCCATCGGCCAACAGCAACAGGGCGGCGTCCTCGAAGTCGTCGAGTCGGCCCGCGCTGCGGTGAATCAGTGTGTAGGCATCCTCGTTGCCGGTACGGACGATGCCGGTGGTCGTCCAGCCCGCGACATCCAGCCGGGGACGGTCGATCATCTGCCGACATTGTTCGAGGGTGCGGTAAAGTTCCTCGAAGCCGGTCGGGTCGCTACTCTGCATGGCCCGACTCGGAAAGCGGTAGGCCGGGTCCACCGCGGCTGTCTTGATGAGTAAGCGGGCCAGCACGGGGTTAGCCTCGGGGTGCATCGTCAGGTAGGTGCCGGGGCGGACCTCGTCGGTCGCCCCGTTGGACAACAACGCCTCCAGCAGCATGCCGAAGGTATACAGGTGGCAGCGCGGCGAGGCGAGCGGGTAAGGCTCGGACAATTCCGGGGCCACCCACGCCGAAGCGGGCACCGGGTTGAGGCTGGTCGGCGACATCGGGATGAGCGTAGACAGATCCGGCAAGAACACATGGCGGTAAGGCGAGATGAGGATTTGCTCCGGCCGCAACTCGCTGAGCAATACCCCGGCGACATGCAGGCATTCGAGCATCTCGGCAATCTGGGTCAACCAGGCGAAGCGCTCGCGGGTTTGCGTGGTCGGCGCTTGCCAGGCTTGGCAGAGCGGGACGCCCGGATACCCTTCCATAACCAACACGCTGCGCTGATCCAGTTCCATCCGCTCGATCAGCCGGGGCAAAGCCGGGTGGCGGACTTGCCTGGTGATGTCGGCGAGCAAGTCGAGGCGCTGGCGTGTGTCGGGGTGGCCGGTCTGGGCGACAACCAACACGACCGGGAGCGGCGGTTGCGACAGGTGGTCCTGGCCCCAGTACCAAGCAATCGGCCCGTTGTCTCGAATGCGTTCGCCAATAGCGTATCGCTCCGTCAGTTGGCGTGCGACGCCGATCATCCTTCGACCTTTCCAGCCATCTGGCCGCTCACATCGTGACTTTCAGGTGAACGGTGCCAATTTGGATAACATCGTTGACCTGCAAGACCCGCTGTTGGCCGGGGGTGATGCGTGCGCGGTTGACGAACGTGCCGTTGAGACTGTTCAAATCTTCGATGGTCAAGACCCCATTCTCGTAGGTGACCACGGCATGCTGGCGCGAAGCCCAGACCCGATCGGGGGACTCCTGATCGACCAAGTCGATGTCCACTGGGCGTTCGTCGGGGCGGCCGATGAAGTTGCGTCCCTCGTAGATCGGGTAGATGACGTTGAGCTTCAGCCCGCGGATGACCACCAGTTTGGGCCGCGTCTCCTGCACGGATTGGGTGGGCAGACCAGCCGCGGGCGGGCCAAGCTGCGTCTGGGCGTGCGGGGTCAATTGCGTCTGAGCGTGTGGGGACAAGGGCGTCTGGGTTGTCGCTGGTGGTAGTCGTCGGCCCAGGCGGGTAGGTGGATCGGGTTGGCGCTTGCCGGGGTTGGTCGGGGCGCTGATCGCCGAGGTTGGCTTGGGCACCAGCGCCGGCGGCACGACTGGGGTCGGCGGTGGATCGGCCGGCACGCTCGGCGGAACTGCCCCGGGCACCGGATCGCTTGGCTCCAGGTTGGTCACCTCCACCAGGGGCACATGCTTCAGATGCACCGTGCTTGGCAAGTTTGGGTCGGGCTTGACGGCTGGTGCTTCCGCGACGGGGACTGCGGCATCATCGCCCAACACCGTCGCGTGAGGGTCGAGGTTGGCCGGACTGCTTGGCGTAGGCGTCGGTTGCACTCCACGCAAGTCGGCCCGGCACTTCTCGCAGAATCGCACACCGACTCGGTTATTGTGTCCGCAATAAGGGCACCGAAGCATTGTCTCACTCTCCTCCAACTCGCCCGCAGCGTGTCGGTTTGTGGGGATATGGTTCGCTGGCTGGTGTCACTGTAGCCACTGTTGGCACTCCTCAGGATCGGCTGGGAGTCCTGGACCCAGCCAATAATCGAGTGAGGGGTTCGGAGTTACGAACATCTTGTCCGGTCAGCAAGGGTTGTGTCAATCGCAAGGTACGCTTCACTATTGTTTCATCTTACTGGATGGCCCACCACTACCCAACAGCAACCACCGACAATTTTCCTCAATTGCCGCCGAGCCTTCGAGTTCGCAGCGGTGCTGTCGGCGTCGTTGCCGCGTGCTAGAGCCAGCCTCGCCTTCCTCCGCGTTTGTATTCGCCATCCCGCAGTGCCTGGCCGCAGCCTAGCCGCAATTTTCCGATCAATCTCAGCCTAACACGTCGGCGGGATTTTTCAAATATGAGTCGAAAATTGCGTTGCGGAATCACCCGGCACCGGCTACACTGACCAGTGAGCGTGTAATCCGCGACTCCGCCACCCGTCGCTGAATGGACTCGACGATGCTAGCTATACGAACCTCCCCTCGAAAACAAAGATGTAGCCAGGATCGTGTTGACGGATTGCAGCAACACCGCGACCGTTTGTACTCGGAAGGAACCAGATTGCATCCTGAGGATTTGGACTGGGCGTGGCACACAAAGGAGTGTCGATATGCAAGGTTCTGCATTGATACCGATGGCGTCCGAACTACTCAAGCAAAGCCCCTTGCCGGCCCTACGGCAACTGCGTGTCAGCGAGACTGACACCGAAATCGTCATCCACGGGGTGGTATCTTCGTTCTACCTCAAACAACTTGCCCAAGAGACGGTCCGCCCGGTCCAGTATGGTCGCCGCTTGCACAATCGCGTGATCGTGTCGCGCAGCCAACCGACCTGAGCCAGCCCCACCCGCGTATCGGTGGACCGACTGACCGCCCTGGCTCGAGGCAAGGGCGGCTTCCCCCTAGTGCAACTGCCTCGTACCTACCGTGCCGTGCCATAGCGTCGGCCAGCGACGGCTACCGTCGGCTAGCCGGTCCTAAACTGCGGGCGATCTGCTCGACCTCGGGACGCAACACCGCGACCGAGTTGGGGGTCAACTGCACGGCAATCGTCGCCGCTACCTCGGGGCTGCGAACGACATAGTAGTCTAGGGTCAAGCGTCGGCCGGCGAAATCTACTTCCAGGGTGAACGTATCGAGTTCGTGTGGGGCAGCGCGAAGCCGGCGTGGCGGGGTGCGGGCGATGACCTTGCCCTGCTGTTTGATAAATGCCTCTGATTCGTTCAAATAAGCAGCCGGGGTCGGCACTTGCTCGGGGCGTTCGGCGGTAATCAGCAGGCTCGACCCGCCCGGCTCCTCCAGGGCTACCTGCTGGTTGCGGACCATCCCCACCCGCCACCGACGCGGGTAGATGAAGCGGATGCCAATGTCGGGGTTGTCGTACAGCAGGCTGGTGTTCTGAGCGTTCGGATCGACCACCAGGCCACGCACGACCTCGTCGGCCAGTGCGGCGGGGCGGACGTTGGCCTGGCGGGTGAGCGTGAACTGGCCACGGATGCTGCCGACCTCCTTGCCGTTGGCGTCGAGCAGGGTATGCGTGCCATCGAGGGAGACGTAGCTGATGTGCTTGCTGTCCAGGTCGAAATACAGCCGCCCGCGCAGGTCCTGGCGGTTGGGGCCGTCCTCGTTGACCCCCTCGACTACCCCGGCAAACTGGATGTGGGCGTGCCGGCGTCCGGCCAGTTCGAGATAACCCAAAAACTCGCACACGAGCTTGCCTTTCTCGACCTTTTCGAGATCGGTTAGTTCCTGCACGGCTGCGTTGGTCGCGGTCCACCGATCACCC
>Ga0272446_1006345_pt1 | contig 12382 bp, 9 predicted proteins | sample YNPCB0061_FD_194587 | JGI IMG/M metagenome (GOLD analysis project Ga0272446, IMG submission 194587) | Hot spring microbial mat communities from Yellowstone National Park, WY, United States - YNP-CB-006-1 | ecosystem: Environmental > Aquatic > Thermal springs > Hot (42-90C) > Sediment | place... | reverse complement strand
AAAAATATCAAATTGCATTAGACAATAGAGAAGTTAGTCCTCCTAAACGCAATGAAGCTGCAGAAAAATTACGAACAATAATTATTTCTGGAGTTTTATCAATCCTACTTTTGATTGTCATTTTTGTAACTTTACCATTAACAGTTCTAAGCTGGAGCGGTTTGTTCGTTTATTCATCAATTGTTTCTCTCGTGATTTTCCTTTTCATTCTTTTGATTAGATATTTCGCTACACTTTTCATGGCTTACTTTTATTTGACAAAATATACAGTTCAAGAAAAAAGTGGCTACTATCCATTTGTTTCTATTATTGTTCCAGTTTATAATGAAGGCAAAGTTTTACGCGATTCGATTGAGTCGTTATTAGAATTAGATTATGCTAATTATGAAATAATTATTGTTAATGATGGTTCAACTGATGACACTGCTGAAGTTGGAGAAACATTAGTCGGTTATCAAAAAGGGAAAGTTGGTTTAGTAAAAGTATCATTGATTAATAAACCAAATGGTGGAAAAGCCAAAGCATTAAATGCTGGAATTCAATATTCAGAGGCTCAATTTGTTCTTTGCATGGATGGAGATTCTCAGTTATCTGAAAACACTTTGAAAAATGCTGTCCGACATTTTATTGATCCTGCTGTTGGTGCTGTTGCAGGTAATGTTAAAGTTCAAAACAGAAAAAAGATTTTAACAGACCTTCAAGCACTTGAATATCTTGAAGGATTGAATATGGCAAGAAGTGCTCAAGGTTTTATGCAAATGGTAAATATCATTCCTGGTCCGATTGGTGTTTTTAGAAAAAGTGCTTTGAAAGATGCCGGTTTTTATTCAAGCGATACTTTTGCTGAAGATGCGGATGTCACACTAAAAATTTTGGCTGCTGGTTGGAAAATAGTTTATGAACCAAATGCAATTGCTTATACAGAAGCTCCTGTGACAGTTTATCAATTATTAAAACAAAGATATCGTTGGACGCGTGGAATTCTTCAAGCAATAAGAAAACATAAAAGATTTTTAGTCAATCCAACTATAAATTTTAATACAAGTATGATTTTGTGGCAGATGTTTTATGAAGCTCTTCTTTGGCCAACGATGAATATTTTCGTGAATCTTTATTTTATTCTTGTTGCGTTATTATATGGTCTTTCAAGTTTTATTTTCTTGTGGTGGGTTGGAATCGCAACATTGGATTTAATGGCTGCGGTATATTGTATTGCTGCAGAAAAAGAAGAATTTCGACTTGTTCCTTATGCTATCATTTATAGAGTGATTTTTATTTTAATGATTGATGTTACAAAAGCTATGGCAACAATAGAAGAGTTTATTGGCGTCAAAATGACTTGGGGCAAGCTTGAAAGAACAGGACTTGCCAGTGTAAAAGGAAATTCTGAGTTGCAATCTGCAACTGTTAAATAATTTTTAATATGAGGTAATTATGGAACTAATTCCAATACTTTCACTTATTATTCTTGTAGCGACAATCTCAACCTTCATTCTTTCAGTTGGTGCATATATTCTGTATAAAGTTCGTGAAAGAAAAGGTTTGACTGCAACTTCTGCAAAACCAGCTACAGTACCAGCAGAACTTGTAACACCTGCACCGTTAATTTCTGAGCAAAGAATTTCAACTCCTGAAAGAAGGACTTTTGAATCACCTCAGCAAGAATTTGGTTATGAGTATCAAAGACAGCCAGCTTATGGTATGCCGGAAGAACCATCGCGTGGACCTGAACTGCGTCCAACTTTTGTTGGAAATGCTCCACCAAGTTACAGCGAAACAAGATATCAAAGACCAACAGCTGAGCAAACTCGTCAATATGAAGGCGAAAGAAAAACTGGTCGCGGTAAATTTATGAGATACACAAATGAAGGTTATACCGAACCTTCAAAACAAGAAAAGAAACAAGAGGATAATTTAAGGTGGCGGTAAAAGAAGCAGCCAAAGGATTACGTGTTAATTATCTGATTATTTTTCTTAGCGGATTAGTTTTACTAATTATCGCTATACTTGTTTTTTTGTTAATCATAAAAAATATTTATGGAAATTATGAAATAAGTCAAATTTTACCTACCAAACAAAACCTTGAATTTTTACAAGATGTTAAAAAGGGAAAAGCAGCGATTCTTTATTCACGATATACAGAAAATATGCTTGAACCAGGAAGTACTTGGTTAAGAGATAATGTTGATACATGGAAAAAGTTTATTACCAATGCCAAAATGAAATATGAAATAATTTCTGATCAAGATATTGAACTTGGAAAACATTATGAATACAAATTAATTGTTTTGCCTGGATCAAAATCATTGAGTGATAAAGAATTAATAAATATGAAACGCTACGTTGAAAATGGTGGAAGTATTTTTGTAACCGGAGGTCCAGCAACATTTTCTGATGAAGGCAAATGGCGCGGTTGGGAATTTTTCACTGAAGTATTTGGAATGAAATTCAATCGTGAAATTAAACCAGAAGAAACATATAAAGTTCATACCTTACGCGGTAATCTTCCTTTGACCGCTCAAATTCCTACAGGATATGCATTAAAAATTGCAACTTGGGATAGACCAATTTATGCAGAAGTACTTGAACCTCGAACAACTCAAGTTAGCTTTTGGTATGATTTCCGTAAAGAAGCTGGACTTGTTAGAGAAGAAATTCAAAAAAGTGCGGGAATAGCATACGGTACTTATGGCAAAGGTAGATTTGTTTGGTATGGTTTTGAAATTAATTCTGTTTTAGGTGTCCAAAAAGATTTCGTTTATTTTGAAAAACTTTTTAATAACTCAGTCAATTGGCTAATTTATAATCCAACTGTGTTTGTTAAAAATTGGCCTGATCCTTATGATGCAGCTTTAGTATTCATTCCAACTATTACTGAACAACCACAAAATATTTATAATGTTACTTCTGCAATTAGTGGTACAAACTACTCACCAACATTTTTTGTTGATCCAGAAGTTGCAATAAATAATCCACAATTGATTAAATCAATTGCTAAAAAAGGGGATTTAGGCGCAGTCATTGATATTGGATTTCTTACATCACCTGAAGATACCGTCAATAAATTATTCAGCAAAGAAGTGCAAACTTCAACGTTAAAATTTGCGGTTGATACGCTTTATAAATTGACTTCACAAAAAATTAAAGCATTGATGCCATTGAATGGTTATTATGATGACAATACATTGCAGGCAATGGCTTCTCAAGGAATGGAATTTTTAGTAACGGATTCTTTAACCGATAGATCTGTTCCTGAAGTCAGAGTTAGAAATAATCAACAAATTATGGTTATTACAAAAACTGCTCGCGATGATTATGAAATAGTTAGAAATTATGGTTTAGTAAATCCAGAGTTTCAACGTTATACTTATGAAGAAGATATTGATAGAGTTTTGTTCGAAGGTGGGTTATATGTTTTTAAGGTTCATACAAATTATCAACTTCAACCTCAATATGCATCAGTAATCAAAGATGTGCTAAACTATGCGAAGTCAAAAAAAATGTGGTTGACTTCTTTAAAGGAATTACAAAAGTGGTGGACTAAATCTGGTGGAGTCGAAGTTCGATATGAACCAAGAAGTGCAAGAAGAATGGCTGTTGAATTTAATAATCCTCGTGATGAAAGAACAGATGCAATTGTAATTCAAGTTAATTTGAATAAACGCGTCAAGAATGTGGAAGTATCTTCGGATATTATTAATACTAAAATTCCAAAGCATTCATTAAGTGCTACTGGCGAAACAATCTATTTTTATATTGATAAAATGGAACCTCATGAAACTCGTTCATTAATTATTGATTATGAAAATGTTGGTTCTTAATTGTCTATTTCTTTTTAGCATTATTTTAATTTCCAGCCTATTAACTTTAATTCATAAAAATTTTTTTGTTATCTATGTTAACTGAAATTCATTTATTAAATTAGAAATCAAATATCAGACAAGTATATAAAGTGAACTCAAAATCAAAAAAATATTATTCGATCATTTTAATTGTTTTGATTTCTATTGTTGCGATTTCATGCGTTGAATCTTTATCAGATACCCAAACTTCAACAACTCCATCAATCGAAATATTTTCTCCAAAAACTGGAGATACAATTATGGTTGGTAAAAATTTGGTAAATTATTCTGCTGCTGATGGAGCTGGTGGAACGGGTCTTTCTCACTTTGAGCTTTTCATTAATGGAATTTATGTTCAAAAAATTACTCAAAATACTGACGGTACTAATCCTGCTATTTATATTACAGTTGATTCAACCATGATTGGTAAAACAATTAGCTATTATTTAATAGTTTACAATAAGAGTGGTAAACTTAAAGTAAGTAAAGTTCAACAAAATATTTATATAAAAGATAAACCACCAGCAGCACCAAGTAATTTGGTTGGCACATTTACAAACTCAACTACTGTCACACTTTTATGGAATGATAATTCATATAATGAAAAAGGATTTGAAGTTTGGCGAAAAGATATTAGCAGTACAGGAACAATAGATTATAGAAGAATAAAAACGTTGAGTGAAAATACAATTAGTACAACAGATATTGGTCTATCTTCATTTGCTGCATATTATTATAAAGTGCGGGCATTCAATTCATCTGGATATTCTGATTTTAGCAATGAAGTTTCTCCTTTGACATCAACTGGAGGTCCATGGAATTTACGCGCTGAAGGAATCGGAATGAACACAATAAGATTAACTTGGACAGACTTTGTTCCAAACGAATTAGGTTTTATTATCGAAAGGTTAGATGCATATACAGCTCAATTTAAACAATTAACAATTGTTGCAGCAAATACGACAGAATATTTAGATACACAACAAATCACTGCAGGTGGAACTTTTACTTATAGGATAGCTTATTTTACTTCTACATCAAAGAGTCCATATTCTAATGAAGTATCTGCGGCTACATCAACTTTAAATATTTCTCCTCCAAATCTTTCTTATTCGATGACAGGTCCAAATTCAATAAGATTAACGTGGACTTATGATAACACTTTGAATCAATCTTTTGAAACAGAAGTTGAAAAAAGGATAGTAAATAGTGGCTCGAACTTTATTAAGATAGCAACCAAAGCGAATGGTGTAACAGAACATTTTGATAACAATTTGCCTTCTGGTACCTATGAGTATCGTGTTCGACAAATTTTATCATCAAACACAAATACTTACACTGCATATTCTAAAACAGTTGTCGTAACAATTCCTTAACTCAATTATGATAGATGATTTTAATACTTTAGAAGATGGATTTCAAATTAGAGATGCTTCATTGATTGTTGATAAAGCAGGAAGAGTTATTGCTTTAAGTGAAAGAGTTAAATCATTATTCCCTCAATTAAGACCACACCAAAATTTTTTTGAATATTTTGATGACGAGAAAAAATCTTTTCTTGAAAAACTATTTTTATATGTAAAGAAAAATGAAAATTCTGTTAAGGATGAAATCGAGATTAAACTTAGAGATTTACTAAAAAAACTTACAATTTCGATTTCTCCACTTAAAAGTGAAAACAATATTTATTTTTTAATTTCATTTGCGGAAGCTAATGACGAAGTTCAACAAACAGAAGTAAAAAACTTTCGACTCACTTCTGCAAATTTGAAAGAAGTATCATCAGATGAACAGTTAAGTAAAATAATTGAGAAGATAAAATTATCATTTCCATTTTCATTTATTGAGAAAGCAAAAATCCAAAAAGAAATTAATGAACTTCCTTTCTTTTTTTGGTTGAAAGATGCCGAAGGAAAATTTGTAATTGTTAATGATAAATTTGCTGAAGTTTCTGGTTTCAATTCATCTCAACTTGAAAATAAAAATCAATCTGAAGTGCTTTCAAAGTATCTTGTTGATATTTTCCAATCTTTAGATGGATATATAAAAGCTTCAAACAATCCAATCATTATTGATAATTTGTCATCAACTATTTCTGGTGGAGTTTTTAAAGATATTTCAATTGTTGAATTACCACTTTCAGACCTTGATAATAATGTCGTTGCTATTATTGGATTTTCCAAACCAAAAGAGCAAATAATTCAAACTGAGAAAAACAATCTTTTCGAAGAAGAACTTTTCAAGAATATCCCAACTGCAGTTTGTTTCATCAACAACAAAAACAGAATTGTTTTTTACACAAAAGAATTTCTTAAAGTATTTTCTCTCGGTGAAAAAGTTGATTTAACAAATGAATCAGTCGAGAAAATTTTTGAAAAAGAAATCATTAAACAAATAGAACAATACAAATCAAGTGATGAGAAAACCGCTCATTCTTTTCAGTTCAATTTTACAGAGAAATCTAAAATTAAAGTTGAGATTACTCTTGCAAAGATTGATTATAACGATGAGCAGTTAATTCAAATTACGATAAAAGAAATTGACGAGAAAAATTTACAGGTTGAAAAAAAAGCTTTGATGTATGATGCGCTGATTGAACTGACACCAGAGCCAATGTTTATTTATGATTTAGAAAATTTAAAATTTCTTGAAGTAAATGAACAAGCATTGAAACTTTATGGATACAAACGCTCAGAATTTTTGAATATGGATTTGACAGATCTGTATGCACCTGAAGACATTCAAACTTTGATTGAAACTTCCGAAAATAAATCACTTTCCAAAAGTTATAGTGGACCGTGGCGACATAAAAAAAGTGATGGGAATTCTGTCTTTGTTGAGTTGAGAAGATCTTCAATAGAATTTAACGGAAGAAAAGCTCATCTTAACTTGGTGAGAAATGTTTCTGATCAAATTGAAAATAAAAAGAAGCAACAGCTTCTTGAAATGGTTTATGAGAATACTTCTGATATTTTGATTGTCACTGATAAAGATGGTTTCATCAAAGAAGTGAATGAACCATGTGTTAAAAAATTAGGTTATCCAAAAAGAGAATTAGAAAATTCATCATTCATATCTTTGCTAAGCGATGAAAAACGAGCAGAGATCAATAAGAATGTTTTTCATTCGGCTTTACCCAAATCATATTCAACTGAAATTGAAATAAAAAAACTTGAAAGCGGTTTACAAAAAGCAAACTTATTAGCTTTTCCAATTAAAAATTATTCTGGTGATGTTGAATCTTATTGCTTCATAATAAAATTAATAGAAGAAGAAGTTCAAAAAGATTTAAAACAAACTCAAGTTGAAGACACCGAAAAAATTGATGCCGCTTTTCTCTCTAATATGTTTCATGAAATTCTTACTCCATTAAATGTAATTTTAGGATTTGCACAAGAATTAGGTGAGAGTATTGAGAATCCAAATGAAGATCAAAAGGAAGCGATTGAAATAATTAAAGAAAATCAAAAAATGCTTTTGCAGATCATGGATAATGCAGTTGAGTATTCACAACTTGAACAAAAAGTGATCAAGTTCAGAACTGAAGAAATAAAATTCGTTGATATACTTAACGAATTAAAAGAACTCACAAGAAAAACTGCAGAAGCTAAACGTGTAGAAATTCAATATGGAAAAATATCTTCATCTCTCACTTTAGAAACTGATAAACAAAAATTTATTTATCTACTCAGTCTGTTTTTGAAGTTTGCAATTCAAATTACAAAAGAAAAATCAATTTATATTTCTGCATCAATTTATGATGATAATTATTGTGCTATTGGTGTTAAAGATAAAGCCGATGGAATTACAGCTTTTTTATTAAAAGCTCTTTCAGAAGTATTTACTGACGACGATTATTCAACTCGAAGAAATTATGGCTTTTCAAGATTCTCAACAATGTTGGCAAAAAAACTTGTTAATTTACTTTCAGTTAGAAAAGCTAATTTAAGCGTTGGTGCTGAGGTCAAAGAATTTGCTTTAGTCTTTCCATTAAAATTTGTTGTTGCAGAAAAAATTAATGCGCAAGTTGAAGTAGTGCAGCCAGATCAAAAAGCAAGTAAAAAGAAAGTTACAGTTGTACCTACATTAGAAACAGCAGAGCCAGAAAAACCCAAAAAGCAAATTGATTTTGATCTATCAAATTATTCATGCTTATATCTTGAAGACCAAATTGATTCTCAAGTTCTTTTTAAAGTACAAATGAAGGATTTAAAGAATATTGAATTTGCAGTAAGTTTTGAATCAGCCATTCCACTTTTGAAAGCAAAAAAATTTGATTTCATTTTGATGGATATAAATCTTCAAGGCGAGTATAATGGTCTTGATGCTTTGCGCATCATTCAAAAAATGCCAGGTTATAAAAATGTTCCTATCATTGCAACGACTGCCTATGTTCAGCCAGGTGCTCGTGAAAGATTTATCTCTGCAGGATTTTCAGATTATTTACCTAAGCCTTTACTTCGTGAAAAAATTATTGAATCGTTGCAAAATCTGTTGCAATAAGTTCATTAGTCCTTATGAATTCAAACCAAGTCTTTAAAACAATTTTTCATTCACCAATTGGAGAAATATTAATCCAAGCAAATACAATTGGTTTGTTGAGCATTAATTTTCTTGACGATGTAATTAATGATGACTTAACTTCAAATGAGATTACTGAAAAATGTAAACTTCAACTTGAAGAATATTTTACTGGTAGCAGAAAAAATTTTGATCTTCCATTTTTATTCAATGGAACTGAATTTCAAAACAAAGTATGGAAAAAGTTGCAAGAAATTCCTTTCGGAGAAACAATAAGTTATTTATCATTTTCTGAAATGATAGGGAATAAATTGCAAATTAGAGCTGTAGCAAATGCAAATAGTAAAAATCCATTTGCAATTGTTATTCCTTGTCATCGTGTAATTGGAAAGGATGGAAATTTAGTAGGTTATGCTGGTGGATTGTGGAGAAAAAAATGGTTAATTGATTTTGAAAAATCAATATCAGGAAATACATTCAACTTGGAATTGTTTAGCGAATATGATCATTCAAAAAGAAATTAACTTAAAGCCTCGTGACAGAGGATTTCATTTAATCACTGATGAAATTTTATCTCAAATTATAGAGATAAAAAAAATTCAAATTGGGATTGCTAATATTTTTTTAAAACATACATCAGCTTCATTATCAATCAATGAAAATGCTGATCCAACTGTTCGAAGCGATATGGAAAAATATTTTAACAAATATGTTCCAGAAAGTGATGCTAAATTTTATGATCACACACTTGAAGGCACAGACGACATGACTTCTCACATAAAATCAACTATTATTGGTACATCGTTAAATATTCCAATTACAAATGGTAAACTTAATCTTGGCACTTGGCAAGGTATATACTTATGCGAGCATAGAAATTATGCTGGTTCGAGAAAAATAGTAGTTACATTATTTGGTGAATGATGAGAAAAATATTTTTTCATTTGTTTCAACTTGCTATAATCATTTTATTTTTAAGTGTTTCAACTCAAGCACAAAATGGAATTGTAAAATCATTTTATCCTAACAAAACAATCAAAAGTGAAATCTCATATATCAATGAAATACTTGATGGGAAATCAATTTATTATTATCCAAATGGGAATATTCAAGAAGAAAAAAATTATAGCAAAGGAATTTTAAACGGTTGGGTTCGTCAATACTATGAGAATGGAAAAATCAAAATTGAATATTTTGTTGACAATGGTGTGAAAGATGGAGACGAAAAAAAATATAGTAGCGAAGGAGAATTGATATCTATTCTCACTTATCAAAATGGATACTTAAAAAGGAAACAAACTTTTGATGAAAAGTTACCAGTAGCAAAAGAATCAAATAAAAAAATTGAGATAAAAGAAAATTATACAGAAGCATACCCAATCGGTGGTGTTCAAGAAATTGAATCGAAAATAATTTATCCAGAAGATGCTAAGAAGTATGGACTTGAAGGAAGCGTTGTATTGAATCTAAAGATTGATGAAACAGGAAATGTGTTGAATTATCAAGTCAAAAAAAGTTTAGGATTAGGTTGTGATGAAGAGGCAATTCGTATTCTTAAAGAAACTAAATTTATTCCGGCAAGAAACAATGATAAGTTTATTCCATCCGAATTAGATTTAGAAATTAAATTTAGATTACCAAAGAAAGAAGAAAAAATTGTACAAAAAGAAAATCAACAACTCTCAACAGCAATTTCAACAAGTGGAAAAAATATAGAAATAATTTGCCAAGCAGAACAATGTCCTCGTCCAGAAGATGATTTGGCTACAATTTATTCACGTGTTCAAATTCCAAATGTTGCCAAAGCATTGAAAATAAAAGGCATTATTGTCATTGAAGGAATTGTTACAATTGACGGTCAACTCAAACAAACGAAAATTATTTCTGGAGTTGGTTACGGTTGTGACCAAATAATTGAATCATCATTAAAATTATCAAAGTTCTCTCCAGCAATTAAAAATCAACAACCAATGGAGGCAAAAGTAATTATCAATTTTCCATTCATTTATGATTATGAATAGAATTTAAAATTAAATTGTAAAATTCCTTTTCCAGATTTTTACCTTTATTTCTCGCATACCAAAGATGAAGCTGTTCAATAAAATCATCTTTAGTTTTGCCTTCGCTCTTTAATTTGTTAATTAATTCCTGCGCTTCATTTGGTCTTGCACCCCAAACAAAAAGTTCATTTCCACTTTCATCAAAGGCAATTAATTTTGGAATACTTCTCGTTCCATTAGTCAAGTACAAATCCATAATTTCTAAATGAGAATCTCTTTTAAAGATTCGAAGAGTAATTAATGGATTGAGTTTAGAAATTTCATAAATGTAAGGAACATTCTGTGCAGAATCACCACACCAATTTTCAGTTATCAAAATCCACCATTGTTTGAAATTAATTTGCTTTACTATTTCTTTAATTTCTTGGCTTGGTTTATATGTTTTATGAATTCTTGAACTTCGTTGATAATTCAATTTTGTGTAATTCAAAAGTTCAAGTTCATCTTGAGAAAGATTATCATCTGAAGGTGTTTCAACTTTATTTCTGAATTCTTCAAAATATTGATCATAAGAAATTGATTCTGATAATTTGGACTTTATAATTTCAAAAATTTTCATGCAGTACCTTTTTTGTCTAATAATTGTTTCTTTTTGTCTATTTCGATGTACACAAAATTATTTTGGCTGCAATTATAACTAAAATACTCCATTCTTTTGTGGCACAACAGTTGTCTAAACATACATAAACAAAGAGAGGTTCAAAATGAAAAAGATATTGATATTAAGTTTCGCATTGATACTTTTTTCAGTTAATGAGATATCTGCTAAGCCAGCAATAGAAGTAAACTTTGGAATCTTCTATTCATCATTAAGAAATTATGGTGAATGGATAGAAATCGATCACGATATTTATGCATGGCGACCAATTCATGTTTCTTCTTTCTGGAAACCTTATAGTAGAGGACGATGGGTTTGGTCATCTTACGGATGGTATTGGGATTCTTATGAACCATTTGGTTGGGCAGTTTATCATTATGGAAGATGGTATTATGATGATTACTATGGCTGGATTTGGATTCCAGATTACGAGTGGGGACCAGCTTGGGTTGAATGGCGTTACAACGATGATTACATTGGTTGGGCTCCTTTACCACCTTATGCTTCTTTTCATATTTCTTTTGGAATTAGATTCTCAATTGGTTGGACAGCAAGTTATCACTGGTGGAACTTTGTTCCATACAGAAGATTTTGTGACAACCGATTAGATTATTACATTTTAGATAATCGTAGAGTTGAAAGAATTTATGGTAAAACAAAATATCGTAACAACTACTATTTTGATAGAGATCGAATAATTAATGGTGGTGTTGATAAAGATTTTATTGAAAGAAGAGCTGGATATAGAATTGCAGAAAGAGAAATTAGAACAGTTAATGATAGAACAGAATTTGAAAAATATAGAAGAGATGATGGAGAAAGAGTTTTAGTTTATAGACCTTCTGAACGTGAAACTGATAGATACAATTCTGTTGATAAATTTGAAATCAAACGTGGTGAAAGAGTTTCAACTTTAGAAAGAGATAAAATTTCAACACCTTCGGTTTCTAGAAATGATGGAAAAAATATTGAAAAAACAAGAGAAAATAATTTTGGTTCGAGAAACAATACAAACGATAGAGAATTATATAGAGATGGAAATGATAACAGATCAAGAGATAGAGAATTAGAGGATTCAAGAAATTCAAATAATCCTTCAAGAAATTTTGAATATCCAAGAAGTTCAAGGAATCCAAATGAAAATCGATTTGAAAATCGTACACCAAGAAATGAGAATGAAAACAGAAGAGAAAACGATAGAAGAATTGAACCAAGAAATGATCGGACTTTTGAAAGACCAAATTTCAGAATAGAAAATAACTCCTCTCGTAATGAAAGTAGAGGAAATATAGAAAGAGGTTCTAAAAGTAGAGAATCAAATCGTTCAACTGAAAGAAGAAGATAAATTAATTTTGCAAGAC
>Ga0272446_1006344_pt1 | contig 12385 bp, 11 predicted proteins | sample YNPCB0061_FD_194587 | JGI IMG/M metagenome (GOLD analysis project Ga0272446, IMG submission 194587) | Hot spring microbial mat communities from Yellowstone National Park, WY, United States - YNP-CB-006-1 | ecosystem: Environmental > Aquatic > Thermal springs > Hot (42-90C) > Sediment | place... | reverse complement strand
AAGGGCAGCTATCGGAAAATTTTAAAGAATACTACAACATGTGGATCAAAATCCTTGAGGGCCACTATATGACCCTGTTCAAGTCGCCCGAATACCTGCAGGCCCTGTCCCGGACCCTGACGGCTGTGGCCGACTACAAGACAGCGCAGCACCAGATGCTGACGGACCTGCTTCAGGCCCTGCCGATTCCGACTCACCGGGACATGGATGACTTGAGCAAGGAGCTCTATCTGCTCAAAAAGCGGGTGAAAGAACTGGAGGCGAGGCTGCAGGACAAGCCCTAGCGCGTCCAGCCCGGCTGCCCCCCCGGTTTGCAGCCGTCGGCGTCAACCACATGCCTTTATGGGAGTGAGTTATGAATCAGACCAAGATACCAGTGGAAATGATCCTTTCCAAGCTGGCGGAAAATGTGGAAAAGTCCCAGGAAGTGATGCTCAAGTCGCAGGGCGTCCTGCTGGGACCGCTCGACACCGAGATCGCCGCCACCCCATACGATGTCGTGTATGAGGAAGACCGCGTCAAACTGAAGTACTATCCGCCGATCACCGACGTCAACATCAAAACCCCGCTCCTCATGGTCTATGCTTTGATCAATCGCGAAACCATGCTCGACCTGCAGCCGGGGCGCAGCGTGGTGCAAAATTTCATGAAGGAGGGCGTCGATCTGTACATGATCGACTGGGGCTACCCGACCCGCAAGGACAAACACCTGACCATCGACGATCACGTCAGCGGCTACATCAACAATGTGGTGGATTTTATCCGCCGCCGGCACGGCGTCGACCAGGTCAACCTGATGGGCATCTGCATGGGCGGCAGTTTTTCCATCATGTACTCGTCGCTTTTCCCGGAAAAGGTCAAGAACCTCATCACCACCGTGACCCCCAGCAATTTCGCCACGGACAAAGGCCTGCTGCATGTGTGGATGAAGGAAATCGACGTCGACCGCATGGTGGACACCTACGGCAACATGCCCGGCGACCTGCTCAACTTCGGCTTCCTGCTGCTCAACCCCGCCCGCCTGATGATCGACAAGTATATCGGCTTCTTCGAGCACATGGATGACAAGGCTTTCGTCGAGAATTTCATCCGCATGGAAAAGTGGATTTTCGACAGTCCCGACATCCCGGGAGAAACCTTCCGGCAGTTTATTAAAGACTGTTACCAGAAGAACTTGCTGATTCAGAGCAAAATGGAGCTGAACGGCAAAAGAATCGATCTGCAGCGGGTCACCATGCCGGTGATGAACATCTACGGCCGCTATGACCACCTGGTGCCCCCCGAGGCCTGCGATCAGCTCACCAGCCACGTGGCCAGCAAGGACACCGAGGACATTTGCCTGGACACCGGTCACATCGGCATTTACGTCAGTTCGAAAACCCAGCGAGAGCTGACGCCGCGCATTTTCCAGTGGCTCAAGCAAAGAGATGAAGCGCCGCCAGGCAAAGCGGCGGAAAAAGCTGCGCCAAAAAAGAAAGCGGTGAGCAAAAAACCGAGACCATCGAGAGACGAGACTGCCGTCAAGACCACGGAAAATAAAAAGAAAAAAGCCAACCTAGGGGGATAACAGCATGAATGCGGGAAAAGACTTTTTCAAAGCCATCTGTCGGGTGAGTCGCGCCCTGGGCACGACCCTCAATCGAGATGAACTGCTCGACCTGATCATCGACATTGCCATCGAGACCATGCAAGTGAAAGCCGCGCGCCTGTTTCTTTATGATCCGGAACAAAACCAATTCCGGGCGGTGGCGCAAAAAGGGCTGTCCGAAGAGTACGTCGCGCGCGGCCTCACCGAGCCGTCCAAGATTGTCACCGTGCTGGAAAAAGATGGTTTTCTCTTCTCCCATGACGCTTGCAGCGACAGCCGGCTGAACGGTCATGGCACCAAGCGGTCCGAGGGGATTGCCTCCATTCTGGTGGTTCCCGTCAAGAGCAAAGGCCAGCTGATGGGAGGGCTTTCGCTGTTCACTGACGCTCCCCGCGAATTTTCCCCGGAGGAGATTGAATTTGCCACGGCCATGGCCGAACAAGGCGGCGTCGCCATTGAAAAGGCGCGCCTGTTCGAGAAGCTGAAAGAAAACACGCGAATTTTTCTGGACTTCGCGCTCGGTATGAATTCCAGCCTGGATCTCAAGAAGATCCTACACATTCTGACCGCCGATGTGGCCGAAATCCTCCACGTGAAAGCCGCTTCCATTCTGCTTGTGGATGAAAATCGCAAGACCCTGGAGCATGTGGCGAGCTACGGTCTGAGTGAAACATACTTGAATCGTGGGCCGCTGTGCATCGAGAAAAGCGTCAAGGACACGCTGGACGGAATCACCGTGCTCATTCAGGACGCCACCAAAGACCAGCGGGTGCAATTCCGCGAGGAAAAGATGCGCGAGGGAATCGCATCGATCCTCTCGGCGCCCATCAAAACCAAAGACAAGGTGATTGGGGTGCTGCGGCTCTACACCGCGGCACCGAGAGATTTCGAGGAGGATGAGATCATGCTGGTCAAGGCGCTGGCGCAGCTTGGCGGCCTGGCGATCCAGAACGCTTCGGTGTATCTGATGTTGGAGACCGACATGAAGCACCTCAAGGAAGAGATCTGGAGTCACCGATTCTGGTTTTAGTATCCCTTTCCATAGGTCACTCCGACTTGCGCCCATTGGCGTCAAATTAAGGAGGCGGCATTTGGCGCAACTGACGAGACTCTGATTCCTGCACGTCATTCCGGCATGTTTAAAGCCGGAATCCAGGGCCGTGCCATCCGCGAACAATTGTGTGACTGGATTCCGGCTAAAAGATCGCCGGAATGACGAGATGGGGCAGGCAACTACTTGGCGCGATTGGGATAATTCGTTAAGTTGACGCCCATGGGCTTGCGCCGCAATGACGAACAAGCAGACTTTTTGCTCGCAAGTTAGCACTTATGCCCTTCTGGGGGTGAAACCTGCCGATGATTTTAGCGATGATTTTACGCGGAGATTGTCCATGAGCATTGGTTTTTTTGTGGCCCGGACTGTTCGTGCAGCCGCTTTTGTCGGCGCACTGCTGATGCTGTGCACCGGTTGCATGGTTGGGCCGGATTTTACCAGTCCGCAAGTCCAACCTCCCGGGCAATGGAGCGAACTGCCGCAGTCGGGAGTGGCTGCGGACTTAACAGAAGTCATCGATTGGTGGAAGCTGTTCAAGGACGATCAGCTGAATTCCCTGATCGACCGCGCCGTGGCCGCCAACCTTGATCTGAAGCTGGCCGGGTCGCGCATCATCGAGGCGCGGGCGCTACGTGGGGTGACTGCGGCGAGCCTCTACCCCAATGTCGATGCTTCCGCAACCTACAGCCGCCTGCGCAGCAGCGGAACGGCCACGTCGGTGGTGAGCGGCGCCGATGGCGACGAATTTGTCTCGGCCAGGGAAAAAGACCTGTTTGAGGCGGGTTTTGACGCCACTTGGGAGGTCGATATTTTCGGCCGGCTGCGGCGCAAAGTGCAGGCGGCGGATGCCGACATCGCGGCCGCCGAGTGGGACCGTCGCGACGTGCTGGTGGTGCTCCTCTCCGAAGTTGCCAGAAACTATGTGGAATTGCGGGGCACGCAGAAAAGGATCAGCATCCTCAAGGAAAACATCGAGCTGCAGCGAAAGAGCCTGGAGTTGACCCGGGGGCGGTTGGAGGCGGGCTTGGGCAATGAGCTCGATGTCGCTCAGGCCGAGGCCCTGCTGACCACCACCGAGTCGCAGGTGCCGGCCCTGGAGGCCGCCGTCAAGGCAGCCATTCACCGCCTTGGGGTGCTTCTGGCGCTTGGACCGGAAGCGCTGCTGCCGGAGCTTACCGGTGAAACTCCCATTCCTCCCGCCCCTCCGCTGGTGCCGGTGGGCCTGCCATCCGACCTGCTGCGCCGACGGCCGGATATCCGCAAATCGGAAATGCAACTGGCCGCCGCCACCGCTCGCGTGGGGGTCGCCACGGCGGACCTGTTCCCGACTTTTTCGCTGACCGGCTTTCTCGGACTGCAAAGCGCCAATCTGGAATATTTTGTGAGGCCGGACAGCTTCCTGTGGAATGTCGGCCCAACCATCAAGTGGCCGGTTTTCGACGCCGGCCGCATTCGCGCCAATATCCAGGTGCAGAACGCCCGTGAGCAGCAGGCGCTCCTCACCTATCAAAAAACCGTGCTGCAATCATTTGAGGATGTGGAAAATGCGCTGGTCGCCTACGCCAAGGAGCAACAGCGGCGCCGTTCGCTGATGGCGGCGGTGGACGCCAATCGCCGCTCGGCGGATATCTCGAGCGCCCTCTATGCCGAGGGGTTGGTGGATTTTCTGAACGTGCTGGTCAGTCAGCGCGCCCTTTCGCAGTCCGAAGATGAGCTGGTGCAGAGCGACCAGCGGGTGTCCACCGATTTGGTGGCCCTTTTCAAGGCGTTGGGCGGCGGCTGGCAGACGGGCGGCTGAGGCGCGAGGACAAAAGGCGCAGGAATGACCGCGGAAGGGCAGGGGATGATGTTTTTGCCAGCAATTCTCATTTTGGTCATAGGTAATATAGCAAAATAACATATAAGTCAGATATAAGCAATATCTGCGGAAGGCCGGGTACACAGGGTACATGGAGAATATTGAACTAGAACAGTTGATGGCTGACATTCGCAAGCGATATGCGGTGGAAGTGGCGCCGGTGAAAATCGGCGACAAGGTGCTGAAGATTTTACAGATCAAGGACCTGGAAGACTATCTGGAGCAACTGATCGAGGTCAAATCCGCCGGCTTCAAGGATTTGCCATACTGGTCGAAGCTGTGGGACGCGAGCTTCATGCTGGCTTATTTTCTCGGCAGACAACAGGTGGTGCTGGGGCGAAAAATGCTTGAAATCGGCGCCGGTCTTGGCATTGTCGGGATCTATGCGGCCCTTTGCGGGCACCAGGTGACCATCACCGATATCGACGACGACGCGCTGCGCTTCGCCAAAATCAATGCACTTCTAAATGGCCTTCCCGCCCTCGATGTGCGCAAACTGGACTGGAACGATCCAAACTTCGATGAACAATACGATGTCATTGTGGGCTCGGAGGTCATCTACGATCGCGAAACCTACCCGGTGCTGGTACAGTTCCTGCGCCGCGCCCTGGCACCCGGTGGGATCATCTTTCTGGCCAAGGACGCCACCCTGCATACCCCCACCTTTTTCGAGCAACTGACTGGCTATTTTGAATTCAAGCAGACGACCCAGGCCATGCGGTTGGATGGCGAGAGTCGCGAGATTGTTCTGTATGCGATTCGCTCCAAAGAGAATCGAACGGTCAATTGACCCGATGGGGCTGATGGTGCCGCAGAGTCGCGCTGAGCGAATTGACGTGGAGACCGCCGCTGGGCCTTTGGCTGCGTGGCTGCATTTGCCGCCGCGGACGCCGGCACCGGTGATTGTCTGCTGCCACGGCATGCTCAGTTCCAAGGACAGCCCCAAGTTTGCGCTGCTGGCGGAAGAATTGTCGCGGGCGGGGGCGGCGGTGTTGCGCTTTGACTTCTCCGGCTGTGGCGAGAGCCGCGCGGCACTGGGGGAAGATCTTCTTTCGACGCGACTGCGCGACTTGCACGCCGTGCTGGACTATGCACAAAACCAGCCTTGGAGCAACGGCGGCATCGGCTTGCTCGGTTCCAGTCTTGGCGGCTATCTGGCGCTGCTGGCAATGGCTTTTGGGCGCCGCTCACTGGCAGCGGCGGTCTGTTGGGCCACCCCCTTCGATCTCGGCAAAATTAAGCAGGCCATGGCTGATTCCGCGGAACTGAAACAGTTTTTCCCGCCTGATTTTCGCCTCGGATCGCCGGAAAATCTGCAGGACCTTAGCAGCGTCCGCGGCGTGCTGGTGGTTCATGGACAGCAGGACGAGGTCGTTCTCTGGCAGGATGCGCTCAACATCCATGAACGACTGGGCGAACCGAAACGGTTGCTGCTGGTTCAGCAGGCGGAACACCGCTTCCTCGATCCCGCCTGCCGAATGCTGGCCTTGACCGCAAGCCTGGAATGGTTCAGGGGACTCGGTTTGGTCCCCTCGTGATTGCTTCAGGCTGCTTGCGGTGGAGCAAGACCGGCGAGATCCCGAATTTGTTCTTCGATTTCCTTCATCAGGCGGTCGCGGCTTTTGGAGTTGTATTTGGATGCGTCGATCGGCCTTCCGATGTGCACCTCGGCATGTCTTCCCAGTTCGAAGTTGAGCGTTTTCGGCGGCAGCACCTCATGGGCCCCGCGAATGCCAACGGGGACGATGGTGGCGCCGGTTTTGATCGCCAGCATGAAGCCCCCTTTCTTGAACGGTCCAAGTTCTCCGGTCCGCGACCGGGTCCCCTCCGGGGCGACCCACAAAATGATGCCGTTCGCCATCTTCGCCTGAGCGGCCTGCAGGTCGCGCAACGCCTGCCGACGATTGTCCCGATCGACGGAAATGAACTCGGCTTCGCGCATGCCGCGTCCCCAGATAGGCACGTCGAAAAGCTCTTTTTTGGTCAGCATGCGGATGCTTCCCGGCATGGTTGCGAGTATCAACGGGATGTCGTACAGACTGCTGTGATTGCTCATGATGATATACGGTTTTCCCGCTGCAAGCTGCACCTGGTGGGGGTTGTGGACCGAATAGGAAAGCTTGAGATACTGCAGCAGCCGCTTCGACCACCAGCGCAGCCGGCGGTCGCATTTCTGCCGGGTTTCGCTGCCGGTCCAGGCTTTCACGATGACCTCGATCGATATCCACAAGGTGATGGCGAGAGATTTCACGACGATCAGGGAGCTTTGCAGCTTATTCGCTTTCATCGGCTTTCCTCATTCGAGCTCCGCCGAATGCGTCCTCCAAAACATTCGGAGCGCTCATAGCGGTTTTGTGCATTCAACAGTTATCTTTCACTTCAAAGGGTCCCTCCCGGTGCCGGTGGCCCTGTCGCGCCCGGCTTCGCGAGACCCTCAAAAATCCGCGCAAGGTCGGATGATTCACTCTCCAGGTCGTTCAACCGACCCGCCTTCATTACCACAAGTGCAGGTGGAATAACAGATCCCGATGGGGCGGCTGACAGAAGATCGCGTTTGTAAAGCCCATGCTGCTCTCTACGGGGGTGGAAGGCTGTCTTTTTGCAGCGCAACCCGGAAACGTTTTCACTGGCACGGTCGGTTGCGCCGTCGTTTCACCTTTCGATCAGTATAGCGTAAAATTAGCGATTCGAGCTATAAGTTCCCGTCATGCCGGCGAAAGCCGGCATCCAGTGGGTTGTCGCTTTTTTCTGGATTCCGACTTGCGTCGGAATGACGGTTAGTGGACTGAACAGCATGAATCGCCAAATTTAGGTATAGGTTACTGTTATGGACCAAGCCGTTTGAAGCATGGAGGTGACGAGAGGAGCAAAAAAAGCAGGTGCCCGTAAAATGTGATATAAGAGTTCAGGGTATATAGCGCCATGACCGGGCAGGTCGCAACGAAGGATGCAATGACCGCCTGGGAGCGCGGCCATCCTGGCCGCTTTTTGTGGGCGGGATGGCCGTGCTCCCAGATAATTGCATAAGGCTTTGTTTAGACGCTAAGCGAGATCACTGTATGCCTGCGAATTCCCTGCAATTGGGCTGGCATGTGACTATTGCCGGTACGAAAGAGGACGTGGTCGGGACCGTTCAGAGCTTGAGTGGGCATATGGATGTGAGGCAGCGGGAGCGGTTCGAGGACAAGCTCCGCCGCTACGTGCGCAAGCCCGATCGGGACCTTATCATTGCGGTGGATGGAAATGAAATTTTGGGGTTCTACACGATAACCGAACAGGACGACCTGCCGCCCGCCATGCCTTTGGCCACGCACGCGCGGCTGAAGGACTTTGCCTGCTGCACGGGTTTGCTGGTGCACCCCGAGCGGCGCCGCCAGGGAATCGGGGCGGGGCTTCATCGGCGCGGCGAGCAATGGGCCAGAGAGCGGCGTAAATCAGGACTGTGGCTCAGCACCCGGCGCCATGCCGACTGGTATCGGCGCCACTTTGGTTATGAAGAGATTGGGCGGGTGATGGTGAAGAGCATCGAGCGAACCATCATGGCCAAGACATTTGCAGGATAGATGATCGGCCGCCATGCGCATCGACAGTCGGCAACCAGGCTTCCACGCAGTGCATTGCCTCCTGCCGGCGCTGGTTGTAGTGCTGACCTCATGTATTTGCCTACCGCGGAAGGATTTTGTGATGTCATCCAGCGGACAGCTTGAATCGCCGCAGCGAATCATCAAAGGCTGCACAGAGGGCGGGTTTACGGACGCGGGTGAGGGTTTTTCACAGACTGAGTTGGGCACGTTATCCATAAGTGTGCTCAACTGGAATATCCTGAAGGGTGACCGACGCTCCTGGAACAAGGATTTCCAAAACATTTCCAAAAACATGGACCTGCTCCTCATTCAGGAAGCCTACCTCAACGAAAATGTGCTGGATGGCCTGAGCAAGGCGCAAATGGGCTGGATCTTTTCCCCCAGTTTTTTCTATGCGGCCAACAATGTGCCCACCGGCGTCCTCACCGCCTCCCATGCACGCCCAATATTCTGCCGCGCGTTGCGCGCGAGGGAACCGATCATCCGCACGCCGAAAAGCTCACTCATAACCAAATACACATTGACCGGCGAAAATCAGGTGTTGCTGGTGGCCAACGTGCACGCCATCAATTTTTCCTTCGGCGCCAAATCCTACAAGTCTCAGGCTTTCGAGCTAAAACAGGAAATGCAGGACCATTCAGGTCCCATCATCCTTGCCGGGGATTTCAACACCTGGAGTGAGAAGCGCCTGCAATCGCTGCAGGAAGTCACCGAGCAATTGGGCTTGCGGTCGGTGCAGTTCCCCACCGATCACCGCAAAAAGGTGTTCAAAAAAGCTGTCGACCACATTTTCTACCGAGGGCTGACAGTGGCCGGCGCCCGGGTGCTGCGGGTCCGATCGTCGGACCACAACCCGATGCTGGTCGAGTTTCGGTTCAACAGAAATCAGAGCACTGCAAACCATGCAACGCGCGACCCTGAGCCGTGATGAGGTGCTCGCCGGAGGCCTGCGACAGGCGCCTCGCGGTATTTTCCAGGGAAGCTGCGTATGGGGACGCTCAAACCAGAGCATAAATGACCAAGTGCGCCTTTGTTCACCATCCTCCCCGAGTGTCACGGGGCATCGACTGATCGGTTCAGCCATTGCCTGAACTCTGATACGGAATTGGAATGTTCCTATGAACAACGTCAAAGCCATTGGGTTCGACCTTTTCAACACCCTGGTCACCGTCAAGCCGCATGCGCTGGATGAGGCCCTGGGAAGACTGACGGCAAGTCTTGGCGCCGCAGGATTGGAGGTGGACGCGGCAAAATTTCGCGCCGACCATCGGCGTGCGGCCCTTCAGTTCATCGAGCAGAGTCGGGTGGACGGCCGAGAGACGCACAATCGTTTTTGGATTAGCGCCGCCCTGCAGGCTCAAGACTACCTCATCGCTCCGGATGATGCCCGCATCACGAGGGCGGTCGAGGATTATTTTTCGGCATTTTTTGATTTCACCGAATTGATCCCCGGCACCGAAGAGATGCTCACTACCTTTCGCAGCCGTTATCCAGTGGGGCTTTTGTCCAATTTCACGCATGCTCCGGCAGCCCGGAAATTACTGGCGCAGCTGGATATCAGTCGGTTTTTCGATGTCATCCTGATTTCTGGCGAAGACGGCTTCCGGAAGCCCCACTCTTCCATCTTTTTCAGGCTTGCCAACGGGTTAGGGGTGAAGCCCCAGCAACTGGCCTATGTCGGCGATGATCCGGAACCGGACGTCGAAGGCGCTCGCGCGGCCGGAATGCAGCCCATCTGGACTACTTACGTGCGGGACCGCAACATCGCCTTCGCGCCCGGGGTGGCGTCCGAGCAGGCACACGGCGTCAACGGCGAGGTGCCGCGAATCTCTTCGTGGGAGGAGCTGCTGGGTTTGTTTGGTTTGCGCGCCTGATTGCACCGGCAGCCGGCGAGGGTGACCAAAAACAGGATGGGCGCTGCGCTTTTTGCGGATTTTGCTTCAAAGCGCTGCCGCGGCCGTTTCAATGAAAGTGAACGGTGAAACGTGAATAGTGAATGGTAAAAACCACTTTCATGTTTCGTTGTGCCCGCCAGAGCATGGCGTTTAGCGGAATTCCCGGTGGCATGCCTTCATGCGGTTTTCCAGGTCATTCACTTCATGTGTGATGGCATCCAGATCATTTTGCCGTACACCGCAGCAGGTTCTCCACATGATCCATATATTCGCCGGCGGCATCCCGCCATTCAGGCTCTGCCGTCTCGACAAAGGCGCGAGAATGGCTCACAAACTCATCGAGCAGTTTCGCCTCCAGCGGTATAGCGCTGGTCACCGCCTGCTTCAAGCGCTTGAATGAGCCGGCCAGGTCCTTCTTGAGCTGTTTGAATGAGGTTTGCTGCTTGACCAGCTGCTCTCTGCTGCTGTCATCATAGTCAGAAAGCGTTGGCCACTGCCATTCGAGCTTGTAGCGGAGGACACCCTTTTTTTCCTTGATAACGCTGGTTGTTTCGACCGATGCCGGAACCCGCCAGGTTTGCCCGGCAACCTCGACACTCCCGGAGCGCAGTTGCGCCAGCAGGTGTTCCAGGTGTGCAATCAATTCCTCTCTGCTGCAAGTTTCTTTAATCTTGGTCTTCATGAATTGCCCTCGCAATGATTCGGTGGCGACGATCATAGTTTCGGCCAAGTGAAGCCCTGCAGGTTGGGTTGAGCATCGCGAAACCCAACATTAGATCAGTCATCGTTGGGTTTCGCTGCGCTCAACCCAACCTACTCGTGGCCGAAATGATGATCAAGGCCGATTCGTTGAACAGTACGGGCGCCATTGGGTTCGACAAATGTCGATGCGTGGCCCGCCCGGATGCCGCCGCAAAGGCCAAACGGCGCTTGCCCGCGACATGATTGCGTCCACTCCAGGGCCGCCCATGTGCCTTTGATGTGGTTTAATAAAGCCCTGGTCGTGCTGACCTGATTCTTGCTCTTCCGCCCCGGATTGGCTTCAAGGTTAGCAGTGGTATTGGTCGGTGTCAAACCCCGAAGGGGTGTCATATCATAGCCCAGGGTAACGCCCTGGGTCTAGAATCGGGAAAATCCTTCAAGCCCTGAAAGGGCGTAATACTCCTTCCTTCATTATGTCGCCCTTTCAGGGCTCGAAGATTATCACAATAATCCTTCACCCAGGGCGTTGCCCTGGGCTGCGATATTATGCCCTTACAGGGCTTCCCAAGATGCAATTTCCTGCCGACGTTCAATGTCAAACACCCACGGGGTCATGTGTGTCCGACTGTCAGGTCATCGCGCCGGGTCGGGGACGAGCCGCTTGGTGCCGTCCGGCTCCTCGTCGACGCGGAAGCCGAACAGCGCGACCAGGTCAGCAAAGCTGCGGCCAAACACCAGTTTTAAAGTGTCTTCTGGGACCTTCAGTTGCTCGCCGAAAAAATGCCGAAAATGATCTTCGTAGGCCAGGAGCTCCAGAAGCGGCTGGATTTTCTCCTCTCCCTGCTCTTCCAGGGCCTTGACCCTCTCTTCCAGTTTGCTGAACGAGCAGCGCTTGTTGTGCTCATCCATGAGCTCCAGCAGCAGCTCCAGCTCGGCGAAAATATCCCGGCGGGTCAGGTAGGGCTGCTGGGTCAGCTCCTTGTATTGCGCTGAATCCCAGCAGGCCTGAGCGCGGCATTGCAGCGGTCGGTCGACATAGATGGTGCAGACGTCGCCATCGAGGAACGCGCATTCCTGGGTCCCCGGCTTCTCCTGGAGCTTGATCCGCTCATCCAGCAGAAAGAAAATCTTGTCATCAAAAGGCGAACGCACCGGTTCGCCCTGGCGCAGGGTGTACAGCTTGTTCCAGGGAAGTTTGCTCTGTTTGAGCAGTTCCAGGTCTTCCAGGTGCAGGGTGGGGCTGCCGCGGCGACAACATTCGCCGCACTGCACGCAGGTCGGCAGCACCTCGCGGGCGACCTGGTCGCTGTATTCCAGCAGCAGCTCCCACGCCTTCAAGCGCTGACTGTCATCCATCCGCGGCCAGCGCTGGATGACGTCATGATAGATGGTGCTCTGTTCCAGCTGATATTGCAGGCGCTTCAAGGGAATGGGCGATTCGTTGTCTTCGAGCAAAGACTGCATGTGGTGCAGCATTTTCCGGCGCAGCGCGTCGCTGTCCCAGGCGGCCGGATAGTCGGTCGCGGACTCGCTTTGTGGGTTGGTGTCGGGGAGGGACATGATTGGGTTCGACTCCTTGCATCATATGAATTTGTGCAGATCTCTTCGGGGATACTGCAGCCGCGCGGCAGGTCTTGGCTGGCGCTTGGAAAGGCGGCGACGGCATGCAATTGTAAACTATGGCAGCCGCCGGAGAAAGGTTCA
>Ga0272446_1006343_pt1 | contig 12386 bp, 11 predicted proteins | sample YNPCB0061_FD_194587 | JGI IMG/M metagenome (GOLD analysis project Ga0272446, IMG submission 194587) | Hot spring microbial mat communities from Yellowstone National Park, WY, United States - YNP-CB-006-1 | ecosystem: Environmental > Aquatic > Thermal springs > Hot (42-90C) > Sediment | place... | reverse complement strand
TCACCCCAGCGGCGTGGAAGGCCGCGCGTCTCGTCGCTGCCCCGTCGACGATCTAGCCGCCCCCCGCAACCACGCCCCGATCGCATAGGCAAGCGTTTCCGAGGTACCGTCCGGCGGATAGGTACGTCCCCGGCGGAGTGGACATGCCGACCTCGCCCGCTGAAGACTCCTGCACAATTATTGCGCTTGACAAGTTTATCCAGGCCACGCGCGACTCTGGCTACAAGGGGACTGCGTCGGCGATCTCGGAGCTCATCGACAACAGCATCCAGGCGGGCGCGACCCGCATCGACATCACCTTCACAGAGATCGGCGGCGAGTTCCCCGTCGAGGTGAGCATCCTCGACAACGGCTCGGGCATGGACCCCTTCACGCTGCGCCAGGCGCTCCGCTTCGGCGGCAGCTCGCGGTTCGGCGATCGCAGCGGCCTCGGTCGCTACGGGATGGGCCTGCCGAATAGCTCGCTCAGCCAGGCGCGGCACATGGCGGTCTTCACCTGGCAGCCCGAGGATCGCCCGACTCGGCCGGCGCGCGACGACCGCCCGCGGGTGTTCACCTCGTACCTCGATGTCGACGAGATCGCGCGCGGCGAGCTCGAGCACGTCCCGATCCCGCGCCTTGCCTCGCCCCCGCCGGAGCTGTGCGCGGGACGCTCAGGCACGCTCATCCTCTGGCAGCGCTGCGATCGCCTCGACGCGCGCCGCGTCTCGACGCTCGTCCGCAAGGTTAGCGCCGAGCTCGGCCGACGCTTTCGCCACTTCCTCTGGGAGGGGCTGAAGCTGACGATCAACGGCGAGCTCGTCGAGGCCGTCGATCCGCTCTTCCTGCGGATGAGGACGAGCCACGCCCCAGCCGAGCTCTTCGGCGAGGAGATCACCTACGAGGTGATGGTCGACCCGAACGACGAGGCGCGCGGGACCGGCTACGTCACCGTGCGGTTCTCCGAGCTCCCGGTCTTCGAGTGGCAGAAGCTGTCGAACGAGGACAAGCGCGAGCTCGGCGTGTCAAAGGGTGCCGGGGTCTCGATCGTTCGCGCGGGTCGCGAGGTCGACTACGGCTGGTTCTTCATGGGCAGCAAGCGCCGCGAGAACTACGACGACTGGTGGCGCTGCGAGGTCCAGTTCGACCCCGTCCTCGACGAGGCCTTCGGCATCACGCACACGAAGCAGCAGATCCACCCGCAGGCGCACCTCCTCGAGGCCCTGACGCCCGATCTGGAGTCGACGGCGCGCGCGCTCAACTCCCGCGCGCGCAAGGCGCACCTCGAGACGAAGGCGCAGGAGGACTACGCCGACGTCGAGCGCATCGCGACGGAGCGCAGCCGTGTGCTGGCGCCGCTCCCGGCCAAGCCTGCGCGCCAGGAGCGCACGCTCATGGAGGAGCTCAAGAAGCAGCACCCGAAGCTGCGCGCCGAGAACCCCACGACGCAGTACGCGGTCGTCGAGGACGACCTCCACGACACCTCGTTCTTCAGCTACGCGCGGGACGGCGAGCGCATCGTCGTCGCCCTCAACACAAAGCACGCGTTCTACAAGCGCCTCTATCAGCCATTGGCTGAGAGCGACGCGCCCCGCGACAAGGAGCTGCGCGGCGTCATCGACCTGCTCCTCCTCGCCGCTGCACGGAGCGAGGCCGCAGCGAACCCGTCTGCACGCGACACGGTCTCCGACTTCAAGCGTGAGTGGAGCGACGTGCTCGCGACGTTCCTCCGCGGCTAGCACCGTGAGCGAGCCGAAGCCGGTCCAGCTCACGCCGCGGTTCCTCGAGCCCGCGCGCTCCGACGCGGAGTTCGTGCGCCTCGCGCGCACGCTCGCACGCCTCAGCGGGACAGACGCAGCGACGCTGCCGGCGCTCGCCGAGGAGGTCCTCAACGACTTCCTCGAGCGCCGAGGGAGCTGGGAGCCGCCCGACCGCTGGCGCCTCGACGCGGTCGCGCGCGTCATTGTCGACCTTGTGAGCCAGGGCTGGTCCGTGAGCGTCAAGCGCGGCGTCGTCAGCGTCGTCCCACCGGCGGAGATCATGGAGGACCCGCAGCGGGAGAAGGAGCGCATCCGCCGGCAGGAGCTCCTCAAGCGCGACGAGCAGCTCCGCAAGCCTCCCGTCGCGAGCTTCATCCGCGGCGTGGAGCGCCGCCGCCTGTTCGAGGGCCGCTTCGTCTCGATCTTCTCGCTCATGCGCGACGGGCGCGAGCTCGCGGACGCCCTCCGGCGTGCGCGCACCGACGCGAGCCTGCCTGCGCCAGTCGACCCCTACATCCAGGTCGTTGCGTCGGGCGAGCGCTGCGCGTGGACCGGCCTCGAGCTCCTCGAGATCTGGCGGTACTTCCGCCACACCTGGAGCAACCAGTACGTCAGCGTGCCAGGCCGGACGATGATGCTCCTCGTCCGCGATCGCGCAGCCGAGTTCCACCCAATCATCGGCATCGCTGCGCTCTCGAGCGCGGTCGTGCAGCTCCGCGAACGGGACGAGTGGATCGGCTGGGAGCCGGGCACCCTCATCGAGCACATGCGCGCGCACCCCACCGCCGCGCTCGCCGAGTGGCTCCAGCAGATCCTCGACGCGGCCATCAGCGAGCTCTACGTCGACGATCTCATCGAGAGCCGCGTCCTGACTGCGCGCACGCTCAAGGCACCCCGGGCCGCTGACCTCGAGGCACTCAAAGAGGACGCGGAGAAGGCACACAAGCGCCACTATGGGGGCGCCCCCCAAAAGCCCTCGGACCGCGACCGTGGCACTGAGGACTACTGGCTGCGACGCGCGCGCTCCGACCTCTTCCGCTTCAAGCGCTCGACGATGCTCGCGGAGCTCCTGCAGGCGCGGATTGTCCTCCGCCGCGCCTTCCGCGGGCAGCCCACCGCTGCTGCGCTCGAGACGCTCCTCGCGTCCGAGGACGGCGAGAAAGCCGTGCGGCGCCTCATTCGCCGGGCGAAGGCCGAGCGCGTTGGGATCGCGATGGCCGATATCTCCGTGTGCGGCGCGGTCGCCCCTTACGGCCCGCTCCTCGGCGGCAAGCTCGTCAGCATGCTGATGGCGAGTCCCGAGGTCGTGCTCGCCTATCGGGCGCGGTACAGCGCCGCCGAGAGCGAGATCGCCTCGTCAATGGCCGGCCGCTCGGTGGTCAGGCCCGCCGACCTCGTCTATCTCGGCACGACGTCGCTCTACGGCGTCGGCTCGAGCCAGTACAACCGCATCAAGCTGCCCTGCTCCGAGCTCGGCGCGAGCGGCGACAAGACCCTCAGCTTCACCGAGCTCGGCCACTCCGAGTCCTTCGGGACCTCGCAGTTCGCGGCCGAGACCCTGAGGAGTCTTGCGAACGCGTTTGAGCAGCAGAACTACGGGCGTCAACGGATCAACTACATCTTCGGCGAGGGTGTCAGTCCCAAGCTGCGCAAGGTGCGCGAGGCGCTCGACGCCCTGAACCTCCCGTCCGGTGAGCTGCTCCAGCACGGTCGGCGCCGCATCATCTACGGCGTCTCGCTCGTCTCGAACCTCCGCGACTACCTCCTCGGGATCGACAAGACGCCGCGGTACCTCGTCTCGCCCGACCTCGGCGCGGACGCGACACAGAAGATCGCCGCGTGGTGGCGGAAGCGGTGGCTGCAGATGCGCATCGCGTCGGACGAGGTCCTCGCCGACGTTGCGCGCCACACGCTCATCCACCCTATCCGGCACGGAGCTCGCGTGGTGCTACCCGCCGACAAGGCGCAGGGCCAGCTGCCCTTCTACGCCGAGCGGTGAAGGGCCTCGTGAAGCCGACGGCCGCGCAGGTCCGCACGACGAGGGAGGTCGTCGCGTGGTACCTCAAGCACCACTTCAAGACGCCAGACGATCCCGGCATGCTGCCTATGTTCTGCGACCCGGCGCGCGTCGGCGCGTTCGCGGTGGACGAGTCCGCGGTTGCGCGCGGCGACGCTCGGGCGCTGTTCAAGCTCCTCGTCACGACGACGATGTTCCAGCGCCTCCGCGACGCGCTCGTGTTGAAGATCCTGCGCGGCATCCCCCGAAATGACGCGGACAAGCTCACCGACCTGGACGCGCTCGCGTCGCTGGCCGAAGAAAGCAGGTGCCCACACGCAGCCTCGAATCGCGCGCTCATCGAGCAGTGCGATCTGACGAAGGACGCGACGACGAAGGCCGGCGCCTGTGCACGCAACCCGCTCGTGCCCTGCCACCTCAAGCGACACACGGAGCTCCTGAAGCGCTACGGCCGACTCGTCGGCGCCCGTCGCCGACCGCCTGCAGTTCACCGTCCGCTAGACAGAAATTCCCCGCGGTTGACACCGCCCGCATTCGCGTTCATGCTGTGAACACGAATGCGGCGCGGGTATGAGCAGACCGTCCGGGCGCAGCAGACCGCCGAGCGCGAGGAGCGCCTCCTCACCGAGGCCGAGCGCCTCTTCGCCGGCGAGCCGTTCGCCCGCGTGACCCTCGCCGCCGTCGCCGAGGCGGCGGGCGTCACCATCCCGACCGTGCAGCGCCGCTTCGGCAACAAGGAGGGGCTCTTCGCCGCCGTCGCCGAGCGCCTGCGCGCCCGCGTGGCCGCCCAGCGCGGCGCGCCGCCCGTCGCCGACCGGCGCGCCTGCGTGGCGCAGCTCGTCGCCCACTACGAGCTCGAGGGGCGGCTCGTCTGGCACCTCCTCCGTCAGGAGGACGACGTCCCGCTCCTCGCCGAGGCGCTGCCCGAGGCGCGCCGGCTCCACCGCGCCTGGGTCGAGCGCGTGTGGGCCGAGGCGATCGCGCGCCGGCGCACGCCCGCCGCGCGACGCCGCGTCACCGACGCGCTGGTCGCGGCGACCGATCTGTTCGTCTGGAAGCTGCTGCGCGTCGACCTGGGGCGCGGCGCCGCCGAGGTGGAGGCGACGATGGCGGCGATGGCCGAGGCCGTCGCCGAAGGAGAGGGCTGATGGCGACGATCCTCGTCTACACGACACCTGCGCGCGGGCACCTCTATCCGATCGTCGGGACGGCGCTCGCGCTCGCGCGGCGCGGCCACGACGTGCACGTGCGGACGCTCGCGAGCGAGGTGCGCGCGGTCGAAGAGGCGGGCCTGCGCGGGCGGCCCATCGCCCCCGCCATCGAGGCGCGCGCCATCGACGACTGGCAGGTGCGCTCGCCGCTCGCCAGCGTGAAGCGGGCGGTGCGCACCTTCCTCGATCGCGCGACGCTGGAGATCGACGATCTGCGCGACGCGATCCGCGACGAGCGCCCCGACTTCTTGTTGATAGACACGAATGCCTGGGGCGCGCAGGCCGTCGCCGAGGCCTCGGGGCTGCCGTGGGCGACGTGGCACCCCTTCCCGCTGCCCTACCCGTCGCGCGACGCCCCGCCGTTCGGCCCCGGGCTCGCCCCGGCGCGCGGCCCCCTCGGACGGCTGCGCGACCGGCTGCTGCGGCCGCTCGTCGTCGGCCCCTTCGAGCGCGTGCGCCGCGAGCTGAGCGCCATCCGCGCGCAGGCCGGCGCGCCGCCGCTCGACCGCTTCCTCGATCTCTTCCTGCGCCCGCCGCTGCTCCTCTCTCTCTCGGCCGAGCCGTTCGAGTATCGCCGCCGCGACTGGCCGTCGAACGTGCGCCTCGTCGGCCCGGGGCTGTGGGCGCCACCGTCGGAGACGCCGCGCTGGCTGGCGGAGCTGCCGGCCTCGAAGCCGCTCCTCCTCGTCACCTGCTCGAGCGAGTTCCAGGACGACGGCGCGCTCGTCGACGCGGCGCTCGGCGCCTTCGCCGGCGACGAGCGCTTCACCGTCGTCTGCACCACCGCCGGCGTCGATCCGGCGCCCTACCGCGGCCGCGCGCCCAGCGTCGTCGTCGAGCGCTTCGCGCCGCACGCGCAGCTCGTGCCGCGCGCCGCCGCCGTCGTGTGCCACGGCGGGATGGGCATCACCCAGCGCGCGCTCGCCGCCGGGGTGCCGCCGTGCGTGGTCCCGTGGGGGCGCGATCAGCTCGAGGTCGCCCGGCGCGTCGTCGAGGCGCAGGCCGGCGCGATGCTGCCCCGGCGCAAGCTCACGCCCGCGCGGCTCCGCGCCGCCGTCGACGAGTCGCTCGCGCGCGCGGCCGGCGCGGCGACGATCGCCGAAGCCTTCTCCGCCGCCGGCGGCGCCGAGCGCGCGGCCCTGCTCGTCGAGGAGTCGCTGCGCCCGACGACGAGACCGGCGCCGCAGTCGGTCGTCGACACACACGCCCACGCCTGACGACGGGCTTGTCGAGCGCGCCGCGGCGGGCGACGATGGAGGCGGCGCGCCATGTCGGTCCCGTCCGCCGAGCACCCCACGAACGAGCCGCTCCCTGCGCCGCCGCGCTACCACGACCAGCGCCTGCGCCCGCTCGGCCTCGGCTTCGTCGATCGCGCCCTCGAGCGCGACTGGTGGGCGCACCACGCGCGCGAGCGGCTCACCGTCATGCGGACCAGCGTCGCGCTCCTCGTCGTCTTCGCCGGCCTCTTCGCCGTCGTCGACATGACCGTCTTCCGCGCGCACGCCCCGACGCTGCTCACCATCCGCGGCGCGATGATCGCGCTGCTCCTCGTGCCGTCGCCGCTGCTCTACGGGCGGCGCGCGCTCCCGCTCGTCGCGCGGCGGGGGCAGGAGCTGCTCCTCTACCTCGGCGTCGTCGCCACGGCGCCGCTCCTCCTCATGGCGGCGCTGGTCCTGCCGGGGCTCGGGGAGGTCGAGGTCACCGTCACGCTGATCGCGGGCCTCTTCGTCATGCTGTGCATCTACTGCGTGTCGGGGCTGCGCTTCGCCTACGCGGCGGCGCTGGGCCTCGCCGCCACGGTCGCCTACGTGGTGCTGCTGGCGACGCGCGCCAACGCCTCGAACGCGACGGTGGTGACGGCCGCGGCGTTCCTCTTCGGCGAGTCGCTCGTCGGCCTCCTCGTCTCGCACACGCTCGAGACCAGCGCGCGCCGCGAGTTCCTCCGGCGGGCCGAGCTCGCCGACGCGCAGGCCCGCGCCGACGCGCTCCTCGGGACGCTGCTTCCCGAGCCGGTCGCCGATCGCCTGAAGCGCGGCGGCGGCGAGCCCGTCGAGCGCCTGCCGCGCGCGACGGTGCTGTTCGCGACGCTGGTCGGCTTCGAGGAGGCGACCGCGCACCTGAGCGCGCTCGAGGCGGTGCGGCTCCTCGACCGCATCGTGGCGCGCTTCGATCGCATCGCGCGCGCGCACGGCGTCGAGCGCATCAAGACCGTCGGGGCGACCTACATGGCGGCGGCCGGCGTCACGCGCTCGCAGGCCGACGACGCGGTGGTGGCGGCGCGCCTGGCGCTGGCGCTGCGCGACGACGTGCGGGCGCTGGCGGCGCAGCTCGAGCTGCCGCTCGCGCTCCGGGCCGGCCTCGCCACCGGGCCGCTCGTCGCTGGCGTGCTCGGGCGCACGCGCCTCGCCTTCGACTGCTGGGGTGACACCGCCAACGTCGCGGCGCGCCTCGATCAGCTCGGGCTGCCCGATCGCATCCAGCTCGCGCCGTCGACGTCGGCGCTGCTGGCCGAGCGCGGCGCCTTCGCGCTGTCGCGCCGCGGGCGCATCGCGGTGAAGGGCAAAGGCGACCTCGAGACCGACTGGCTCGATGGAGCGGCGGCATCTTGATGTCGACTCCGTTGCCGGAAATGGATCGCCTCACGCTGCGGTTCGGCGATCCCGCCGTCGAGGAGGCCTACCTGCGCGACTTCGCGCGCACGCGGCGGCAGTCGATCCAGTACGGCGTCGTGCTGCTCGCGACGCTGTACGCGGCGTTCGGGATCGTCGACGCGTTCGTCTTCCCCGAGATCTTGCGACCGCTGCTGGTCGTGCGCTTCGCCGTCGTCGAGCCGCTCTTGCTCGCGGCGCTCCCGCTCGTCCTCCTGCCGCGCTTCCGTCCGCTGTTCGAGCGCCGCGCGCAGGAGCTCCTCCTCGCGCTCGGCGTCGTGGCGACGGGCGGGATCCTGGCGATGGGGCGGGTCATCGCCGAGCGCGCCACCCCGCAGCAGATCGTCGTCGGCACGCTGGGGCTGCTCACGACGCTGACGTTCCTGTTCGGCTCGACGCACCTGCGCTTCGTCTACGCGACCCTCCTCGGCACCGGCGCGTCGCTGACCGGGCTCGGGTTCCTGATCGCCTACTTCCGCGGGCCGCCGTCGCTGTGGGTGGGGATCGTCTTCTTCGGCTTCGCGGTGAACGTGACCGGCTGGTGGATCTCGCGCACGCTCGAGCGCATCGCGCGGCGCGACTTCTTGCAGCGCGAGGCGACGGCGCTCCAGCGCGAGCGAGCGGAGCGGCTGCTCGCCAACGTGCTGCCGAGCGAGATCGCGCGGCGCCTCCTCGCCGAGGACGGCGACCTCGCGCACGAGCGCAGCGCGCTGGCCGATCGTCACGAGGCGGTGACGGTGATTGTCGCCGATCTGGTGGGCTTCACGCAGCTCGCCGACCGCCTCTCCCCCGTCGAGCTGGCGGCGATTTTGGATAGACAGTTTTCCCGCTTCGACCTCCTCGGGCAGGCGCACGGCGTCGAGAAGATCAAGACGCTGGGCGACGCCTGGATCGGCGCGGCGGGGGTGCTCGCGCCGCAGGCCGATCACGCGCTGGCGACGGCGCGGCTGGCGCTCGAGATGCGCGCCGCCGTCGCCGAGTTGGCGGCGCAGGTGGGCGAGCCGCTGGCGGTGCGCATCGGCATCCACAGCGGCGCGGCGATCGCCGGCGTCATCGGGCGGACGCGCTTCGCCTACGACCTGTGGGGCGAGGCCGTCGACGGCGCCAAGGCCGCCGAGCAGGCCGCCGAGCCGGGCCACATCCGCGTGAGCGCGGCGACGCGCGCGCTCCTCGAGGGCAAGCTCGCGGCGCCGCTCACGCCCATCGACGGCGACATGGACGGCGACGCCTGGCTCGGCCGCGAGCTGGTCCCCTGAGGCGATGCGGCTCGCGGTGACGCTGATCGGGGCGCTGTGCGTGGGCGCGTGCGGCGACGGGGCGTCGACGAGCGGCGACGGCGGCGGCGGCGCCCCGCCCGACCTCGCGATGTCGACGACGTCCGGCGACGGCGGCGTGCCCTCGTCGATCCGGCCGCCGCCGAGCGGCGCGGTGAAGTGGGACTGGCAGATCGGCGCCACCAGCGTCGCCGCCATCGAGGCGCCCGCGGGCGCGCGGCTGATCGACATCGACCTCTTCACCGCGACGCCCGAAAAGGTCGCCGCGCTGAAGGGCGCCGGGCTGTACGTCGTCTGCTACGTGAACGCCGGGAGCTGGCAGCCGGGGCTGCCCGATTCGGGCCAATATCCCGATTCGCTGAAGATTCAGCCCGACCCCGATTGGCCGGGCGAATATTTCCTCGATATCACCGACGTCTTCAAACCGAATTCGACGCTGGCGCCGATCCTGCGCGCGCGGTTGGCGCTGTGCCGCGCGAAGGGGTTCGACGCCGTCGAGCCCGACAACCTCCAGAACGACGAGAACGTCACCGGCGGGCGCATCACGCTCCAGCAGCAGCTCGACTTCAACGGCTGGATCGCCGACGAGGCGCACGCCGCCGGCCTGGCGGTGTTCCAGAAGAACGGCCCCGACAAGATCCTCCTCCGCGACCGCACCGGCAAGATGATGGTCGAGAAGTTCGACGGCATCTTGAACGAGGAGTGCCAGCAGTTCGACGAGTGCGCCCCGCTCGCCGAGTACGTCACGCGCGGCAAGCTCGCGCTCAACGTCGAATATCGGGTGGCGGTCGATTGCGCGGTATCGAATCGATACACGATCAATTCGATTCGCAAGGATTTGTCGCTGGTCGGAAAGACCGACTCCGGCTACCGCTACGAAGCCTGCCCCTGATTTCAGTCGTGCCGCTTGGGGACGGCGACGGTGACCAGGTCGTCGGCGGCGACGACGTCGGCGTGCACCGCGCGCGCCTCGTCGGCGAACGGCTGCGAGGCGCCGTAGCGCTGCGAGAAGTGGGTGAGCACGAGGCGGCGGACGCCCGCGTCGCGCGCGAGCTCGCCGGCCTGGCGCGCGGTCATGTGGAAGTAGGCGTGCGCGTCCTCGGCCTCGCTAGACAGAAATGTCGACTCGCACACCAGGAGGTCCGCCCCGTCGGCGAGCGCCCGCGCCCCGTCGCAGGGCCGCGTGTCCATCACCACCGCGACGCGCTGCCCGCGGCGCGGCTCGCTGACCTCCTCGATGCGGATCTGGCGACCGTCGACCTCGAGCACCCCCGCGCGCTGTAGCTCGCCGACGCGCGGCCCCCGAAGGCCGAGCGCGGCGAGGCGCTCGGGCAGCATCCGGCGCGCGTCGCGCTCCTCGAGGCGATACCCCCAGCACTCCACGCGATGGTCGAGCGGATACGCCACCAGCCGCGCCTCCTCCGTCGCGAAGAGCTCGAGCGGCCCCGTCACCCCCTCGCCCCCGAACGGCCGCGGCACGATGTCGGCGAGGTCGTGGAAGATGGACGCGTTCCGCAACCGCTCGAAGTACACCTGCCCCGACGCCGGGTAGTGGATCTCGACGGGATGCGCGACGCGATCGAGCGAGATGCGCTGCACCAGCGACGCGAGCCCCAGGCAGTGGTCGCCGTGGAAGTGCGTGATGCAGATGTGCGTGATCTGCGACGCCGCCAGCCCCGCGAACGCCATCTGCCGCTGCGTCCCCTCCCCCGGGTCGAACAGCACCCCGAGCGCGTCCCACCGCAAGAACAGCGCGTTGTGGTTCCGTCGCTGCGTCGGCACCTGGCTGGCGGTCCCGAGCACGATGACCTCACGCGAAGACATGCCCCTAGCATGCCCCGCCGCCGACCGGCTTGACAGCCGCCCCTCCCTCGGGCAAACACAACCCCACGACCCTGTCGTCTAGCTGGCCTAGGACACTGGCCTTTCACGTCGGTAACACGGGTTCAAATCCCGTCAGGGTCGCCAGTCGTTTGCTCTCCTTCCCTCCCTGCTGACGCGGCGGAGCTTGCCGACGAGGCGACGCAGCCTATCGCGGGTGGAGGGAGGTCATGATGAAACGACAGATCGCGGCGGCTCTTTCGATTCTCGCGGTGGGTGGCACCGTCGGGTGGAGGCTCGCCAGTCAGCCGGAGAGGTCGGCGGCGCTCGAGGAGGTCAGTCTTCGGCAGAGCTCCGAGCACGCGCACCCTGGCCCGGCGAACGCGCTCGCCGGGATCCGCATTCGCCTGAGCGGCAGCGACGCCGGCTACGCGATGAACGCGACGGATCGCGAGGTGCCGCACATCTCCGTGGCTGCCGAATAGCGCGCCGTGCTGCCGAAGGGACGCTTGCTCGTCGGGGGAGCGCTCTCGTGTCACCTCGTGCTCGTCGTGGCGGGGGCCAGCCATCTCACCTCTCGCCTGAATGGGCCTCTCGCGAGGGGGCTGCATTTTTATGAAGCGCTGACGGGAGCTGGCGACTCGTATTCGTTTTTTGCTCCGTCGGTGGGTCCGCAATTACGGGCGCGGTTTGTCCTGTCCACTCCGCAGGGAGCGCGCTCCCAAGAGACCCTGGACGCCGGGAAGAGCCGCGAGGTGGGGTTTCGCCTCGGCAATGTCGCCGGGACCATCTACATCGCGGGGAGGCGCGCCGAGCTGCGACGGGCGCTGCTCGGCGCGCTCGCGGCGAATCGCTTTGGTGCGCATCCTGAAGTGAACCTCGTGCAGGTGAATATCGAGGAGTGGGTGATGCCCTCGATGGCCGAATACCGACTCGGGGCGCGGCCGCGGTGGCGCGCGTTGCTCGATGCCACGTTCGTTCGAACGTCGGGTGCTCACCATGAGGTCACGGCGGTACCGCTGGAGAGGGATCGACACCTGGTTTCTGCCCGCGTCGGCTCGCCCGCTCGCGGCGCTGCGGGTGGGGCTGCCGCTCGTCCTGCTCGTTCATCTGGTCTGGCTCTCCGGCGATCTCCTGTCCCTTCATGGCAGTCGGGGAATCATTCCCTGGGAGCTCACGGACCTCTTGCGCGATCCCTGGGTGCCCGGCCTCCCGACGCTGGCGAAGGCCCTTCTGCCCCTCGGGATTGATGCGCACACCGCGATCGTCGTTCTGCTCTCGACGTATGCGGCGAGCCTGCTGTCGCTCGCCCTCGGATTTCACACCCGATTCTCGGCGGGTTGCGCATGGGGTCTTCACCTCAGTCTGGTGACGAGCGGCTTTGCCTCGTTTTATGGCGTGGATCAAATCGCCAATACGTTCCTGTTTTATCTCCTTCTGTTTCCGTCCGGGCGCGCCTGGACGTTCGATTCCCGTCGGGAGGAGACCATCCCCGTCGGCTGTCTGAGGGTCATGCAGGTCCACCTGTGCGTGATTTATCTCTCCGCCGGCTTATTGACGTTACAGACGGTCAAAGGAACAAGCCGGCGTGTCGAAAGAAGCCCCTGAGGAGGTCTTGGTCGCCGCCCTGGATCGTGAGCGCAACTGCGACGGCCTCGTGAAGGTCCTCGACATCC
>Ga0272446_1006342_pt1 | contig 12388 bp, 7 predicted proteins | sample YNPCB0061_FD_194587 | JGI IMG/M metagenome (GOLD analysis project Ga0272446, IMG submission 194587) | Hot spring microbial mat communities from Yellowstone National Park, WY, United States - YNP-CB-006-1 | ecosystem: Environmental > Aquatic > Thermal springs > Hot (42-90C) > Sediment | place... | reverse complement strand
CGATCACGATTAAACCACCGGGGGTTTTTCGGATTAAACTTCATGAATTTGTCCCAGAGGACAAAAGCCATGGGAGCGGCCCCCATGGGTAGGCCGGGGTGACCGGACTTTGCTTTTTCCACAGCATCGATCGCCAGAAACCGGATCGAATTAATACAGAGTTCTTCTAGTGATTTAGTTGCCAAAGCCATAGATTTAATCGCTGGTGGTATTTGATCAATTTAGGTGGTCACTAAAATTATCAAGGCTAAAGGTCCAGTTAAACCCAAAAATTTTACCTAGACTCCCAAATATTTCCGAAAGGCCAAGGTAACATTGTGGCCACCAAACCCAAAGGAGTTGGATAGTGCCACATCCACTCGAACTTGACGGCTCTGGTTAGGTGTGTAATCCAAGTCGCAGGCTGGATCAGGATTAGTTAAGTTAATGGTTGGCGGCACGTGGTCATTGGCCACTGCCATAACCGTAGCCACAGCTTCAATTCCCCCAGATCCCCCCAACAGGTGGCCAGTCATAGACTTGGTAGAACTAATTACCACCCGCCGAGCCGCTTCACCAAGAGCTGTTTTAATAGCAGCGGTTTCGTTAGAGTCATTGGCTGGGGTGCTAGTACCGTGGGCATTGATGTAATTGATTTGCTCCGGTGCAAGGCCTGCATCCTTAATTGCCAATTGCATGGCTCTGGCAGCCCCTTCCCCCCCCGGTACTGGGGAGGTAATGTGGTAAGCATCGCAGGTCATACCGTAGCCAATGATTTCGGCATAAATGTTTGCACCCCTGCTCAGGGCGTGTTCTAGCTCCTCAAGGAGGAGGATCCCTGAGCCTTCACCCATGACAAAGCCGTCACGATCATGGTCGAACGGGCGGCAGGCTTTTTCCGGCTGGTCGTTGCGCGTAGACAGGGCACGCATTGAGGCAAATCCGGCATAGGAGAGGGGAGTAACTGCGGCCTCGGCTCCCCCGCAGATCATGGCTTGGGCGTAGCCCCGCTGGATGAGTCGAAAGGCATCGCCGATCGCATTGGAGCCAGCCGCACAGGCTGTAACTGTACAATTGTTTGGCCCCTTAGCCCCTGTGTGAATAGCAGTCAAGCCCGCAGCCATATTGCCAATCATCATGGGAATCATGAAGGGGCTACACCGGTCTGGGCCCTTGGCAAGGAAGATTTCGTGTTGGTCTTCAAGCACCTTGAGGCCGCCAATCCCGGTGCCGATCATGACTCCAACCTGCTCGGCATTGAGGGCAGTAATTGTAAATTTGGCATCCTCTAGAGCTTGCCTACTAGCAGCTATGCCAAACTGGGCAAATCGGTCAATTCGCTTTGCTTCTTTTTTATCTAGATAGGCTTGGGGGTCAAAGTTTTTAACTTCACCAGCAATACGGCTAGCATGACGGGAAGCATCAAATAAAGTAATTAAACCGATGCCGTTTTTACCACTCAATAGACCCCGCCAATAATCAGCTACATTATTACCAATTGGTGTAACTGCACCTAGACCAGTTACAACTACCCTTTTTAATTCAACAGTAGGCATATTTTTGGTTTACCCACAACTTAAAAATAGGAATTAGACCCCCAGCTTTTCATTACTATAAAAGCAGCAATACGTTCCCAATTTATAGAAATTAGATAATTTGTTTAGGGGTATTACCAAGGCCAGGAGTTTATTAGGCAGAGGCTTTGGTTTTTTCGCTAATGTAGTCGACTATCTCTTGAATCGTGGTGATTTTTTCAGAGGCTTCGTCAGGAATCTCGACATCAAAGGCATCTTCTAGGGCCATTACGAGTTCAACAGTGTCTAGGGAATCGGCATTTAGATCGTTGGCGATGTGAGCTTCAGGAGTCACAATGCTAGGTTCTACTTCAAGTTTTTCTGAAACTACTTTTTTAACCTGTTCAAATATTTCCTGTTCAGTCATAATGTTCCCTTCAAATAGTATGCTTTCTACCTTCCCGCTGGGGATCGCTAGCGTTTCTCAATCTTATCTTAAAGGGGGACGGTTGCAAAGAAATCCCCAGCAATAGGCTGGGGACGTATTTGTTGATCTTTTAGTTGATTATTTTGGTTAGACGAGGGCTGTGGTTGGCTGGGTTGTCCAGCGACCGACGGTCTGCCCGATCATAGTTAGTTCGCCCATGAGTCGATCGAACTTTTCAGGGTTGAGGGACTGGGGACCATCAGAGAGGGCTTTGGCTGGGTTGGGGTGTACTTCGATCATTAGGGAGTCGGTGCCAGCAGCGATCGCCGCTAGCGCCATGGACGGGACATACTCCCATTTGCCGGTGCCGTGGCTGGGATCGATCATGATTGGCAGATGGGTAAGGCCTCGCAGTACCGGAATTGCCGATAGATCAAGGGTGTTGCGGGCGTATTGGCGATCGAACGTCCGGATGCCGCGTTCACAGAGGATGACGTTGGGGTTGCCCGCAGCCAGGATATATTCAGCGGCCATTAACCACTCTTCGATCGTGGCTGACATCCCTCGTTTGAGTAAAACTGGTTTGTCTTGGGCACCAACTTTCTTCAAAAGTGAGAAGTTCTGCATATTTCTGGCACCGACCTGCACAACATCGGCAACGGCAGCAATTTTATCTAGGTCGGCTGTGTCCATAACTTCGGTGATAATGCCTAGGCCAGTGGCAGTGCGGGCAGCGGTCAAAAGGTCTAGGGCGCTTTCTCCATGGCCCTGGAAAGCATAGGGGGAAGTGCGGGGCTTGTAGGCACCACCCCTGAGGAACTTGGCTCCAGCCGCTTTGACTCGCTTGGCAGTCTCAATGATCATCTCCTCGTTTTCAACGGAGCAGGGACCGGCGACAACTACGATCGGATGGTGTTTGCCGAAGGGGACTTTACCAGCGGGGGTATCGACCCAGACCTCGCTGTATTCGCCGTGGCGGTATTCGATCGAAGCCCGCTTAAAGGGCTGCTCTACCCGTAATACTTGTTCAATCCAAGGACTCATTTCCTGAATTTGCAGGTTATCTAGGTCTACTGTGTCACCGACTAGACCAATCACTACTTTGTGCTTGCCGACAATCCTTTCTGGAGCTACCCCGAAGTTATTAATCAATTCGTTAGTGAGGCGATCGAGTTCCTCTTCGGGGGAGCCGACTTTCATGACTACTATCATAAATATTTATCTGAAAATTAATACGTCTCTTGGGTTATTGTTCATTGTCTGAGCAGACTTGTCAATTATGGCTAAGACTGCAAAGTTTGCAATATCAACAATAATTTTTTTATGTTTGAAATCTCAACTGAACCATAGGCCTAATTAAACCTTTCCCCATGAATTAATAATAACTTTGATTCTCAGCGAGTTTCAGGCTGTATTAAGTATTATTGCTTAGACAAGAGCCGGGGATCAGCCATTGTTAGTCTGGGGATTGGGATGGCTTACCGATATGGTAGTCCACATTACTTTACAAAACTCAGTGGAATTGGGGTTTCTTTGGGATCACATCCGCTGATTGCTTGCAGTTTCTTAACAAATAAATTCAAGACTTACCTATGGCAATTCCTTTATTAGATTACTCACCCAGCTCTCAAAATCAACGGGTAGTTGGATTTGAGGTGCCGGGGGATGAGCAACCCTGGGTCTATTGCGCTGATCGTGCCAGTACGATCGCAGATCTTGAAGAGCTAATTAATGCAGCCTATCGGCAAATTTTCAATGAACAGCAGATGATCCAAAGCAACAGGCAGTTAGCTTTAGAGTCGCAGCTGCGATCGGGTCAGATCAGTGTCAAGCAATTTATCCGTGGGCTGGTCACTAGCCCGGTTTTCCGGAGTCGCTACTACGACACTAACAGTAACTACCGATTTGTCCAGTTGTGCGTGCAACGCTTGTTGGGCCGCGAAATTTATAGTGATCGCGAGAAACTAGCGTGGTCAATTGTGTTGGCAACCAAGGGGCTATACGGCTTTGTTGATCAGCTTTTGCAGACCGACGAATATCAAGCTAATTTTGGGGATCAAACTGTCCCGTACCAGCGGCGGCGAATTTTACCCCAGCGGTCTAGGGGAGAGTTACCCTTTGCTCGCATGGCCCGCTACGACCAATATTACCGGGACCAGCAGCCCACTAGCAGCTATGATCGCTTCACAACCTTTGCCTGGGGGGCGATCGACTGGCCGACTGTGGCTGGAGTCTTAGTGGGTGGCGGTGCGATCGTCACCGCCCTAATATCCTTCTCTCTGTGGAATATCTAGGCACCTCTAGGACTAATGCAGAGAACCGTATCTTAATCACCACGTCTACCTGCATGAGTTCTATTCTCGACCACCATCATCCTCCAATCTGGGGCCACCTACACACAGCAATGAGAGCAGTTTGCCTAAAACAACAGGTTAGAAAACTAGGAGTGAGTATTAGCCCGGTACTCACTCCTAGACACATAGTAGTTGTAGTTATGACAATATAAGGCTATTGATGAGCGCTGTATTTGCGTTGCTACTGCACCCTGACTCGGAAACGCACCAACCCCACATTATTAGGGCTACGATTACTCACCACTGGAATTTGCAGAAACACAGCTCCAGTAGGGTTATTGGGATTAGCACAGGGACTAGGTGCCGGAGTCAAGGGTGGTAAGAAGCTATTGGCATTAACCTGAGGAATATCAACCCCATTTAGCCGCAGCAACACCCCCTGTCCCGGCCCATACGAATCAGAAGAAAAAGCCGTCAGTTGGGGTACCAAATCACAAAACAGGAAATTCCTCAAGGGCCCAGTACCATCAGACAAGAAATAAACTGTGTACTCCAATTCATCCCCGCTTTGTATCAAAGCATTTTGATCAATTCTGACTAGCCCAGCCAAAGGAATACCCCAAGTTGCCAAATTATCATTGGTATCGCTGGGATCATCAACTACCACGTTAAAGTTCAGGTTTGGCAGGGTAGTCCCGCCCCGGAAAACATTGGTGATTCGCTTAACCAGCCGTAGATTAGGTACCCCATTAAATGTCACGGGGGTAGGAATACTATCATCTCCGGGATCACCATTATTATTGGCATCGGGGTTAGTGCCACTAGTGGAAACATCCGCAACCACCACCCCATTGGGCGTAGTACCAGTCACCACTGCTGAAACAAAGTAGGGCCCTAGATTCGACCCTGGAGACACCTGCACCTGGAAAGTAATAATGGCTGTCCCTCCCGGTCCTAGGGAGACTCCAGGAGCTAGGAGGTTAAAGTTATTGACACCATTAAATCCAGCGTTGGTCAGTACTCCGCCGGGGCCAGCCTGGGATGTCAGTCCCGTAACACTGATTGGCCCGACTACCGCAAACCCCTGAGCCTGTGCAAAAGCACTGGCTAAGTCAACTAAAGCTTGTAGGTTATTAATGCTCTGGTTACTTGTGTTTGCGATCGACAGCCCAAAAGTTATGATTTCAGTACCATTCGGCGCACTAATGGGCGGCCCGGCACTGAGGGCAGCACCAACTACAGCAGGAATAGGAGTAGTGACTGTGCCACCCCCAGGCAATGGAATCAATAGGCCGCCAGGAATTGTTGTAATCCCCGTACCAGTACCTGAATCAGTTCCAGAGCCTGACCCGGTACCTGAACCCGTTCCAGACCCTGCACTGGTAACTGTTTGAGCAGAGGCAGTGTTGTTAGATGTATTAGACTCTGGAGTTGTTGTGCTGACCCTAGCCACACTGGTCAGAGTAGTCGGCGTATCTGGAAGTTTAATAACAATTCCAAAAGAAGGACTACTGCTCCCCGCAGCCAGGGTACCAACGTTACACGAGATAATATTTCCAGATACAGTACAAGCCGGATCGGCGCTGACAAACACTGCCCCCGGCGGCAATTCGTATGTAATCACCGTGTTATCAGCACTAGCGTTGCCAATATTGCTAGCAGTTAGGTTAACAGTTACGTTACTGCCGGGTGTGGCTGTAGGTGGAACGGTTATGGCTACTGTTAAATCAGGTTCTGCACCCGCCGTAACTGGCGGCGGCGTTGCCGGTGTCCCACCACCAATTACTACACCACCACCGCCCCCAGAGGTGGCTGATGGTAGAGAGCTGGTCTTTGAGGTGTTGTTAACTAGCAAGCCCGCTGGGTAGCCAGGTAAAGACTCCTCGGTTGATGAAGCTCTGGCCGTGTTATCAAAGGGAGCAGCTGCGGTTACATCTATGGCAAAGGTACTCGTGATAGTTCTACTTCCACCGGGAGCAAGGGTACCAAGGCTGCATGGAAATGCTGTAGTACAGTCCCCGCTGTTGGATACAAAAGCCAGTCCTAGGGAAGTGGTGTCGGTCACTTGCACATTAGTAGCAGGAGCATTACCAATATTACGGACTCGAATAGTGTAGGTGATATTTTTACCCCTTTCGGCAGTGGCGGGGCCAGTTTTGAGTACCTCAAGATCTGGAAAAGCGGTAGCAATGATTGGAATTGAGGATTGACTGCAAAAACTGCCAGGCGGAGAGCCAACGGGACAAGTCGAAGGAGAGGTTCCTCTAAAGTTGATGCCTGGAGGCGGGGTAACAACTACTGTGTTTTCAAGGTTTGGTGGTAGTGCTGGTGGCGGAGTTCTCAAGGTGCCATTGACTCTAATAATCAATTGCGAACCAACGCTGAGGCTGACTGTTGTAGTGATAGTGCTACCACTGCCGCTGCTGGGGCTGGCTGTACCTATGCCTGGCAGGAGTTCATTGGCACTGGAAACTATTTGACTAGACCAAGTGGGTGATTGTAGGTCCGGAGGAAGATTGTCTGAAATTGCCAGACCACTGAGGTTACAGTCGCCATTATTGGTAACTCGGATGGTGTAGCTGAGGGGGCTACCAGGTATAACTGCTCCACTGCTAGCTTCTTTGGTAACTGTGAGGTTAACCGAAGGAGTCAGGTTTGGTAAGGTGCCGAAATCTCTAAAGCCTGGGTAAGCGCCAGTCAACGGTCTATTGAAAACTTCTGTTACTGTTCCGGTGCTGGTGTTCCAGCGGTATTGCCTAAAGGTATTGGCCCCTGCACCAGGGGGAGTATAGCCGTCCATATATAGTTCACCGTCTGGGCCAAAGGCCAAGGCACCGGTATCTAGACCTCCAGCAACAGCGGTGGTACCTACTAGAGTAGCTGTCCCGGTAGATACATTGATTAGCCACAGTTGGACTTGGTTAGCGGGGGTTTGGCGAGTTAGATATAAGCTATTGAGGTTTTTGGGGTCGAAAGCAATGTCACCACTACCTACACCGATCGTACCGCCAAGGCTAAATTGCAGGGTAGCTACACCAGTGGTGGGGTTGATTGTGTAGATATTGTTGTCATTACCAGCGGCATAAATGGTACTGGTGGATGCCTGCTGAGCCATTTTCACGAAACTAAAACCAGTGGTGCCAGTATTACCGACTACGACATTACCACCAGTGACTGGGTCAAGGTAAGCGACGCGAGGATTAGTTGAGATGTCTTCAATGTAGTAAACAAATCCTGTCACCCCATCTCTAGAAATAGCAGCTGTGGAAAACAGCAAGTTGCCAATAGTTGTGATATCCCCATTATTAATATCAAAACCAAACAGGCGGCTGCCGCCAAATTCCGAAGCATAAAAAACGTTGGGCACACAGGCAATAGAGGTCTGAGATAGGGCGGGGCGGGTTTGTTTGGGATAGATGACTAGGGATAAACCGAGTAGAAATATCAATAGAAATTTGGTGAGATTTGACCAAAATTTATTGATTTTTAGTCGAGGGTTTTGTTGCCTGGGGTGCCGAGATTTAAGCATGGTTTATCACTGGGTCTAGTCTGATGGATGAGTTGAGGAATTGGGGTTTGAGTTAATTAGCGGAGGGGTCTAGCTAGGGTGGTGCTAGGGGGGGTTTCAGCGGTTTCTGTCCGTGGTTGGGGTCGTTGGCGACCAAAGCCATCCCAGAGTTCATTGATTTTGAAGGTTAAACCGAAGTAAATACCGCCTCTGGAGCGGAAGCCGTTGAAGTCTCGATCGTCAACTTGGCCAAAACTGTAGCCAATGTAAGCCCGTAGATCCGGTGAAAGGTAGTAACCACCTTCTAGAGCTAGGCCTAGTTCGTTGTAACCCATGCCGGGTTGACCAATCCAGCGGATTTCCCCTGCGAGGTCGAACTGGTATGCAAATCGGTAGGTGGCCCGCAGTTGCCCTAACCAGATTGAGCTAGTTGCGGTGGAGGTGTTGGCAAGAAAGCTAGTGCTGCTGCGGAATGCGTACTTACCGTAAAATTCCCATTGCCAGTCGGGGGCGTAGATGGCTTCGGCAGCGAAGATGTGGTCTAGGGAGCCAGTGCCAGAGCTGATTAGGAGGGTATCTGGGGTGACGTTGGGGTTGGCGCGGTAGCGGTAGCTGAGCAGAGCATTGAATCTATCATCGGCTGGGTCGCGCCAAGCTAGGCCCAAGCGGAGGTCTGCGGAGTTACCAAATTGGAAAAGTTGGGTGGAGGAACCAGCTTGTTGGAATCGGAGTAGCCCTGTTATCGAGGGGGAGATGCGGCCGGCAGCAGCAGCGGTGATCACTGTGTTATTGCCAGCTCCACTGACTCGCCTTTCTAGGCGGGCACTGGCTTGGAATTCTCGGTTGGGATTGTATTCCACACCAATGCTGTAGGATTGACCGCCGAAGCTGCCGAGGCTGGCGGCGGTTTGACCGCTGGCAAAGGGTTGGGCAAATTGGGGGCCGGCGGCGGTGTTGGCGAATAGGTTGTTGAAGATGTATTCGTAGCTGAGGTTGATCCGTAGGCCCGGGGATACGACCCAGGCATGGTTGAGTCCGATCGCACCCTGGCCGATTACACCGTTTACCCCAGAGAAAACCGAATACCGACCGGTCAGGGCAGTGTTTTCCGTCAGGCGGTGTTCCAAAAGGGTATCTAGGCTGGTGAAGCTATCTTGCCCGAATAGGCGGCCGTCTCGGAATTGGTGGGCTAGGCGGAAGTTTACCCCCGGCAGGGCGCGCCAATCTAAGCCGAGGGTGCTCCGGTTCGGATAGAGGCTGTCGGTGCGGCTACCTAGGTTAAGTTCGTTGCGGGCCCGGAAGTTGAGGTTTTCGGTTAGGGGGAGGTTGAAGTTGGAAACAATCTGGGTGGAGTTGCCGCTGCTGAGGAGGTTGGTGTTGTCAGTGCGGTTGCGGTTAACCAAATCCACATTTAACTGAGCACTGCCCAGGGTTTGTTGGATACCAGCTTGGAAGGTGGTTAGGGTGTTGTCTAGCCTAGTGCCAGCGGGGGCTTGGGTGGGGGGGCTGAACAGGTCAAAAATTTGGGTGCGTACCACTTGGGCGATCCCGAAGTTGGCTTCGTAGTCAAAACCTAGGTTGAAATTGGTGCTGGGGCTGATCCTGGCAGTGAGGTTAGCCCCGTAGCGGGTTTGACCAGGGGTAAAGCTGGTAGTGGCGTTATTGGCAAAGTTTTCAGTTACTGTGCGATAGTAGGCGCGGGCTGCTACCCCTTGGGCTAGGCTGGTTTGGGCTTCGATGCGGTAGGCGTTGCCGAATACATCGCCGATTTCGATGGTGCGGTTGCGCGATCGCGCCATTTCAGCAATGATTTGCCCGTTGCCCAGGGGAATGCGGAGATCAGCGCCGTAGAGTTCAAATTGCCTAGCTCCCAGATTTTCGCGCAGGTAGGTGGTACCGGCAAAGGCGGGGGATTGGCCTAGGCCCTGCTGGAAGTTGTATTGGAGTCGTCCGGCGTAGAGGTTGGTGTCGGTACTGCCGTTGGCATCAAATTGATAGGTGGTAACAATCCGGCGGACTAGGGTATTGCCGAAGGGGTCAAAGTCTAGGGCTAGAATTGGACGGCGAAATAGTAGGGTGCCGCGATCGTAATCAATTTCGTAATCTTGGCTACGCCGGAGCAGGCGGCGCTCGACTACGGTGCCAGGCCGGTTCAGTTCTTCAGCTTCTAGGTAGACATTTTCACTGCCAGCAATCACCAAGCGGCGAGAGAGGAAGTAGAAGCCGCTGGTACCGTCGGGGGTGATGGCATCGCGTTGGAAGCCCTGGATGTTATAGCTGTAGAGGGCGGTAATTTGTAAGTTTCCCAGGCTGAAGTTGCCCTTAAAGCCGTGCAACTGCCGATTGGTGGCGGTGAAAAGTTGGGAACTGCGGGCTAGCTCGGTGGTGCCGTAGTCGCCCCATTGCAAGAAGTCTACTTCAGCGCCTAGGGTGGGGGAGTTACGCTCAAAGCGGAGAAACAGGCTATCTCGTGAGGGGGTCAGAAAATCTACCCTAGAGTTATCGCCATAAACTGGATATTGCTGTTCACAGAATTGGACATCCCGGTAGAGCCTGGAGTTACGATCGCAGGTTTCGTTTAGGTTACGACGGCTGTTGTAGGCCCCTGTAAACAGCCATTCACCGATTCTGCCGGTGGCAAAGGCCGCACCGCCAGCACTAACTTCGTAGCGATCGTCCGTCAACAGGTCAGGCCTGAGAAAGTCGCTCCGGCTACCCCAATAATTCAATCCCCTGGGCCCGACTTGGAGATTCACTACCCCCGTGGTTAGGGAAGGGCGCAGATTAGTAATAAATTCCACCTGGATAAAAGCCTCAATCTCTCGCTCGACGGGGCGGCCATTGAGGGCGATCGCTGCCGGGTCTTTGACGGTTGTGGCCGCACGGATTCTAAACCGGCCGGTTTCCAGGCCCGCTTGGAGTTGGGCTGTAAAAGTACCGTTTTCAGTGTTGACTTGGAAACCCACCTGATCTGAGCTGGCATCATTACCCACAAACCGGCCGCCAGAGGTGGTCAGGGTTATGGTCAAAGGAGTGGTGACTGGCTGCCCCTGGCGATCGAGCACCCGCCCAGTAATGGTCAGGAGCGACCGCCCATCAGCCACCACCTGCGGTTCACCGCCAGTACTCAGCTCAATCTGGGTACCCACCGAGACTACCGCTGGTCGGGTAATTGGCGCTTGGTCAGCAACTAAGTGGTTAGTAGGCGTAACCCCCGTAATGGCTGTCACCCCAGGATTGGTCTGGGCCAGGACACTGGTCTGCCCCTGATCAGGAGCATTAAAATTTAACTGCGTCGCCACTGCACTAATTTGATGGCCGCCCAAGGTGGCAGCTAGGCTCAGGAGACTGCCCCATAAAATCTGATACTTGTTCATCTGGTTCCCCCTGGTCTGGAATTAGTGATTGGGGTAATGGCAAAATTTATCCGCACCATGCTGCCGGGGGCAACCCGGACAAGGCGAGATTGGCTGTTGCGCTCAATAAATTTCTCGTTGATGGCCAGTTGGTAGCCGGGGACACTGGTGAGGTCTAGGGTGCTGGTGCGATCGCCCGCAATTACTCCCCCCAAGGAGTACAGGCCCCGTTCGTCGGTGGTGATGCGATTACCATCGTCCATAAAAATGACTGCATTGGGCACGCCCCGCTCCCCAATTTGCTGTTCACCATCATTGTTGGTATCAATAAACACCCGGCCGATGATAGTACCACAATCAGAAAGAATCCCAGGGCGGATGCGTACTAGGTGGGTAGCCTGATTACTGCGGCTTTCTTGGGCTACGTTGCGCCCGGACCCCCTGACCGCATCGGGGCTAATTACCGCTCCGTAAACAACATTGAGAATTTCGCCGGGATTGAGATTGGGGTAGTTAAAGGTCACCTGCTGCCCAGAGGCGATCGCCCCGGTCAGAGCCACTGGAGTAGTATCTAAACCTCTGCTTAGGCCCGCCTGGGTCAAGCTAGGAATGTAGCGAATCCCCAGGGGTAGAGTATCAGTAATGGTAATGGCCGGAGCCGGAATTTGACCGGTGTTACGGAGGCTGAGACGGTAAATAATTGTATCCCCCGGTTCAGCAGCCGAGCGATCGCCACTTTTAATTAATTCCAATTGTGCCCGGATAACACTGGCGATCGTTTGATTAGAGGACCTAGGAGTGGCTAAACTATCGGCTGAACCAGAGGCTGTATTCACAATATCTATAGCTGTAGCTGCTAATGCAGAGCAAAATACAAGCAAAGCAGAAAGGCAACTAAGCAGCAGATACTTGCCAATACTCCTCCTGAAGGGATGAAGTATCATTAATTTGAGTGTATGGTTTATAGGTTTTAGATTCAGTGGGTAACAGAGTAGCTTTGTAAAACCAAAATTACAGCACCACAAAAGTTGAATCTCCTACCAACAGAATGGCAGATATCGGACAATTGCACCCTAGTCAAACGGTATAAATTTTATCCGAGGATTCAATGAAACTGCAAACAATAACGCCACATATTAACAAAACTCCGCTAATTTAAGGGAAAACCCTCGGCTTTTTATGGCAATCTCCAGCAGAAGCCAAGCTAACACAAATTTCCCTTCGGTAACTTTTAGATTAACTTTATCAGACTTTCAAGGTCACAGTTAATCTCAATTACAGATAAAATGCCCTAGGGATTTTCCCTCCAA
>Ga0272446_1006341_pt1 | contig 12389 bp, 10 predicted proteins | sample YNPCB0061_FD_194587 | JGI IMG/M metagenome (GOLD analysis project Ga0272446, IMG submission 194587) | Hot spring microbial mat communities from Yellowstone National Park, WY, United States - YNP-CB-006-1 | ecosystem: Environmental > Aquatic > Thermal springs > Hot (42-90C) > Sediment | place... | reverse complement strand
CGTCGGCGTCGACCTCGAGCACCCACTCGCCCGTGCAGGCGGCAAGCCCGGCGTTGCGCCGGTCGCCCTCGACGGGCCATGCTCCCTCGATCACCCGAGCGCCCATGCTGGCGGCGATCGCGGCTGACCCATCCGTGGTGCGGTCGAGCACGACGACGAGCTCGTCGGCGAAACCGAGCGTGGCGAGGCAGTCGGCAAGCTGTGCCGCCTCGTTGCGCGCAACCACGAGGGCGGACAGACGCGGGCGAAGCGCCCCGCTGATCGTCATCGCCCCGCCCCGCTCATGATGGCGCGGCCTCGCGCTGGGCAAGCCGCGCGAGCAGGGCGGCAGCACCGGCGAAGGCTGCCTCGACGGTGAGCGAGCCCATCAGGCTCGGCGTGGTGCGATGGTCGTAGCCTGGCCGGGCGATGAGCTCGGCCATCGTCTCGGGCGTGCGGACGAAGGCGGCGCAGCGCCCCTGGGGGGCGTATTCCTCGGGTGGCGAAGGGCCGAAGAGGCCGAGCGTTGGCGCACCGGCCGCGGCGGCGAGATGCATCAGCCCCGAATCGTTGCCGATATAGATCGAGCAGCGGGCGAGCGCCGCCGCCGCTTCGGCGAGGGTGAGTTTTCCCGCGAGGTCGATCGTCCGCTCCCGCGGCAGCGCGTCGAGCACGGGTGCGGCCATCGCGCGTTCGGCCTCGCCGGGGCCTGCGAAGACGGCGGCGCGCGCTGCCGGCAGCGGCCCGTCCGCGGCGGCGAGACGGTCGAACAGGGCAACGAAGCGGTCGGCGTCCCAGAGCTTGCCGCGCCAGTTCGCGGTCGGGCCGAGCCCGATCACCGGTGCCCCCGGCGGGATCAGGGCGGACGCGCGGGCGACCTGCGCGGGCGTTGTCCACGCGACGGGAAGCGGCGGCGGGTCGAGCCCGAGCACGGCGCCGAGCGCGGCGAGCCGGTGGCGCCCGTCGCGCCCGCCGCGCATGATGTGGCGCTGCCGCGCGGCCAGCGCGAGCGTCAGGGCCGACCCGCGCAGGTCGACGGCGATGTCCCAGGCCGTTCCGGCAAGCTCGCGCCACAGCCCAAGCCAGTGCAGGCCGAAGCGTCGTTTCGGGAACGCGATCACCCGCTCGCGCCCGGGCATGGCCTCGAACAGACCCACGGCTGCCGGCCCGCAGACGACGGTGACGGCAGCACCGGGATGGCGTCGGATGAGGTGATCGATGAGGCCGGTGGAGAGCACCGCGTCGCCGATCCGGGTCGCGGTGACGAACAGGATTCGCATCGCGCGCCCCTATAGCCGAGCGGCGGCGGTCCGTCATGCCCCGGGCGGCGCTTGTCCCGCTCCGCCGCGCGAACCACTTCCTGCGCCATGAGCGGTATTGCCCATCTTCCCCATCGCGGCGCCGTCGCGGTGGGCGGCGAGGACCGGGTGGCGTTCCTCCAGGGTCTTGTCTCGAACGACGTCCGCGCCGTGGGCCCAGGCCGCGCCGTCTGGGCGGCGCTGCTCACCCCCCAGGGGCGGTGGCTGCACGAGTTCCTGGTGCTCGCGTGGGAAGGGCGGCTCCTGCTTGCCTGCGAGCGCGCACGCGCGAGCGACCTCGCCCAGCATCTTTTGCGGCACAGGCTACGCGCGCGGGTGACGGTTGCAGACATCTCGGACGAGGTGGTGGTCGCCGCCGGCTGGGGCGGGGCGCTGATGCCGCCCGACGGGGGCGGTGCCGCAGCGCCGGACCCGCGGCACCCGGAGGCCGGCTGGGTGGGCATCTTTCCCGCCGCCTCCGCTCCGCCGGCGACGGTCGGGTGGGAGGCATGGGATTCGCACCGGCTCGCGCTCGGCCTGCCCGACGGGGCGCGCGACCTTGAGGTGGAGAAGACGCTCCTGCTCGAGGCGTGGTTCGATGCGCTCGGCGGCGTCTCCTGGACCAAGGGGTGCTACATGGGCCAGGAGCTGACGGCGCGGACCCGCTACCGCGGCCTCGTGAGGAAGCGGCTCTATCCGGTCGCGGTCGAGGGGCCCTTGCCCGCCCCTGGCACGGCGGTGTTCGCCGGCGAGGCGGAGGTTGGGACCGTCCGGTCGGGCCGCGGCGAGCGCGCGCTCGCGATGCTGAGGACCGAGGCCCTCGCCGGGCCGCTCACAGCCGGTGGCGCGACGCTCCGGCCGCTGCGCCTTCCTTGGATGGTCGCCGCAGACGCAGAGGCGCCATGAGCCGGCTCGACGACACGCCGCCGCCCGTCGCCGTCCATCCGCCGATCCTCTATGGCGGGGCGTTCCTCGCCGGGCTCGGGCTCGACCGTGTGGCGCCGATCGACGCCGTCCTGCCTGACGGGCTGCGCCACGGTGCGGCGAGCCTGCTGATCGTCTTCGGCCTCTCTCTCGCCGGCTGGGCGGCCTGGCTGTTCCACCGCGCCGGCACCTCGATCCCCACCTGGCGGGCGGCGACGCGCTTCGTCGCGCGCGGCCCCTATGCGATCAGCCGCAACCCGATGTATCTCGGGATCAGCGCTGCACATGCAGGGCTCGCGCTCGCCGTGGCGAGCCCTTGGGCGCTGATCCTGCTCGCCCCCGTCATCGTGGTGATGGACCGGTTCGTGATCGCGCGCGAGGAGCCTTATCTCGCGAGCCGCTTCGGCGCACCCTATGCGGCGTATCTCCGCCGCGTCAGGCGATGGATCTAGCTGCCTCTCGGGTTCCTGCAGGCAAGCCTGGTCGCTGCGCTGCCGTGCTGCGGTGGCAGAAGCGGGGAGTGTTCCCGGGGGGCTCCGCGCGTCCGATCCTGGGCGGAAGGGCGCAGCGTCGCCGTCGCCTCGTTCCGCCGCCCGCCGGACCCGAACCGGGAACGCAGCTGCCTTCGCAACCAATCCCCCCCGACCGACGCTTGGGCTGACAGCGCCGGCGGGAAAAACCGACCTGAGAGGGATGCGCATGCGACCGCGCTGTGGCTTGTCACCGGTGATTAAGCTTTCGGCCGCAGTGTCACGGCATGACACGCGTCCCGCTCAGGGTGCTTCTTCTCGTGGCGTGGGTTGCCATCGCATGCCCTTCTATGGCGCAGGCCGAGGCATCCGATCCCGGGCCGCTCACTGTGGTCGAGGCCACGAGCGGGCGGCTTTTGGGCTCCGCCACGGCGATCGGCGGCACCCGCGTTCTGACGAACCGCCATGTGATTGAGCTCGCGCAGCGCCGCGGCGCCGAGGTGGCGCTGGCGCGCGGCGGGCGGGTGATCGCGGCGCGGGTGAGCGGGGTGAGCCTTCGGCTCGACATGGCCCTGCTGGAGGCGGCCGAACCGCTCGGATCGCCGCCGCGACTCTCCGCCCAGCCGAAGGCCGGAACGCCCGTCCACGCGCGCGGCCCTGCCGGCCCGAGGGTCGAGGGCGTCGTCGTCGCCTATCCCTGGCGCGAGGCCTGGGGGCCTGCCCTGTTCGCTCGCCTTCCGGCCGGGTTCGGCTTCTCCGGCGGGCCGGTGATCGACGCGTCCGGCGCGGTCGTCGGGCTCGTCACGGCAGCGGTGAATCCGACGGCAAGCGAGATGGTCGCGCTGAGGGCCGCACGCACCGCCCTGCCGGAGCGCGACACGCCCGTCGTGCTCGTGCTGCCGATCGGATCTGCCCTGGCCGAGGCAGAGCGACTCGCCCCGCCCGGCCACAGCTGGCGCTGAGAGGGGGCTATTGCCAGAGGCCCTTCTCCGCGAGCCAGGCCTGGATCACCGCAGCGACCTCGCCGTTGTTTCGGTCCCTCATCAGCCTGTGGCTGTTGCCGCGTAGGCCGCGCTCTGGCGGATCGATCACGGTCACGTCCGCGCCGGCTCGAGCAGGATCAGCGCCTTGACCTTGGCCGGCCGTGCCTGCACGGCGGGCCAGCCGAACTGCCCGGCCCGGCTGTGCACCATCACCACAGCATCCCCGACACGGTCCATCGGCGCGCCAGGGGCGGCCGTGATCGCAGCGGCGGTCGTGGTCCAGCGCGGCACGATCTGGCGCAGGAACGCATCAGGGTGATGGAGGGGTCGGTCGCGTGCGGGAACTGGTTGCCGGCGAGCATCCGGCGCTTCGTCTCGTCTGCGTTCCAAGGCGCCCAGTCAAGGTGGCGCCACCGTGCCGCCCAACCCCGCTCCGCTCCGGCAGGGCTCGACCGATGCGCCTTACCGAAGGAGCGCGGGCAGCAGAGCGTCGAGCCGCAGCCGGCCACGGTCGGTCGCCGCGAGCGCGCCGTCCTCGCGCCAGGCGAGCCAGCCCTCCGCGACCGCCATGGCGAGGGCGCTCTGGTCCAGCGCCTCGGCGAGCGGGATCGTCGTTCTTTTCTCGAAACGGACGGGATCGACCCCGCGGGCGAGCCTGAGCCCCATCAGCAGCATCTCGCGCGCGCGCGCCTCGGGGCTCAGCGCCTCCTCCTCGCGCAGGCCATGGCCCTTCGTCGCCACCGCCGCCATCCACGCCTCGGGGGAGCGGATCCGCGCGGTCGCGACCATCGCCTCGCCGCGCGTGACGCGCCCGTGCGCTCCGGGGCCAATGCCGGCATGGTCGGCGTAAGCCCAGTAGGCGAGGTTGTGGCGGCTCTCAGCGCCAGGCCGTGCGAAGTTCGACACCTCGTAGGGCGCGAGCCCGGCGCGCGCCGCCGCCTCAACCGTCGCCTCATAGAGCGCCGCCCCTGTCGCATCGTCGGGGAGCGCGAGCTCGCCGCGCGCGGCAAGCCGAGCGAACGGCGTTCCCGGCTCGATGGTGAGCTGGTAGAGCGAGAGATGGTCGAGCCCCTCCGCCAGCGCCCGGCGTAGCTCCCCGCGCCAGGCGGCGACGGTCTGGCCGGGGCGGGCGTAGATCAGATCGAAGCTCGCGCGGGGAAAGAGGCGGCGGGCCAGCGCGAGCGCATCGAGCGCCTGCGCGGCCGAGTGGCGCCGCCCGAGGAAGGCGAGTGCGGCGTCGTCGAGCGCCTGGATGCCGAGGCTCACGCGGTTGACGCCGGCGTCGCGGAAGGCGGCGAGTCGGCCGAGCTCCACCGAGGTCGGGTTTGCCTCGAGCGTGATCTCGGGCTCCGCCTCGGCGGGGAAGGCGCGCAGCGCTGCGGCGATCACGGCGGCGGCGCTTTCTGGCTCCATCAGGCTCGGCGTTCCGCCGCCGAAGAATAGGCTCGCGAGCGGGCGGGGCCCGAGCCGCTCGGCTTCGAAGGCGAGGTCGGCGAGGATCGCCGCGCGCCAGCCCGCCTGGTCGAGCCGGTCGCGCACATGAGCGTTGAAGTCGCAATAGGGGCAGCGCGCGGCGCAGAACGGCCAATGGACGTAGAGGGCGATCGGCTCGGGCACGCAGGGGATGTGGTTGAGCGCGCCCCGCGCCGCCAGGGCCGTTCCGCTCGGCCTTGCCAAATCCGGCGCCTGGGCCACTTCCCGCGGTGGCGGCAAACGGTTTGGCGGCGGCGAAGGGTGGCAAAGACGCATGAGGCGGATGATCGCGTTCGAACGGAGTGCGGGCCGGGAGGCGCTGCGCCGTGACCTTGCCCGCGCCGGCCTCTGGTGCATCGCCGCCCCGGCGCTCGCCGTCTGGCCGTTCCTCTCCCTGTTCCCGCTGTTCGAGATGATCGAAGGCGAGCCAAGTGTGGGGTTGATCGCGACCCGGTCGCTCCTGCTCGCGACCGGGTTCTGGCCGATCGCTGCCGGGTTTCTTGCCGCGGCTTTTGCCACCCACCGGCAGGGCGCGGCGCTGTTCGCTGCACGCCGACGCGACGGCGGTCTTGCCTTGGGCCTCTACGCCGCGGCGTGGATGACGGTCTACCTCGCCGTCTTCGTCCTCGTCTGATCGACCAGCGCGAAGGCCGCGCGCCGCAAGCTTCCGGGCTCTAGTGGCCGACGCGGGCGAGCACCTCGGCGCGCAGGAACCGCTCGACGACCAGCATGAAGAGCACGCTCGGCACGAGCAGGATCAGCGCCGTGATCGCCGCGATCTGCATGTTGCCCCCGGCAGCGGCGCTGAACAGCAGAAGCGGCAGGGTCCTCACCTCCGGCGCGCCGACAAAGTAGGTCGCCGTGAACTCGTCGAGCGATTCGAGGAAGACGAAGATCGCGCTCGCGGCGATCCCTGGGGCGGCAAGCGGCAGGGTGACGGAGCAGAACGCGCGGAAGGGCGAGGCGCCGATGTTCCGCGCCGCCATCTCAAGCTCGTCCTCGATCGCGGCGAAGGCGGCCGTCGCGATCCAGATCGAATAGACAAGCCCGTGCGCGGCATGGACGAGCACCACGCCGAGGACGGTGCCGTTGAGGTCGAAGCTGAAGAAGAGTCGCGCGATGTTGATGGAGACGGGCAGGTTGGGGAAGGCCTGCGGCAGCAGGAACACGAGCAGGATCGCGGCGCGCCAGCGCAGCTTCGCCTTGGCCAGGGCCCAGGCAGCGGGAACGGAGACGGCGAGGCAGAGCAGCGTCGTCAGGCAGGCGATCCAGATCGAGAGCCAGAGGCTTGCCATCGCCTGGCCCTCGGGTCGGAACACCCTCTCCCAGAATCTGAACCCATACTGTGAGGGGAGCCGGTTCGGCCAGAACCAAGCCTCGGCGACCGACCACAGCACCAGGTTGGCAAGCGGCCCGAAGATGAAGAAGGCGAAGGCGGCGAGCAGGACGGCCCGCGGCAGCCACCACAGGAGATGGCTCACCGCGCCTTCTCCCGGACCGACCGGCGCAGCCAGGTCCAGGCGACGAGGCCTGAGGCGAGGCAGGCGACGAACCCGAGCGCATTGGCCGTCCCATAGTCGCCGAGCGCGGTGATCCGCCAGGCCATCGCCACCGTCAGCATGGTCGGGGATTGGCCGGAGATCATCAGCGGCACCGACAGAACCGACATCATCGTCACGAAGGAGAGGATGAGGGCGACGCTCAACGTCCGTGCCACCTGGGGCAGCACGATCCGGACGAGAATCCTCAGCCGGCCGGCGCCGAGATTCTGCGCCGCCTCGATCCCGGAGCGGTCGAGCGCCGCCATCGCCCCGGCGACGAGCAGGGCGGCGAAGGGCAGCTGCTTCCAGACGAAGGTGATGATGATCCCGCGCCAGTCTAGAAAGCTCTGCGCCCAGGCGGGGGGAATGAGCCCGAGCGTGATCAGCGTCGTGTTCATCAGCCCGTTCTGGCCGATGAAGCCGCGCATCGCCTGGGCGGCGACGATGAAGGGGATGAACAGCGGCCAGCGATACATCGCACCGAGCAGGCGGACCGCCGTCTGGTTCCGCCCAAGCGTGAGATAGCCGCCGATCGCCACCGCGCCGAGGCCGATCAGTACCGTCGAGGTGCCGATGATCACGAGGGTGAAGAGGAGATCGGTCCGGTAGAGGCTGTAGGCGGTGTCGAAATGGACGAGCGTCGGGCCGTCGCGTCCGGCGAAGGCGCCCGCAATCGAGAAGCCGAGCGGCAGGAGAAAGAACAGGCCGACGACGGAAAGCGCCGGAGCGATCAGGAGAGAGGGAAGGATTTGGCTCATCCGCGCCTTGGACGCACCACGCGGCGGACCGGCCGGACGGAAGCGGTCGGGCGGCGGTGCGATCCGAAGCGGCGGTGGAGCGGGGCTCGTCCGCGCCAGTGCCGCTGCATGACCGCGCCAGGCCGCCCGGTCACCGGTTCAGCGTCTTTAGTTCAGCACAATGCGCTCATAGGCCTCCTGGATGGCGCGGAAAAACTCGCTCTGCGGCATCGGCCGTGCGCCGGCGGCGAGGGTTTCGGGCGGGATGTCGCGGAACAGCCGGCTCCAGGTCGCCTCGTCGAGGTGCTGGCGGACATGCTGCGCATCGATCCCGGGCAGCCAGTTGAAGCGGCGGACGATGCCCTCGGCCTGCACCTCGGGGCTCGTGGCGAGCTCGATGAAGCGCTTGGCGAGCGCGGCATTGGCGGCCCTTTCCGGCACGACATAGTACATCGGCTGACCGGGCAGGCCGCTCGCCGGGAGGATCAGGCGAAGCCCGGGCGAGAGCCGCCCCTCCGCCTGCCACGTGTAGAACATGTCCATCCAGACCGGGCCCATGTCGATCTCGCCGCGATTGAGCGCATCGAGCGTCCCGGCATTGCCCGGTGTGATGACGACGAAGCGGTTGAACTCGCGCAGGCGCTGCAGCGCCGGGGTCAGCGCCGCGACCGCCTCGGGGTCGAACGGACCCTCGATCAGCCGCCTCTGGTCAGGCCCGAAGGCGTAGGTCCAGCCGAACACGAAGCCGACCCCGCTCATCCCGCCGCGGATGCCGTTGTAGCCGAAGCGGCGCGGGTTCTGCCGCACCCACTGCTCGAGCTCCTCGAAGCTCTTGGGAGGGTTCGGAACGCGGGCAGGGTTGTAGGCGATCGCCACCTGGCTGTTGAACATCGGCATCACATAGCCGTCGACGTCCTGGCCAAGCGCGTTGCGCACCACCGGGCTGGTCGCAAGACCGCCGGTGGCGACGGCGTCGCGGTAGCGGCTGAGCAGGCCCTCGCGGACCATCCGCCCGGCCATGTTCTGGTGCACCACGGCGACGTCGACATCGACCGTCTGGGCATTGGCGCGGCGCTGCGCCTCGAGCCGTTCCCAGATCCGCTGGCTGCCGGCATCGCCCGGGCCGGTGCCGACGGCGCGGACCGTCACGCCAGGGTTCTGGCGCTGGAACTTCGGGCCGAGATAGTCGGTGATGTAATCGACCATGTTCTGGTCGCCCGCAGTGAGCACATTGAGTGTCACGCGCTGCTGCGCGACCGCTGGCGCATGGCCGGCGGAGAGAGCCAAGACAGGCAGGGTGGCGAGAAGGCTGCGTCGAGAAGCGACCATCGGTGTCTCCCGGCAAAGCATGATTGCCAGCCACTTAGGATGGTTCAGAGACGCGTTCGTGACGGAAGGATAAAACTTGGGTTACGTTGCAGTGAAGCAATGCGACGACTCGCTCGGGATCCCGAGCCGGACCGCGCTCCCCTCGACGAGACGCGAGGGGACATCGACCAGCACTTCTTCGGCGCCGATCCGGATCGCCGCCCGCCACCGCCCGCCGGCATAGGCGCAATTGGCGACGCTGCCCTCGAACACCGGCCCGTCGATGGTCTCTCCGGCAGCGAGGATACGCCCCTCCTCCGGCCGGAACAGAACGCGTCCTTCAGGGACGACGAGCCGGTTGGTGGCACCGAGGAAATCGGCGACATAGGGGCTCGCGGGGCGCCGCCACAGCTCCTCCGGCGGCCCGACCTGGGCAACCCTGCCGGCCTCGAGCACCACGATCCTGTCGGCGAGGATCATCGCCTCCTCGCGGTCGTGCGTGACATGGATCGTCGTGATGCCGAGCGCGCGCTGCAGCATGCGCAGCTCATGCCGAACGCCCTCGCGCACCCGGGCATCGAGGTTGGACATCGGCTCGTCGAGCAAGAGGATCGCCGGGTCGACCGCAAGAGCGCGGCCGATCGCGACCCTCTGCCGCTGCCCGCCCGAGAGTTGCGCCGGCAGTCGGTCCCCGAGCCCTTCGAGCCGGAGAAGGCGAAGAAGCGCGTCCACCCGCGCCGCGATCCGCCGCCGCTCCCAGCCGCGCACGGCAAGGCCGAAGCCGATCGTCCGCGCCACGCTCATATGCGGCCAAAGCGCATAGGACTGGAACACCATCGCCGCGTCGCGCCGCTCCGGCGGCGCCTGCGTGATGTCCCGCCCGCCGGCCATGATCCTGCCCGCGCTCGGTCGGACAAAGCCCGCGATGGCCCGAAGCAGCGTGGTCTTGCCGCAGCCGGAGGGGCCGAGCAGCGCGATGAACTCACCCGGCGCGACGTCGAGCGACACCGCCTCCAGCACCCGGGTCGCCCCGTAGCGCACGGCAAGCCCGTCGATCGAGAGGGGGGTGGCCGGTCTGCGGCAAGGCTCGTCCATCGCGGCGGACAGCACTAGCGGAGCCGAAGCCCACAGGGAAGCGCCGGTCCGTGGCGGAGGATCCGCTCCGACCCCGCCGGCGCTCCGCTGCCGTCCCGCGCCACGGCAGTCTCAGTCCTCGCCGGTGCGGCGGATCAGGATCTCGCGCTTGCCGACATGGTTCGGCGGCCCGACCACGCCCTCCTTCTCCATGCGCTCGATGAGCCGCGCGGCGCGGTTGTAGCCGATCTGCAGGTGGCGCTGGATGAAGGAGGTCGAGGCCTTGCCCTCGCGCGCCACAAGCGCGACCGCCTGATCGTACAGCGCGGTCTCGTCGCCCTCCTCGCCGCCGGGGCCTGACCCGGACAGCCCGTCGCGGCCGAGCCCGGGAGCGCCGCCTCCCTCCGCCTCCGCCTCCGTCACCTCCTCGACATAGTCGGGCTCGCCCAGGCTGCGCAGATGCGCCACCACGCGCTCGACCTCGCTGTCGGACACGAAGGGTCCGTGCACGCGCACGATCCGCCCGCCATCGCCCATGCGCAGCATGTCGCCCTGGCCGAGCAGCTGCTCCGCCCCCTGCTCGTTGAGGATGGTTCGGCTGTCGACCTTGCTGACCACCCGGAACGAGATCCGCGTCGGGAAGTTCGCCTTGATCACGCCGGTGATGACATCGACCGAGGGGCGCTGCGTTGCCATGAGCAGGTGGATGCCGGCAGCGCGCGCCATCTGCGCGAGCCGCTGCACCGTCGCCTCGATCTCCTTGCCCGCGACCAGCATCAGGTCGGCCATCTCGTCGACGACGATGACGATGAAGGGCAGAGGGTCGAGCGCGAGCGGCTGCTCCTCGACGGTTGGCTTGCCGGTCTCCGGGTCGAAGCCGGTCTGGACGCGGCGGGTGAGCGTCTCGCCGCGCGCGCGTGCCTCCGCCACGCGCGCGTTGTAGCCGCCGACATTGCGCACGCCGAGCTGGCTCATCAGCCGGTACCGCCGCTCCATCTCGCGCACCGCCCATTTGAGCGCGCCGACCGCCTTGGCCGGCTCAGTGACGACGGGGGCGAGCAGGTGCGGGATCCGGTCATAGACCGAGAGTTCGAGCATCTTCGGGTCGATCATGATCAGCCGGCACTCCTCGGGGGAGAGCCGCATCACGAGCGACAGGATCATCGTATTGATCGCGACCGACTTGCCCGAGCCGGTGGTGCCGGCGATCAGGAGGTGCGGCATCGCCGCGAGGTCCACGATCTCGGGCGCGCCGCCGATGTCCTTGCCGAGCGCGAGGTTGAGCCGGCCGCGCGCCTTGGCCCAGGCTTCGGAGGAGAGGAGCTCGGAAAGCCAGACCGTCTCGCGGCGCGAGTTCGGCATCTCGATTCCGATTGCGTTGCGCCCGGGAACGACCGCCACACGGACCGAGAGAACGCTCATCGACCGGGCGATGTCGTCGGCAAGCCCGATCACGCGGGCGGATTTGGTTCCCGGCGCCGGTTCGAGCTCGTAGAGGGTGACGACCGGGCCGGGGCGGATCGCGGTGATCCGCCCCTGCACGCCGAAATCGGCGAGCACGCCCTCGAGCAGTCGGGCATTGGCCTCGAGGCTCTCCTCCGAGGGGCGGCCGGGGCGGTTGGCGGGCGGTGCGGCAAGCAGCGCGAGCGGCGGCGGCACCCAGGCCCCGAGCGGCAGGGCGGCCTGGCCGGCAGCGGCGTTGCGCCTCGGCTCGGGCGCGGGGGCGACGCGCGCGCGCGGCTCCGCCGTCGGGGCGGGTTCGGGCGGCGCCGTGGCGGGGGCGTGCGCCGGCGCCGGCATGGCTGGCTCGACCACTGGCTCGCGCCGGAAGGCGGGGTTGGCCGCCTCGGCTTCGGCACGGCGGCGGGCGCGCCAGGCGGCGACGCGGCCGGGAAGGTTCAGGCTGCGCCACAGCGCCGCAGCGGCGCGCCGCGCCCGGCCGGCGCGCTGGCTCGCTTCGAGCGCCACGGCGCTGCCGCCCGAGGCGACCGCGCGGCCGGCGCCGCGCCACTCCCCCGCCGTCAGCCCGAACGAGGCAAGCGGCAGCAGAAGGCCAAGCCCGCAGAGGAAGAGGGTCGCGAAACCGTGGCCGAGCGGCCCAAACAGAGCGGCGGCCGCCTCCTGCGCCCCGCCCATGATGAGCGCGCCGAGCACACCCCCCGCACCGCCCGGAAGCGCCGGATGCGTGACGGAGGCAAGCGAGAGCGCTGCCGCCGCCGCCGGCAGGGCGGCAACGAGCAGGCCGAGCCGCGCGAGCGGCGAGCCGATGCCGCGGTGGCTGACGAGCCGCCACGCCCAGACGAGCGGCGCGAGGCCCGCGAGCGGTGCGGCAAGGCCGACACCCTGCAGCAGCGCATCGGACAGCACCGCACCCGCCGGGCCGGCAAGGTTCCGCACCGGAGCGTGGCCAGCGGTGTTCAGCGATGGGTCGGCCGGGCTGTGGGTCGCGAGCGCGACGAGCAGGGTGAGGCCGAGCGCGCAGGAGGCGAGGCCAGCGATCTCCGCCGCACGCCGCCGGAGGAAGGCCGCAAACCCCGGCGGCAGGGTGCGTCGCAGGGCGGCATCGGGCCGTTCCGGGGAGGGTCTTGTGGAGTGCATGGCC
>Ga0272446_1006340_pt1 | contig 12389 bp, 9 predicted proteins | sample YNPCB0061_FD_194587 | JGI IMG/M metagenome (GOLD analysis project Ga0272446, IMG submission 194587) | Hot spring microbial mat communities from Yellowstone National Park, WY, United States - YNP-CB-006-1 | ecosystem: Environmental > Aquatic > Thermal springs > Hot (42-90C) > Sediment | place... | reverse complement strand
GGCCTGTTGTTATCACATCTGGGCAACTACCTGCAACGTCACAAGCATGTTAAGTTTGACGGACTGGTGGATCTTTGGAAGACAAGCGACAAACTCGCCGAGCTTCTGCGGCCGAAGCTGGTGGAAATCATTCTCCATGAGCCCGAGATCAGCGACGAGAAGCTACGCCGTCACATCGAGCAGTGGGCCGACGAGAAGCTCGGGTTGGTTGCAGGCAGCCAGAGAGTGCATGGAGAGCGCAAGCGGGCACTGCGGTGAGAGCACTGCTCATTGACCGCAGAGCGGGACCGCGGGTGGTTGTGCGGCAGCTGGTTCAGCGAGTGCCTTGAACCTGTGATCGGAAGGACCAATCAAGCCTGAACTGCTGTCGTGTTGGTGAGACTCCCTCTCGCCGGTTGCCTCGCTGGCGAGAGAGCTTTCGGTTTGGTGTCAGCAGCTTCTTCAACTACTGCCAGCCACTCTGTCTGCGCTGTATTGTCCCTGACACAGGGGCGTGTCGTCCCCCGCGCAGGTAGGAGCGGAACAAGATCCCTCGCAGTGCCGCAGGCTGCGAATCCGCCAGTCGCCCGACCGCGGCGAAGCAAGGGAGCCTGCTCGGCTGGAGATGGACGGAGGGCTGGATTCAAACGCTACTGCAGGCCGACAGCGGCAACTGTCTCCCTCGCAGTCTCCCTCGGCTCTTTTCTTCGCGTCTGTAAGTGATTGATTCTAAATGGTGAGCGCGGGAGGAATCGAACCTCCAACCTACTGATTAAGAGTCAGTTGCTCTGCCAGTTGAGCTACGCGCCCACGGTTGGCGGGATGGCGCTTTCTTGCGCGCCTTACCCATTGTAGCAGCTTCATCCGTAAAGGCAAATTCCTGCTTGCTGCGCCCGTGACGGCTGATTATTTCAATCCAGGCGCTTGGCTGCCCAGCGGATGGCGTTGGCTACGAGCTGCCGGAAATTCGGGTTTTCATGCGCTTCTTTGCCGTGGCCGAGCTGAATCACTGCCACACGCGCCTTACGATAGGGACTGATCCAAGCTATCGGGCGGTCGCTATCCGGGTGTTCGGTCTCCAGCAATACCGTGATGTTGGGCGCAAACCACATCCCCTTGTAGCCCTCATCGTGGATGGTGAAATCCTTCAAACCGCGCACCACCGGGTGCTCTTTCACCACGCGGATCTTCATCTCGATGTCGTGCTTGTAGGTTGAGGCCGGCTGTCCCGGCGCCGCCTTGCGGAAATACTTGACCCCCGCTACTTCGTTGGTCCAAAAGGGCCAATCCCCGTAGTCCAACAGGGCGTGATGCAGGATTACTACCCCACCGCCGCCTTCCAGGTACCGCTGCACGCGGGCGCGCTTGGCTTCCGGAAGTTCCTCCAACATGTCGTACAACAGCAAGACTTCGGTCCCTTTCAACTCCCGGTTGAAAGCCATGGGATGCGGATGGATGTCCACTTTTACATCACTCATAGGGTCGAAAACACGGAAAAATGAAGGCTCGAAAGCATGTCCTCCTACTACTACTGTCAAACGGATGGGTTTCTCTTGCGCGCATACACCGAGGCAAGCCAGCGCAATCGCAGCGCTCACATTGACGATGAGTCTCATGCCCGCCATGGTATCGAGCTTAAACCGGCGGCGCAAGAATTTTTTCTTGACCGGATTGTCACCGATAGCGGACAATTGAGTCTCTTAATCTCAGATAGGACTATCTCTATGGCCAAGTACGGATGGTTGTTCGATGTCAAGCGCTGCATCGAGTGCCGCGCTTGCGAATCGGCCTGTAAGCAGTGGAACGGGGTCGAAACAGGGGTTAACATACGGTACCGCCAGGTCCACACCAGCGAATCCGGCAAATATCCCAACGTCACGACACAGGCGCTGTCGCTGGCGTGCAATCATTGTGAAGACGCCTGGTGCATGAAAGCCTGCCCCGTCAAGGCTTACTTCCGGCGGGACGACGGCATCGTGCTGATCGACTGGGACCGGTGCGTGGGCTGTACGATGTGCTCTCTGCTTTGCCCATATGGCGCTCCGCAGTTCAATTGGGCCAAGCGCAAGATGGAGAAGTGCACCATGTGCGCCGACCGAGTGGATGCGAACCTGGCCCCCGCCTGCGCCACGCTGTGCCCCACGGAAGCCTTGCAATGGGGTCTTTGGGACAACATTAAAGGGAAAGGCGTGCCTCAGGTGAGCGGGTTCGCGAATCCCAACCAGACCAAACCGAACATCCGGTTCGTGACTGCCGGATGGGCGAAGAAGTAGCGAGGAGGATGACCATGGCAATCACGAGACGAAACTGGCTACAGTTGACTGGCGGCGCCGGCGCGGGGGCCCTAGCGGGTGGCAAGCTGTTGGGCGCCTTCGACGACTACTTCCGGGCGGCTGCTCCCGCGGCGGCGGGTGAGCAGACGCTGATCACCGCCTGCGGCGTTTGCAGCCCGGCGTGCGGCATCAAGGCGACGGTGAAGGACGGCGCCATCAGGTTTTTGGAAGGCCTGGAGGGCGACTTTTCTGGCGATGGGCGCCTTTGCGGGAAAGGCGCGGCCGGCGCACAGTTTGCTTATGACCCCGACCGCCTGAAGTATCCCATGCGACGGGCGAACCCCAACAAGGGGCTGGATGAAGATCCGGGTTGGGTGCGGATCTCCTGGCAGGAGGCGCTGGACACGATCGCCGACCGGATCAAAAACGCCCTGTCCCGCTACGGCGCCGAGTCGCTGCTGTTCGTAACGCTTCCGGCGCCCGACATTTGGCTGCGCTTCATGAACTCCATTGGCGTGATCAACCGCGTCGATCATATCGACGACTGCTTCCTGACCGACCGCATCATCCAGCGTTACACCACAGGGGTCAAGACGTGGGCGAATGACTTTGAAAACTCCAACTACATTCTCTTGTTCGGCTGGGACATTCTGGCCAAGACCAAGATTGTCACCGCGCAGGGTGTGATCAAAGGCAAAGAGAACGGCGCCAAGGTGGTATGTTTCAATCCCCACTATTCGACCACCGCCCGCTTCGCCGACGAGTGGTACGGGATTCGCCCCGGCAGTGACCTGGCGGTGGCGCTGGCCATGATCCAGGTTATTATTTCCGAAAATCTTTACAACCAGGAGTTCGTGGAAAACTATACGAACTTCAAGGAATACGAAACCAAGATTCGCGAGCACATGGCGCAGTACACGCCGGAATGGGCGGAAAAGGAGAGCGAAGTTCCCGCCGATGTCATCCGCCGTGTGGCCCGGGAATTCGCAGCCGCGGGACGCGGCATTGCACCCGCGCACAAGAAGACGCTATGCGCCAATTACGCGAATGCCTCCCAGCTTTCCCACGCGATCTCCATCCTGAACATTCTGGCGGGTACAATCGATCGGCCCGGCGGGCGCTATCTTCCTGCGGCGTTCTCGGTTCCGGGTGTGGACGCCATCGTCCCGCCGCCCGCTTATCCGCCCAAGCGCGGCCGCTACATCGATGGCAAGGACAAGCTGCCGCTGGTGCTCGAAGATGGCGGCGGATTGTTTTCCACACTTTCCGACGGGCTGTTGAACAAGTATCCGGGCATGATCAAGTTCGCCTTCTTCAACGCTTACACCGTACTCGGATTTCCGAACCCGCCGAAACTATTCGAGGCGCTGAAGACCATCCCGTTCCTGGTGGTGATGGACACGCTTCCGACCGACACGGTGACCTTTGCTGACATCGTGCTGCCGTCCGCCACGTATCTGGAGGTTAACGATGTCGTGGTCCGGGATTACAGGGCGAAGAAACCTCAGGCGGTCGCCAGGCAGGCGTTGTTCCCTGCCATGTTTGAAACGCGGTCGGTGGGCTACGTGGCCTTGGAACTGGGGAAGAGGGTGGCGCCGGACTACTTTAAGGATAAGGACGGCAACTGGATCGACCTGTCCGCCGTTCTGGATGAAAAGGTCAAACGCGCCGGGCTGGGGGAGAACTTCAACGAGTTCAAAGCCAAAGGAATCGTCACACGCGACCAGCCTTATGTGCCGCGAACCCGCTTTAACACGGTGGGAGGCACCGGCAAGTGCCAGATCTATGTGCCTCAGTTCGCCGAAAAAGGCGCCGATCCGCTGCCGGTATGGCGCCCCAAGCGCGAGTTGCCGTCGCCGGAATTCCCCTATTATTACCTGACCTGCATCCCGGCTGTACATAGGCGGAACAGCACGGAAAATAATGCGTTTCTGCACGAGATGCTGCCCACCAACACGGCCATGATGAATCCGGCGCTCGCCGCCAAGCTGGGCATCAAGGAAGGCCAAAAGGTCCGCATCCGCTCCCGCGTGGGCGCCATCGAACTGCCGGCGCATCTAACGGAAACCTTGCGCCCGGATTGCGTCATGGTGTATCACGGTTTCGGGCATCGCTCCCGTTTGCTGACCAAAGCCGGCGGCAAGGGAGCGCGTGATGGCGACGTGATTCCGGATCAGAACGCGGATGAAATGGTCAAAGCGGGCAATTACGCCGGCGCGGCATGTATCATGGATGCGGTGGTGAACATCGAGCCGCTATGACGCCCCAAGCGGTGCGCCTCGCTTTTGCCGGCGCTGCATTTTTGAATCCTGAACTCAGCCGCTTGCGCGACTGGGTTCGGGATCTGGATGAGCCCGGCTTTCTGGAAGACCTGGGGACCGACCCTCTTAGTCTGGAAACCGACTACAACCGCTTATTTCTCAGCCCCGAAGGCGCAGTGTGCCCGCCCTGGCAGGGGGCGCACACCGCCGACGAGCGCTTAATGGGCGACTCGCACTTGTCCGCGCTGGACTGGTACAGGCGCTTCGGCATCGAGCCGGCGGCGAATAACGAACCGGCCGACCACATCGGCCTCTTGTTGTTGTTTTACAGCCGGTTGATTGACTCCGGCGCCGACGACGCCGAACGGCAGGTTTTCCGGCTTCAGCATTTGGACTGGATTCCGCCGTTCTGCGCGAAGGTCGAGCAGGAAGCCCGCCATCCCTTCTGGCGCCGCTTGGCCCGCCTCACCCCGGAGTGGATCCACGGGTGACCAAAGTAGTAAAGTCAACCTAGATATGACCCGCAGAAATCTCGTACAGGCGGCCTCTGCCGCCGTGTCTGCCGGCTCGCTGGCCGGCGCTTCGCCCAAACCGGCTCTCATCGACATGGTTCTCATCAAAATGCGCAACGGCATGGTGAACCAGCGGCAGCTCATGACCGAGTATCTGGGCAAAGCCTACCTGCCGGCGCTAAAGCGCGCCGGCGTTAAGGTGGTAGGCGTCTTTTCGAGCACCATCGCGCCGGAGGCGCCTTTCTTCATGGCGCTGGCCAGCCACGCCAGTTTCGCGGAAATGGAAGCGCGCGAAGCGCGTCTGGGCGCTGATGCGGAATTGCGCAAGGCCACTGCGGAGTTGCTGAAGCAGACTCCCACTCCGTACGTCCGCATGGAGCGCAGCCTGCTTCGCGGATTCTCGACTGTGCCGGACATCGAAGTTCCACCGCTTGAAGGACGCAAATCCAACCGCATTTTCGAAGTCCGCATTTACGAGTCGAACAACCAGGAGACGCTGCGGCGCAAGGTCGGGATGTTCGACAACGGCGAAATCGCCATTTTCCGCAAGACCGGATTACAGCCGGTGTTTTTCGGCGAGACCATCTTCGGCCGCAATATGCCGAATCTCACCTACATGCTGGCCTTCGATGACCTCGCCGCGCGCGAGAAGAACTGGCGCGCTTTCGTTTCGCATCCGGAATGGGTGAAGCTGCGCGCCACGCCCGGGCTGAGCGACGCCGAAATCGTGTCGAACATCTCCAACATGATTCTGTCGCCGCTGCCGTTTTCCGACATCCGCTGAAGGAGCAGCGCCATGATGCCGGAAGGCGTAGTGCCGGAGGCGTGGCAATCGCTCGGCGAGGCGTTCCTGATCGGGCTGCTCGTAGGCATCCAGAGGGAAGGCATCGCCGCCGCCCGGACTGCGCACTTGGCGGGCGTCCGAGACTTCCCCATCATCGCCATTACCGGAGCGGTGTGCGGGCTGCTGCAATCGCCTGCGCTGACGGCGGCCAGCGTCGTGGCGGTCGCGGCGTTTTTGATCAGCCAGTCCATACGCCATCCCGAACGGGCGCCGGGGGTGACGACCGAGCTGGCGGCGGTGGCGACCTTTGGCCTCGGATATCTGACCGCAGCCCCGGCGTTTCCCAATGGGGCGACGCTGGCCATCGGCGCCGCCATCGCCATGGTGGTTCTTCTGGAGGCCAAAAGGCACCTGCACCGGCTGGTGCGCCAGGAACTGACCGAAGCCGAATTTAGCGGCACGCTGCGCTTTCTGGCGATCATCTTCATCATCTACCCGCTGCTGCCGGAAGGCGCCTATGGTCCCTACGAGTTTTTCGCGCCGCGCCGGGTGTGGTTGTTCGTCATTCTGGTTTCCTCCATCTCTTACGTCGGTTACTTTCTGAAACGCGTATTGGGAGAACGTGGGCTGAATCTGACCGCCGTGCTCGGCGGGCTGGCGTCCACGACGGCAGCCACAGCCTCGCTGGCCAAGAGCGCCGGGGACGCGCCGGCGGAATTGCGCGCCTACACGGCGGCGGTGGTGCTGGCCAACGCAGTGCAGATGCCGCGGGTGCTGGCCATCCTGTACGCCATCCGTCCGGAGATCGCGGGCGCCGGACTGTTGCCGTTGCTGGCGATGAGTGGAGTCGGTTTCGCTTACGCCTGGATCCTGTACCGGGGTGCGGGAGCGGTGCAGGGCCCGCACGCGATGGCTTTGGGCAACCCCTTCCGGCTGGTCCCGGCTTTGAAGTTCGGCGCCGTGTTCGCCGCCGTCGTGTTTTTGAGCAAATGGGCGTTGGCGGTAAGCGGCGGAGGCGGGTTGAATCTGGTGGCCATCGCCGGCGGCGCAGTGGACGTGGATGCGGTGAGTGTCGCCGCCTGCGATTTGGCGGCAGCCGGGAAAGTGAGCGCAAACGCCAGTTTTGCTGCGGTCATGATCGCTCTGGTTGCCAATGCCGTGCTGAAGACCGGACTGGCTTTCGCCGCCGCCGGGCGCCGGCTGGGGGCGCACCTCACCGCCGCATTCGCTGTGATGTTTGCGTCCGGTCTGGCCTTGTTGTGGCTAAGGTAGCCGTTTCACGGTTCCCACTCGAAGTAATTGGCGTAGCCGCCGCCGCGGTTGCGCGCCAGCCAAATGCGGTATTCGCGGTTGGCCGTGCGGGTAATTTCGCGGCGCGTGTTCGGTGTGATGTTGGTGAAGACAAACACTGCGGGGTTGCCTTCCTTGGTGCGCCCGTCGCAAACCACCTCGTCGCGATAGTCGCCGGCCAGGTCGGCGGTCATCCAACAGTTGCCGGAATCTAATTCGTTGGCCCGAAGCCCGGGAATCTCGATCACCGTCTTGCCGTCGAAGCGTCCGAAGCGCTTGCCGTCGCCTGACATCAGCTCGCGGACGGGGCCTCCGGTCCAATTGGCGGGACGCCAGTTGCGCGGGAAGGGGTTGGCGAGAATCTTGCCGGTGGATGAGAAAAGCACGGTGTCCTTGGCTTCGTGACCGTCGCGGTTGGTGAGCATCTGCATGCCTGGCTCGCCGTCCCAAATCTTGGCCGCCCAGCCGATGTGCGCGTGGCTCCAGCGAGGATCGTCCTCGCGGTTCACTTTCCAAATGATCTTGCCGCTGCGCGCGTCCACCAGGTAGGCGCCGGCGTGCATGCCGCTTTCCACCGCGTAGTACACCTGCCGTTCCTTGGGATTGCCGAGGATGCTCTTGATGGCTACGATGTCGGGGTGCTGGCGGTAGATGGACCAGCGGATCGCGCCATTAGGGTTGAGCAGCGTGGTGCCGTTGAAGACTTCGTCGCGTCCGTCGCCGTCTACGTCGGCGATGTCGATGTGGTGCGAGCCGCTGCCGTTGGTCTCGCCGAAGCTGCGGAACTGCCACAGTTTTTTCAGGTTGGCGTCGTAGGCGTCGAAGATTTCGTTTTCATATAAGCCGGTCTGCGTGATGACGGCGGGGCGGCGGCCATCCAGATACGCCACGGCCATGTGGATGCGCGTCGAGGATTTGGCGTAGTCGGTGGCCATCTTGGTCCAGGGCGTCTTATGGCGAATGCGGCCCGTCATGCCGTCCAGAATCGCCAGATACACCGTGTCGCCTTCGGCCAGCCGGCACATGACCTCCGCCTTGCCGTCGCCATCCATGTCATACACCACCACCGGCACATTGTTAGCCGACCCGAAGCACTGATCGTGCCGCACCAGGGGGCGCCGCCACAAGCTGCGGCCGTAACTGGTGAAAGCCTCCAGTTCCACCGGCACGCCCGGATCGCGCGACATCTCGCGCATTCCATTGTCCAGCCGCAACACGGCGTCCAGTACTCCGTCGCCGTCCAAGTCGCCGAAGACAGGGACGAACCCACCTTGCTTCACAGTGGGTTCAAACACCGCAATCAGACCCGTTTTCTCAGAGCCGGGTTCGACGCCCGCCCACTCCGACGGCGGACCCTCCTTGCCGCCCTCTGTCACGGCGCGGACGCGGTAGTAGAGGCGACCTCCAGACGGCGCCTTGGCGTCGACATAGTTGGTGGAGCCGGCTACCGGCGCCGGCGTGATGCGTTCGCCGGCTGCGTCGCGGCGCGCCGAGCGATACACGTGGTAGCCGGCAATCTTTTCTTCTCCTGGAAGCTGCTGCCAGCCGATATAAACCTGTCCGCCGCCCGCCGGAGCGGCCACCACGCGCCTCGGTTGCAGCCGGAAATGCGTGCTGCCCAGCGGTTCCCTTACCGGACGGAAGCCGATGTCCGGGTGCCGGATGCCGGATGACGCGCCGCTGAAGGCTCCGCAGCGTAAGTAGGATTCCGTGCGCGCCCAGGAGCCGCCCGCCAGCCGGTTTTCTCTGGAAACGGGATCTTCGATACGGTACACGAAACGCGAAGTGGCCGGGTCGGGATAGGAGTCCACCATTTGCCACACATTGCCCGCCATGTCGTACAGACCCCACGCATTGGGCTTGTAGGATTTGACCGGCTTGAGGAATTTCTGCCAGTCGGCGAAGGTGCGGTCGCCTTTGGGATCGAAATTCGCCTGGCCTTCCGGCGGCGCCGAGCCCCACGGGTAGCGCGCGTTAGGGTTACCTGCACGCGCGGCCCACTCGAATTCAGGTCCGGTGGGCAGGCGGTAGATGCGCTTTTCCTTCCGGCTGCGCCATTTCATGTAGGCGTCCACATCGAAGCGGTTGACGAAGACCACGGGGTGGTTTTCCATGCCGGCGGGAATGCGCCCTTCCTTCCAGTGCACGGGCGCCGGGTGTTTGGTCTCGTCCACGAACAGCTTGTACTCGGCGTTGGTCAGCGGATGATCGAGCATTTCGAAATCGTCCACGCGCACGCCCCGGCGGACCTCCCCGCCTTTCACCAGCACCCACTCGGCGGCCGGCGCCGCCAGCGCAGAACACAGCATCCAGGAAAGAATCTTCACCATAAGGCGACGAGGTTATCACAAGTGGGGGAAAGATGGGGCCATTCCGGATCATAATTAGGGCATGGATTCCGATTCCGTTTCTGCGGTAAGCGCCGCCTGCTCGCGGCGCGTTTTTCTGGCGGGCGCGGTGGGACTTGCCCTGACTCCCGCTGCCGCGCCGGTGTCCAAGCGCGTCAACAAGATGCGCTTCGGCTTCACCACCTATTTGTGGGGCCGGGAATGGGACTTGCCGACGTTGATCGCCAACTGCATTGAGCTGAAAGCGTATGGCGTCGAACTGCGCGTGGAAAACAAGTCGGCGCACGGCGTCGAGCTCGATCTCGACCCCTCCCGCCGCCGCGAAGTCAAGAAGCGCTTCGCCGACAGCCCGGTGCAAGTTCTGGGGCTGGCCACCAGTGAGCGGTTTGATTCCCCCGATCCGGAAAAGCTGCGGGCGTCCATCGAGAAGGCCAAGCGGTACGCGCAACTGAGCTATGACATTGGCGGGCGCGGCATTCGCGTCTTTCCCAACGACTTTCAAAAAACGGTTCCGCGGGAAAAGACCATCGAACAAATTGCGCGCGGGGTAAGTGAAGTCGGCCGGTCCGCCGCCGGCATCGGCCAGTTGATCCGGCTCGAGAATCACGGCGCCGCAGGCCGGTTGACCACCCTGAAGGAGATTCTTGACCGTGTGCCGGAAAACAACGTCCGTGTGAAGCTGAACTCGGACAAGCGAGACGCCGAGGATGGCAGATTCGAAGAGTATTTCAACCTTGTCAAGCCCCGGCTGGGCGATACGCTGCACATGCACGACCTGAATGCGACGGACTTCCCCTATCAGCTCCAATGCAACCTCCTCATGGACGCCGGCTGGGACGGCTGGTGGTTGCCGGAGCTGAGCGACCCGCCCGCGCCGGCCGAGCGAATGCCGGGTCTGAAAGCCCAACGCCGAAAGTGGGAAGAGCTCATCCAGGCTTCGCTAGAGCGGGCGTAAACTGAGGGGTGGACGAAAACCATGGGCGAACTGTCGCGAAGGAGTTTACTCAAACGGGGCGCCGCGCTGGCGCCTTTTTCCCGCGTGCTGGGGGCCAACGATGCCGTGCGCATCGCAGTGGTGGGCGTCGGCTCCACGGTGAAGATCGGCGGCAAGGGCAAGGCCGACGCGCGCGATTTCAAGAAAATTCCCGGGGTCCGCGTGGTGGCGTTCTGCGACGTGGACCGCGCCAACCTCGATCCCGAAGTCCAGAAGTGGCGCGACGCTGGCGAGAAAGTTGAGGCCTATACGGACGTCCGCAAGTTGCTTGACAGCAAAGACATTGACGCCGTAAGCATCACCACGCCCAATCACTGGCACGCGCTCATCACTATTTGGGCCTGCCAGGCCGGCAAAGACGTGTTTGTGCAAAAGCCTGCGTCCCACAATCTTTTCGAAGGCCGCAAGATGGTGGAAGCCGCGCGAAAATACAACCGCATTGTGCAGTGTCCCAGCGGTTCCCGCTCTCCCAACGGCGTGCAGGAAGCCATCGCCTGGGCGAGGAAGGGCAACCTCGGCAAGATCTTGTACATTCACGGCGTCAACTTTGGGGCCCGCACCAGCATTGGCAAGGTTTCCGGTCCGCAACCGATTCCTCCTACGATTGATTACGACCTGTGGTGCGGTCCGGCGCCCGTGCTGCCGCTGATGCGCCAACACCTGCACTATGACTGGCACTGGCAGTGGGCCTATGGGGACGGAGAACTCGGCAACTGGGGCCCCCATATCCTGGACGGCTGCCGCTCGGCGGCCGGCGCCGCGGCCCTGCCTCGCCACGTCATCAGCATGGGCGGACGCTTTGGTTACGTGGACGACGGCGAAACTCCCAACAGCCATTTGACGTTTTTCGACTACGAGCCGGCGCCGATCCTCTTCGAGATCCGGGGGCTGCCCAAGGACAAGTCCTTTCTGAATTCTCCCTGGGACAAGAACCAGAAAGTCAGCATGGACACGTACCATGGCATCCGCCAGGGAACCGTCATTCATTGTGAGGGCGGCTATGTGGTGCAGAACAAGGCCTTCGACAAAAGTGGGAAACTGATCGAGGAGTTCAAGCCGACTACTCCAAATCTGTATGTGAATTTCATTGATGCTGTGCGCAGCCGGCGCGCCGGCGATCTGGTGGCGGATATCCTGGACGGCCACTTGACCGTATCGTTGATCCACGCGGGCAACATTTCCTACCGCCTCGGCAAGACCGTCTCCGCTGGGGAGGTGAAAGAAAGGATTGCCGGACAGAAGCAGCTCCAGAACGCCTTCGAGCGCTTTGTGGATCACCTGCGAGCCAACGCCGTGAACGTGGACAAGATGGTGGCGGGCGCCGCCCTTACCATCGACCCGGAGCGGGAGCGCTTTGCCGGCGATTTTGCCGCTGAAGCCAACCGCCTGGCGCGAGGAACATACCGCCCGCCCTTCGTGGTTCCTGAAAAGGTTTGACTCGAGCTTGAAGGGCGGCCTTCAGACCATGAACATGCCGCCGTTGATTTCGATGGTCTGCCCGTGTATGTAGCGCGCGCCGTCGCTGGACAAAAACAGAATCACGTCGGCTACTTCTTCGTTCGTTCCCAAACGCCCGGCAGGCGTCGCCTTGATGACGTTTTCGAGCATTTCGCGCGTCGAAAACTGCTCGTGGAAATGGTTGTCCACGGTTCCCGGACTGACGGCGTTCACGCGGATGCCGTGCGGCGCCAGTTCTCGCGCCCAGCCTTTGGTAAAGGTGCTCACCGCCGCTTTGGCCGCCGAGTAAACCGTGGCCCCCGCTCCGCCGCCGGTCCGCGCGGCGATGGAACTTACATTGACGATGATCCCTGCGCGCTTGGCCACCATGGCCGGGACCACGGCTTGCGTAATGAACCAGACGCTCTTGACGTTGAGGTTCATGACCCGGTCGTATAAGGATTCAGAAAACTCGGCCAGCGAAGCGCGGCCAACGAGAGACCCGGCGTTA
>Ga0272446_1006339_pt1 | contig 12392 bp, 7 predicted proteins | sample YNPCB0061_FD_194587 | JGI IMG/M metagenome (GOLD analysis project Ga0272446, IMG submission 194587) | Hot spring microbial mat communities from Yellowstone National Park, WY, United States - YNP-CB-006-1 | ecosystem: Environmental > Aquatic > Thermal springs > Hot (42-90C) > Sediment | place... | reverse complement strand
GCATGAGCGGAATGCACAAGATCGACCGCAGGTTTTGAACGGAAACGCTCACCGCGCCCTGAAAACGGGGGTCATCTTGGGCGTTGCTGGTGATGATTGGCCGACGGCCTTCAACGGCGGCATTAGCGATGCTGCGGCTGAAGATCACATCTTCTTCGGATAGGGTTTGGCGGCCGCGATTGCGCGAGGTGCGGATCACGTATTCATCGCGGCTAGCCTCGTGGAGCATCAAATAGCCGCGCTCTGCCCCAGATAGATGAATGACGGTATCCATCACCTCTTCGAGGACGTGGTCTGGCTCCAACGAAGAGGTGATCAACGCAAAGGTACGCACCAGTTCTTCTAATTGGTGGGTCTTGTTAGCCGTCTGACCAACTAAGCGGTTTACACTGGCCGTATCGCGCCGGATGGAACGCACCATTGTGGCGAGTTCCGGCGAAAGGCTGATGTTGTGTTGCCGCTTGAGGCCTTGCGCAAGCTGATCCAGCGTGGTTTCAAGGCGGTCTATACTGGCGGTTAACCGGCTGAGCGTCTCGGTGAGTTCTTGGCTCGTCGCGTGAGCTGGGTCAGACATGCGGCGTACTCCGCTCTGTGATTGATGCGTACACCCATCTAGTATAGCCTGAAATGGGTAGAAAAAAACCCCTCCCGGTTCTGTGGAGGGGTAGAATGCCGTTTGTACGGGGGCGTTCTGGCTACCGATCACCCTTCTGAATCGCTAATTTGACCTCGCCAATGGCGCGGGTCACTTCAATTCCACGCGGGCAGGCCGGCGTGCAGTTGTAGATCGTCCGGCAGCGCCACACGCTATTTTCATCGGAGAGCAGTTCAAGGCGCTGTTCAAGGGCCTGATCGCGGCTATCGAAGATGAAGCGATGGGCCTGCACGATGGCGGCGGGGCCGATGTATTGACCGTTGGCCCAGAAGGACGGGCAACTGGTCGTACATGCTGCACATAGAATACACTTCGTCGTGTCGTCGAAGCGTTCACGGTCTGCGATGGTTTGGAGGCGTTCACGGGGTTGGCCGTCCGCCCCGACGGGTGCGGGGGTATCGTTGACCATGTACGGCATCACCGAACGGTAGTGGTCAAAGAAGGGTTCCATGTCCACCACCAAATCTTTAACGACGGGCAGGCCGAGGATCGGTTCGACTTGAATCTTGGGACGTTCGCCAAATTCTTCGATCAGGACTTTGCAGGCGAGGCGGTTCCGGCCATTGATCCGCATGGCGTCTGAACCGCAAATGCCTTGCGCGCACGAGCGGCGGAGGGTGAGCGTCCCGTCCTGCTCCCACTTGATGCGGTGGAGCATGTCCAGCACGCGGTTGGTCGGTTCGCAGTCCTTGATCTCGTAGGTGGCCCAGTAGGGCTTCTTATCTTTTTCCGGGTTATAGCGCCGGATGCGCATCGTAACGTCCATGAATGGGCTGCCTTTCGGGTAAACTCTCAGTCATTGGGCGGGCGGCAGGGGGCTTAGCCCCCCCGCCGCGCCGAGTCTTAGTACACGCGCTCTTTGGGCTGGTAGGTGGTGATCGTGACGGGCTTGTACTCCACGCTCAGGGAGTCATCGGCCTGACGGTGTACCATCGTGTGCTTGAGCCAGTTAGCGTCGTCGCGCTTCTCGTAGTCCTCGCGGGCGTGCCCACCGCGGCTCTCCGTCCGGTTGAGGGCAGAGAAGGTCGTGACTTCGGCCAAATCGAGCAAGCTACCGAGTTCCCACGCCTCCAACAAGTCCGTATTGAACTTGTGACCGCGATCATCAATGGACAGGTCGGTTTTGAAGGTGTGGCGCAATTCGCGGATGATGCCGAGCGCCTTTTCCATATCCGGCCCATTGCGGAAGACGCCGACCAAGTCTTGCATGGTGGACTGCATCTTCTTGCGGAGGACTTGCGGCTTGGTCTTGCCGTTGGCGGTACGGATGCGGTTGAGTTCGGCTTCAGCCTCCCGTGCGGGGTTGGCAGGCATCGGCGCGAAGTCGGCCCCCTTTGCGTATTCAGCCGCCCGCAGCCCAGCCCGGCGGCCAAAGACGATCAAGTCTACCAATGAGTTCGTGCCGAGCCGGTTGGCCCCATGCACGCTAACGCAAGCGCATTCGCCCGCCGCGTACAGCCCACCGACCACTTTGCCCGCCGCATTGGCGATGACTTCGGCGTTAACGTTGGTCGGGATGCCGCCCATCGCATAGTGCGCCGTCGGTTGGATGGGCAGCGGTTCGCTCAGCGGGTCGACGCCGGCATAGGTGCGGGCTTGATCGCACGTTTCGGCCAATTTCGTCTCGATGTAATGGGCGTCGATGCGGCGGGTTTCGCCCGCTTCGGCCAGATAGCGGTTGATCGTATCCGGACGGAGGTCAAGGTGCAGGTAGCGCTTGCCCTTCACGCCACGCCCCTCGCGCAGTTCGATGGCAATGGCGCGGGAGATCACGTCGCGGCTGGCCAAGTCCTTGATCTTGGGGGCGTACTTTTCCATGAAGCGTTCGCCGCGCCCGTTGAGCAGCACGCCGCCTTCGCCGCGTACCCCTTCGGTGATCAGGAAGCCGGTTGGGTACAGGCCCGTCGGGTGGAATTGGAAGAATTCCATATCTTCCATCGGGATGCCACGCCGGAACAGGACCGAAGCGCCGTCGCCGGTCATGCTGTGGGCGTTGCTGGTCGTCTCCCAGCACTTGCCCCACCCGCCAGACGCAAAAACAACTGCCTTCGCGCTGAAAACGTGCAATTCGCCGTCGGCAATGTTGATGGCAACGACGCCCGCCACGCGATCCCCCGCCATGATGGCATCGATGACGTGATATTCATCGAAGAAGGCCACGTTATTCTTGATACACTGCTGGTAGAGCGTCTGTAGGATCATGTGGCCGGTGCGGTCTGCGGCGTGGCAGGCTCGGCGGACGGGCTTCCCAGACTCGTTGTTGGTGTGGCCGCCAAAGCGCCGTTGGGAAATCTTGCCTTCCTTCGTGCGGTCAAAGGGCAGGCCCATGTGTTCGAGTTCAATGACCGCGCCGATGGCTTCCTTCGCCAGAATTTCTGCCGCATCCTGATCGACGAGGTAATCCCCGCCCTTGATCGTATCGAAGGCGTGCCATTCCCAGCGGTCTTCTTCTTCGTTGCCGAGCGCCGCGCCAATCCCGCCGAGCGCCGCCCCCGTGTGCGAACGGGTCGGGTACAGCTTGCTGACGACGGCGACCTTGACAGAGCGCGAGGCATACAACGCCGCCATCAGACCAGCCCCGCCTGCACCGACAATGACCGTATCGAATTGATGAGTCTTCATAGCTTGGTTCTAAATCCCTCAGTGAACTTCCACGCCCGGCCCCAATGACCGGGCGACTGTTGTTGCTTTTGGTAGAGAGACGCCTCAGCGCGTCTTCGTTTGGCCTTCAGCGTTGACGACTTGGGTCGTGGCGGCCCGTGCATTGAGCATTTTTTCGGTGGTGGCCGGGACGGTCTGCAAGATCGCCAACCCGCCGACGATGATGAGGCCGATCATCGTGCCGAAACCAGCAATCTGGAGCGTTCGATTGACGATGCCGTTGCGGAAGTAGTCGTTAATGACGTAGCGCAGCCCGTTAAACCCGTGTGTGACGACGAGCGCCAGTAGCAAGATGTCGTAAACCCGCCAGATGTAGACGCCCGCCAGCATGGTATTCCAGCGCATGGCGACGAAGTTAGAGGCCGTCGTGACGGGTGTCCCCAACAACTCGGGGTGTTCCATCACGCCTTGCACCATGTTCGGGCCGAGATTGGTGAACAGCGGGGTATGGCCGACCTTCGTAATGTCAAACACGCCATTAATGACGTGAACCATCGCCAAGTGGCCGAACACCAACGGGATGATCAACACGCCGGAAATCCGCATGAAGCGCCAAATGAACTTCTGCTGGGCGTTCTTCTTGAGGCCCTTCTTGGCCGTCTTCGGGCTAGAGACCAGCGAAGATACCACAGACAGCACAAACGCCGCACCGAGCACCACCACCGTCCCGACTGCGAACGGTACTTGGCTTTCAATCACCTTGTCAAGGCCGAGATCGAAGGTCTTGCCTGCCCCGAACACGCGCTCGTTGTAGTACGTCACGACGTGCCCGGCCATGATGAAGAAGACCGGGATCAGCAACACGACGGTGGCCAGCAGGACGAGGCGGGCGGCATCGGCTTGGCGGCGCCACCATTGGGGGCGGTAGTCAAACAGGGCGATGCGGAACCCGTTCAGGGCGTGGTAGACCACACAGGCAACCAACACAAATTCCCCCGCCGTGAACAGGGGGGTTTTATACGCATCGACGGCTTTAGCGTACAGTTCGGGGTAGAAGGTCGCCCAAGAGGTATCGACGATGTGGAGGATCAGGAACAGGAGGGTGCCCAAGCCGGCCACCCGGTGCAAAACCCACGCCCACTGGCCTATCTTGCCGCGATAGCGTAGTGTTTCGGTGATGGTGAGAACAAGCGATGTCATTTTGGAGATGCCTCCCTAAAAACTCGGCACGACGGAATCTATTTGGGGAACGGAATTCAAGGGCGCAATTATAACGAAGGGTTCAAATTTCTGCTTGCAATTGGTTCTGAATATTTTGAAGGGCGGGAAAAGTGCTTATATCGATGCGTTATTTGAGTTTTGATGTGCTATTTTCAATTCTATCAAAAAGTTTTGAAAGTTCAAAGTCAGGAACGCCATCCCCCACTCCTTTCCATGTGGAGAGGGAGGAGAAGCGGCGTTACCCCGCCGTGATGATGTCGTAAAAGGTGGGAAGGGGGAGGGTCGGCTGGTCGCTGTAGACGACGGTTTGGAGCAATTGCGCCTTCGCCCGTTCCAATTTGGCCAGATCGTTGGCGTGAAGGGTGAATAGCGGCTCGCCCTTCGCCACGATTTCCCCAACTTTCTTATGGACAATGACCCCAACAGCGTGATCGATGTTTTCCCCTTTGCGCTCTCGCCCCGCGCCCAGATGCATAGCAGCAATGCCCACATCCGCCGCGTTAAGTTGCGCTACATAGCCTGCCGCCGCCGCCGGAACAACCTCGATATAGCGGGCGCGGGGCAGGCGTTCGGGGTGGTCGATCACGCTGACATCGCCACCCTGCGCAATGACCATCTCCCGAAATTTGGCGAATGCTGCTCCATTGCGGAGCGTGTTGGCCGCCTCTGCCAAGTACTCGGCCATTGCGTAAGGGGGAATAGTGCCGTCCCTGTGGCGAGCCAGCATCAGCATTTGGGCAGCGACGGCGAGGCAGTGTTCGCGCAAGTCCGCCGGGCCGTTCCCGCGAAGCATGTCCAAAGATTCTAAGACTTCTAAGGCATTCCCGACGGCGCACCCCAACGGCTGATTCATATCCGAGATGAGGGCAACCACGCGCCGCCCCACACTGGCCCCAATATCGACCATCAGGTGGGCCAGTTCCTTCGCCGAATCGATGGTGGGCATGAACGCCCCCAACCCCACCTTGACGTCGAGCACGATTCCATCGGCCCCCGCCGCGATCTTCTTGCTCATGATGCTGCTGGCGATGAGGGGCAAACTCGGCACGGTGGCGGTGACATCGCGTAGGGCGTAAAACTTGCCGTCGGCGGGGGCGAGGTTGGCGCTCTGCCCGCATAGGACGATGCCATGTTCCCCCGCAATACGCTTGAATTCCGGTACGCTGAGTTCTACCCGAAAGCCCGGAATAGACTCCAGCTTATCGATTGTACCGCCGGAGAAGCCCAAACCGCGCCCGCTCATCTTAGCGACGGGCACGCCACAGGCGGCCACCATCGGCAAGACGATCAGAGTTGTCTTATCGCCCACCCCGCCGGACGAGTGTTTATCAATGGCCACCGGTAGCACGTCAGAGAGGTCTAGCACGTCCCCGCTGCGGGCCATCGCCATCGTCAGATCGACGGTTTCGCGGCGGCTCATGCCCCGCAGGAAGACGGCCATCAGCCACGCCGCCGCCTGATAGTCGGGAATTTGGTCTTGGGCATAGGCCTGCACGAAGAAATCGATCTGCTCAGTCGTCAATTCTGCGCCATCACGCTTGGCGGCGATAATGTCTGCGGCCCGCATGGGTATACTTCCTCCCCGTCTAGATGGGTTGCGCGTTGGTTGAGTCGGCCTTCCAAGAGTAAACTATACCAGATGTCGGCAAATGAAGGGGCATGAAGGGGAGAAAACGCGCATGGATCCAACGCTGGCCGTTGACCGGATACTGGAAACGGGCAACCTAACCGACAACCTCAGAGATACCGAAGCCAATTGGCTGATCGAGTGGGGGGTGCAGCATGTCCGCGCCCTCGTGGAGCCAATCGCCGACGAAGAGGCAGGCTGGGAGGTCGTCTCCCAGCTGATGGGCCTAATGCGGGAGCTAAACAAGCTCGCAGCAACCGCCACGACAGGTAACATCGAACGCCTCACGGACGATGTGAAGCACTTTCTCGGCCACTATGCGGCGGTTTTTGCCACACCTGACCACTCCCAGAGCGCCGACGTTGCCGAGCTAGTGGCCAGTTTGCAAGCCGCCGCCCCGATAGACTGCCTCCAACGCGTGGTGAGTTTCGCCGCCGCGCAGGGGGCCACCGTCCAACGGCCCGGAACTTCTAGCGGCAATACGCCGCCCGCTGAAGAACCGCCTGCCCAAGCCGCTCAGGATGCCCTGCGCGAGGGGTACGCGCCAGATTATCTCGGCGATGACCACCCAATTGACCCGTCATCAATGTAACCTTCCCAGAAATGATTGAGATTGCCCAATGAACAAACCGACCTTTGCCCGTTTTGCCCGCATGGCCGGATTGTTGGTTGTCGTTGCCGTCGTGATCGCCGCTTGTAGTGGCGGCACAGGCCAACAACCGCAACCAACTACACCTCCGAGCACCGCCATCCCGACCCAGCCGCCCGCCCCGACGGTAGCCCCTGCCACGTCAGTGGCGAACGTGCCGCAAGACGGCGCGGTGTTGCCTTGGCTCTCGGTTTACTTTAGCGACCCCTTCCCGCCCGATGAGACCAATCGCGGCTTGGATCGGTGGCCGGTGGCCGATATTGATAAGGCCGCCCGCACCATTGACGCCGCCTTCTTCGACCTGAACGCCCCCAGTGTGATCAACGCCCTGATCGCGGCGCAGCGGCGCGGGGTGAAAGTGCGTCTGGTGGTGGATTTGGAGAACGGCAGCCAGCAGGTCACGGCGGCGCGGGGCCGCCCAGCCTACGACGCCCTCGCCGCCATCCAGAACGCCAAACTCCCCTACGTGGACGGCGGGCGCTCCAACGGGCTGATGCACGAGAAAATCTTGATCATCGACGGCACGATTTTGTACATCGGGTCGTGGAATGCGTCTTGGAACGATTCGTACCGGAACAACAACAACCTGCTGAGAATCACCGCCCAACGCCTGATCCAGAACTACCAATCCCACTTTAACGACATGTACGAACGGCAGTTGTTTGGCACGCGCAACAAAAACACCGTCGCTAACCCGACCATGACCCTAGACGGCGTGCGGGTAGAAAACTACTTCTCCCCGCCGGATAAAGTGATGGAGAAAATCCTGCGCGAAGTCGGCGCCGCCCAAAAGTCGATCCGGTTTATGGCATTCACCTTCACGCATCCCGAACTCCGGCAACTGATGCTGGACAAGGCCAAAGCGAAGGTGTTGGTTCAGGGCGTCTTTGAAAATCGGGGGGCTTTGCAGGGGGCCATGCCGTTCTTGTTCTGCGGCGGGCTGCAAGTCCGCACGGATGGCAACCCCTACACCATGCACCACAAGGTCATCATCATCGATGATTCCGTCGTGATCACGGGGTCGTACAACTACACCGCAACGGCTGACCGCGCCAACGATGAGGGGATCGTCATCATTCGGAGCCAGCCCGTCGCTGCCCTATACCTCGATGAATTCATCAAGGTCTATCAGCGCGGGGAACAGCCCGATAGCGTCGTGTGCGCCAACGGTCAACCCGTCACGGGGGCCGTGCCGACCGCCCGTCCGGGCCGCCCGACGCCCACGCCGCAAGGCGTCGTCTGCCCAGATATTGAGGCCACCTGTAGCCAACTCACGTGTGAGCAGGCCCTCGCCTGTTTGCGAGCAGGCAACAGCAACCTTGACCGGAACAACGACGGCTTCCCCTGCGATAGCCAGTGCAAAGGGAAGTTCGGGAACTAGCGGCTTCCCCCTCCCCAAGAATCGTGGGAGGGGGCGGTCAATTTCACTGCTTGAATGGGCTTTACTGATATAATGGGGCGGGCGGGCTGCTAAGCCGCCCGCTTGGGAGTCTTTTTCACGCCACGCTGAGAGGATTTTATGGGGCATCTGAGACGTTTTCGCTTGTGGTCGTTGGCGCTGATGGCGGTCCTAGCCGCCCATTTGTTCTTTCCAATCGTGGTCATGGCCCAAGCCATTACAGACATTGCCGTTGCCTTCACGGAAGCCATCGACTTCCAAGACCCCGATCCGGCCAAGCAAGGCCTCACGGTACGTCTGTACTTCACCCCACTAGATGCCAACCGTAAGCCGATTGTCGGCGTCAAGATCGCACGGGCGGAGATGCTCCTCGAAGAGGCCGACGGCGGAACCTATCAGGCGGAAGTGCGCAAGGCCGACGGCCCGATTGAGATCGTGCTCGTGTTAGACTCCAGCGGGAGCATGATCCGTAACTATGGGAACATGAAGACTGCCGCTGCCGAACTGGTCGACAAAATCGGGAACGACTCAACGCGCTTCTCAGTGATCGCCTTCAACCATGAGGTGCGTTTGGTGCAAGACAGCACCAACGATAAAAACCGTGTCCTCTCGGTCTTGGCGGGGCTACCTACCCCTAGAGAAGGCGACGGAACGTGCCTGTACAAAGCCAGCTTTGAGGCGCTCCGTTACCTCGCCGAATCGACGGGCGGAAAGCCGGGCCGCCGCGCCATTATCATCTTTACAGACGGGGTGGACCAAGCGAAAGGTGGCCTCCGCAACCCAGACGGTAGCCCCGTCCCGTGTAGCCAAGAAAAGATCGACGATGTAACGACCCTCGCTACCCAAAAGCGCTTCCGCGTGCCGCTATACACCATCGGTTTTCAAGGGGCGCGCAACACCCCCATCGCCGAATCTGACTTGAAAAATATGGCCCAGTTGACCGGTGGGGCCGTTGCCATTGGCGACAACCTTGCCAGCTTGTTTAAGCAGATTGAAGACGCCTTGAACGCGCAACTGGTCGCGGAGGCGCTGACTAAACCCCGACAAGGTGAGCGCGAAGCCCGCTTGCGCATTACGTTAGATAATGGCCAACGCCTGACCTCCAGTACAGAGTTCTTCGTCTCCCCGCGGGATTACTCGTTCAAGACGCCGACGCCCACCAATACCCCCACCGAGACGCCGACCTTCACGCCGACGGTTCCGCCTGCCTTCACCCTTGAACCCCCGCGCTACGATCCGGCCCGCCGCGCCTTCTTGGTGCAAGTCAGTGGCATCGTCAGCGGGAACCTGATCCGTGATTTCAAGGTGGCCTTGTTACAGGGGGGCGTCGTCCAAACCGAACTGACCATCCCGAACCCGCCGCCGCCCGACCCAATCGCCCTGACCTTGCCGCCCAATGCCATTGGCGAATTCGTGATACAGGTGCGGGCAATTTCCCAAGAGGGCCTTGTGCTGATCGAGCGTAGCACGCAAGTCACCTTCTCGCCGACGGCCACGCCGACCTCGCCGCCGGTGGGGGCTTTCCTCAAGACGCAACGCTACGAGGACGAAACGCGCAAAGATGCCCTGATCGTCACCCTTGAACTGCTCGGCCAAGAGCGGATCAACCGCCTGCGCTTCGCCTTCGTCGATGAAGGCAACGTCGAACGGCTCCGGATCGATGCTTCGCCTGCCGCCGAAGTGCGGATCGGGGGGTTGGATGGCCTGCGGGCAGGCCAATACCGCCTGACGGCTGCCGCCTTTGATGCGGGCGGCCAGCAACTCGGCCCGACGACGGAGATTCCGTTCACCCACAGCTACGAACCGACGGCGACGCCGACGGTCACGCCGACGGCTACGGCGGTGATCCCCGTCGCAGTGCTGAAGCAGTCCGTTCAGGTAGACCGCAACGCCGAACAGCTGATCTTTGGGGTGGAAGTCCTCAATGAGACGCTGATTCAGCGCTACGAGGTAGAGTTTATCCGGCAGGATACGCGGGAGAGCATCCGTACTTTCAGCATCGCCGTGCCGCCATACAACGAAATTCGGGTGCAATACGGCACATTGCCGTCTGGCCAATACATCATTGAGCTACGCGGGCTAGATGCCGATGGCCGCCGCATCACGGGCCCCACCCGTATTGAGGGCTTCAACTTCCAGCAGCCCACGCCTACTCCGACGCCCGTCCCAACCGAGACGCCGACGCCCATCCCGACGGCGACGCCGCTCCCCACTGATCTGATCAGCGTGATCAGCCGCGCCCTCAATAACCCCTCGCAAGCGCCGATTGTGCTAAGCATCTTCGGGTTGTTGGTGGTTGGTTTAGGCTTGCTGTTCTTCGTGTTGGTGCGCCGTGCACCGAAGCCCAAGACGGGAACGGGCTTCCTGAACGACATGACTCAGGCCGAACTTAAGCTCAGCGTACCGCCGCCCGCCAAGCGGGATTCTGGAGCGACGCCGAAAACATCGGCCAAGCCGCCTGCGGTGGACGTGACCGCACCCGTCCCGACCCTCCTCGATGACCGTACATCGGCAGTCCCGGCCATGATGATGCCACCGGCTAGCCTGTACGTTCAGGCCACGCGGCACGCCCCACTGCTGGACAAAACGATCACGATCACGCACACGCCCTTCAAGCTGGGCCGCAAAATTCGGGATGTGAACTTCGATAACGATGACAACGTCTCCCGCGAACATGCCGACATCATCTTTACAAACGGGGTCTTCTACATCGTCGATAACCGGAGCACGCACGGCACGTTCATCAACGGCCAGCGCATCCCGCCCGATCAGCAAGTGCCCATCTACAACGAATACAAGATTCAGCTTGGGACGACGACGATCCTCGTCTTCCGTGAGAGCAGTGGCGACGATGACCGCACCCGCCCAGAAATCCGGAGATAAGATATGCCTGTCACAGCATTCGGGCCACTGGATGTGGCCCAACTGACGGATGTTGGGCTGAAGCGCAAACACAACGAGGACGCTTGTCGGATGGTCATCCCGCCTGCCAACGCGCCGGAAGCGGCCTTCGGTGCGTTGTTCCTCGTCGCAGACGGCATGGGCGGGCTGGGCGGCGGCGACATTGCCAGCAAAGCCGCGATTGATGCGCTCTTGCGAGCGTTCTACGACCTCCAAGATCGGGAGGCCGATCCCGCCATTCGCCTAGAAGATAGCATCGAGGCGGCCAACCGTTACGTTCGGGAACAGGCCTCCCAAGTTGGGTTGGCCCGTATCGGGTCGACGGGGGCGGGCCTCTTGTTCCGGCGCGGCGGCGAGGTCGTGGCCTTCAACGTGGGCGATTGTCGGGTGTACCGCATCCGAAACAGCCAAATCACCCGAATCAGCCGCGATCAGAGCGTCATGCAACGCCAAATTGATCTGGGCATGAGCGAAGAAGAGGCCAAATCCGCTCGGTCTTCGCAAGTCACGGCCTTTTTAGGGCAACCGATGGCCTTGCAAGCCTTCATTGTTCGGGAACAAAGCCAATCCGGCGATGTGTACCTGATATGCTCAGACGGCCTGTGGAGTCTGGTTGACGATGCGGACTTGCTGAAGGCCATTAACGGCGTCCCGGCCCAAAAAGCCGTTGAAAAACTGATCAAGTTGGCGCGGGCAAAAGGCGGGAACGACAACATCACCGCCATGATCATCCGCGTCGGGAATGTGCCCGGCCGGGTCGGGCGGCTGTTAGTTCCCCTCACCCTCGCTGCTGTGATTGGGGCGTTGGGGGTGGGGGCTGCCCTCGCCTCAGGAGGCGGGTCGTTGCAACCGCCCCCTACTCCTACACCCACTCAGACGGCGACTCCAGTTCCCCCGACGGCTACTGAACCCCCGACGGTAGTGCCCACCAATACAGCCCCGCCGCCGAGCGTCACGCTGCAGCCGACGGCGCTCCCTTCAGCAACGCCTACCGACACCGCCACTGTCACCCCATCGCCGACTCTGACCGACACGGCCACGCGCACGCCCTCGGCAACGCGCACTGAGACGCCAACGCCCAGCCAGACGCCCAGTCTCACGCCGAGTGCGACGAATACCAGTACCAACACGCCCGCCCCGACGGTGACGGCCTCCCCGACGGCCAGCCTCACGCTGACGCCGTCGGCCACGTTGACGGCCAGCATCACGCCAAGCCGCACGGCCACAGCAACGGAGGTTCGCCCGCCGACGATCACCATCGACCCGGCCCTGATCCTGACGTTGTTCACGGCCACTCCCACGCCCACCCGAACCCGCACGCCCACGTCCACGCCTACCG
>Ga0272446_1006337_pt1 | contig 12394 bp, 12 predicted proteins | sample YNPCB0061_FD_194587 | JGI IMG/M metagenome (GOLD analysis project Ga0272446, IMG submission 194587) | Hot spring microbial mat communities from Yellowstone National Park, WY, United States - YNP-CB-006-1 | ecosystem: Environmental > Aquatic > Thermal springs > Hot (42-90C) > Sediment | place... | reverse complement strand
CCCAGTGATGTTTAATTCTACATAAATTTGTATATTTGCCGTTTTTTTTAGCAAATAAAACTTGATTATTGATGTCTTATTTAGTGAATTTATTGAACATTGTGCGCAGCACCCTACTCAGCATGTTGTTCTGATTTTGAAAAAACATACTTCAAAAAAGAACTTAACATTACTGCCGTTATACGCCCCTGAGTTATTTCCTGTCAATATATTTGATAAAATACCTGCCCAGCACCCTGTACGTTTGGTAGAAAAAGTGGTAGATGGGCTAGATATCAGCAGTATTATCAAGGAATATAAAGGAGGAGGTACTTCAGCCTATCATCCGAGAATGATGATAAAAGTACTGTTCTATGCGTATTTGGAGAACCTATATTCTTGTCGTAAAATAGAAAAAGCCTTACAGGAGAATATACATTTTATGTACTTGTCTGGTCAGTCTACCCCTGATTTCAGGACGATAAACCATTTTAGGAGTAAAGTATTGAAAGATAAGCTACAAGAGTTGTTTAAGGAGGTAGTCAAGCTATTGCAGGATTTAGGGTGTGTAAGTTTAGAGGTACAGTATATAGATGGAACAAAGATAGAAGCGAATGCGAACAGACACCGTTTTGTGTGGCGCAAGAGTGTAGAAAAAAAGGTTCTTCCGTATATTTAGCGCAAACTTAAGATATATACTACAATATGGATAACAAGACGATAGAAATTTTATTAGGTTTTTCAGAATTAAGCGTAACTTCAGTCAAGATGACCAAGGGTTGTATAGAAATTGATTGTCGCAGTAAGTTTGAGGAGAGTATTTGTCCATCTTGCTTGAAAAAGTGCAAAAAAGTAAGCTCTGTAACTACTCGCCGAGTGCGTGATATGTCTATTTTGGGTAAAGAGGTTTATCTGAATTTAGAGAGCCGTCAGTTTCATTGCAGGGACTGCTCACGCTATTTTCAAGAGCAATTTTCTTTTGTAAAACCCTCTAAAACCAACACTATTCGTTTAGAAGAGTATTTGTATGCTTGCTTAAAAACGAGTAGTTTTAAGCAGGTATCGGTTCGGGAAAATATACTTTGGGACGTGTTGCAAGATTTGTTTGAGCATTATAGCCAACAAGAAATACAATCCAATTTAGCCTACTTTCCTAAGCGTATTGGGATAGATGAGTTTGCCTATCGTAAAGGCAAAAAAGAGTATGCGGTAGTGATAGTAGATTTGGACAAAGGTTGCGTTTGGGAGGTATTAGAAGATAGGAGCAAAGAGAGTCTGAAAGCGTATTTTTTAGCTAAGGGAGAGGCTTTTTGTGCAGGGGTAGAGGCAGTAATGTTAAGTTCTTTTTTTGAAACATATTTTTTGAAAATCAGAAGAGAATAGTATTCGGCTATGTGTTATCGTTTGTTTATATTGAGTAATAAGAAAATTAAGTACTATGGTATTAAAAATAGCTCTATTGACAGCGTGTTTTGTAGCTTTTACCCGATTGTCATCTTGCTTAAATAGAACATCTTTATTTTTATGAGCTTTATTTTCAATGCCCCAGTGTCCTCTGATGCCTAAATTAAATACTTCTGCGGAAAACTTACCGCCTAGGGTAGCACTTGAAACATAAAAGCGACATTGGCGGGTTACTTTTTGTTTTTGAATAATAGTTTTACAAATCATAATAATCAGGTTAATACTTTCCCAGCCTGCGACTTTATTGTTATAGTCATAACAATAGCATTCCCAAGTCGTTTGAATACCATTTTGTTTTTCCTCTAAGACGTGTGCATCTATATAAGGACTGACATCTACGGTAGATTTTACACTATCAAACAGTTTAGGAGTATTACCTTTTACTTGAACCGTAAAGTCATTACCATGTGAAACAATGTCATCTAAAGTTTTTTTTTGGCAATGTAAAGCGTCTAAGGTAATCATTAAACCTTTATTGGCTAAGTTCTCTAACAATAGTTTTAACACCAACTTGCTTTCCGATTCTGACTTATCTTTATTCATATACTCGTGTAGTAAAATGCTTAAACCTGTTTTTTGACAATATAAACTTACCAATGAAACGTAATCTTGCTTATCTGTATGACAATCTGTAACCGTAGAACATAAAGTCTGTCCGTCCCCTGAAATCCAATCTCCTTCATTGAACTCTAAACATTTCAACATCATTTGATTGAAACTTTGTCTCATCTCAAAAGTATTTATATGGCTTAAAAAACTGTGGAAAGTAACATAGCTCGGTGTGCCATGCTTTAGCGAAAAATAACTGGTAAAAACAGACGCATATGACCTGCAGAAAGTAGCCATCTTGCGGCAACTCTCATGCCCACAAGCAATACTTATGAATACCATCCACATCATAGCTTCATAACTATAACGCTGACCTTGAAGTCTGCGGCTATCTTTCGTTTGTGCGATAAATTGGCTAAATTCCATAATATAATTCAACTTTATTACGTTAATACAACCACAAATATACAAATTTACATAGAATTTAACATTACTGCCGTGTAACGTTGGATAGCCTTGTTAACTGGCAGGGTATGGGGGATATTCCTCATGCAAAGTTCATTTATTCCTTAACAGGAAGCACAGTAACCTTAACCAACCAGTCTGCAAATGCGACACACTATTTATGGAATTTTGGAGATAGTTTTACGTCTACGCTTGCTAATCCTGTTCATACATACAGCAGTGCAGGCACATACATTATCACTTTGCAAGCCTCTGACAGCAGTTGTAAAGCCTTTACCGCTACGGATACTCTTACCATACTGCCTACACATATTGCCAGAAATGAGTTCAAAGATTGGAAAGTGTACCCCAATCCTGTGAAAGATGTGTTGTATTTTGAAACGCATGAACAAGGTATGCTTGAAGTGTACAATTTAAGTGGTCAGAAAGTGTATCGTCAATTTTTATCGCTTGGAAAACAAACAGTACCTGTTACAAACTGGGATAAAGGAAATTATTTGGTTGTTTTGAGAACGGACAAACATATTTACAAACATTTTTGTACGAAGGTAGAATAGTACTGTTTGCCAAACTTTCAGGGTTTTTGAGTACGTTTGCATTTTGCTATGAAGTGGAATGTACATGTTGCTCTTTTGATAGTAACGATTATTTATGCGCTGGTGTTTGTGGTTGCCAAAGATGTAATGCCTGTATATGTGCAACCCTATGGATTGATATTGTTGCGGGTAACTATGGCAACAAGTTTATTATGGGTTTTTCATGTGATATTTGTACGTGAAAAAATTGATTGGAAAGATGCCAAACTCTTTTTTCTGTGTGCTGTATTTGGTGTAGCAACCAATATGCTTTTGTTCTTTAAAGGATTGGCTATTACCACCCCTATCAATGGGGCGGTGATTATGGTTACAACACCTGTATTGGTAACTTTGTTAAGTCTTTTGGTACTCAAAGAGAAGTTTAAAGTCTATCATTGGCTGGGAGTGATATTTGGCTTTTCGGGGGCATTTTTGCTGATGGGTGGGTTTTCTTTTTCTTTTGAACAGTCTACCGCGTGGGGAGATTTTTACATCTTTGTAAATGCGGTTTCGTATTCTGTCTATTTGGTGATAGCCAAACCTTTGGTAGACAAATATCACCCTGTAACCATATTAAAGTGGGTTTTTTTAATTGGTAATATCCTTATCATTCCGTTCTGTCAGGAAGACATATCACAGGTAAAATGGGCAGACCTCCCAGATGTTATTGTATTGGAAATACTTTTTCTCGGAATTTTTGCCACATTTGTTACCTATTTGCTCAACGGCTGGGCTATGCAAAAAGCCAATCCTGCATTGGTTGGATTTTACATTTATTTACAACCCGTATTTACAACCCTCATTGCCATACTACGTCAGAAAGATAACTTGACAGCGACTAAGGTAATGGCGGCTGTTTTTATTTTTGTGGGAGTATATTTGGTTAATCTGGGTAAAATCAAGGCGTATAAACAAAAAAAATAGTTGTGTTGAATGATATTTTGAGAAACGAAAAACAACCATAAAACCTGTAACTTGTAGGCTTTTTTACTAACTTTGTAGTATGACAACGGACCAAAAATACCAAACCGTTTTAGACAAAAACACCTTTTATTTGTATAACCCTGTTTTTCAAGAGAAATATGAGAGTTACATCAATCTTTGACGAAGTTTTTACATTTCACAAAGACGAGTTAGACAGATTTAAGGACTTTTTAAAGGAAAATTTAAAATGATAGAGCCATTTTTGAATAAAATACATCAAGGAGATTGTTTGGAATTGCTAAAACAAATTCCAGATAATTCGGTGGATATGACTTTTGCAGACCCGCCTTTTAATCTCAAAAAAGGCTACAAATCTTACAAAGATAATTTGGCTTTGCAAGAGTATTTGGAGTGGTGCGAAGCGTGGATTTTGGAAATGGTAAGAGTTACAAAGCCCACAGGTTCAATTTATCTACATAATATTCCAAAGTGGCTTACCTATTATGCAGGATTTTTAAACAAAGTTGCGGACTTCAAACATTGGATTTCTTGGGACGCACCCACTATGCCAATGGGAAAAACTTTACAACCTAACCACTACGGGATTTTATTTTATGCCAAAGATGCCAAGCAATTAAAATTTTACGAAGTGCGTTATCCACATAAAAGAGATAGAAAAACAAACTTTTTATCCAAAGATTACGGAGGGAAAAAAGCAGGGTTACGCCCTTTTGGTTCATTAGTTTCTGATGTTTGGACAGACATTCACCGAGTAAAACACAACAAATATCGGGACGCACACCCCCAGTAATGTTAAGTTCTTTTTTTGAAGTACGTTTTTTCAAAATCAGAACAACATACCGAGTAGGGTGCTGCGCACAATGTTCAATAAATTCACTAAATAAGACATCAATAATCAAGTTTTATTTGCTAAAAAAAACTGCAAATATACAAATTTATGTAGAATTAAACATCACTGCCCGCCCACCCCCGAGGTAAAATGAGGTAAAAAACACTTCTTTTTATTTACGAGTCGTGTATGTACGCGAGCATCCGCGTGAGGGATAGCAGCGGAAAGCCCGCAATGAGCGTAGCGAATGAGGGCTTGTAGCGTATAGCCCGACCCCGAAGCGATAGCGAAGGGGACACGCCCAAAAATAAACAAACAAAAGTTTATGATGATACATCATGTTCAGGTAATACAACCATAAACGTAGTGCCTTTACCGACTTTGCTTTGAACATAAATGTTCCCGTTGGCATTCTCTATTGCTCTTTTGCTGATGGCTAATCCCAGCCCTGTACCTGAGCTTTTAGTGGTAAAATTAGGTTCAAAAATGCGTTCCAAATGTTCTTTATCTATTCCGCACCCCGTATCTTTTATGGACACATAAATCTGCGAGTTTTCTTTATACAATTGAATAGATAAAATTTTGGTATCAGTACTTTCCATAGCTTGAATAGCATTTTTGATGATATTTTGAAAAGTTCGGGACACCGCAGAATGGTCAGCATAGATAAAATACGGGGTTTCGGGCAGTTGAATATGAAAAATAATATCTTCGTGGCTTTGGTACAAGGCAATATTTTGTTTGAGTAAGGCTTGTACTTCTATCAGTTCGGGTTCTTGTTGTTGCAATTTGGCAAAATTGGAAAAGGCAGTCGCGATTTCGGTTAAAGATTCTATTTCTGTAAGTAAGGTTTTGGATACTTTTTCAATCATCATATTGAGGTTCGGGTGGTTATCTTGATGCGCTCTTAAAAGATGCTGAATACTTAACTTCATAGGTGTAAGCGGATTTTTGATTTCATGAGCAATCTGCCTTGCCATTTCGCGCCATGCGGCTTCTCTTTCTGAAATTGCTAATTTACGTTCACTGGCTTCTAATTTTTCTACCATTTGGTTATAGGCTTGCACCAAAGCCCCAATCTCATCATTGGACTTCCACTGCATCAGTTCGTTCTTTTTACCCAATCGGATTTGTTCTATACGCTGTTTTAATACGTTCAGCGGTTTAGTCAGCGTATTGGAAAGCAACAAAGTTAAACCTGCCAACCCTAATAAAATGACCACATATACCCCAATGAGATAAGAAACAAAACGGGCTACTTCGGCTTCCAACTGCCCTTGTCGGGTGATATAAGGCATATTCAGAATACCCAACATGTTCAAATTTTTGTCAATCACAGGTACGTATATGCTGATGTATGAAAGATTGCCTATTTTTTCATTCTGAATAAACTCCTGCTGATACTGCATATTCAAATAGTAGTATGCGTTTGCATGGATATTATTGGAAAGCAGTCCGAGTTCAAAAATTTTGGGTTGTGTAGAAACTACTAATTTACCTTGTTTAGAGTACAAATTTACATCACTTTGGGTAAGAATGGCAATATCTGAAGTTAAACTTTGCAAAGCATTGGAGGATTGTGTAAAATCCGCTTCGGAAAAACCCCTGGCATGAATAGCGGTAAGTACAGCTTGGGTTTGTCTTTTGAGTTCTCTTTGTACCTCTTCGTAATAACTCTTTTTGATAAACGGAATAGAAACTGCACCTATCACCAGCAACGGTATCAAACTCATGAATAACAGATACAACTGAATTTTGGTACGGTAATACAGATTAAACTTCAGATTTTTCCATTTGGAATAATGCCTTATCCAATATGGAAGACTTAACAAGATAAAAATAATCGTCCATGCGTATATCATGTACGAGGTTAAGGTAAAGAAATCAAAAATATTGGGTAAGGTGCGCGTTACAATAATTACTTTTTCTTTGGCAGGAGAGTATACATAATGCTTAGCATTTTTAACTTTCACCCATTTTCCTTTTTGCTCGGGTAGAGGGTTTTTGAGAATAGTGTTTTGAAAATCGTAATTAAAATTTCCTTGCATATTAACCAGCTCATTCCTCTGATAAACGGCATAACTGTACCGCAAAGCACCTTGTAACAGTTTATATTGTTTTTTATCTACTAATAAATTTGGATACAATCCATTGCGGTATATGGTATTGGGTACAAATTCAATATGAATTTTACGCGTTATACCATTTTGATTAAAAGGAATGATAGCCACATACAAGTTTTCTATAAACTCTCGGTTATAGGGAATAAGGTACAATTCATCAGTGATATGATATTCATTTTTAAGTAAGGTTTCTTCATTGATACGCAAAGGGGTTTTTTTAGGGTAATACAACACTTTGTTTTTTTCATCAGTAATAGCAATATCACAATTATAGTATTGTGTAGCATTGGTAACAAAACGTTCAATTTTTTGAATAAGCGCGGGATTATAGGCTGTGGTATCTGTGATAAAACGCTGAATGAATTCATCTTTTTTTACCTGATTGCTCACCTCATTATACACACTTTCTAATATCTCATCATGTTGTTTGGCTTTGCGCAGCGCAAATTGAATTTGTTCCTGATTTTGTTTCTCCCCCCAAAAATAATGAATATGAGAAGCTAAAATTAACCCAAACACAAATACCAAACCCAAACTGTGATTAAACGCAAAAAATAGCTTTTGTTTATATTCTGTATGATACCGAATATAGCTCAACAAAATAAAATATATCGGGATTATGAACCACAACAAGTATCCTTGCACAAACTTAAAAGGTATGTTGATAGCTGTAATAACAACATGTATCAACAACAACAGCAAAGCATTTCTTTTTTTGTAGAGCAGTATCCAAAAACCGACAAGCCAATACTGTATCAAAAAAAAGCATACAAAAATGAGCATCAAAGCCAGTATGGCAATAGCGATATATTCATCAATTTGGAGGGTGTTCGTAAAGTCAAAACGGATATTGGAATGTGTTACTACAGAATGCACAATGTTTTGATACAAGTATGTGCCTGTTGCGAAAATGACATAAATACCCACCATCCAAAAAACAGTAAGCGTATTTTTCTTGGAAATATGTTCTCGTATGGTATATTTTTGCAGAAATGAATAATACCACTCAAAAGTAAGAATTAACCCGAGAGTAGCATTTATAAGTAAATCTCCAAGAGAAGTATTCCAATTGTTTGCCGCATAATACGCAGGAGAGAAAAGCGGAATAGCATAAAATTTCTGCGGAAAATGATACGCAATCATAAGGTAACGCAGTAAAACGACTATCAGTGTAAAAATGAAGGTAACTAATTTTCTACTGTTGAGAACCTCTTTAAGGGTATGATGAATGGCAAACAAAAACAATCCAAATGCTATAAACACAGAGAGTACAAAGTACTTCTGATGTTCAGAAACATAGTTGGATTTAGGTTTTACTTGGACGCTGGTTACATACTCTTTGTTTGAATTGTAAATTGGAATAGCGTTAAGATTTTTTATATCAGCAACAAGGTCATATTCTGTATTCGCAAAACCGTCAAAAATAGAGGAAGGCTGAATATAACGGTTTTCTATACTGTATTTTTTGGCTAATGGAATAAGGACAAATACATAGCCTACCACATCTTGTTGTTTTTTTATCTCTTCCACCATGCTGTAATACACAAAGTTTTTTTTATGTGTCGTAACAGGTTTTTTTAACTCTATCTGCGTGTCAAATTCTGCATTGGTGGGGAGATATTCGTTGGTATTCCATGCTACCAATTTATGTTCATGGTCTAATATATACACATAAAATTGCTCACTGTTTTCAATACTTCTGATTTTATTAAACAAATGCGGTTGATTATACGGAAGAATTAACGTATCCAATCCTGACTGGGTAGATAGCTTTTCTACAAGACCCATTCCTTTTTTTTCCAGGTTGCTGAACACAGGTTGTAAGTTTTTCTTGTTTATCTTACTTTGGTTTTTCTTTTCCTGTTCCTGCAACCTGTAAAAAAGGACAACCATGCATAATCCAATACATACCCCTGCCCAACGTAACCAAAATGATTTTTTCATGCTTTTACAAAGTTAAAGATAATCTTTGAGGTTACACAAATGTATTTCTTGGGCGTTCCTGCTTCGCAGTCGGCGTGCTACGGGCTACGCTATCGCTTCGGTGCTGGACGCACCATGTGTGCAAGCACGCATGCCCTTCGCATTCCTAACGCAAAAGAAGTGTTTTTTGTGGGGGTGTCGGGTTTACCCACCCACCCGCCCACGAGTGAAAATGAGGTAAAAAACACTTCTTTTTATTTGCGCAACATGTATATACGCCCGTATCTGCGTGAGGGATAGCAGCGGAAAGCCCGCAGCAGGCGTAGCCTGTGAAGTACAGACGTGCATGCCACGTCTCTACCAGCGTATAGCCCGACCCCGAAGCGCAAGCGCAGGGGACACGTCCATGATAGTAAAAAGATATTAAAAGTCTTTTGGACAAATTGTAATTATTATGATTAACATGTTGAATCCAAATACAAAATGCACTGCGTATATTGTATTGTAGAAAAATATGCGCACAAGCAATATAACAAAACTATCCAAAAAAACGTATTGCAATACTTTATACTGCAAATATCTCCGTTCACCGCTTAATCTATTTACGATAAGACATTTAAAGAATATTTTCAATAACATTTGCCTGTTAAAATAAATTTACATACATTTGTATTGTAATTGGTGCGGATTGCGTCAATTAGAGAGTTGGCTAAAATTGTAAGAAACAAAAACTAAAAAAACAAGAATATGCGAACAGTTCAGATAAAAGTTAGCGAAACCGACTTCCAAAAGTATAACTTAGGAAGTTCTGAAATCAAATTTACCGATTTGGTAGAGATGATAAGCCGAGAATATGCCCGAAAAGCACTTTTGGAATGTAACGAAATAGCCGAAAAAGTTGGACTTTCAAAAATGACAATGGACGAAATAAATGCTGAAATAAAAGCCGTAAGAGATGCAAAAACTCATTCTTGATACGAATGTCATTGTCTCAGCACTCATTTCAAATTCTATTCCTACTAAGATTTTATATGAATTGGTGCTAACTGAAAAAGTAAAAACTTGTCTTTCCGAAGCAATATTTGCCGAGTACGTAGAAGTATTGAACCGAGATAAATTTTCAAAGTTCACCAACTTTAAGACAAAAGCAGAAGTCGTTTTGAGCAAATTGCGTGAGGTATCAACTTTCTACCGAACAGATAGGAAAATAGATGTTTTAACCGACACAAGCGACAATAAATTTTTGGAATTGGCAGCAGTGAGTTCAGCAGACTACTTGACGACAGGGAACACGCTTGACTTTACGATAACAGAGTTTGAGTACACAAGAATTTTGACACCGAGAGAATATTGGGACAGTTACGCACTGAAATAATTACAAATTCAGCCAACATTATGTTTGCGAAAAGGCGGGCTAATGTGCGAAATTTTGGCTTTTGTGCTTTCTATAAACTTTGTGCGTAGGGCAAGGAAAGTGCTATTTAATCCCCCCCTTCGCAAACATTTTTCCGTTAGCACCAATTCTAAAAAACAGACAACGTAAAAACAAACATGTATGAAATACATCGAAAAAATCAAATTCATTTGCGGACTGACACTAGTAGCATTCGCAATCACCGGAGGACTAATTTTCTTCTTAGAAAGTTTCAAAATTCTTGACAAAGTTTTAAGCATAAACAACATATCTCAAATTTGGGAAGATGGTTATGGTGAAGGTTCAGGTGCATCACACACACCAATCTTTTTAGGACTTTGTGGACTTGCAGGTGCATATCTATTGGCTTCTGTTAGACCAAGCAAGACAGAAACCAAAATAGAAGTTAGTTCTGAACAACCCACAAGCTAAATATTAAAATGATTGGAACTTGTAAACTCTGTTGTAAAGAAAAGGATTTGAGACATTCTCATATTCTCCCTGAATTTATGTATTAAAACTTATATGATACTTCTCCAAAAAGATTTTACACTCTAAATGTTGACCTTGACAATTCAGCTAATTCTAAAAGAAAAATTGAACAAAAAGGAATTCGAGAATATTTGTTGTGTGGAGATTGTGAGGTTGCAATTAAGCAAGTATGAAAATTATGCTGCGGAGACAATTTATGCAAAAAATTTAGGCAATAAAGCAACCATAAAAAAAGCAAATGAAACTCCCGACCAACAATATTTCACATACGAGTACGAAGGTTTCTCATATTCTGACTTTAAACTTTTTTTACTTTCCTTACTTTGGCGTGTAATCGTTTCAAAGTCATTTAATACGCCAGAAGTTGACGAAAAAATAGTTGAAGAACTCAGGCTTGCTGTTCGCAACCAAGATCCACTTGACTTTGACGACTTTGGTTGCTTATTACAAGTCATTAAATATAAGAAAGAACAAATTGCAGGTGGATTTATCCTTAACCCATTTTTAACAAAGAATGAAAACAGCCCAATTTTAAATATCTTAATTGACGGTTTTATGTATAGCTTCTATCTTATCTCAAAACAACTACCATCAGACAAAAAAGACTTCTTCTTAAAAAAGGACGGAACAATGGTAATTTTAGGCAGAGTGCTTTTTACTGACAAGGGACTATTTGAAAGAATAAAAGCAGCGTTTGACTTCTTTAAAACCACAAAGAAATGAGAAGAAGAACTGGTGCTAACAGCACATTTGCAATAGGCGGGGTGACGTGCAAACTTGGAACTTTGTGCTTCACTTCGGCACGCTCAATGCAGTGTTATTCAAGTTCAACGCTACATACCTGAAAGTGCTTTCAAAAACTTGTTTGACTAAATTACTTCCTGTATATTTGTCTTCTGATTGAGGTAAATCGCGTTAATCCGAGAGTTATGGCAAATGCTAAATTAACACCCCTGAAAAAATGGCAACTTTTAAGTTTAATAAGGAAAATATGAAAATCTCAGAAAAAAATATAGAACAAATCAAACAACTCTGTAAAGAATTCAGTGTTAAGAGTTTCTCAGTGTTTGGTTCTGTGTTGACTGACAACTTTTCTTCAGATTCCGACATTGACTTCGTGGTTGACTTTGATGAAAATGACCCTATTAAATATACCGATTTGTATTTCCAACTAAAAGACAAATTGGAACAAATTCTAAATAGACAAATTGATTTGATAGAGGAACGTGGCATAAAAAACTCATTTTTTAGAAAGTCAATTGATGAGTCAAAAGTTGTGATTTATGGATAACAAAGTGAACGCTTGGCTTGAAGACATTTTGAGGTCAATAGATGAGATTTTTGAATTCATAGCTGAGAAACAAGATTTTTCTGAATTTATCCACAACCCCAGCAGTCAAATTATATCCTAGCATATTTGCCGCATTCAAGATAATTATTGTAATATTGCAATATGGTTATAGAGTTGTGCGTACTACCCGTACAGAACACTTTCTAAACCTTGTTAAATGAGAGTGTTAAGTAAAGATAGATAAAAATTGATTTTGAAAAAAGTTGTAGTAGCCATATTCATTTAGACAGCAGGTTATTCGCAAAGAAATATCTATCATTTCTATTGATTTTGAAACCACTTTTG
>Ga0272446_1006336_pt1 | contig 12399 bp, 11 predicted proteins | sample YNPCB0061_FD_194587 | JGI IMG/M metagenome (GOLD analysis project Ga0272446, IMG submission 194587) | Hot spring microbial mat communities from Yellowstone National Park, WY, United States - YNP-CB-006-1 | ecosystem: Environmental > Aquatic > Thermal springs > Hot (42-90C) > Sediment | place... | reverse complement strand
TCCCGGTGGAACATCTGGCGACAGGCCTGCCTCAGTCCCACTTAAAAAGCATAGCTGGTTGGAGAATTAGTATGTCTCAGTTTCTGAAGGTCAAAACCGCTCAAGAAGTCCTCGATATTGTCAAAATCTTCAATCCGCTCGGCGCCGAAAAAGCCGACATGGAGGCGGCCTGCGGCCGTGTTCTGGCGTCCACCGTCGAGGCACCGGAGGCGCTCCCCCATTTTGATCGGGCCACCATGGACGGCTATGCAGTTAAGGCCAGAGACACGTTTGGAGCTTCCGAGACGCTGCCGGCCTTGCTGGAAATTTCCGGTGCGGCGGCCATGGGCGAAGAGGTCACGTTGCAGTTGGAGTCGGGCGGGGCGGTCGCCGTTCCAACGGGCGGCATGGTTCCCCAGGGCGCGGATGCCGTCGTCATGGTCGAATACACTCACCACCTGGACGAAAACACCATTGAGGTGTTTAAGCCGGTTGCGCCCGGCGACAACATGGTAAAGGTCGGAGAAGAGATTGCCCGCGGCGAGCAGTTGTTCCCCCGCGGCTGGCGGTTGCGGGCCCAGGACGTTGGCCTGCTGGCCGCGCTGGGGGTTACCGAAGTCGCAGTGTACCGCCGGCCGCGGGTGGCGATCATCTCCACCGGGGATGAAATTGTGCCGGCATCGAGCGCTGCCCCGCCACCCGGCAAGGTCAGGGATGTGAACAGCTTCACCCTGGCCGCCATGGCCCGGCAGGCCGGCGCGGCCGTCAGCTCCAGCCGGGTTGTGCCGGATGACCTGGATGAGCTGGTTGCTGCCACCCGGCAGGTCCTGGATAACAACGATATGCTGCTGCTCTCGGGCGGGAGTTCGGTTGGAGCTCGCGATTTTACCCTGAGGGTGCTCGATTATTTCCATGATGCCGAAGTGCTTGCGCACGGCGTTGCCATCCGTCCCGGCAAACCGACCATATTGGCCCGAATTGGGGAGAAAGTCTTTTGGGGCCTGCCGGGCCAGCCGGTTTCAGCCTTGATGATCTGCCTGGCTTTTGTCCGGCCTTCTCTGGCAGTACTCGAAGGCCAATCGGACCTTGGCGCGCTCGGCGGGTATTCCCTCAAAGCGCTTCTGCAGCGCCAGCTGCCCTCGGTGCACGGTCGCACGGATTACGTGCCGGTTGTGGCTTCGGCGGCGAATGGACAAGTCTGGGCCACACCCGTCTTCGGCAAATCGGCAATGATTGGCATGCTGGCCAAGGCAAACGGCTACGTTATTATTCCGGAGCATGTCGAGGGCTTGGATCGAGGCAGCGAGGTCGAGGTCTACCTGTTTTCCCGTTAGGGGAATTGTGTTTTCAGGTTCATACCCAATCCACAGCTTCTGCTTGGTGTTAACTGCTGGTTGCTGGTTCCCAAGCTGAAGGTTTGCTGGTTTGCTGGTGCCCAAGCTGGAGCTTGGGCACCAGCAGATCAGCAGGTCAGCAGGCAGCAGAACCAGGGGGGCCCCAGTTAAGCCTTCAGTTCGATGTTGGCCCCGGGCAGCGCCTCCACATCTTCCACATCCAGCTCGACGCTGACAGATCGCTGGATGATGTCGACGCTGACCACGAGCCTGCCTTTTTTAGGGTTCTGGCGAAGGAGAATTCCGACACACCCAGCGAAAGGACCGCGCACCACCCTAACCCAGTCGCCCTCCTTCAAGTACGCATGGGGACTCAAAACCCGCTCTGCTTGGAGCATCGTCTGTAAATTTTCGATCTGGTAGTCCGGAATGGGCAGCGGGCCTTCCGAGTTTCGCAGCAGAGCGACTGCTCCAGGCGTCTTGAGGATATCAACGTTGGTGTAGTTATCCAGAACCGTGTGCACAAACACATAGCCTGGAAAGAGGGGCACGGCGATCTTTTTTCTGCGGTCTTTGCGCTTGCTCCAGGTTTTCAGCAGGGGAAGAAAGCAGTCGATGGATTTGGTTTCGAGTCTTTTCGACACTTCCTTTTCATGATTGACCTGCACATAGAGGGCGAACCAGGCTCGCTCGTCGCCCGCGAGGGAAGTATAGAGAATGGGCCCTGCGTGAAGGGAGTCTGAAACGAATTCCATTTTATTCATGCAAACCTTCTCCCTTCATCCAATTGATGACTCCCTGCAAGAACTGCAACAAGACCTCCGGACTCTCTGAAGTGATCGGAAACCACGGCTCACTTGGCCATTTATTTTATAAAACTGAGCTTCAGGTTTCAATATGCCGCAGCAATGGCGCACCCCCGGCGAGTGCCGTGGGGCCCGGCAGGGGGCAGATGGAAGCGTATACTCGGTCATTTGCGGAGCGGTCGAGGATGGCTTCGTTCGGCGAGAATTTTTTCCAGATCCCATGGGGTTGACAACCGCAAAAGCCGCCCCTGTTTGTTCTGGTAAAGGAGGTAACCGTTTTGCATGCCGTGGTGGAAGAGATCATGGGTCAGTCGCACATCGTCTTTGCAGTATTCGACGACCAGGTCAATCTTGCCCTCCCGCAGCCACTGGACGGCCTGCACGCCGTCAGCCGATTTGCTCTTGCCTAAATTGTGCTTGGCCAAATGTTCCAAACTGAGGCGAAATCCCAGCTGCCTGTGAATTTCCGCAAGCAAGTCGAAGCTGGCCAGGTCATTGAAATTCATCGGTGTGTAGGCTTTGAGCACCTGATAATCAAACGATATGGTGTTGAACCCGACTACCAGATCAAGTTCCTGCAAATGCTCCAGCAGTGCCGGCACGTCCTCTTCCAGGTAGACGCTGAACTTGTCGGCCGGGGTTTCATAGACGACAGCCACGGAAACCCGCATCAGGTGTTTATTCTGCCACCCTCCCACTTCCTCGGCAAGCCGCTGCGTTTCCAAGTCGAAGTAGCCTATGCGCTTCGGGCTTGGCGGCGGCTTTTTGTCCTGCTCCAGAATTGCAATATCTAGCGTTCCGTCGCTGGAGGCTTTGCCAGCCGGTGCAGTCAGCTCCCATTTGCCGAGCAGCAGATGCAAAATGTTGAGAGCCGCCTGTTTGTCTAGCGGTTTATTGCCGGCGCCGCATTTGGGCGAATGGATGCAGGCCGGGCAGCCGTCGCTGCAGGAGCAGGAAGAGATCAGCTCGAAGGTTTTTTCCAGCAGCGGCAGGATGATTTGATATCCTCGGGCGGCCAGGCCGATTCCTCCGGGGAAGCCATCGTAAATGAAGATGGCGCTTTTCCCCACCTGCGGATGATGGGGGAAGGCTATACCGCCGATGTCGTTTCGGTCGCACAGCGCAAACAGCGGAAACATGCTGATGGCGGCGTGCTCGACGGCGTGAATTCCACCCATGTAATGGAGTTTATCGGTTCGGATCCGCTCCACTATCAGCGGCTCAATTTCCAGCCACAAGCCCACCGTCTCGAAAACCTGCGCGGGCAAATCGAGCGCGTTGAACCCAAGGAGCTCCTGGGAGAACAAGCGTCTTTTTTCGTAGCCCATGATTTTTTCCGTTACGCGGAGTTTGCCCAGGCGCACGATGAAATTGGCAACCGGGCGGGACGCCAGGACTTCCAGGATTTCGGTGTCTTTCTCACTTTTCACGCGGGTGAAGTAGGGGGTCTGATTGGAGCTCACCACAATCAAATGGTTTTTCAGGTCAAGGCTTTCAACCTGGTAGGTCCCGCCCCGGTGCAGGTAGACCGCCCCCGGATGACATTCCTTGAGGGCTCGCATGCCGTCGCTTTTGCCAAGTGGGACCTTGGCACCTTTCTCGTCTTTCTTGAGGATGACGAAGGAACTGCCAATGGTGCGAATATCCACCTCCCGGTGCGGCCGATTACGGCTCGACAGCCAGCGCTCTCCGTTGCCTGTCTGCAACAGACGGCCGTCGACGGTGAGCTGTCCAACCACTTTTTGCGTGACTGCGTCGGCATTACCCACTTCGCTTCTCTCCAGAGGCAGCTCGGCAGCCGCGCACGGCAGGTGCGCCTTGAGGATTTCCTCATTGCAAGGATCCGTCACCGCAAGCTCGTACTGGCTTTCAAGGAATTTCTCCGGGTGCTGAACAATGTACTGGTCGAGCGCGTCCATTTGCGGCAGCAAGATGATGGCAGATTCCTGCCCGCTGCGGCCTACGCGGCCACCTCTTTGCCAGGTGTTCATGACGGTCCCGGGGTAACCCACCAGCAGGCACAAATCGAGCCCGCCGACATCGATGCCCATCTCCAGGGCACTGGTTGATATCACCGCCAGAAGACTCCCCTCCGCCAGTTTTTTCTCGATGATTCGTCTCTCCTCCGGAAGAAATCCCGCACGATAGGAACTGACCCGCCTGGCCAGGCCCGGGGAGATGCGCACCACGCTCAAATGCAGCAGTTCGGTCAGTTTCCGCGATTGGGTAAAAGCAATGGTCTTCAGCCCTTTTTCCGCAGCTGCGACCAGCAGGCGGGCGGCCAGGCTGGGAAGGTGCCCGGCCCCTTCCTGTTCGGACTGCAGGAAAATGAAATGCCGTTTGCTTTGGGGGGCGCCATGCTCGCGCACCACCACAAAGCCGCTGTCGCCGGTGTTCAGCAGTTGCTCGGCCAGTTCTTCGGGATTGGCAATAGTTGCCGAGAGCAGAATGAATTGCGGATTGCTGCCATAAAAGTTGCATATCCTTTTGAAGCGACGGAAAATCTGCGCCACGTGACTACCGAAAACTCCCCGATAGGTGTGCATTTCGTCAATGACCACAAAGCGCAGTTTCTTCCAGAAACTCTCCCATTTGTTGTGATAAGGGAGCAAGGCATAGTGCAGCATATCGGGGTTGGTGAGAAGGACATTCGGCAGCTGCTGACGTACCTTGGTCCTTTGGTAGGGCGAAGTGTCACCGTCGTAAACAGATGCCAGAAAAGGTCTATCGCTTTCGACCTTGGCGAAAAAATCGCTGAGCGTCTCATATTGATCACGACTCAGGGCTTTGATCGGGAAAAGATACAGGGACCGGATTTCGGGGTCGACAAGCATTCTTTCCGTGATCGCCAGATTGTAGATCAGAGACTTGCCGCTGGAAGTCGGAGTGGCGACGACCACATTTTTGCCCAATCGGATCTGCTCGATGGCTTCGGCCTGGTGGCGGTAAAGCCGGGAGACACCCATCTCGACCAGCACTCGATTGAGTTCATCCGGCAGAGGCGGGGAAAGGTCGGCAAACTCTCCGTCGCGCTGGGACAAAACGGCATGGTGGATGACTTTGGCGCCCTGCCATTGTCTGCTGATGAGGGTCTCTAAGTAATTTTGGATCACGGATCGAGTACCTGAACCCGATGGACCGCCGGCTGAGCCATGGCATTATTGGTTCCAAAAGTGCGACGCTTAGTGGTAAGATGGATAACAAACAGGATTGCTTGATCCATCGCCAGTAAGGTACTCAATTGACCGTCTGTCGGCAAGTGCCGCCACCCAAATTGAGGAGGATTCTATGGCCAAAGAGGAAATTCTTAAAAACATTCAATGGTTGGGTCATGACACGGTGAGGCTCACCGGCAGCCACGTGATCTACTTCGATCCCTACCAAATTGCCACTGATCAGCCGGCCGATATCATTTTGATCAGCCATGAACATTTTGATCACTGCTCGCCCGAAGACGTTGCCAAAATTTTGAAAAAAGACACCGTCATTGTGACCGATGCGGCTTCAGCGAAGAAGCTCAAGGGCGACCTCAAAGTGGTGGCCCCGGGAGACCGCCTGCAGCTTAAGGGGGTGGATATCGAAGTGTGGCCCGCTTACAACACCAACAAGAAATTTCATCCGAAAAAAGCCGGCATGCTGGCATTTGTCGTCACACTGGACGGGACCCGCTATTACCATGCGGGCGACACCGACCTCATTCCGGAGATGAGCGAAATCAAAGCCGATATCGCTTTCTTGCCGGTTTCCGGTACTTACGTGATGACCGCCGAGGAAGCGGTGCAAGCGGCGAGGACCATCAAACCGACCATAGCCGCCATCCCCATGCACTATGGGGCGATAGTGGGTGACCTGAAAGACGCCGAGAAGTTCAAGAAGGCGCTCGAAGGGCAGGTGCAGGTGGTGATTCTCCCCAAAACCGATTCCTGAATTTGTGCATGATATGGTGCGGTGCCGGCTGGTGCTTTGAAGCCATCGAGAAATTTGCCGGGAGAACGGATGGCGCCTTCATATCTGGAAGCTTACAAGGACGGCAGGCTGCAGAAAAGGATCGAGCAGGCTTTCCGGTGGATGTCCAAGTGCACGTTATGCCCCAGGTTTTGCCGGGTCAATCGGTTGCAGAACGAAACCGGATTTTGCCGGACCGGACGTTTGGCGGTCCTGGCCAGCTTCGGCCCGCATTTTGGCGAGGAGGCGCCGCTGGTTGGGAGCAACGGTTCGGGGACCCTATTCTTCTCTCACTGCAATCTGCTCTGCATTTTTTGTCAGAATTACGAAATCAGCCACGGCGGCGAGGGACGGCCGGTGGATGCGCAGCAGCTGGCCGCGGTCATGCTCGAATTGCAAAGAAGCGGCTGTCACAACATCAATTTGGTCACGCCTTCCCACGTGATTCCGCAAATCCTGGAGTCCCTTCCCATTGCCATTGAAAGTGGTTTGCGGGCGCCTCTGGTTTATAACTGCGGCGGTTATGAACGGGTGGCTGCGCTGCGCCTGCTCGACGGGATCGTGGATATCTACATGCCCGATTTCAAGTTCTGGGACCCGGATGTGGCCGAGCAATTGTGCGGCGCCAGGGATTACGCGGAGCGCGCCCGCGCCGCCCTGATCGAGATGCACCGCCAGGTCGGCGACTTGCAGCTGGATGGGCGAGGAGTGGCTGTGCGCGGTCTGCTCGTCCGCCATCTGGTAATGCCTTTCGGGCTGGCTGGATCGAGGCCGGTGCTCAATTTTCTGGCGACCCAGATATCCAGGAACACCTACGTCAACATCATGGACCAGTATCGGCCGTGCGGCGGGGCCGTCGGCAAGCCCCAATTGGGGCGAAGGATCACCCTGGATGAATATGAGGAGGCCCTGCGGATTGCCGAAGAAGTCGGCCTCAAGAGGCTCGATCGTCGGGCGAGGAGTTGGCGTTTCCTGTAAGCCGCCTCTCATCAGGGCTGGAAACGGTTTCTGTAACTGAACATTGGCATTGAGTATCATGACATGCTTGGTTGCGGCCTGGTGGGTCGCGGCGGCCAGCGGAAAGGAGCTGCATGGCTAGAATCGATGCGTTTTTCAAGCTGATGCATGAGCAGAAGGCTTCCGACTTGCACCTCGTGTCCGGACAGCCGCCGGTGCTCAGGATCAGGGGCGATCTGGAAAGGGTCAAGTTCAAGGTCCTGGACGACAATGAGCTGCGCTCCATGCTCTATGAGATCACCCCCGAGGACAAAATCAAAATTTTTGAAGAAAGCGGGGACCTGGACTTTGCTTACGAAATCCCGTCCATCGCCCGCTACCGCGCCAACTATTTCATGCAGAAAAACGGCATCGGCGCGGTCTTCCGTGAAATCCCCAGTGAGATACTCACTGTGGAACAACTCGGGCTGCCTCCGGTGATGAGCCGACTGGCCCTGCTTCCACGCGGGCTAGTGCTGGTTACGGGGCCCACGGGTAGTGGTAAATCGACGACCCTGGCGGCGATCATCGATGAGTGCAACCGCAAACGCAAAGACCATATCATCACCATCGAGGACCCCATAGAATTCGTGCACCTCAGCAAGAATTGCGTGGTCAATCACCGCGAGGTCAACACCCACACCCGGTCCTTTGCCAGCGCCCTGCGCGCTGCACTGCGTGAAGATCCGGACATTATCCTGGTGGGTGAAATGCGCGACCTGGAAACCATTCGCCTGGCCATTGAGGCCGCCGCCACCGGCCATCTCGTCTTTTCAACCCTGCACACCACCGGTGCGGCCAAAACAGTCGATCGCATCATCGAGGTTTTTCCCACCGGCGAGCAGCCGCAGATTCGATCGACTCTGGCGGATGGGCTACGGGCGGTCATTTCTCAGACCCTGTTCAAACGCGTGGATGTGAAGGGGCGCATTGCGGTCCTGGAATTCATGGCCGCTACCCACGGAGTTCGCGCCATGATTCGTGAGTCCAAAACGCACCAGCTGCCATCGGCCATCCAAACCGGGAAAAAGTATGGCATGCAGACCCTGGATGACGGTATCATGGCTCACCTCAAGGCAGGCAAGATCGATCCAAACGAGGCCTACATGAAGTGCGTCGACAAGGAGCGGTTCAAAGAGTATCTAACGGAACCGCCCGCCGACTTCACCGAAGTATGAGACCGGCGCAGATGGAAGAGGGTATAAACAAAGGCAATTGAGGGGCAAAACGGCGCAAGGGGGTTGGTCGTGAGGCGAAAAGACTTTGATTTCATCTTGAATCGGATGCTCAGCGAAAACCCGCAGCTATCCGACATCAACTTCACTGTGGGTAAGCCTTTGCAGGCAGAAGTGGACGGCCTGCTCAGGCCCGTTTGCCCGGACCTCGGAATTGACAGTCTCACCCCGTTTCACACGGAAATGATGATGCTCAACCTGGTTGGCAAGGACCGCCGTAACATCCAGCAACTGCTCACCCACGGCTCCTGCGATCTGTCCTATTATGTGCCGGGGCGGGCGCGTTTTCGCGTCAATGTTTTTTCACAAAGAGGCAACTACTCGATCGTCATGCGGCAGCTGCCAACCAAGGTGCCCACCTTGAAAGAACTGAATCTGCCGGCGGTGCTGAACGAGATTGCCCAGGAAAAAAACGGCATCGTACTCGTCACCGGCGCCACCGGCAGCGGCAAAACCACATCGCTGGCAGCCATTCTGAATGTGATCAATGCGCAAAAAGCCGTGCACGTAGTCACCCTCGAGGATCCGGTGGAATACGTGCACAGCCCGATGGTGGCCACCTTCAACCAACGCGAGTTGGGCATGGATTTCGACACCTTTGCCAATGGGCTGCGGGCGGCGCTGCGGCAGGCCCCCAAGGTCATCCTGGTGGGTGAAATGCGCGATCGCGAAACCGTCGAAATCGCCTTGAGCGCCGCCGAGACCGGGCATTTGGTGCTGAGCACCCTGCACACGGTCGACGCCGGCCAGACCATTCACCGCATCATCGGCATGTTTGAGCTGGAGGAAGAGCGTTTGGTCCGGATCCGGCTGGCGGACAGCCTTCGCTGGGTGGTGGCACAAAGGCTCCTGCCTAAGGCCAGCGGCAGTGGGCGGGTGGCCGCCTTCGAGATCATGGGGAACAATATTCGGGTGAAAGAGTCCATTATCCAGGGCGAAACCGAGGGCAAGACCTTCTATGAAATGATCCAGCAGTCAAGACCCTTTGGCTGGATCACCTTCGACGACTACATTGTCGATCTCTATGAGCAGGGATTGATAACCGAGGCCACCGCCCTCGCCTATGCCTCCAAGCGCGCCGTGGCCAAGCGCGGGATCGACCAGATCAAGGCCGGACGAGGCGAGAAGACTACCGACATCGAGGGTCTGCAAATCGATAAGGACTATTCCAGACGGGTGGCCAGAGACAGAACATTTTCCGAGGAATGAGAATAATGGCTGGCATGCGTCAGATCGACTGGTCCGTGTATCTGGTGACCGACAACCGCCTGCTTGGCGAGCGGCCGCTGGAAGATGTGGTGCAGGCATCGATCCGGGGGGGCGCCGGTGTCGTGCAATATCGCGACAAACAGTCGAGCACCCGCGTGCTGGTGGAAAAGGCCGCGTTGCTCAGGGCCGTCTGCCGCGAGGCGGGGGTCTGCTTTTTGATCAATGATCGCATCGATGTGGCCCTTGCCGTGGAGGCCGACGGCGTGCACCTCGGCCAGGAAGATATGCCCCCTGGCCTTGCCCGGAAGATACTCGGCCCCGACCGGTGCATCGGCGTCACCGTACATAACCTGGAAGAGCTCAAACAAGCTGAAGCGGATGGCGCAGACTATCTGTCGGCAGCTCCCGTGTTTGCCACGACGACCAAACCCGATCATCAGCAGCCGCTTGGCTTCGAGGGTGTCAAGCGACTGGCGCTGGCGGCGCGAAAACCGCTGGTCGCCATCGGCGGCATCGACCCAATCAACGCCGCGGGGGTCATCAGCAGCGGCGCGCGCGGCGTCTGCGTAGTCTCTGCGGTGATGGCGGCGGTCGATCCGGAACAGGCAACCCGAGCGCTGTACGCACTAGTTGCGGGGCACAAAGCAGGCTGGCAAAGGCAGATATAGGATCAATCGAGAAGTTCGAAGAGATTAAGAAGAAAGGCTTCCAAGTGATGATGCTTCATCACGCTGAGGCTATTCTGGCGCATGATATGGCAGATGCTGTCGCGGATCTGGAGCAAGTTCTCTTGGCCGTACAGATCCCTGTCGAAGAGTTGGTGAGAGGTGGTGGCGGTGAGGGAGAGTTGACCAAGTGGCTGAGACGCGCACTGGCGAACGAACGCGGCTGGACGAAACACAATTTCGAAATCAAGAAAATTATTGATGGTGTAGTAAAAGAGTGCATTACGCATGAAATTGATCATGTCAAGCGTTTTCCGGCGGGCACATTCGCATTGGAAATCGAATGGAACAACAAGGATCCATTTTTTGATCGGGATTTGGAGAATTTCAAGAGACTGCACTCTGATGGCGTCATTTCAATTGGCGTAATCATTACCCGTGGAGTAATCCTACAAGAATCACTTCGAGATGTTGTGGATGCATTCGCTCGCAAGAATCGTATCACCAGTCCACAGGCACTGGCCGATTATTATTCTCCCACCAAGCGGCAGCTTAATCTGATCGACAAATACGCAAAGTCGAAGGGATCATTTGAAGAGGGATGGGCCCATGCTTTCGTTTCTGACAAATTCGGTGAAGCTACCACGCACTGGCGAAAGCTTGAGGACCGAGTCAAGCGGGGAGTTGGGAATCCATGTCCTCTCCTGCTGATCGGAATCCCGAAAGACGTTTTGGTATTGCAAAGAAGGAGATCAAATCGGTGACAGTAAATATTTTTACCATCGCGGAACCAAATCCCTCTGAGGACTTGTTGGCTAAAGTTGCCGGCCAGTATTCAACGATCTTAGCGGATCCACCCTGGCAATTTCAAAACCGTACGGGGAAGATGGCGCCTGAGCATAGACGATTGCTCAGATACCCGACAATGCAGCTCAAAGAAATTCTAGGGTTGCCGGTTGCTAGGCTGGCTGCCGCCAAATCACACCTCTATCTTTGGGTCCCTAATGCGCTGTTGCAAGAAGGTCTCAAAGTCATGGAGGCATGGGGCTTTACTTATAAATCAAACTTGGTTTGGTACAAGGTGAGGAAAGACGGAGGCCCAGACGGACGCGGAGTTGGTTTCTATTTCAGGAATGTGACGGAACTTGTGCTGTTCGGTGTTCGCGGAAGTATGCGCACGCTTCCGCCTGGACGAACACAAGTCAATCTGTTTTCCAGTCGGAAGAGAGAGCATTCCCGAAAACCGGATGAAATTTACGAGATCATCGAGTCATGCTCGCCTGGCCCCTACCTGGAATTGTTCGCGCGTTTTCGTCGCGCAGGGTGGAATCAATGGGGTAACGAAGACGTTGAAGAAAACACGTATTATGGCGTAGCAAGGCGAACTGGGCATGTCGATCCACAGCTTCGACTTTTTGGAGAACCTCGTGGGTATGCTGGCAAAGCCTGACACACACCACCCTCTGCGTCAAAGGGCCATTGGGGGTCTTGCACGCCTTTCGGTGGCTCCTGCGGCACATTCGGCAACTGCTCGCTGCTCTGCTGCGGGCTACAGATGGCATGCGCCGCAGCGGAGTCATAACAGCCCAGGAAACAGCCCACATGCATATCAGTGAGATCGGAGAATTTGCTCTTATCGATCGCATTGCGCGCCTGCTCCCGTCTGCTCCAGCCGGCGTGGTGGTTGGCATTGGCGATGACGTAGCGGTGCTGCGGGCCGCGGAAGGAAAGTACCTGCTGGCCACCTGCGATGTGCAGGTCGAGAACGTCCATTTTCTTCAGGAAAAAATAACTCCCTATCAGCTTGGGAGCAAAATCGCCGCCATCAATCTCAGTGATATCGCCGCCATGGGGGGGACGCCGGAATGGGCGCTGGTCTCTCTGGTGCTTCCAGGACACAGGTCGGTGAGCTTTGTCGATGATCTTTACCGCGGTATGCAGGAGCAGATGTCATCTGCTGGGGCGGCAATTGTGGGAGGCAACGTCAGTAGGGCGCATGCGGACGTGGTGATTGATTTCTTTCTGATGGGTCATGTGGACCCGCGAAACCTGCTCTGCCGCAACGGTGCCCGGGAAGGCGACGTCATCATGGTCACCGGCTCTTTGGGAGATTCCAGGGCCGGCTTGGAGCTGCTCTGCAATCCCGCCGTGCAGCCGCCGCCAGATGCCCAGGATAAGGCTGTTCATCGGCACCTCACGCCGCAGCCGCGACTCCGGGAAGGTCAGGCGC
>Ga0272446_1006334_pt1 | contig 12403 bp, 2 predicted proteins | sample YNPCB0061_FD_194587 | JGI IMG/M metagenome (GOLD analysis project Ga0272446, IMG submission 194587) | Hot spring microbial mat communities from Yellowstone National Park, WY, United States - YNP-CB-006-1 | ecosystem: Environmental > Aquatic > Thermal springs > Hot (42-90C) > Sediment | place... | reverse complement strand
AACCTCTTATCTTTAAGATAGAGGAAAATAACCCAATGATAAGCCAAAATTAAAGGAAAGTACTTAGGAATTTTTAACAGCATAAAGCAATCAAATTCCGTTCAAAATCGTTAATTTTGAAAAATGGTAGATGTTCTGTTCGTTAGGTTATATAAAAACTTAAATGATTATGAAGCATGTGATTAAAACTTTTTTAATAGGTATTGTTGCGGGGTTTATTGGAGCATACATTTTTATTAGCGTTACTCCTCTGCAGCAAGTACAAGAAGAACCACTGAGCAGCCAACTTATTAATAAGCAGACCGTCAATGAATTAACAGAAGATAAGCCTAATTTTGTAGGTTTGAGTGAAGCAAGAGGAATCAGTGAAATGCCAAGTTTTGTAGAAGCTGCCAAAGCGAGTACACCTTCGGTCGTTTACATCAAGACAACAAGTCGCAATCAAAGGTCTTATACATGGTTTGATATGTTTTTTGGTGGGGAGGGCTATGAAAATAAAGTGATTGGTTCGGGTTCAGGGGTAATATTTTCTAAAGATGGGTACATAGTTACTAATAATCACGTGATAGCAGGGGCAAGTGTAATAGAGGTTATACATAATAAGCGTACCTACAAAGCAACGGTTAAGGGAACTGACCCTTCTACTGACTTAGCTTTGTTAAAAATAGAGGCAGATGACTTGCCTTTTGTAAAAATAGCTTCCTCAGAAACAGTAAATGTAGGAGATTGGGTTATTGCCGTAGGTAATCCTTTTAATCTAACCTCTACTGTTACAGCGGGAATAGTCAGTGCCAAAGGTCGTCATATCAATATATTGGATAGTCAGTTTCCCATAGAATCTTTTATTCAGACTGATGCGGCAATTAATCCGGGCAATAGTGGAGGTGCTTTGGTGAATTTGAAAGGAGAGTTGGTAGGTATCAACACAGCAATTTTATCAAAAACAGGTTCTTATGCAGGGTACGGTTTTGCTGTGCCTTCTGATATTGTTACCAAAGTAGTTACCGACCTCAAACAATACGGTCAGGTACAAAAAGCATTTGCAGGCGTAGATGTTTTAGAAGTAACAGAAGAAGTCTATAAAGAATTGAACTTAAATGATATTGCAGGTGTTATTATTACGTATGTGGAACCTGAAGGAGCCGCAGACAAAGCAGGTTTGAGAAGAGGAGATGTTATCTTGAAAATTAATGGCAAGTCTGTAAGTTCTAAAAGTGCTTTTGATGAACAGCTAAGCTACTTCAAACCCGGAGACAAAGTAAATATTCAGTACAGTAGAGAAGGAAAAATAGGGGAAAAGCAGATTACACTTACTAACATAGATGGAACTACCTCTATAGTCAAAAGGGAAGTGTATAAGGCTGAAAGTATAGGGGCGGAACTCGAGGTAGTACCCAAAGCAGAAAGAACCAGACTCAAAATAGAGAGTGGTGTAAGAATTGCGAAAATAAATAGTAATAGAGGCTTAATAGCACAAATGGGTTTAGAAGAAGGTTTTATCATTACCTCTATTAATAATAGAATGATAGAAGAACCACATGAATTAGCGGAGATATTGGAACGAATTAGGGGAAGAGTAATAATAAAAGGCATTACGAAGAATGGACAAAGAGGCTATTATTCCTACTACTTCTAATGAAGAAAAGATTACCCTTTGTAGTTCATAGATAGTTAGTTCATTTTCTATTCAGTAATGAGTATTAGTAGGGTTAAGTTTATTTGTGTGTACTTTACCACAAATAGTGCAGGCAGGTTCTTTTTACGAAGAAATGCCGCTGAGATTGTAAGTTTAGGTTTATTAATAGGTTTTTGTGGACTTCGCCAACGCCTTTGGAGTTGGTGAAGTTTTTTTTTATTTGCATGTAATATATAAAAAATTTGATATGGTATCACTCGCTTTTTCTTTATTAATTAGATTTCGTTTCTTATTTTTGATTTTATTGCTGCTTGTCAGACTTTCAGAATATCTTATTGATATGATTTGGGGGGATAAGGACGGATATATTTACTCTCCTCAACTTTATGTGCTAATATCCCTTATCAAAATTACACTTTTTCTTCTTTTTTGTCTTGGTTATTTGCTGTGGATTACCAAGGCTGATTTCCGACTCCAGCTTCCTTTCCAACTTCCTTCTTGGTTTATCAATCCATATTTTTTACTGTCATTTATCAGTATTTCTTTTTGTGTTTTTTCCATTAGCTATGCTCAGGGAGGTTTTTTGGACTATGAAGCAGAGGGTTTAGATTTTTTAAGAGAAAATAGAATAGCAGGCTTTTTACCCATTTATTTGAACCCTACTACTTCTTTTTTTCAAAAAATTTATACAGATGTAGGCAATTTTCAAGCAAGAGAACTAAGCCATATTTTTGATTACTTAGACTGCCAATTTATTTATTGGAGTATGCAAAATGGATTTCCTCATTTTTACTCTCTTACGCACTATTTATTTACTGTTATTTCTATTTTTGTACTATATCATATATCTCACAAGCAGTTCCAGCTTTCTGCTACTTGGTCTATATTATTAGTATGTCTTTGGTTATCCGCTCCTTGCATACCCCTGACTTCAAGTTTTTTTCGCTCTGCTAAAATAGGTACTTCTCTTTGTCTGATGGTTACTTTTTCTTTGCTATATTCATTACTAAAGCAAAATAATTACTCTATTATCAAAAAAGAATATCTATGGGTTTTCTTTTTTGCTTTGTGTACCACACTATTTGACCGACAAGGTTACTTTCTTATATTGGTAATTTGTGCTTTTCTATTTCTCTTATTGCTAACTTTCCCTGTGAAAAAGTATTTTTATCTTTTTTTTATATTCTTAGGAGTAGTTTTACTCAATAACTGTTATAACTACCTTTGGGCAATCCCTATTACGCAGTATTTTAATGCCTCCGAGCCTAATTATGAGTATCAGAAAATTCCCTTTTCAAATCTTTGGCTTTGGGGAAGCAACTATGATTTGCTGGTATTAGAAAAGTCTATTCATTCTTTGCTTGGCATATTAAGATTCTCTATGGGCAACATACCAGAGGTGTTTGCCTGTCTTTACTTAATGATTTTAGGGTATATATTAGGTAAAAATACCCAAGATAATATACGTGGTTTGCATCTTGTATTTTATTTTCTATTTTTGGTAAGTCTGCTTGCGATGTTTTTCTTTATGGTGCTTACACACCCTTCGATAGCCAAAGAGGATTATTACAGAATATATTACCCCATTCCTGTTACTACAGTTTTTATTATACTTTTTGGTTATGCGTTAGTCGCAGCGCGGGAGAATAAAATTTATTTGAATCAACAACTTATTACTTATGGGCTACTTATACTATGCCTAAGTAATGTATTTTCTCTCCCCCGACACTATCAAGTTGTAAAAGCGGGAACTTGGGGGCAGGCTATCAAAGAATCTCCTCAAATTATCAATATACTTAAAGTAAAAAATCCGAGTCTTTTTTTGCAAGATAGTATTTACCAAAAGCACGAGCCTTTTGTCAAATTTATGTTAGAAGATAAATAGCTACATAAACTTAGCTTTAATGCTATACACAAAAATATACTCAATCGAAATTGGTTTTGATTGAAAATCAACGTTTATAAGGTTTTAAACTTTGTAAATGTTTGCACACCATTTTGTTTTAAGTATAATTCTTTAAAATTTTGCAAAGTAAGTAATTAAATATTATTATTGTTTCTAACAAATACTCACATAACACGCCTACGGCTTTCAATTCAATATTTTTCCTCTTTAAACTCTTAAGGGGCTGCTATGTTTGTAGAAAATAGACTTGTGTAGCACTACCCTTGCCTAAATAATAAAAGTACCCTGTATAAAAATTTTATACAGGGTACTTTTACTTGCAGCAACAACACTGACTATTTGTTTATGACAAAAGAGCGAACGTAAGATTTATTTCTCCCAACAAATTTTAATACATACATTCCTGAAGATAGAGTTTGTTTAAGCGGAATGTTGAATACTTTGTTTGGTGAAATACCTTCTATAAATGCGTTATATACTTCTCTACCAAGTACATCTGAAATACTTACAAAACCTTCTTCTAAACCTTTATCAAAAATTTGGATATTAACGTCGTTTTCAGTTGGATTAGGGTAAAGCAAGAAGCCTCCTTCCTCGCTCTCGCCATCAAAATACACTGCTACAATTTTTGAATAGGTAAAAGTTCCGTCTATATCCGTCTGCTTGAGGCGATAGTAAGAAAGTCCTCGCATGGGTTCAGAGTCTATTTCAAAATAATCATTAGTCGTTCTACTGTTACCATTTTTAGAAGGCACTCTTTTGAACTCAATAAAGTTTCTACCGTCTTTACTTTTTTCCAAAATGAAAAAGTCATTATTTATCTCGGTAGCAGTTTGCCAGAAGAGTTCTACTATTTTCTTTTCTGCTACTGCTTTTGCTTCAAATTTTACTAATTGGATAGGCAGAGGGTTTACAGGACTTAGAGAACCTAAGGTAAATGGACTAAACTCGGTGATATTGGTATTAGACGAAGTTACCATACCTCCACTAAAAGGAGGTGCAGGCATTGCCGAGAGGTCGTTATCTGGACTTAGTGCGTTGTCCCTGCCTTCGCAGTACCATTTCAAACCAGAACCTCCATTGTAATAGTGAGCAACTCTAAGCAGACTTGAATTGGTAACACCACCGCTTCGGTTTGCCGCCCAACTTAGCGTAACTTGAATACCTGTAGGAGCTGTAGTTCCCCCCGGAGCATCTAGCGTCCAATATTCTGCTGTACTTACATTATTCATTGGTAAAGATGGACATGGAGTAGCGTCTATGCCTGTTAGCCCTGAGTTTGTTCCAAAATATCTCCCTGTAATAGTAGTAGCAGGATTAGCACCTGCGGGGGCACGAATACCTGCGGGTGCATAGACAGAAGTATTGCCTACGGGGAAATAAAAGCGTGTAGTATTACTTACTCCAATCTTAGTTACAGGACCGAAAACGTGGCTACTCGCACTGGGACCATCAGAGAGCGGGTCAGCGGTGGTATATTCTTTACCTGTTCCCCATTCCGTGCTATGATTAGCGTTTACGTCGTAGATAAATTCTTTTCCCACATCAGAAATAAAGAAGCCTCCTTTGTAAAATACCAAATTAGTAACTCTTAGTGGGTCAAAAAGTACAGCGGTACGGTTTGTACCGGGCTTTTTAATTTCTAAGTTGTAGAAAGGTGCTACATCAGTAGTAATATTTTGCGTTCTGTCTATGCCGTCTAAAATTACCCTTCCTTCTCTTGCGATGAAATCGGAGTTAGGCGAGGCTTCCCAATCACCTCCTAAATAGATTTTGTAATTATTGGTGGTAGCGTCTAAGGTATTATTAGTACCTATATAAAGCCCTCCTCTGATATTTACACTGTCTTGTAGGGACTTAGTAACAGGTGCGGTAGAACTCAATCTTACATTTCCATACCACGATGCTTTATCTGCTCCCGTAGCAATAGTTTTCCCTGGTCCTACCGTACTAAGTGGGTCGGCGGCTGTAATATTTTGTGGTTGGTCAGAATTATAAATGACAAAGTTCATATCTGTTTTAGGTCTGAGATTGGTATTTGTGGGATAGTCAGACCAAATATCCATATTAATTTTAGAGGTCAGAAAGTCCGTAGGGAAAGTAGTCGCCGTTGTTGGTGTGCCTAAGGTCAGTTGGCTTCTATAATCCATGAACATAAAGCCATTACTTGTACCATCTATTTGCACTCCATTGTCTATAAGGTGGTTGAAGGCTTCAATTTTTAAGCTATCTCCCCTAACGTCCAAGGTTGTTCGGGCTGTGGTAATTGTTTTATTAATCAAAGGAGCGGTGGGGGTGAATTTTCTGAAAATAACACTCCCATACATCGGTACGCTGGACACATCTTGGGCTACATTGGAGTTATAAATCACCTTGCTTGATACGTGTAAGCCCATGTTTGTCCTAATAAAATTAGTAGGAAAGACCGTAGAGGTCATAGTATTTGCCTTATTGAGTCGTAACTCACTATTTGCCTCCATAGTCAAATTTCCCGTAGCATTTCCCGTAATTTGGAAAGCATTAGTAGGAGCGTTATCATCATTAGCATCATTAAAGCGAATATTTTGTCTAATGACTAAATCGTTCCTTACAGTAATTGCTCCTTCCAAGTTCTTGACGGCGGCGGTAGCAGCAGGTAAAGACTGTAGCCAAACATTATAATAGCTATTCGGTGGAGTACCATTAAGCCTTGTACCTCCTGCCACTAACTGTGTAACGCCTGCAGTATAGACTACAGTAGTATTATCATTGAGTCGGGTAGTAGTAAAATTCAAAGGCAAAGTAGTCCCTGAAGTAGCACTGCCTAAGGTAAGTCTTGTAACTTGGCTACTATCCAAAGGCACGTTAGTGGGGTCTCCATCTTCTAAGGTCAAAATACCTCCTGCTGTCAATCGGCTGATTTGGCTACCATTGTCGTTGAGATGATTGTGGCGTTTTACAGTAATGTCTCCTTTGATGCTTACGGGGGCTACAGGCTGAAAACGCTTTTCTATCAATACCAAATTAGTTAAAGAATCAGGGTCAGAAAGTACCAAACTACCGTAGGTAGGTATTGTCGACATGATTTGTCTGGGGTCAGTCATGCTTGATGGCGCTCCTGCATTGTAATAGGTATCATTGGTAGCATCTAAATTAATATTCACGTTAACATAATTTTTAGGGAACTCGGTGGCTTTGTTACTGATACCTAAGGTAAGACGAGAGTTTGCCAAGGCAGTGTAAGTCTTATTGATTCTACCGTCTATTTGCCAGCCATTATCTATGAGGTCATTCCATTCTTCTACTCTCAAATCTCCAGCAACGTCTAAGTTTATATCTGTTAGGATAGATGGATGTCGCGTAACGGTTTTGCGTACTAAGGGCAGAGCTGTCCTACCGGGAGAACGTGCTGTTAAATTTCCATAAGTAAAGCCGCCTAAAACTTCTTGGTTTGCTCCTGCATTGTAAATAACCGTACTAAACTCTTGCAAGACCATTTTCCCTGTATTGGGTGCGCCCGCTACAAAGTTAGCCACATTATTAGTAAAACTTGGGAAAGTAGTGGCAACATTAGCCGTAACAGGGTCTGCGGCAGCAGTGAATGGTCTTGGGATATTGACGGGGAGCGAGGTATTGCTGTAAGTTAGCGGAGAGGCTACAACATCCTGAGCAGTACCTAATTCCAATGCCGCTCTGTCTGCATTACTCACTCCGTTAATAAATACCATATTATAAGTCTGCGGCACAACAGTATTTACATAGTTGTTTCCTGTGATTTGCTTGCCCATATCTCTAAAAATATTTCCTCCTGATATACGCAAGGCACCATGAATAGTAATCGGTCCGGTCAAGTCCTTAGAGCGTGTAACTGCCCCTGTTGCCCCTGCTAAGGTCAGTGTACCATACTCGGCGGGACCTACTTCCACTGTTCCTACAGGCATAGGGAAAGTTCTACTTAATGTTCCTGCCACCATTTGTCTATTATCTCTACATACATAGCGAACTTCCGGGGAGTTATTTGCCCCATTTCCACTAGCTCCTGTGGGATTCATTGGTGCCATGTTATTCCCTGCTATGATAGGGTTTACATATACATTGCCTCTTGGCAAAGGAGCAAGAGTAATATTAGAAGTACGGAAGCAAGAAGGGAAGACCGTAGGGGTATTAAGGCTTCCTATAATCAAAGCGGTATTATTGGACATTTCCAGTACTCCCCCAGTATTGCCCGGATTAAGAGGATTAGTAACATTTCCTCTAATTTGATTGCCATTATCTACTACTCTGCCATTAAGGATTTTAAAATCGTTGTAAATAGATAAAGCAATAGTCCCGTTAGTACCTTGTATATTCAACGTCCTATCCCATCGCTTATCTACGGTAATATTGTAAAAAGGACTTCGGTTACAAGAAATCACTCGAGAATCTATATGCGTGCTATTAGCAGGTGGATTTAAAGTAGTAACACCAGGTATAACTTCTGCATGCGCATCAGAAGCTGGGTTAGTAGTATATTGGGTACACTCTACGCAGGAGGCGGCTCCCTTCATCTGTCCATTAGTCGTATTACCGTCCATGCGTATTTCTTGGTCGTTATTTTTCCCATCAAAAATCACTGTACTATTTCTTGGGATAAACAGCGGAATGCGCAAAACCGAACTTACTCTGGCAGTCATAGTAAAGTTACCATCTAAGGTAAGTGTAGGTGGAGTAGGATTATTAACGAGTCCTCCCATATCTACAATGCCGTAGTTAATAGTAAAACTACCCCTTGCATTATTTTCTATGTTCATATTATCTGTAATTACCCATCTATCTCGCTCATTATTAAATACGACGGGTCCGAAGAATCTTTGCCCATTGCTCGTAATAGATTCTATCTGACCATTATTAGTATCCGTACCTGTAAAGAAATAAGTTCCTCCAAAATTATTAGTGGTATGTGGTGAGCCTTTGAATGTACCATAAACGTGTATAGTATAAACATCTGACCCTTGTAATGTAAGAGGAACAGTATTCGCCCAATTTTGTCCATTAGAATAAACAGAGTACTTATCTACGCTTATTACGGTATTTGCCAAAGAGTTATCATCAAAAACCACAGAGTCTATAGGAGTGGGAATACACCCTGAGGGACCTAAGCCAGACCCACCAAAACCACCCACATTAGGCGTAGGCATCATCGTTAATGGATTAGTCATTACGGGTAAATCAGGTGAAGACCAGTGATTGTCTAAGGCTTCGTCAGCCCAATCGCCAGACGCATTGGCAGAACCAGCATTAATTTGATTGATACTTTTTACCCAATAAAACGTTCTCTTGGTAATTGGGTTAATAAAATCTATCCCTGCTTGGGTAACGGGATTGTAATCTGTATTATTAGAAATATCTGCCGTGTTGGCAGGCAGAGCGACTACCTGAGCTCCTCCTGCGACTTTGTTGATGTCTTGGAAAAGTACATACTCAAATCTTCTATGCGGAGTAGTTGGTAGCGTAGGCTGTACAGAATTAGTATGTGGTTCATTGAATTGTAAATTTGCCTGCTCTGTAGGTAGCGTAGAGGCTATGCGAATCCACGAGTTACAATCTACAAATCCTTCCATCCTTTGACGTACTACACTTGTCCCAGCATCAGCTAACCTATTGGGATACAAAACAATATCAAAGCGAGTCAAAAAGTAGTTATCATGGGTGGTAATGCGATTATAAGTAATAAGGTTATTCTCTCCGTGGCGCATGTTTCTAAAATTACTAATAGCATTAAAAGTAAAGCGAGAATCTATACCTGTCAAAAACTCCTTTCCTGCGGGTGCGCCTGCGGCGGCATTCGAGCCTAAGGTATTGTGCATGTCTACCTCTTGGTTGTAAGTAACAGGGGCAACAGCAATACCTCCAGCACCATTTCCCCAAGTTACATTATCTCTATATTCTACCTGGGAGTTAAACGTGCCTGTACTCTGCTCCGGACCGGGTACTCCTGAATTTACGAATAGCGTACTATAATACCTTGCGAAAGAAGTATTATTGCCCAAAGTAGTCAAGTTATTGCGTAAGCCGTTAAAAGCTACTGCATCTTCGAAGATATTTTGTGTGCCATTTTGCCCAAAAGTAGCCCAACCGGGTCCTGCATTAGTAAAAGTAAGCGTACTCTTAAAAGTATTACTTCTTGAGAAATAAACATTTTGCGTATTGTTATTATTAGTAGTTGTACTTCCAAACTGAACGGCGGCATTGAATAAGTTATTATTGTTAAATAAAGCTCTTGTTCCTGTACCAAAAGTTACCGTGCCATTAAAGACATTACTTGCTGTACTTACCGTGCCTAAGGCAGGATTATCTGTTCCATTAAATGTTGCATTGGTATTATTACCAAATGTAATGATACCTGTACCTGGAATATCTCCGTAAGTTTTTGGAGCATTAGTAAGCATATTAAATACCCTATTGTTAGCTACAGTAATATTTCGGAAAGTAATGCGATTAGTAGTAGGGTTAGTAGTGGTATTGTTATCGCTGATATTGATAGTATTTGCTGAGGCAGTAGAAAAATTCAAGTTGGGAATGGTTTTAGATTGCGTACCTACATACATATTAATAGGTCCGGCGTTGTTCAGTTCAATGGTGGATGTTCCCATAGGGTCAGCACTATAGGTAATAGTAAAATTAGCTGTATTACCCGCTAAGTCAAGCACATCTCCCGTACCTCTTACTTGGATGAGGGCGTCAGAACCAAAATCTAACCTTCTGACCAAGTTGCTCCCGTTGTCTGCATCAAAAACATTACATATCACATCAGGGTTAGCATCTCCCGTGGCATTGGTTACGTTTAACTGACCTCTGAACAATCTGATGGTATTCAAGGCGTGAATAGCATTGTTCGGACCTGGTACAATATTCCACTCACTTGTATTTGCGGCTCCATTAAAATCTATATTATTGAATTGTTTTCCTGCCATTTCTATAGTTTTAGCAGGAGTAGCAGGTTCTCCTCTAAAAATTACTCTTCCAGAGTACGTACTTCCTGTACCATCTTGGTTCATTGCGCTGATAAATTTCAAGTTTCCACAAATTGTTAAGTTGCTTGTGCCTAACATAGTTGGGTTATTAGTTGCTCCTGTCCAGTCCATACTGCCGCAAGTAGCATTTACATTAATTACCACCTGATTACGCCCTGTTACGGCAAAAGAATTAGCATCAAAGATTACCATATCGGAGCAACTTGGTACGCACTCACCGCCACTGCCTCCTGAAGATGATGACCAGTTCTTAGCATCACTCCAATTCATGTTTCCACTACTACCTGTCGCCCCACCTACCCAATACAAGGTACGGTTGGCAATAGTAAAGGTAATAGCACCGGTGTTTCCTCCTAAGTCTGATTTACTCACTACTTCTACGGGACCGCCGCTTACGTTCAAATCGCCTACTTCTGCGTTCTGCCATTCTCTATTAGTAGCAATAGTATGGGGTAATGCAAAGTTTACATTAGCTACGGGAATAGTAGCTCGGACTATGGTCGGATTATTACAACTTGCAAGTTGGGTGTTGAAAAAGCCATTGACAAGGGAATTAGCATTAAAATTCCATTCTATCCCTGAGCGTAGGGTTACGTTCCGATAGGTATTGGTACCTGTATTGCTAAATACAACCCTTCCGTTGTCTGCACCAAAGCTAAAATTACGCGATGGGTCCGTATCAAAGTTATTATTTCCCGTTCCTGTAAAATTAATCCCTGTAGCAGTAGTAGTATTCACCACTACATTATCATCAAATCTATTGGCATTTCTTATGGTTGCTGTTATTCCTGCACCACCTACCCTGCCCAAAGTTACTACTCCTGAAAAAATATTAGGATTAGCATTATTAGAAGAACCATCTAAGACTACTGTAATATTTCCATTGTTGGCACCGCTACCTAAGTTAAACCCTGTGCTATACGTCTTAGGAGAAGTACCATTTACTAAAAAAGTAAGATTTGTTCTGTTTGCATTGATATTTAACTCTCTGAAAGTGAGGCGTTCTGTATCATTTTCAGTATTCACTGTAATTGTATTAGTCGTTGCTACGTTAGCGGTAAAGTCTATGCGTGGCATAGTCCTGCCTCCTGCCTGTGAACCTGTATAGATGATAATATTTCCTGTATTGGTCATGTCTATCCTCGAGGAGGCACCCGGTACTGTAACTGTTAAATTACTTCCTCTTAAATCCAAAGCAGGATTGTCGGGGGCAGTCGTGCCAGCGCCTGTGAGTGTCATTACTGTATTTCCCAAAGTCAAAGTACGAGGCAAATTACTCACAGGGCTGGGCAGACCTTTGGGGTTAGCATCAAATAAAGAAGCGGATACAGCCCTACCGTTAGTATTGAGGGTGCCTGATACTAATTCTATCTTATTGACCACTGTCAAATCTCCGTTAGTTCCGTCCAATGTCCATGCGCTTCCCGCGGGAGTAGCGACTGAACCAAAAGCTACATTATTAAAAATTACTGTACCCCTTAAAGCAATATTAGGGGGCGTCATTGGTACTGGATTAAGATTAGTAAAGATAACTCGCCCTTGATAGTTTGTAGGAGTATTTGCGTTTTGTACCAAAGAACCTGCGGCAGCAAGGGTAAAGTTTCCTGCGATGGTCAGAGTCCTTGCGGCTGCACCTCTTAAAGTTGGGATAGAAGTAGTGCCATTAAAACTCACATTATTAGCTTGACCGTCTGTGTCAAGAGTAACATCGTAGGCGGCGGGCCCCGAGCCGTTATTAAAACGCACATTATCTATTAGCCTTGGTGGACATTGTGGATTATTTGGTGTACCCATCATTGGGTCTATGGTCGACCAATGGTTCGCATTACTCCAGTTACCTGTTCCCCCTACCCAGTAAAGGGTTCTTGG
>Ga0272446_1006332_pt1 | contig 12406 bp, 8 predicted proteins | sample YNPCB0061_FD_194587 | JGI IMG/M metagenome (GOLD analysis project Ga0272446, IMG submission 194587) | Hot spring microbial mat communities from Yellowstone National Park, WY, United States - YNP-CB-006-1 | ecosystem: Environmental > Aquatic > Thermal springs > Hot (42-90C) > Sediment | place... | reverse complement strand
GCAACTGTGGCCGATGGCTCGTCCTCATCGGCAATCCGCTCGTAGCCCAGGGTCAACGGCTCCATGGGTGGCGCCTCATTGGCTTCAACCGGCGCCGGCACCGGCTCTTCGGGTTTGGTGGCCAGTTCTTCGATGCGGGTTTGAGCAATGATTTTCTGCTGGATGAGGGCATCCTTGAGCAGGTCGCCGGCGGCTTCCTCGTAATCTTCGTCGCGCACGCGCTCAAACTGAGCTTCCAGAGCCGAGGGGTTGTCCGCCGGGGTCGCGGATGTCATCAGGGCGGCGACCTCGTCCTCGACTTTCCGGCCGCGGCGACGCGAGGGCTTTTTCTTTTCCTCGCCGATGACTTCTTTGCGCCGGCCGCGCCGGCGTTCACGGGGTGCATCCGGCTCGGTGGACTCCGCCAGCGCCTCCCGCTCGATTTCGAGACTGTCATCCCGCGCTATCGCTTCACCCGTCGCCAACGTTTCGGACGGCTCCACGCGGGAGGAGTCTCCTTCCTGAGCCGTCCGGGCCTCTTCAAGGTCATCACTGACCCGCTCAAACCGGGCCCCGGCGGATTCCAGCAGGGATGACAACAGGGGCGTATCCACCCGGACATCCCCCCCGGCGTCTTCGGCAGACGGGCCATCTTCACCTGGCGCCTCCGGCAAACGTGGGGAGGCTGTTACTTCTTCCGGCTTCAGGGCAACGGCCGCGGCCTCCTCCGGGGCTCCGGTCACAGCCGGACGCCCCGCCGGAACTTCGGGACGGCGGTCACGTCCGCCGCGCCGCCCGTCTATCTCACGCCGTACCGGTTCCGGTGGGCGTTCCGACCGTTCACTCCGCTCAACAGGCAACCGGGGAAGGCTTTCGGTTGTGTCAAGGTCTTCTTCAGTTTCCTCGAAAAAGTCCCCGACATAGAGAAAGGCATCCCGCTCCAGTCCGATGTCCACGAAGGCCGACTGCATTCCGGGGAGAACCTTGCGCACTTTTCCCTTGTAGATATTGCCCACGACGGCTTTGGATTCATCGGCCCGCTCGACGTAAAATTCGACGACGACACCATTTTCCAGAATCGCAACCCGCTTTTCATAAGCGTTCACGCTGATGATCATTTCCTTGTTCATATTTGGAGCTATTCCTCAGATATGTTTCCGTTGTGGCCGTCGCGGCAACGCACAAACGCCGGTGTCATCCTTGACCATCGGCGCGTCGTCCATCTCGCGGCAGCGCCGGCTTGTGTCAGGCCGACCCGCCGGCACACGGCCGGGTCAGGGCCGGTGCGTCCCGGAAAGCCACAGGTATGCTTGCGGATAGCGACGAGAACCAGTCAGCGAATAGGGCAAGGGAAACACGCATCCAGAAGCGCCGGCAGCCAAAACCTGTCGTTGTGCCTGGAATCACCAGTCTGGCATCGCCGGTGAAGTGTTCCAAGCTCACGATGGCCACACCCGGCAACCATCACCGCTGAAACTCCATTGGCGGCGGGTCAAACTTTTTCTTTCATCACCCTCGACCCGGGGGGTATCGTGTCCTAATTCGAGAAGCGCCTTCCGTACACGTTCGCCACCAAACCCAAACTCACGAACGTCATCAACAATGACGAGCCGCCTGCACTCAACAACGGTAACGGTATCCCGATGATGGGAACAAGCCCCACGACCATGCCGAAGTTGACGATGACATGAAACGCCAGAAGCGTCATGTAGCCGGCCAGGACGAGCATTGAAAATCGTTCTCGTGAACGTCCCGCAACGTTGGCAGAGTGTAGTATGACGAAAAGAAGCAGCGCAAGAACCCCCAGAGACCCCACCAGCCCAAACTCCTCGGCAATCACGGAAGCAATGAAATCCGAGTGATGGGCTGGAACAAAACCGCCCTGACTCTGGGTGCCGCCCCGAAACCCGCGTCCCAGAATCCCGCCTGACCCGACGGCAATCATGGACTGCAGGGTTTGATAGCCAAACCCCTCCCGTGTCTGCCGGTCCTGAAGGCGTTCGGGATGAAAAATGGCATTCCAGGTGACGTTGATTCGGTCCCGCTGGTACTGCTTGAGCCAGGGTTCAATCAGAAACACAAAGAGCAGCGGGCCGATGACCAGCCCCGTCAGGGCCGACCCCACCACCCACCGTACGGAGATGCCGCTCAAAAAGACCATGACGAGCACCGGCGGGAAGAAGGTCAGGGCCGTCCCGGTGTCCGGCTGCCGGAGTGTCAGCCCGACCGGAATCAGCGTCACGACCGCGACCAGCGCCAGTTGCGGCCACGTCACCCCCTGGATACTGATGGGGCGCAGAATCCGCGCCACCAGCAGGATGGTGCCCAGTTTGGCAAATTCCGAAGGCTGAAGCGTCCCCAACGGCCCAAGCCGAATCCAGCACCGCTGACCATTGATTTTCACCCCGACAATGAGAACGGCGACAAGCAACAGGACCGTGACGGCGTAGATGTATGGCGCAGCATCGAAGACCCGCTGAAAGTTCAGGCGCGTCACCCAAAAAAAGAGGACGTAGCCGATGCTGCACCACAGAAGCTGCTTGAACCAGAACTTCTGATGCCAGTCGGTCGCCTCGCCCGGCGCAGCATCAATGCTGTAGAGCGCCACCAGACTGACCCCACACAACAGGGTCAGCGCTGTCAGCAATGGCCAATCAAAGTCGCGCCAGGGACGTTCCTGCATGTGCCGTACCTGCCTCCTTGGGGACGGACTCAACGCGCCGGCGTCTGGGCTGGCGTCTGGGGCCGGGGCGTCGGACGCGCCGCCGGACGGACGGGTCCCGGAGCCTCGGCTGCCCCGACCTGCACCGGGAGGCCCTTTTTCTTTCTCAGCCACACCTCAAACACCGCCCGCACATTGGGCGCAGAGGCCTTGGCGCCAAAACCGCCGTGCTCAACCAGCGAAATGGCCGCGATTTCCGGTTTCTCGCGTGGGCCAAAACCGACGAACCACGAGTGATCGCGCTCTTCGAGCTTGGAAGCCTTGAGCTTGCTGACCACCTGGGCCGTCCCCGTCTTGCCACACATCTCAAAGCCGGTTTCCGGGTCGCGCAGCGCCGAACCGGAGGCCGTTCCACCGGCATTGACCGCCCCCCACATCCCTTCTATCACGGCCTCCCAGTAGTCATCCGGGAGTTCAATCCGCTTGACCTGGTCCTTGAAGGTCACACCGGGGCGTTCCTGCGTGGGACGCGCTTCAAGCAGAAAGTGCGGGGTATGAAACTCCCCCCGCATGGCAATGCCGGCGACCGACCGCAGCATCTGCAGGGGCGTCGGGCGCACCATGGCCTGCCCGATGGAAGCATAGACGGAATCCGCATCGGTCCAGCGGTACTGGGCCGGCGTGGCGTTGGGCATCGTACGGCGAACGGTCGCCGCCTTGAGTTCGAGACTCGGAATATAGCCCTTGAACTCATTGGGCAGATCGATACCGGTGTACTCTCCGGCGCCCAACTCCGAAGCGTAGGTGCGGAGATTGTCCAGACCGAGCTTGATGCCCAGCCGGTAGAACCAGCCGTCACATGACTTGGCAATGGCCGTGGACAGCGTTGGCGTCCCGTGACTGCCCATGCATCGGACATGGCGACCACCGACGTTGATCCCTCCACCACACAGCAGGCGGTCCGTCGGCTTGAGCACGCCAGCCCGCATGCCGGCCACGGCCATGATGATTTTCCAGGTCGAACCCGGCGGATAAATGTCCTGGATGGCGCGATTGCGCAGCGGCTTGTGTTTGTCGTTGGCGTACCGCGCATAATCTGCCCGCGAAATGCCGCCCGCAAACAGGTTCGGGTCATAGCCCGGCATCGAGGCCAGCGCCAGCATTTCACCATTGCGCGGGTCCATGACGGCAATCGTTCCATTCAGTTTCAGGGCCTTGAGCCGCTCCTCCGCCACCCGCTGCAGGTCCAGATCGAGCGTGGTCACAATGTCTTGGCCGGCAATGGGGGGAACCGTCTCGATTTCACGCACGAAGCGTCCGCGCCGGTCCACGATGATGCGCCGGTAGCCGTCGCGCCCCATGAGAATGCGGTTGTAGAACCGCTCCAGCCCCGCCTGCCCAACCTTGTCCCCCGGACGACAGTAGTCAAACTCCGGGCGCTTGAGCTGGGCTTCACTGACTTCGGTCACGTAACCCAGAATGTGGCAGGCCAGCTCCCCGTGGGGATACTTGCGCTGGGGACGCAACTCGACGAGAAACTCCGGGTGTTCATAGTCCAGCACCGAAACCTTGGCGCGGTCGGCATCCGTGATGTTGGACTTGACCTCGACCGGACGGGTTCTGGCCGCCGGCGAGCGGAGTTGCTGCCGGGCATACTCCGGCGCCACCCCAAACTCTTCCGCCAGAATGCGCAGCGTTTCGGCTTCATCCTGAATGTCTTCCCGGTTCACCATCAGGCTGAACGTCGGCCGGCTGTCCACGAGGACGTTTCCATGGCGGTCAAGGATATTGCCGCGCGGCGCGACAATGGGAATCTTGCGCTCGCGGTTGTTTTCGGCCTGTTTGACATAGTCCTCGTGGTGCACGACCTGCATGCTCCACAGGCGCAGGGCCAGGACGACGAAAGCCGCCACGATGCCGGCCTGAAGCGCCAGCAACCGGAGCCGTGGATTGAAAGAGGGTGGCGGACCTGAAAAGTGCGGCGTCATGGGAAATAGACTTCAGGAAAACATCCGCAGCGCCGGGTCTCAGATGCAGAAGGTCAGATCAAAAGGCGCGTGGCGCCGGTGTCAAAAGGCACGCGGTGCCGGTGTCAAAAGGCGCGCGGCGCCAGGGGTTCATCGGTGCTGCGGACCGCAATCCACTTACCCAACCAGCGATCACCCAGGGGAAACAGGGCCAACCCGGCCAGACCATTCCCCAACAAGGCGAACATTCCCACCCGGACGACATCCCGAAACGTCGTTCCCGGCGGCAGCATCGAAAAAAAGTACAGAAAAAAGGCAAACAGTCCAGTGTTGACGACGGAACACAGCGGTAGCACCAGCAGGCGTGTCACCTTGCTGTCCAGTGAAAACTTGACACTGACCACGGCGAGCGCGTAGCCGATGAGCATCTTGGTAAAGCCACTGGCGCCATACAGCACGCCCCACACCAGGTCCTGCAACAGGCCACCGGTCATCCCGACCAGGGCGGCGCGCAGGGCACGTGGCTGCACCCCGACAAAGACGGTCAGGATGAGGATGAAGTCCACGTGCTCAAAAACAAAACCAAAATAGGGAAGGCGCACCAGAGTGGTTTGCAGCGCCACCATGAGCAACAGCGCAACGGTGACACGCGCCGTTGGCCCAAGCTCCAGCACGATGAGGTTGGTACTGGCGCGGCGCTGGGGGAGGGACTGGCGCATGACGTAAGGTGATAACATAGCGTACCGATGGATTTCTTCACTGACGACGGTTCACTGGCGCTTGGTTATTTGCTTTTGGCCGGTGACTTGGTTGCTGGTGAAGGGCGCAGCAGATCGGAAACCGTCACCCGGATGGTTGGTGGGAGAACAGCTACTTCCTCCAGGCGCTCGAGGGGCACCGCCGGGCGAACCTGGATGCGATGAAGGCCCGCGCCGGAGCCACGCTCGACGGTTTCCACCATACCGATGATGAGTCCCTTCGGATACACACCATCGAGGCCGCTGGTCAGCACCATCTCACCTTCACTGACGTCCGTCAGGCCCGAAACATTGTCCAACCGGCACAGCGGCTGATTTTGTCCGCGCAGCTCACCATTCACCCGCGATACCGCGAGGGTGGCACCCACTCCGGCCTGCCCGTCCGCAATGGTCTGCACGACGGCGACGTTCGGGCCAACGGCCACCACCCGCCCGACCAGTCCCTGGGGCGTGACGACCGGCGCATTGACGAGCACCCCATCCAGCGAGCCTTTGTCGAGCAGGATTTGCCGAAACCAGGGAGTGCCGTCGCCGCCAATGACATTGGCCACAACCGTCGGTGCCGGCGCGGACTGCTTCAGGGCCAGCAGTTCACGCAACCGCTGCCCGTCGAGCGCCTCGCGCTCGCGCTCCACCAGCAACAGCCGCAGGCGATCATTTTCAGCCTGCAAACGCTGGTTGGTGGCATACACTCCGCGTAAATCCACATACCCCTTCCAGGCGGCTACCACCGTGGTGATCACGGCATCCGATGCCTTCTGGAGCGGCTGGAGCACCGTCAGGAGTGCCACCCGCGGCACGCTCTGCCCAAGGGCGCGGGCGCGGGCGTGGAGGGACATCAGAAAAAACTGCGCCAGAAGCAGACCAGCCACCAGCAAGGCAATCCGGCGCGCCGGATCGAGCTTCTGCAATGGGGAGGGCAAGCTCAACATCTGGCCCCCAAACTCAGTTGGCAATCATGTGCTTGGCGTAGGCGCCTCCCAGGCTCACCCGTTTGAGCAGCTCAAAGTCACCCAACATCTTGCCGGTTCCAAGCACAACGGACGACAACGGGTTTTCAGCCAGAGTCACGGGAACGCGCGTTTCTTTCATCAGAAGTTTGTCGAGCCCCTTGAGCAACGCCCCACCACCGGTCAGGACAATGCCCCGGTCGGCAATATCGGCGGAGAGTTCCGGTGGCGTGCGCTCCAGCGCCACCCGCACGGCATTGACGATGGTGGCAATCGGCTCCGCCATCGCCTCGCGCACTTCCTCGTCAGAAATGGTGATCGTTTTGGGAATCCCCTCGATGAGGTCACGCCCGCGAATCTCCATGGTGAGGCGCTCTTCCAGGCGGTAGGCCGACCCCAGCTCAATCTTGACCTGCTCGGCCGTTCGTTCGCCAATGAGCAGATTGTACTTGCGCTTGATGAACTGGGCGATGGCCTCGTCGAGTTCGTTGCCGGCCACCCGCACGGCACGGGAATACACAATGCCGGAAAGCGAAATCACGGCAATGTCGGTTGTGCCGCCGCCGATGTCCACAATCATGTTGCCGTATGGTTCAGTGATGGGCAGCCCCGCGCCAATGGCCGCGGCCATGGCTTCCTCGACCAGATAGACTTCCGCCGCCCGCGCCCGGTAGGCGGCATCCTCGACCGCACGCAGTTCGACCTGGGTAATCTCGCCCGGCACGCCGATGACCACCCGTGGCGACACCCACGACTTTCCGTTGTGCGCACGCCGGATGAAGTGCTGGAGCATTTTCTCGGTCACTTCAAAATCGGCGATGACACCATCTTTCATCGGACGAATCGCCACGATGTTTCCTGGCGTCCGCCCAATCATTTCCTTGGCTTCCTTACCAACGGCCTCGACCTGGTGAGTGATTTTGTTGATGGCGACAATGGATGGCTCACTGACGACGACCCCGCGGCCTTTGGCATACACCAGCGTGTTGGCCGTTCCCAGGTCAATTGCCAGGTCATTGGAAAAGTAGTTGAAGATAGAACGCAGTTTCATCAGTTAGACGTATCATTCCCAGCCGACAGGTTCAGAGCGGCCGTGACAGCCGCCCAAGCGCAGCTTTTGGCGAGGCCCAGCAGAGCGCCCGGCTTTTCAAAAACACTGCTCTTGAAAGCTTGTTCACTTTTGAACCATTGTCAAGAAACGTAGCGCCCAAGGCTCGGAAATTTTTCCGACAGTCAGCAGCCCGGATTAACACAGAGGCGACCGGGCGGCCACGGCGCAGCCACCACCGGCACGTACCGGCAGGCAGCCTGCAAAGAGTTCAGGCCCATTCAGTTCGTGACGACTTTTTCCCCCCGTCGCCCAAGGGCATCCATGGCGGCGATACGAAAGGTTTGTCCCGGCATGACAATGGAAAATCGCCCGTCACTATCCACGGGAACCGCCCGCCCGTTGATGCGGATTTCAGCCCCCGGCTCCGTTTCACCCGAAACTTTGTGAATACCGGACGCCACCCGTGATACCTGCACTTTCCCGATGTAGATAGGCGTGTCAGAGAGTCCTGGCTGCCGGGGAACGAACGTCAGGCGGAACTCCTCGCTCCACACCCCGGGCCGCCCATCCCGCGCTACGGCCCGCACCCGCCACCAGTAGGTACCGCTCTGCGAGTTGACGTTCCACGTAAATCCGGGGGTGTCGGTATCCTTTTCAAAAACCAGCGCCCGTTCGAGAAAGTATTGGGAATTAGCCACCTGGAGCTGATACCGGGGCGCTTCCGTCACCGTCCCCCAGGCAAAGGTCACCGGCAGCGGCTTGCCATACTCCAGCGGAATGATACGCGCGTTTTCGGGTAGCGACAGACGCGGCGGCGACAGCAGGGTGTACTGCCCCACTTTTTGGTCCCGGTCATACTCCACACTCGTGCTGGTACGGATACTTTCCGTCACGCCCCGGTCCGTCGTCGAGCGGAGTTCCCCGCGCTCCACACTGACGCGCACGCGATCCCCGGCCACATTGACTTCCGCGCTGGAGTTCTGCGTTACGCTGAACTTGACACTCTTTGACGCCAGCTCGTTGACATCCTCGGCCGTCTGAATGGTCCCCGTGCTGATGTTGACCGTGCCGCCTTCGACCCGGTTGCGCACCACCTGCTGGTCGGTCTTGGCGTTCTTGGCGTTTTCCTGAACCATGACCGTCGAATCCGACTTCATCTTCAGAACGCTGCGGTCAACATACTGGATGACGGCGGCCCCGTCCGAAGCTGTATAAATGACATCACCTGGCTCAAGGATGGTGTTGGGGGTCGCCGGTTCAAGCTGATTGGTCCGTGCCCGCTTGATGTTGACTGTGCCCAGCACCTGAACCAGGCGGGCCCCTTGAGTTTCAAATTGTCCGGCAAGGGCTTCCTGGTGACGTTTCCAGAGATACAACCCGACAATTGCGCCAACAAGCAGTAAAAACCCGGCAATAATTTGATAAAACGTCCGGCGGGAGATGAGATACCAGTCCACAATCGGACGCTTGAATTTGGTTGCGGCGTTTTTATTGCCCGGCTGGACGTACATTGAACATCGTCCACATGACTGACCAAATCCGTTGACCCGTGAGACGCCAGGGAGCGTCCTCACCACACGCTATCGCTATAGCACAGCCAACTATGCAAAATCAAAACGTGCTTGAAACCTGTCACCTTGCCATGTACCTGGAGTCACCCACACCATGACCTTGTCCGCCCATTGTCAACCTCTGGCACAAACCACCGTTGATGTCCTTCTCGTTCCGGTTTTCACCGATGACATATCCGACCCCAGCCGCCTCAGCGAAAGCCTCCCATGGGCTGGCGAGCGCCTTTCGGCGGTGCTCGGCACGGCCGAAATGCGCGGCAAGCCGGGACAGACGCTTACCCTGCACCTTGCGCCCGGTGCAGCCGCCGGCAAGCTGGTGCTGATGGGTATCGGCGCGGCCGACAAGCTGACGACCCAGACGCTCCGTGAAAGCGTGGCCGCCGCGATTCGCGCCCATGGAATGCAGGGCGCACGGCGCTTTGGTCTCCTCCCCCGGTGGGGCGCGCTCACACCCCGGACCTTTGCCCAGACGGCTGTGGCCGGCACGCACCTGGCCACCTTCCCCGTGGACTGTTACCGCACTGAGGACACCCGCCCGGTCCAGGTCGAGACACTGACGTTTGTAACCGAAACCACCGATGATCCCGCCCTCCACGAGGGCATCCGCCGGGGCAGCATCCTTGGAGAAGCCATCAACTTTGCGCGGTTTCTCGTCAATGAGCCGGCCAACCGGATGACCCCCACCCACCTTGCCCATCACGCCCAGGAAATGGCCAATGACGTGGGCCTGCAAACCGACATCCTCAACGAAGACAAAATGCGCGACCTTGGAATGGAGGCGCTGCTGGCCGTGGCGCGCGGCTCGGTCGAGGAACCACGGCTGATTACCGTACGCTACAGCCCTCCCAACGGCGGCGGACGTGAAACCATCGGTCTCATCGGCAAGGGCATCACCTTCGACACCGGCGGTATCTCGCTCAAACCGGCCGAGAACATGGAAAAGATGAAGTACGACATGGCCGGCGGGGCGGCTGTCCTTGGGGCGATGCGCGCCATTGCCCAGCTCAAGCCCAACCTCAACGTCATTGGCATCGTTCCGAGCTGTGAGAACATGCCTTCCGGCAAAGCCACCCGTCCGGGCGATGTCGTGCGGACCATGCTGGGGAAAACCGTCGAAATTATCAACACGGATGCCGAAGGACGGCTCATTCTGTGCGATGCCATGGCTTATGCGCGCCGGCTGGGTGTCACCTGCATGGTGGACCTGGCGACCCTGACCGGGGCCATTGCCGTTGCGCTGGGACTTCGCTACGCCGGACTGTTCAGCCACCATCCCAACATGGTTGAGGAACTCCAGGCAGCCGCCCGTGCGGCCGATGAACGGGTGTGGCCGCTGCCGCTCGATGACGAGTACCGGGAACTCATCAAAAGCGACATTGCGGACATCAAAAACGTCGGCGGCAAATACGGCGGCAGCATCACGGCGGCCTGGTTTCTGCGGGAATTTGCGGGCGATGTCCCCTGGGCGCACCTCGACATCGCCAACATGGCCTGGAACATGGAAAACAAACCGCATCTTCCCAAAGGGCCGACGGGCTTTGGCGTGGGAACGCTGGTTGAGTTCGTCATGGCACGCGCCCACGCCGCCAACGGCACTCCCGGCTCATAGCCCGAAGTATCGGGCATAAAAAGCGCGCGCCCGGTCAGGGCTGGAAGTCCCTTTGATGATGGCACGGCCATCCTGAAACAGTGTGGCTTCCAGCCCCTCGACGGTAAAGCGCAGCACCTCGGCGTTATGCCGGACCTCGCCGAGGGGCCGCAGGCGTTCGGCCAGAGAAAAAAAATCGAGTGCGCCGGCGGGCGTGCGCGCCGGACGTACCTGCACGGCCTCACGTCCGCACAGCGTGGCGGCGAACGTCGTTTGTTCGACCGTCAGGAAATCAAACCGCCGAAGCTGGCAGCAGGGACAATCCGCGCGGCGGCGGTTGGGCGACAGGGCCAGCGTCGTCTGCCGCCCGCTCCAGACATCCACCTGCCAGAGGTTGTGCCGACAGGCTGCCGCCTGGCCCGTCAGCAGCTTCAGGGCCTCGACCACCTGGGCAGCCGCCACCGTCTGGATCACCGGCAGAATGACTCCGGCCGTCTCACAGGTTGGCATCAGGGCTGCGTCCGGCGGTTCTTCAAAAACACAGCGCAGGCAGGGCGTTTCACCCGGCCGGATGGTCATCGTCGCCCCCTGGCTGCCGACAGCCGCGCCATAAATCCACGGTTTCCCGTGCTTGACGCAGGCATCGTTGAGGACATAGCGCGTCTCGAAGTTGTCCGTGCCATCGAGGACAACATCGGCCGCGGCCACGAGGGCTTCCACCGTATCCGGCGCGACATCGGCAATGATGCCCTCGACCCTGACGGCGCTGTTGACAGCCCGCAGCCGCTGTTCGGCCGCGCGCGCCTTGGGACGGTGCTCCCGCGCATCAGCTTCATCAAACAGGATTTGCCGGTTGAGATTCGACCACTCGACGAAATCCCGGTCCACGAGACGGACCGTACCGACGCCAGCCCGCACGAGCATGTCGGCCAGCGCACAGCCCAATGCACCGCATCCCACGACCAGCGCCCGCCCTTGAGCGAGCCGCGCCTGCCCTTCCGGGCCGATTTCGGCAAACCGTTCCTGGCGGGAGTACCGTTCACGCATCCCGTCCGCCGTCAGCCTTTCCTGAGAAATTTGGCGACGCCGGCGCGGCAATCGGCCGTATGCCGGGCAATGACGTTGACATCGGCGCCGCTGCGCAGCGCGGCTTCAAAGCTGAGGCCGTCCATGTGGTAGAGCAGCCGCTTCGTCAGATGCATGGCCGAGCTGCTTCGGGCTGCGAGCTGTTTGATGTACGCCGCAAAGGCTTCATCAAAGGTATCGCCCGGCAGGACGCGGTTGACCAGTCCCCACTCGTGGGCCTGCCGGGCCGAAAGAATCTCCCCGGTGAGCACCCATTCGAGCGCCCGCTTTTCGCCCAGATTGCGTCGCAGAATGGCCATGACCATGGCCGGGACGAAGCCGATGTTGACTTCGGGATAACCAAACTGCGCCGTTTCCTCTGCCACAATGAGGTCGCAGGCCGAAGCCAGCCCACAGCCGCCCGCCAGCGCCCGTCCCCGGACACGCGCTACAATCGGCTTCGGACAGGCGCGCATGGCGGTGAACAGATGAACAAGGGTTTCGGCATCCCCCAGGTGCTGCATGATGTCCTGCTCAGCCATGGCTTCCAGTGCCGCCAGATCAGCTCCGGCGCAGAAGTCCTTTCCGGCGCCGGTCACCACCAGAACGCGCACGTCCGGGTCCTGCGCGGCCGACTGCACTGCTGCCCGCAGCCCGTTCAGGATGCCGGCATCAAGCGCGTTGCGTTTTTCAGGACGGTTCAGCGTCGCCGTGGCAATCCCGTCGGCAACGTCGTAGAGAAGGCTGTTCGGTGTGTCGCTCATGGTTTCTTCCTTCGGCGCGGCCAAAGGCGGCACCGAATCTCTCCAGAAATG
>Ga0272446_1006331_pt1 | contig 12406 bp, 6 predicted proteins | sample YNPCB0061_FD_194587 | JGI IMG/M metagenome (GOLD analysis project Ga0272446, IMG submission 194587) | Hot spring microbial mat communities from Yellowstone National Park, WY, United States - YNP-CB-006-1 | ecosystem: Environmental > Aquatic > Thermal springs > Hot (42-90C) > Sediment | place... | reverse complement strand
GCGGTCGAAACACATCGTGCACTTCGTGGTTTTCCGCGTGACGGGATTGAACTGCGGCGCCCCGTAGGGGCAGAAGGCGTAGCACTGCCCGCAGCCGACGCATTTTTCCGAATCGATCAAAACGACGCCGTCGCGCCGCCAGATGGCGCGGGCCGGGCAGACCTTCAGGCAGAAGGCGTTTTCGCAATGGTTGCACGCCATGGAAATGGCGGTCACCTGCACGGCGGGAAACGTGCCGGACTCCTGCCGGAGGACGCGGCGCCAGCGCACGTTGACGCCCGTTTCCACCTGGTTCCATTGTTTGCAGGCCGCTTCGCAGGCGCTGCATTCGATACAGCGTTTCGGATCAAAGAGCCATCCGTATGACGTCATGGGCATAACTCCCTGCACCGCCGCGGCTCGGTGTCCGCAGCTAACAATACCATACGGTCTTTTTATCGGAAGTGCAAGCCTTGCGCCGGGGCGTTGAAAAGCCCTTCGTTTCGCTAGGCTGTCGTCACCGGGTCGCGGAACTCGCCATCGGGTTCCTGCCAGTCCTGCGCGGGCTCCGGCAGCTTGCCGGCCGCGTTGGCCCAGGCCCAGAAGACGGCGGTGGAGGCGCTGAGAGCGCCGGCGACGAAGCCGATCTGGCGGGGAGAATAATGCGCCGCGGAGACGGCGGCGGCGGCCATGGAGATCATCATGACGCCGTTGACGATGCCTTCCGAAGCGGTGAAGACGCGCCCCCGCAGCCGGTCGGGCACATGCAGAAGCAACATGGTTCGGTTCATCACCGAATTCATTGCCACGCAGAGGCGGGAGAGGAAGATGAACGCCGCCGCCTGCCAGATGCCGCCGGCGATGCTGAACATCATGTAGAAGAAGCCGTGAAGGACGAAGGTGACCGTGACGGTGTGCTTGTAGAGGCGGAAGTCGATGTGCCCCTCCCACCGGCGCGCGGCGAGGCCGCCGGCGACGAGGCCGAGGCCGGCGAAGCCCCAGAGGATGCCGGTGCCGGCGGGGCCGCGGCCGAAGACTGATTCACCGAACAGCGTGAACAGGATCTGGGCCGCGCCCCCGCCCGTTGCCCAGCCGGCGCCAAGCAGCAGGATGGCGAGAATCAGGGGCTGGCTGCGGATGTAGCGGATGCCGTCGCGGAATTCGTCCCAGCCGGAAGGCGCGCCCGCGGCGGCGGGGATGGCGCGCGCGGCGGCGAAGCCTCCTTCCACTTTCAGGGATGAGATGGCCCAGGCGCTCCACAAGAAGCTGGCGGCATTGATGAGAAATGCGCCCTTGTAGCCGAGCCAGCTTGTGCTGAAGCCGCCCAGCATGGTGCCCGCCGCCACGGTGAGCCAGCCGGTGGTTTGCGTGAGGGCGTTGGCCGAGTGGAGGTCTTCCCGACTGACGAGACGCGGGAGGATGGCGGCTCGCCCGCTGTTGAAGAACGGCGCGGCGAAGGTAAGCAGGGCGCTCAGCAGATACAGCGCCCAGGTCCTGGGATAAATCAGCAGGACGAGGTGGGCGGCGGCGATGGCGGCGCGGACGAGGTCCGACGCGATCATCACGCGGCGGCGGTCGAGGCGGTCGAGCACGACGCCGGCCAGGGGCGCGGCGAGCAGCGCAGGCCCGACGCGCGCCAGCATGGCGCCGCCCACGGTGGCGCCGCTGCCGGTGAGATGAAGCGCCATCGAGAGCACGGCGATCGAGTTGAAGTGGTCGCCAATCTCGCTCACCACCTGCCCGAGCCAGAGGTTCCGGTAATTCCGGTTGCGGCTCAGCAGGTGCGCGAAATGCTTCACTCTTTCACTTGGACAGGCCCGGCGCGGGCGGACTCAATTGGAGACGCGAGTCAGGGCTTGGCGAATTTCGCGTCTTCGATGTCGACGTTGGCCTTGATTTCGGCAAAGCGCATGATGATTTCGCCGACCGGCAGCACCTGCTTCATCTGGTGAGGCGCCTTGATGGAAGTGCCGGGCACTTCGCGGAAATCGCTGAACTCGGTGGTGATTTCGGCTTCGCCCTGATCGGTTACGCGCACGGCGGAGGTTTTCAACATGAGGAATGTTTCGGCGTCGAACCATGCTGTGACAGGCTTGCCCTTCTCCGGCGTCATTTCCACGATCCACGCGTCGCGGTCGCCCGCCTTGCCCCTGCCCTTCACTTCAATCTTCGGGTACAACTGCCTGTAATGAAGCTCGGGGTGGAGGACCGAGTCGCGCTTCATGTCCTCGAGCATCTGCCCGCTGGCGTCGACCGAGCCCATCGGGCTGACGCTGAAACCGCGCTCGCCGTCGAAGCCCTGGAAGATCTCCCCAAACCCGTCAATGTTGATGACGGCCAGCCTCTTGTTGGGGGCCTTCGCGCGGACCGTGATCGTGCCGGAGGCGCCCATGGCGGGCAGCTCGAAGGAGCCGGTCATGACCATGCTCTTGACCTTTTCCAAGGCCTCACGCCCTCCGGAAGCGGCAATGTGTTTTTCCAACAGTTCATCGACAGAGATCGTGTCCTGGGCGGCAGCGCAAAGGCCGAAAGCGGCAACAAGAACGGGAAACAGTCGAAACATAAGAGTGTGACCTCCTGGGTCACCGCTATTATCCCATGCTGCGGCCGCGCGCAAGATTGCGGCGAAAGGGCGCCGGCGCGGTCCGGGCGCCGGGTCAGCCTGTTTCGCCGCCCTCCTGCCGCTTTCCCGTGATGCGCTCGAACAGGCGGAAGTACTGTTCGATCATGATCTCCTCGCGGAATTCGCTGTGGATGTGCTCGCGACCGGCGGCCCCCATGCGCCGGCGCAGCTCCTCATCGCGAAGCAGGCGCAGCGCGGCGGAGGCGAAGGCTTCCAGATCGCCGGGTTCGCACAGCAGGCCGGACTCGCCGTCGACGATCATCTCCGGCACGCTGCCAACACGCGAGGCTATGACCGGCTTCCCCAGCGCCTGCGCTTCGAGCACGGCCAGCGGCATCCCGTCGATCTTCGAGCAGAGGATGGTGAATTCGCAGGCGTCCATCCAGTCGTGCACGCCCGGGACGAAGCCGGCGGCATGGACAACATCCTCCAGGCCCAGCTTGCGGATCATGGCCCGGACGGCCTCCAGATCCGGCCCGTCGCCTGCCATCACGAACCGGGCTTCCGGAAATTGCGAGTGAATTTTCTTGGCAATGTGGAGAAAATCGAACGGGGCCTTTTCGGCGGAGACCCGGCCGAAAAAACCGATCACGGGTCGGCCGGAGAAGCGGGCGGGCCATCCGGCCGGCGGCCGGACGTTCGAAGGGCGCGGCATGCGGATGCACTGCCTGACGACGGCGACGCGTTCCGGCGACTCCCCGAACTCCTCCACCAGCCGGCGGGCGAAGCGCTGGTTCGGCACGCTGGTGCAGTCGATCCAGGTTGCGCAGGCGCGGTTCGTGGGCAGGTGCACCTGGTCGTTGAAGAGCTGGTCGATCACACGCACTTCCGGAAAATGCCGGCGGATGGCCGGCAAATACGAATACAGAAAATCACTCCCGGCGGTAAATATCAATTCCGGTTTGTAACGCCGGATCAGGAAATAAAGAAACGAGGCCTGCAGATCCTCCTTTCCCTCGAAAAGCTCGGCGATCTGATAGGCATGGGGAGTGAAGCTTCGGACCTGATCGATCCGGTTGGGGACATGGGGCGGCAGCCGCAGGGTGGTCACAACGATGACCCGGACGCCGCGGCGGCGCCACTCGCGAAACAGGGAGACGAAGATCCGCTCGGCGCCCCCGATCGTGAAGAACGGGATCACGAGCATGACGGTGGGCCGGGGGCTGGCCTCCAGAGAGCCCCAGCTCAGACGGCCGAAGGCAGGGAATGGGCGCGGCGGCGGTACTTGGCGGGCGCGCTCCGAGTGCAGCGCGGCGATGCGCCGCTGCACCCGAGCCGTCCCTCCTGTGTCCTTGCGGGAAAGGCTTCCGGGGCGGACCCGGTAATGCATCAGCGGCTCGCGGACGGAGATGCCGGTGTAACCCTCTGCCATGCCCCGGATCCAGAAATCCCAGTCCTCCGGCACATGGTCTCTGCCTACGCCCCAATCCCGAAATCCGCCAATGCGTTCCCAGATTTCGCGGCGGAACAGGGCTACCGTGCTGACCGGGTTTTCGCGCACAATGTCCGGCCAGCGAGGCTGCGGCGTCAACCACAGCATCGAGCCGGCGCCGAACTCCCGGACCGCCGGATACGAGAAGTCCGCATCGGCAAACTCGAGCGCGAACAGGGCGCACTCCAGATAAGAGGGATCCAGCAGGTCATCCGCGTCGAGGCAGCAGATGTAGCGCCCCCGCGCATGCCGGATGCCGAAGTTGCGGTTGTCTCCGGCAAGCGCGGGCTTGTCACGATACAGCACCCGCACAGACGGCAGCGCCGCTTTGTCCAGCCGCTGCAGCCGCAGCCGGGTCTCGCCGTCTGTGGAGCCCCCTTCGACAACCACGATGTCCGTGCGCTCCAGCGTCTGGCGCAGCGCGGAAAACACCGCCTCCTCGACATAGCGCCCGAGATTGAAGCAGGGAATGACGACGCTGACGACCGGATCGGCCACATAGCTTCCCTCGCGCCGCACTCCCTCGGGGAAGTCCTCGAACCGCGCTGAGGCGCGCGCCGGAATGGCGATGCGGCCTTCCCGGCGCCCGTAACAGAGATAGTGGAGCAGCGGATTCAACCCCGCCTGCTCCACATCCGGGTGTCTGGCCCAGTAACGCGAAACGCTGAACTCGGCGGAGGCTTCCGCCTGCTCCCAGGCGCCTGCCAGTGCGAAGTGCACCGAGGCGTGGATTCGCGCGCCGACGATATCCGGACGCTGGCGGCAGTAATCGAACGGATCGAAGTAGGAATACCAGAGCTCTCGCAGTTGGCTGGAAGAGAGGACCCTGGCCAGCAGCCACAGGTTCCGAAGCCCGCGCCAGCGGCCCCGCGGATGCAGAGCATGGATCAGCGTCCACGCGGCTGTAACCACAAGTGATGGAGGAGCCATCGAAGGGATGGGCGGCGCATGTTGTGGCCGGCTCTCCGGCGCAGTGGCCGGCTGCTGGAGGCGGGCAATCTGGCGCTGCAGTTCCCGCACGGCCCGCCTGTGGGACTCCTCCTGCCGGAGAGAAAACTCGACATGCTCGGCGAAAAGGCGGGATTTCAGGGCATGAATTTCTACAAGATGTTTTTCAAACAAGGCTCTGTGTCTGGCGGCAATGAGGGAGGAGATTTTGGCGTACCGGGCCGGTTTTCTGGTCTCGGAATACATCGAGCCGCTGCGGATGCGGTAATCGAAAAGCACCTCGGGCAGCAGTTCGCCTTCCCATCCTTTCTCGAGAAGCGTGATCCAGAAATCCCAGTCCTGCATGGCCGGCAGGTCCTCGCAGTAGCCGCCGGCGGCGGCCCAGGCGTCGCGGCGGAACACGCTGGAGACAACGGCCTCGTTGCGGGCCAGCATGCGCGGCAGGCGCGGGCGGGGATAGCGGCAGCAGCCCTGCCCCTCGTCGAACAGTTCGTAGAAACAGGTGACGAAGCCCGCGCGCGGGTTGGCCTCGAGGGCCGAGGCCGCTTTCTGCAGATATTCGGGCCGGAGGCGGTCATCGGCATCCAGGCAGCAGACAAACGGGGCGCGCGTGGCGCGGATGCCGAGGTTGCGGGCGGCAGGCAGTCCGCGGTTTTCAGTGCGCACCACGCGCCAACCGTCCTCGGCCAGAGCGTCGAGGCGGGCGATGGTGTAGGGGTCCGTGGAGCCGTCGTCGATGATGACGGTCTCCACTTCCTGCAGCGTCTGGTTGCGCACGCTCGACAGGGTTTCATGGAGATACTGGCCGAGGTTGTAACAGGTGACAACCACCGACACCCGCGGCGCCGCCGGCTCTGGCGGCGCGGGCAGGGGGCGGAACCAGATCGGACGGTGCTCCGGCGGCGCATCCGGCGGAATCGAAGCCTCTTGCAGGTGGAACCCGAGCGCCGGCAGCCGGCGGAAGATCCACGGGCCGAGGGGCGGCAGGTCATCGCCGAGCAGGGCGCGAATGGTGTGCATGGACGCCAGACGAACCCAAGTGGCCCAGACGTCCCCACCTCCTCTCGGGGCTTCCATTGCGGGCCAACTGGAAAACCGGTAAACGGCGTTTCCTGCCTCATCGGCGTAAGGCATGCTCCCGTCTTCGCGTTGCATGTTCCAGATGGCCCAGAAGGCACGGGTGAGCGCCTGGCGGATTTCGGGCGTCAACTGGTTGGCAGCGCGCGCGCCGGTGCACAAAAGATCGATCGCATCCAGATCTTCGCACGCACCCCCGCCCGGAAACGGAGCGAAGAGTCCGTCATCGTGCTGCAATTTGAGGCAGGCATCGATAATTTTCGACCAGCCGCGCACCGGCCGCCGCGCATACCGGTAGAAAGGCACAAAGTGGTATGCGCCGGCGACGGCATTCAGCAAAGAGGCTCCGCGGTCCGCACCCCACAGCCCTGTGCGCGGATCCTGCCACGCGTCGAGCCAATCCAGAACGTCGTGATAGCGGTCCGCCGCCCATTCTTTCCGGTCCCACAACAGCGCGAAGAGAAGGGCGGAAAGCAGGTGCATGATGCGGTTGCTTTCGCGCCAGGGGTTGGCCCAGTTGAGGCTCTCCAGCCAGCCTGCGACAGCTCCCGGCTGCCGGAAACTCTCCAGAAAGTGCAGAGGGTGTTGCGGTCTCTCGCCCAACACGTCCAGCGCGTGCAGGGCGAAATACGTGGTCATGCAGTCGTGGTATTCGCTGTCGTGCTCTTCTCCCAGGAGCGGCACAGAGGCCGCGAAGGGCTCGCGGAACAGCCCGGAGGAGGGATCTTGCGCTGAGCGAATCAACTCAACAATGTCGGGTTGTGCCTCGGGAACGGCGCCAAGCCCCTCCGCCAGCAACAGGCCGATCGAGGTGGAAGTGACCGTTGCGGTCCCCTGCGGCGTGAAGCGGAATCCGCCTTGGGTGGCGGTGGAACGGAGCCAAGCCGCAGCGAGTTCCTGCTTGTGGTTGTCCCGCCATTGGACGCTGATCGCTGCCGGAAGCTCGTCCCGGAGGCGCCCGGCGTAGAGGAAAACGGGCGGGTCGGCTTCGAGATCCACGTGCGACTCCAGGCATTCAAAGCTGGCATCCAGCAGGCTGCGGATCTCGTCTTCGCAATATTCCGCCGAGTGCCATGGATTCCCGGAGTGCCTGTCATCCTTTCTCAAGGGCGTGGAAAGCACCAGGATTCCGCCCGGGCGCAGAACGCGGCGGCATTCGGACAAGAAGGTAATTGCCGAACCGGGGGCAATGTGTTCGATCGCTTCCAAACAGGTAATTACCTCAAAAGAAGCCGGCCGGAAAGGCAGCCGCTCCATATCCGCCGCGAGACCCTGGGTGAGAAAGCCCAGCCTGCGGCCCTCGCGTAATGCATACTCCGAGATATCTACGCCGGTGACCGAGCGCGGCGAGCCAAGGTCTTTCCAGCCCCACGCGGTCCCGCAAGCGACATCAAGGACATCCCGCCCGGCAACGTATTGAGCGGCGAAACGATACCGCTGGTGCATCCGGTGTTCGTAAACCGTTCCCTGAAAACCGGGGTCGTCCGGGTGCGCGCGTTCAGCCACGATGTTTCATGTCCTCTTCGCAAGAATCGCTGATCTCTATTCATTCTTCCATCGAACCGCCGCGGTGCGCCCATGGACGGGCGCAGCAGGCAACGTAAAGTTGCTGAAGGTTTCGTCCGATGAAGAGATGAAGGAATAACCATGCCCACAATACCAAGACTCTTGCTGCTGCTGGCCGGCATCCTGGCGCCCTGGATGGCGGCGCGGGGCCAACAGACGGGTCTGGTCGGCGACCCTTGGCGCCTTGTCCACCCCCAGGCGAAATGGATCCTCGGCGTCGATTGGGGAAGGGCAAGAAATTCGGCGGGCGCGCAGATTCTCCAGCGCCAGTTTGCCGGAGCGCAGACCACAATATCCAGCGCCGGGATGGGGCTTGGAGCGCTGACATTGGTGGAGCGGATCATCGCTTCCGGCCTCGCCGTGGAAGGGGTGATGAAGGAGTCGCCTGAGGGGTTCGTCGTGGCGATCGAGGGCAAGATCGACCGGAGCAGGCTCAAGAAGGAATTGCCGCCCGGAACCGCCATGGAGAAGTTCCGAGGCGCGGACCTGTTCGTCCCGCCGAAAGCCAAACCCGATGAGGCTCTGCTGGCTGTCGTGGGCGACGGCCTGATGTTGATCGGGGACCGGAAGGTGCTGAATCTCTTGTTGAGCGGCAAAGGAGGAGCGCTGGATGCCGATCTCGCCGGACGGGCGGCGCGGCTGGCGACCGAATCCGAGATCTGGATCGCCGCAACGGTTCCGCCAGAGAATCAGCCACAGCGGACCGGCAATCCGGATCCGCTCCAGGGGCTGGAGCGGGTGGAAATGGGCATTTCCCTGCGGGATGGCTTGCGGCTGACCGCCTTTCTCGCGGCGGACACGGAGCAGTCGGCGCAGAACATGGCGGGGCTGGTTCAGTTCGCCGGGATGATGGGCGGAGACGACTCCGCGGCATCCTGGCTCCGGCAGTTGCGTGTGGAACAGAAAGGGAAGGAAGTGGAGCTGTCGATGGATGTGCCCGCGAAGGAACTGGAACGCGGCATCGAGATGGGCAGGGCAGCCGTGCAACAGGCCGGAGCGCAGGCGCTCGAATCCTTTCTCGGCGGCTCGGCGGGCAAGATGCCCGAGGGAGTGAAACCAGCCGTTCGAGGCGGCCCCGGCGTTGTGGCGCTTCCGGCTGCGGCGCCGGAGCCCAAAGTGCGCACCATCCGCATTGTCGGCGCTGAAGACGGTCCGAAGGAAATCCAATACACGGCGCCCGGCCGCCCAGGCAGTTGAAACCCGGACCTGAAGCAGCCTGCTCCGGGAGGAGTAACGGTGGTTCACCGGGCTGTGTATAATTTGGATGTGGAGGTCCGATTCATGCAAAAACTGCTGCGGCTGTTCGTCCCCGTCGTATTCGCTGGAATCATCGTGCTGCCTGCCTTCGGCGCCGGCGACGCCGAGAAGGGCAAAGAGCTTTATATGAAGCGCTGCAAGACGTGCCATGCCGAGGATGGCGCAGGCACGCCTGCCATGCAAAAGAAGTTCGGCGAGAAGCTGCTTCCGCTCGGCGGCAAGGAAGTGCAGGCCATGAAAGACGCCGAGATCGCGAAGAAATTCAATGAAGCGGCCAATCACAAGGCGCTGCTCAAGGCGCTCCAGCCCGGCGACCTCGACAACGTCATCGCATTCATCCGCACGTTGAAGAAATAAGCCCGCGGATTCAGGCTTGGTTGCCCGCCCGTGAGCCTGGTCGCGGGCGGGGTTCACGATGCTTGGAGTGTGCCCGCCGGCGCGCTGCACCGATGGGCAGCCGAACATCTTCTCCTCATCCGCGCACAAGCGGAGTGTGCTTCAACGAAACACTCGGACCGCGCTGCCGGCAGCCGCAACGGGCGCGGGCTGGAAACGCCACGTTCGGGGCGCGGAACGGCCGAGCTCCTGCTCTGCTTGGCGCCGGCTGGCGCCGTCCATCGGAATGGGAACCGCAAATGCCTGCACCGAGTGGTCCTCATGGAGGACCAGCCTCTGCCGGAGAGAGTCAAGCTGGCGGCCGCGAGTCAGCCTTGAGCGGCTCGCCCGGCCTCCGCACGGGTGTCTGACCGCACAATCGAGAAACGCTGCCGGCGCTGCCGGCTTGAGTTTCCTCTGATTGCCGCCAGTGCGGGATGCACCTGATTCTGATCCCCGCCAGTACAGGGCCGGCAGCATGGATCAGCCTGGAACGAGGCCGCCAGGAGGCTGCGCCTGCCAGATCCGAACCGGGCACACCACGGCCTCATAGCAGCCGAAAGCCGCAGACGGCTCTCTCTGCTCTGCGCGGGCGGCCGAAGCCCGGACGCGGAGCTGCAGCCTGGCTCGCTCTCCGAAGAAAGCCCTCTACGGCCGGCTGCCGATCCAGATCGGCGCCGGGTGGCTGCAAATGCTGTCCACCGTGGGGCCGGACACGCAAACCCGCACGGCCGTCATCATCGCGGGCCAGCCGTCCGGGATCTGGATTCTCAATGCGTGGAGCCCGGGTGCCGCGCCACCTTCCTTGACCGCCGGCTGCCAGTGGTCATGCACATTCACCCACACCGGCTCATCGGCCAGCGCGATGCCCGTCACCTGCAAGACGGCCCTGTCACCGGAAATCGACGGCGACGTCTCGCTGTTCAACCCGCCATCCGAATTGACCACTGCGGCAATCGAAGGCGCCACAGGCAACACAGGCACATGGAAGGGAAGGCTCCGCTGTTCTCCGTTGGCTGCCACCACCGGCTGCATGCCGCGATCCAGGCCTTCCGGGATTCTCACGACCAGCTCGCCGGGCCGCACAGACATCACCTGTGCGGGCAGTCCGCCCACCGTCACCGTGGTTTCCTCGGCGAAAAACAGGCCGATCAGCCGCATCAGGCCTCCGGCGGCGAACGGGCCGTCCAGGCCGAACGGCACAGTCAGCGCCCCCCAAACGGCCGGCGCCGGAGCTGCGGGCGGTTGCGGGGGCTGCGGCGGTTGCGGCGGAGGGCCTTCGGTCACAGCAAGCTTCACCGGGATCACGAAATTTCGGTTCACCCCGGTGGGGGCGTTCTTCTGCTGAATGATGATCTCGGCACGGTATTCTCCCGGCGGCAGGTTCTTCGGGTTTAGCTGATAGTGGAAGCTGCCCTCGGAATAGCCGGCCGTGCCGAGAAGCAAGAGCCAGCCGTCGCCAGAGAGATACCGCAGGCTCGAGTCCCACTCGATGAACCAGCCGCCTTCATTGCGGATGAACAGGTACGCGTCCTTCAGCCCTCCGCCGGATTGCAGCGTGAATTCGGTTGTCTGGCTCGGTACTACGGACATCGCCGGGAAATACGGCGCCTCGCAATCCCCTTGGACGCCGCAGTCCGGATTGACGCCGGTGTCCCGGAACCGCGGCACCGGAGCGCCTGGCACAAATCCGGGCCTGTCGGACAATGGCGCCAGCCGCACTTCCGTCCGCACGATCACCGTTTCATTGACGCGCGACACTGGCGTAAAGACCCACAGCGGAATCTCCGCGCTCTCCAGCCGTTGCGCATCAGCATCCATCACCTGATACACAACCCACGCTTCGTCGCCCTCGACCCGCGCTTCGCCTACGGAACCCAGCACGAGCGGCGAGCCGGGCCAGATCAGGGGCGCCCCGCCCGCGCCGTCTTTTCCCGCCTGCGGAACCCGGCTCAGCAGGAGCGAGGGCCCCGCGCCCGGATTGTACAGACCAGGATGAGGGCTGGCAGCAAATGCTCCCGTTGCAGTGGCCTGCTGCGCGTTGCTGCCGGCCACGGCATCCGGCGCGAGCACGCGGCTGCCCGGGGGCAGTCCTTTCATCCGGATCAGCACGCGCCCGGCCTGATCCGGCGCCGTCAGCAGTGCCAGAGGCTGCAGGGCATTGGTGTGGCCTTCCGTGATACGCACGGCCGACATGGCGGGGCGGCGGGCCATCACGCCTCCCCAGTCAAAAGAATCCGGCAGGGGCGGACCGGCGCAGCATGGCGCTGCGGGCAGGACCGACGCCAGCAGCCCTGCCTGTCCCCGGCCCACCACCACCTGGTTCGAAGGCAGCAACACGGGCGTGTCAGCAATGATCTGCACGCTCGCCGTCACCACCGGCGCCGCTTCGGCGCGCAGTCCTGTCACCCGAAGTTGCAGCGCGCCCGAGGAATTCGATGTCAGCAGCAGATTCTCGAAAAAGACCAGGTTCCCGGCCAGCCTCGGCGTGACGGGCAACAGCACGGGAGCGCCCGAGGAATCCAGCCACAACTTCACGCCGCCGGAATCCCCGGCGTCGAAATCAATGGGATTCGCTACCGCATGGCTCAAGGCCACGGACAGGGTAAGCCTCACCGTCCAGTTGGATGGCCCGGCACATTGCAGCGCGACATCGCCCACCTGTTCCGCCAATCCGCCAATCGACACGCTGACCGGAGTCCCGCTCAGCGTGCACAAGAACGTCGCCCCGGCGGGCGCCGCCCACCAGACCGCGGCCGCAAGGACCGCTGCCAGACGCTTCATCACCCACCTCCTCTTCCCAGCCTAACTCCACATACAATAAACGCATTCGGTGAGATTCCCCATATGACGCGCAGAATGCTGCTGACTCTCTCTCTCGCCCTGGCCGCCGCCGTCTCCGCGCAGGAGCCGGCGCCCGCCTGGAAGAATCTGAAGTACCGCGCCATCGGCCCTTACCGGGGAGGACGCGTGACGGCTGTCACCGGCGTGCCCGGCCAGCCAGGCGTCTTCTATTACGGCGCCACCGGGGGCGGGGTCTGGAAATCCACGGATGCGGGCAAGACCTGGCTGCCGGTCTCGGACGGCTTCTTCCGCACCGGCTCCGTCGGCTCCATCGCCGTAGCGCCTTCGGACCCGAACACCGTGTA
>Ga0272446_1006330_pt1 | contig 12406 bp, 10 predicted proteins | sample YNPCB0061_FD_194587 | JGI IMG/M metagenome (GOLD analysis project Ga0272446, IMG submission 194587) | Hot spring microbial mat communities from Yellowstone National Park, WY, United States - YNP-CB-006-1 | ecosystem: Environmental > Aquatic > Thermal springs > Hot (42-90C) > Sediment | place... | reverse complement strand
ACCGTTGGGGCTTTGTGTCCCTGGAAGGCGGATACCGCAAACGGTGGGGCCAGCCGAGCGACCAGCTCCGGGGCGAGGCCGCGGCCGGCATTCACTGGAACCAGCGGCTGACGTTCATGGGGCAGACGTTCGCCATCCGGCGCATCGGCGCGCTGCCGGATTCGGCCGTCGTCTGGAACCCGCTGGTGGTGCCTACCTTTGATCTCTACAAATTCCAGGCATCGGCGGTGATCCGGCTCTCGCCGGATTGGCGCGTACAGGCCGGCTTCGGGACGGATTTCGCCGGCCGCAACATCGGCCGGGGGCGGCAATGGATGGTTGCCGTATGGAAGACCTTCTGAGGCCCGACAGCAGCCAGGATGTTTTGCGGGCGCCGCCGGCGCCGATCGGACGGAGCCTGGTCGCGGCGGGCCTCCTGACGGAAGAGAGGCTTGCGGAAGCCCTGGAAATCCAGCGGTCCTCGGGATCGCCCCTGGGCCGCATCCTCATGGCGCAGGGCTGGATGCGGCCGTTCGATTTCTACCGCCACCTGGCCGCGCATCTCGGGCTGCGGTTCGTCAACCTGGTGGAAGACCCGCCCGACGGGGACTTGTTCGAGCAGGACAAGTACGGCGAATACGCAACCCTTTTGTACTTGCCCTGGAAAAAAGGCGCCGGCGGGCTCGTCCTGGCGGTGGCCGAGCCGGATGACGAATTGCTCCGAAAATTGAGACAGCAATACGGCGGAAACGTCTCCTTTGTGCTCACATCACGGCTGGACGTGTTGTGGGCAGTCCAGAGATTGGCGAGCCGGCAATTGGCGCTCGATTCAGTTTTTCAGAGGACGAAAAAAGATCCCGATCATTCGGCAATGCAGGTCCTCACCTGGCCGCAAGGCATCGCGTTCGTCTTGCTGTTTCTTGCGGCCGCCGCCTGCCTGTATTGGGACGCCTCCGCCACGCTGGCGGCCGGGAACGCCGCCTTGGGCCTGCTCTTGCTCGGCAGCCTGTTTCTCCGGATTCTGCTCGTCTGGACGGGCAGCGGGACGTTGTACCAGAGCCGGACAACAAAGGAAGAACTCGGCGCCCTGGATCCCAGAACCCTGCCTGTCTACACCATCCTGATCCCGCTCTACCGGGACGCGGCCGTGGTGCCCACCTTGACGCGCGCGCTGCGCTCGCTCGACTACCCGAAATCGAAGCTGGACATCAAGCTGATTCTCGAAGGCGACGACCCGGAAACGATCGAAGCCTGCAAGAGGGCGGGACTGGAGGGCAGCGTGGAGCTGATCGTGGTTCCGCCCAGCCAGCCGCGCACCAAGCCCAAGGCTCTGAATTACGCCCTGTCCTTCGCCAGGGGGCAATTGCTCACCATCTACGACGCCGAGGATGTGCCCGAACCGGACCAGTTGAAGCGCGCTGTTCTGGCGTTCCGCAAGGCGCCGTGGGACGTCGTTTGCCTCCAGGCGCGCCTGAACTATTTCAACTGGCGCGAGAACTGGCTCACCCGCATGTTCACCCTCGAATATTCGCTGTGGTTCGACTGGTACCTGCCGGGGCTCGAGGCGCTGGGCATCCCCATTCCCCTGGGCGGCACGTCCAACCATTTCCGGACCGAGGTGGTCCGCGCCGTCGGCGGATGGGACCCCTTCAACGTGACCGAGGACGCCGACCTCGGCATCCGTTTCACCATGAGCCGCTGGCGTGTCGGCGTGCTGGATTCCACCACCTACGAAGAGGCCAACAGCGAAGTCTGGAACTGGATCCGGCAGCGCTCCCGCTGGGTGAAGGGCTACATCCAGACGTGGCTCGTCTATATGCGCCACCCTCTGGTCACGTTGAAGCGTCTCGGCTGGAAAGGATTCCTCGGGCTTCATGCTTTTATCGGCGGCGCCTTTTTGGGGCCGCTGGCTTTTCCCCCTCTGGCTCTGATGTTCCTCGTCTGGCTCATCACCCGGACGGAGATGTTCGACCCGCTGTTTTCTCCTGCCACGCTCGCCATATCGCTGGCTCTGCTGCTGGCAGGCAACGGGCTGCTCATCTATTTCCACATGCTGGCGGCCTGGATGCGACGGCGTCCGATGCTCGTATTCTGCTCCCTGCAATTGCCGGCCTACTATTTCCTGATGTCGATCGCGGCCTGGAGAGCGCTGTGGCAACTGGCGGCCAAGCCCCATTATTGGGAAAAAACCGAGCACGGTTTGACAAGCGTTTCGGCCTATGACAGAGATGACTTTTCCCCGGTTCTGGACGCTCCGGGCCGGTAGCGCCGAATTCGGCGCGCTGGCGCTCGCGGCAGCCCTGCTGGCGATCGCCGCCAGGCTGCCCGCGGCGGCCGAATTTTCCGCCGCCTGTTTTGCCGGAAACGCGTTCTGGAGTCTCGCCAGGGCCGACGAGCCGCGCACGCGGCTCCAATGCGGCTTGTCGCTTCCGTTGTTGCAGATCCTCTCCGCAGGAACCATGCTTGTGGCCTGCTGGCTGGCGCTGGCCTGTGTTGTGATTGCGCTTCGCGAGAAAGGCTGGCTGGCGCGAACGGCGTCGCTGATGACGCTGGTCTTCCCGTCGCTCCTGCTTTCAGGGTGCCGCGTCTATCTGGACTGGCTCGGCTACCCCTGGCCGTTGCAAGGCCTCTTCCTGTGATCCATCGCCGCCTGGCGGCGCCTCCGCCGCCGCAACCCCGCACGAGCGGCCGGCTGGTTCTCGCCACGAACGTCAGATGCCCGGATCCGTTGCCGCGCCGTCCCGGCGCTGACGGTTCACGCTGCAGATGACTCATCGGGCAGAGCTGCCGCAGCGGCAGCGCCTTGAGCGCTTTGCCGCTGGCACGGGTTCGACCGTGCGGCAGACAAATGAGGCCGCCTCCTGCGCCAGAAGCAGCCTTCGCCGGATTCAAGGCTGCGCCGGGCTTCGCTGGCCTCCGCCGTGCCGATGCCGTCTATGGTTCGGGGAGGCGCTGCGTGATCCAATCGGAGACGCGTTGCGCCGAAGGCGGCAGGTTGGACTGCACGGCGACAACGTAGCCGGTTTCCGGAAAGATCTTGAGGTCGGAGTTGATGCCCGGCGCGCCGCCGCCGTGGCCGAACCATCTCCAGCGGCCCTCGCCGCCGATGATGAAGCCATACCCGTAAGAGCCCCGGCGGCCCGTGGAGGCGTGCGGCGTGACGAGCAGGGCGGTGTGGCGCGCGTCGAGCAGTTTGTTTTCGAGCAGCGCGGCGGCGAAGCGCTGAAGGTCGTCGACGGTGGAGTAGCCGCCGCCGGCCGAGGTGCCGCGCATGGGCAGGGTGTCGTCGTTGCGGCGGGCTTCGCCGCCCGGCCCGGGGATGTAGCCGCGGGCGAGGTTGTCCACTTCTTCGGTCTTCCAGTAGCTGGCCGTGTTCTTCATCCCGGCGGGGAGGAAGATCTTTTCGCGGACGTAGTCGTAGTAACTCATCCCGCTGGCCTGCTCGATGATGCGGCCGAGCAGGATAAAGCCGTAGTTGCTATAAGCCCAGCGAGAGCCCGGTTCAAATTGCAGGCCGCGCCGGCCATAGAGCGCGACGTAGTCGCTCAGGTCCCGGAGCTTTTCGATGTTGCGGTCGAACTCGGGGCCGAAGATGTCGCCCGTGCCGCCGGTGTGCGTGAGCAGGTGGTGGATGGTGACCTTCTCGGCGACATCGCGGTTCGGGTAGTCCTTCAGGTGTTTGCCCACCGGGTCCTGGAAGCCGAGCTTGCCGGCCTGCGCCAACTGGGCGACGGCCACGGCGGTGAACATTTTGTTCATCGAGCCGAGATTGAATTTCGTGTCCGGGCGGTTGGGGACCTTCTTCTCGCGGTCGGCCATGCCCCAGGCGCCGCGGAGCCATTCCCGGCCGTTGCGGGAGACGCTGACGGCGCCGGAAAAGCGGCCGGACGCAGCGAGTTCGTCCAGTTGCTTGCGGACGGCGGCGGGGAACTCCGATGAAGTGAAGCGTTGCGGCGGGGGTCCGGAGGGCTCGTCGGGGCGAAGGCCGATCATGACGATGCGGTGCGGCGGGGCGGGGTCGAGCTCCAGCTCGACGAGGAACGGCTCGCCGGAGCTGTTCATGCGGAGTTGCGCGGCGGCGCGGAGATCGGTGGCTTCGAGCACCTTCAGCAGGGTGAAGCCGCCGCTCTGCTTCCGCATGGCCAAGTCGCGCTGGACGCGTTCCTCGATCGGCACGTCGCCTTCGCCGATCCACTGCTCGTGGAACTGCCTCGATTTGGCGGCATCGCCGCTGTTGAACATTTCGAGCCATGCTTCAAGCGCGCGCCCGGCGGTTGCAGGGACAGGCTGGCTCCAGAGGGCGGAAAGGGCGGCCAGGAGAAAAGCTGCTGCGAGGGTGTGAGAAATCCGCATACGCAGGAGGATACGCAGCATGAGCGGGAACGTTCGCAGGCGCGCGCATTGTTTACAAAGCCGCGCAGCGGGCGCGGGAGGGACCTCGGGGGAGGCATGGGGCCGGCCGGGCGCCTGCGGCGGCCGGAATTTACAACTGTGTGTAATAATCGGCTGGGCCCGCCGTATGGCAGGGTGAGGCGCAACATGAGAATGTCAGCGAGCCCTGTCCGGCGGGAAGCGCCGCCGCCTATGACGCCGCCGGAAGATTTCACGGCGTTGTACGAACGCTTTTCCTCCGTGGTCTACCGGACCGCGCTCCGGATCACGGGCCGGCCCGAAGACGCCGAGGACGCGCTGCAAACGGTGTTTGCGCGCGTATTGCGGCAGGGCGCGCGGATCGACGAAGCGCAGGCGCCGGAGGGCTACTTCCGGCGCGCCGCCGCCAACGCCGCCCTGGACATTCTGCGCGGGCGAACCCACCGCGCCGAGGCGCAGCTCGACGAGAGCCTGCCCCATGCGGCCGCGGAGTCCTCGCCTTATCTGAAAGAACGCCTCCGCCGCGCGCTCGCCACGCTCGAGCCGCAGGACGCGGAATTGTTCGCGCTCCGCTACATCGAGGGTGTCTCCAACACGGAGATCGCGGAGATGTACGGGCTGGAGCGCTCGACCATCGGGGTGCGGCTGCACCGCATCCGCCGCTGGCTTCAGGAGGAACTCGAGAGATGAAGCGGGAGGCTGACATGAACGAGGAAAGACTGGACAAAGCATTGGAGGCGATCCGCTCCGAGGCCGTGCCGGAAGCCCTGGAGCAGGCGGCGCGGGAGCGGGTGCTGGAGAAATTGATGGCGTCGCCGGAGGCCGTGTGCGCGAGCTTCCGGCCGATGCTGGAACCCTACGCAGAGGGGCGGCTGGCCAAGGAGCGGCAGTGGCTGCTGGAAGACCACCTGGGCCGCTGCCCCGCCTGCCGGCGCGCCTTCGCGCAATTGCAGGGCAAGCCGCAGGTGGTGGCGATGCCCGAGCGGCGCGCCACCATGTGGCAGCGTGTGCGGCCGTGGGCGATGGCGGCTGGTCTCATGGCAGTGGCGCTGTTCGTTGGGCGCGACCGCATCGACCGCTGGATGGCGCCGTCGGGCCCGGTGGCGGTGATCGAAACCCTCAGCGGACCTGCTTTTGACGAGCAGGGCCGGGCGCTGGCCGCAGGCACGCCGGTGGCCGACAGCCTGCGCCTTCGCACGGGCGGCGGCGCACGGCTGAAGCTGCGGCTGGCCGACGGCTCGCGCGTGGAAGTGAACGAGCGCAGCGAACTGGCCTTGGTGGGGGCGTGGAGCGGAACCACGGTGCGGCTGGCGCGCGGCGACGTGCTGGTGGAGGCGGCCAAACAGCGGCGCGGCGTGCTGCGCGTGCAGGCGCCCGATGCCGAAGCGCGGGTGCATGGCACCGTGTTCGCCGTGCGCACCGGATTGATCGGAAGCCTGGTTTCCGTGGTGGAAGGTTCGGTGGAGGTGCGCAACGCCGCCGGGCGGAGGACGCTGAAGCCGGGCGAACTGGCCGCCACGAATCCGGCGCTGGAAGCCACCGACATCCGCGACACCGTGGCGTGGAGCACGGAGGCGGAGAAGTACTTCGCCCTGCTGGCCGAGTTCGCATCGATGGAGAAGCAGATCACCGCTCTGGCGTCGGCGCCGGCGCGGACGACGCCGACGATGCTGGCCGCGCTGCCCCGCAACGTAATGGTGTATGTGGCGGCGCCGAACCTGGGCCGGGCGATGGAAGGCGCGATGGAGCTGATGAGCGAGCGCGCGGCGCAGAGCGCAGTGTTCGCCGAGTGGTGGAACTCCGCCGCGGCGAAAGAACTGCGCGAGGTGCTTGGCGACCTTTCACGCATTTCGCCGATGCTCGGCGAGGAGGCGGTGTTCGTGGTCGCGGCCGGACCCGCGCAGCCGGCGCCGACGGTGCTGGCCCCTGTGAAAGCGGGCCTGGAGAAGGACCTGGATGCGGCGCTCGAGGAAATCCGCGCCAAGCGCGGCGCGCCGCTCGTGTGGAAGATCTCCGCCGGGCGGCTGACGGTTGCGGCCACGCAGGCGCATCTGGACTTCGTGCTGGGCACGGCGGGCGAGGGCGCGGCGGGGCCCCTCGCGCAGGAGATCGCGCGGCATTACCAGCGCGGCACGGGCTGGATGGCGGCCTTTGCGCCCGGCGCCGGAATGGGCGCGGACCAGCCGCGCGGGCTGCTGCCGCGAACGGTGTTCTTTGAACAGCGCCGCACGCCGGCAGGGGACGAGAACGAGATGGAACTCGGCTATGCCGGCGGCGTGAGCCCGGCCGGATGGCTGGCCGCTTCCGGCAGTTCGGCCGCGGTGGAGTATTTCTCCGGCCAGGCGCATGTGGTGTTCGCGGCCTCTTCCCGCGAGCCGCGGCAAATCTACGACGAACTGGTGGCGCAGGTGGTGAAACTGCGGCCGGAAGCGGCGGAGAAAATTGCGGAGCTGGAAGGCAAGCTGGGCCTCCGGCTTCGGGATGACGTGGCCTCGGCGATCGGGACGGATTTCGCATTCGGCATCGAGCAGCCGACGCTGCCGGTGCCGGGCTGGCTGGCCGTGGTGGAAGCAGTGCGGCCGGCTACGCTGGACGCGGCCATCGTGAAGGTGGTGGACGCCGCCAACGCCGAGATACCGCCGGACCAGGCGTCGAAGCGGCTGGCGCTTGTCGAGGAGACCGCCAACGGGCGGGTGTGGAAGACGCTGCGCAGCGGGGCCTCGCCCGCAGCCGTGACGTGGACGTATCACGCCGGCTTCCTGGTGGCCGGGCCGGACCGCTCGACGGTGGAACGCGCCATCGCCACGCGGGAATCCGGCCTGACGCTGGCGCAGAGCGCGGCCTTCCGCAGCCTGCTGCCGGCTTCGACCGGCGTGCATCCGGCGGGCGTGTTGTGGATCCAGGTAGGCGAGTCGCTGCGAAAGCTGGCCGCCTCGATCAACAACCCGGCGGTGAAGACGCTGCTCGAAAGCCGCGGCCCCGCGCTGGTGGCTTTTTCCGGCGACGGGGAACGAATCCGGGCCGCCAGCCGTACATCCTTTGCGAGCCTGCTGCTCGACGCCATGCTGGCCTCCGGGGCACAATCGGTGTCGGGGCCCCAGGCGAAGCAGGCCCGGAAAGAAACGCATGCCGCAGCCCGTCGTTGAACTTGATGACCTGCACGTGAGCCTGGGGCGGCGGGAGATCCTGCACGGGATCTCCTGCCGCCTCGGCGTCTCCGGCAGCGGCCGCGCCATCGGCCTGCTGGGGCCGAACGGCGCCGGCAAGAGCACGCTGATCCGCACCCTGCTGGGGTTCCATACGCCCTCCAGTGGCCGTGCGCGGGTGCTCGGCTTCGATTGCCACAAGAACCGCCGGCGCGTGCTCGAGCGGATCGGCTACATGCCCGAGACGGACTCTTTCGTCGCCTCGATGACGGGCGTGGAGTTTCTGCGCGTGATGGGCTCCCTGAGCGGGCTGCCGGAAGAGATCGCGCTGGAGAAGGCGCACGAGACGCTGTTCCATGTGGGCTTGGGCGAGGCCCGCTACCGCACCCTGGGAACGTATTCGCTCGGCATGCGGCAGATGGCGCGGCTGGCCCAGGCGATCGTGCACGGGCCGGAGCTGGTGATCCTGGACGAGCCGACCAACGGGCTGGATCCGACGGCGCGGCGGCGGATGCTGGAGCTGATCCGGCAAATGAAAGACGACCACGGGATGAGCGTGATCGTCTGCTCGCACCTGCTGGCCGACGTGGAGCAGGTATGCGACGAAGTGCTGATCCTCAAGGACGGCTGCATGATCCATCACGCCGATCTGGAAGCCGAGCGGCGGGAGAACCGGCGCTTCGTGGAGCTGGAGGTGGAAGGCGATAGCACGGCGTTTGCTGCGGCGCTGGAGGCGGTGGGCGCGGTGTGCGTCGCCGAGTCGCCGGGGCGGTTCCGCATTGTTCTGCCGCTGGATTTCGAGATGGCGCGGCTGTGGAAGCTGGCTGCCGACCACGGCCTGAGCGTGCGGCGCCTGACGCAGCGGCGCGACACGCTGGAAGAGATCTTCATGAAGGCCATGGGCCTGTTGCGGCAGACGCCCGGGGAGGCCGCGTCGAGCCAGGAGGCGCCCGCCTATGGCGGTCTATAAGCGAGGCTATCAGCGCTACGAAGGGCCGCGGGCGCCGCACCTCGAGCGGCTGCTGGTGCTGCCGCGGCAGGCGTGGCGGCGGCTTTCGGAACAGCGCATCGTGACGGCGCTGCTGGCGCTGAGCTGCATCTGGCCGCTGCTGTGCGCGCTGTTCATCTACATCGCGAACCACACGGAATTGTGGGGCGGCCTGGACGGGGATTTCAGCAAGATGCTGGCCATTGACGGGGCCTTCATGCTGACCTTCATGAAGGTGCAGTCGGTGTTTTCTGTGCTGCTGGCGGCGCTGGCCGGGCCTGGTCTGGTCTCTCCGGATCTGGGAAATCAGGGTTTGGCGCTCTATTTCAGCCGGCCCATTTCGCGGCTCGAATATGTTCTGGCGAAAATGGCGGCGCTCGTGTGGCTGCTGAGCCTGGTGACCTGGGTCCCCGGCATCGTGCTCTTGCTGATGCAGGCTGCGATGGCGGACACGAGTTGGGCGCTGGCCAACTGGAGGCTGGGGGCGGGGCTGGTGCTGGGCTTCTGGCTGTGGGTGGCGCTGGTGGCGCTGGTGGCGCTGGCGAGTTCGGCGTGGGTGCGCTGGCGGCTGATCGCGGGGGCGGTTGTGCTGGGGTTCTTCTTCGTGCTTTCGGGCGTCGGGGTGCTGGTGAACGCGATCTTCCGCGTGGAGTGGGGCGACCTGATCAACCCGCTGCGCGCGGCCTATGGCGTGTGGTGCGCGCTGATGGGCGCGGAGATGCCTGCGGGATTGAGCCTGGCGACGGCGCTCGCCTCGCTCGCCCTGATGGGGGCGCTGCTCTCCCTGGCGCTCGAGCGCAGGCTGCGCCCGGTGGAGGTGGTGCGGTGAGCGCGCAGGAGATCGTGTTCGAGAACGTGTCGAAGTTTTACGGCGACGTCCTGGGCGTCAACCGGATCGAACTGCGCATCCCGCCGGGACTGACCTCGATCGTGGGCCCCAACGGAGCCGGCAAGTCGACGCTGATGAACCTGATGTGCGGACTCATCCATCCGGACCGGGGCGAGATCCGCGTGCTCGGGATCTCGCCGCGCAATCCCGAGCGGCTAATGCGCATCACGGGCTACGCGACGCAGTTCGACGCCGCGCCGCGATGGGCCACCGGCTTCGATTTCGTCGTATCTTCGTTGCTGCTGTTCGGCTACTCGTCCTCGCTGGCGGAGCGGCTGGCTTGGGCGGCGCTGGAGCAAGTGGGGCTGACCGATGCAGCCCACCGCAAGGTGAACGCCTACTCCAAAGGCATGAGGCAGCGCGTGCGGCTGGCGCAGGCGCTGGCGCACGACCCGCAGGTGTTAGTGCTCGACGAGCCGCTCAACGGGCTGGACCCGGTGGTGCGCGCCGAGACGATCGCGCTGTTCCGGCAACTGGCGGCCTCAGGGCGGCACGTGGTTGTTTCCAGCCACGTGCTGCAGGAGGTAGACGTGATCAGCGACCGTGTGGTGCTGATGGCGAACGGCATGATCGTCGCCGAAGGCGGCATCCGCGGCGTGCGCGAAGAGATCCGCGAGCATCCGAGCCAGTTTCTGATCCGCTGCCCGCAGCCGGCGCGGCTGGCGGCGCTGTTGTTTGAACGGGCGCCGGTGGCGGAGGCGCGGGTGATCGAGGAGGAGGGGGCGCTGTTGGTGCTGACCCGCGACAGGAACGTCTTCACGCGGACCCTGACGGCGCTGGCCGCTTCGGGGCTCGGCATCGAGAGCATCGTGCCCGCCGACGAGAGCGTTCACGCGCTGTACGAGTACCTCGTGGGAGGTTCGGCATGACGGCACGGTTCCGGCTGAGGCAGGCGCTGGTGATCGCGCGGCTGGAGATGAAACGCGTGTTCCTGGCCCGCCGCAGCCTGTGGATCTACGCGCTCGCCCTGTTGCCTGGGGTGTTGTTTCTGGTGCATGCGCTGCAACTGCGTTATGAGCTGAGCAAAGCGCGCGAGGGCGGCACTGTCGCGCCTGCGGCGGTCGAAGCGATCGAGGAAGGGATGAGCGAAGAGCAGGTGCTGGCGCTGGCGGGCAAGCCCGGCGAGGACCGCGCGCGCACCGTCCACAGAACCCGCCGCCGCGAGGAGGCCGGGCGAGAGATCTTCGAGACGCGCGAGGCGCGCACGCGCCGCATGGTGTATTTCGACGGCGCCCGGCGGGCGTTTCTATGGTTTGAAGATGGAAGGCTGCGCTCGAAAGAAGTGCGCCCGGTGCTGAATTTCGCCGAAGACCGGGAGGTTTATGCCGGCGTTTTCCAGTATTTCTATCTCCGCCTGGCCATCTTTTTCGGTTGTCTGGGGATTTTTCTGAACCTGTTTCGCGGGGAGCTGATGGACAAAACGCTGCATTTCTGGCTGCTGGCGCCGGCGCGGCGGGAGGTGCTGCTGGCGGGGAAGTTCCTGGCCGGGTGGACGGCGGCGTCGGCGGTGTTCACGGGCGGGGCGATGCTGGCCTTCGCGGCGATGCTGTGGCCGCACATGGGGGCGGGCGCGGAGGCGTACTGGCAGGGGCCCGGCGCCGTGCACGCGGCGCGCTACGCGCTGGCCGCGCTGATGGGCTGCGCCGGCTATGGCAGCTTGTTTCTGGCGGCCAGCCTCTGGATCCGCAACCCCATCGTGCCGGCGGCGGTGCTGCTGCTGTGGGAGGCTTCCAGCGGTTTTCTGCCCGAGCTGCTGCAGAAACTCAGCGTGCTGTACTATCTGCAGTCGATGTGCCCGGTCCCGGCCCCGATGGAGCGGGACGTGCCCACGCTGCTGCGGCTGATTCTGGCGCCTGCCGCGCCGTTGTCCCCGTGGCTGGCGCTGCCGGGGCTGTTCGCGTTTTCCGCTCTGGTGCTCTGGGCGGCTGCGGCGGGGGCGCGGCGGATCGAGATCAACTACAGCACGGACTGACCCGCGCGGTCAGCCTTGCAGCTCCTTCATCACTTCCAGCGCCGCCCGGCGCGCGGCCTCCACTTCGCCCGGCGGAAAGCTGATGGCGCCCACGCGCGGGTGGCCGCCGCCCCCGTAACGCTCGCACAGCGTGGCCAGGTTGTGCCGCACCGGCTCTTTGGCCCACGGGTTGGAACCCACGCTCACCTTGGTGCGGAAGCTGGCCGTGCTCACCGACACCGTGTAGGTGCCCTCCGGAAACAGAAAGTACGGGATGAACTTGTTGTAGCCTTCCAGATCATGCCCGGTGACGTCGAAAAAGATGACGCCTTTTTCGCAGCGGCCTTCCTGGCGGATAATTTCGATCGAGCGGAGGTGGCGCTCGTAAAGCGGCTGGAATTTCTCCTGCACGAGCGGATCCTTTATGATCTCGGCCAGGGATTTTTCCTGCATGGCGCGAATGATGTGCTGGACCAGCTCCGAGCCCTTGACAGCCTCGATGACCAGGGTGAGTTTCATGGCAGGCTCGCGCATGGCGACGGCGGCTTCGGCGCTTTCGTAGTTGGCGCCGTCGACGATGCCTGCCCAATGCACCAGCTCGGCAAGCTCCCGGGCTTCGTAGCCGTACACGGTGCGGGCTACGTGGGCGATCCATTCCGTGCAGGAGCGGAAGGTGGGATCGAAATAGAAGCGGCGCGAGCTCTTCTTGCCCTCGTAGTCGAGCTGGTCTTCGTGCGAGAGAAAAGCGCTCTGGTGATGGTCGAACCACCAGGTGAGGCGGTCGCTGGGCGAGTATTTGAAATCGACGATCGCATTCTCGTCGCCGTCGAAGTCCGCTTCATCGAACAGTTGATCCGCCTTGTGCGCCATGCCGGTATAGGCGAACTCGGCGCCGTTGTAAAAGAGGTCGCGGGCAAAGCGGCTGAAGAAAGCCGCTGAGGCAGCGCCGTCGAAACAGTGGTCGTGATAGAGGACGCGAACTTTCATGATGAAGCGCCAAACCCGCCAGCGCGGGCGCCAAGAGGCCCGCGGCCAGGGAAACCTTTTAGGTTGCCTGATTCCGGCGCGCCAACGCAACTCGC